>Ga0315268_10002151_pt1 | contig 22482 bp, 22 predicted proteins | sample C1_top_MG_FD_204535 | JGI IMG/M metagenome (GOLD analysis project Ga0315268, IMG submission 204535) | Sediment microbial communities from Yellowstone Lake, YNP, Wyoming, USA - C1_top | ecosystem: Environmental > Aquatic > Freshwater > Lake > Sediment | place: USA: Wyoming | collected 2017-08-01 | reverse complement strand
TTCTCCTGGGCCACCTGGGCTCCCTCCTCCCTGGCAAATCCCGGTCCCGGCAGGGGAAATACAAAGGGGACCCCTCGCTGGTCAAGGATTGGGGCGCACGTGGTGGGGCGACTCTCTACCCCCTCCCCGAAAGGTCTCCGGTAGGCGCCGGTATAATGCGGATTCTGGCCGGACATGTCAATCGCAAAACTCCCTGTCGGGCGCGCAGGGAGAGCCGGCGGACCTTGTGTTGGCGATATGGTCCGCGAAGGAACGCGGGGGTCGTTCACACCGGAGGATGAAACAACGTTTTTCCGTTGCGACGGATCGGCTGGGATGATACAAATAGGCGGAATACACGGACGCTTGGGAGGGGGATGTGGCCACTCTGCTGGCCCCGGCGGGAAGTCCGGAGGCCGTTCAGGCAGCCCTGGATGCGGGGGCGGATGCCGTCTATGTCGGCCTCAAGGGCTGGAGCCGCGGCGGGGCGCGAGGCGAGCTGACCTGGGACGAGCTGGTCACCTGCCAGGATCGAGCTGCCTCTGCCGGTCGAGAACTCCATCTCGCCCTCAACACCATCCCCAAGCCTGAAGAACGTGCCAGGCTGTTCGAAGCAATCCCTCCGCTTCTGGACCTCGGCATCCGAACCCTCATCGTCAACGATATCGGGATTCTCCACTGGCTTCGGCGGTGGTTTCCAGCGCTGCGCTTGACGGCCAGCATCGGCTGCGGGGCCCAGACAGTCTCTGACGTAGCGTTCTTTCGCGATCTCGGGGCCGGGGCCGTGGTCCTGCCGGGAACAGTCGGCCCCGACGAGGTCCGCGAGATTCGGGCTGTCCGAGGGATCGCGATCGAGGTCATGGTCCACATGGTGGAGGAGTTCATCCTCCTCGGGAAGTGCTGGATGCCGAGCTACGCCCACCTGAAACCCTCGCCGCTCCAGGATGGTGCGCAGGCGGGCGCGACAGTGGAGGGCGGGGACCGCGGGTTGCGCCAGACGGGAAGCATGAAGCGGGGGGGAGTCGGCGCCTGCTTCAAGATCTGCCAGCAGCCCTGGAACCTGTTTGAGGGCGACCGGTGGGTGGACACGCGCTTTTTCCCCAGCCGGCAGATCAGCCGGGCGGCCGAGGCCGGCGCGTACGTGGCGGCGGGCGCGGACATCCTGAAGCTTCAGGGGCGGAGTCTTTCGCCCGAGATCCTCTCGCTCCTCGTCCGCGGCTTCCGAGATGTGCTGGACGGCCGGGCGGATGTCGCGGCGGGGGCCGGGCAGCCCGCGGCCCTGCCGGCTTCGTGGACAGTGGTGGGGAGATGAGGAATGGCCAATGAGCCACGAGCCACGAGCGATGAGCCAAGAGCGAATTGAGCTGAACACGTCGATCCCGAATCTGCGAGACCTCAAGGCGTCGGATTTGTCCGCCTACGATGCCGTCTACCTCGGCGACATCTTCTGCCGGCTGTACGAGGGGAACTTCCTGGAGCGACCGGAGGATCTGCGGCAGGGCCTCCACATCCTGCGCGATCGGGGGAAGCGGGCCTACGTGGCCACCTACGCCGCGCCGCGGAACGACTTCCTGCCGAGGATCCGAAAGAGCCTCGAGGTTGCGGCCGCGTCCGGAGCGGACGCCGTGGAGGTCCACAACCTCGGCATCCTGAAGATCGCCCACGACGAGTTCCCCGGACTGCCGGTCCATGTCGGCGGCTTTGCCAACGTCTATACCGACGCCGGCGTCGAGGTCCTGCGCGGGTTCGGGGCCGTGCGCTTCACCCCGAACTACGAGCTGAGTCTGGACGAAATCCGCGAGATCACAGCCACCTGCGGGGCGCCCATGGAGCTTTTGGTGCACGGGAAGATGCCCTTGGGAATCTCGGATTACTGCTTCCTCCTGGACTATGAGGAGAAGTGGGGCGTCAAGTGCCCGGACCTCTGCCAGAAGGACCTCTTCCTGAAGCAGGGGGACTGGGCCATGAAGTCGGTGGGAAAGGGGATCCTGAGCGGGAAGGACGTCTGCATGCTGGAGCATCTGCCGCGCCTCCTGGCCGACGGTCACCGGCATTTCCGCATCGAGACCGTTTCGGAGAGCCCGGCGTATCGCCACGAGGTTGCGGCGGTGTACCGACAGGCGTTTGCGCACGCCGCCGATGGAGCCCTCGAGCAGGATCAGGGCTGGTGGGACGTGGTGCGCGCCCATGCCCGCAACGGGTTGTGCAATGGATTCTACTTCGGCAAGAGCGGAATGGATTACGCGGGGATCCGGCCGGAAGCGCCCGGATCCTTCCTGACCATCTGGCCATCGATGGGCTGAATTTCGGATTGCGGATTCAGGATGGGGCCGCGTGCGTGCGGCCTCCGGGGGGTCAACGGCGGTCCGCCGCGAGGGCGGACGCCCTTTCTCAGACGGGGTGTGGACCATGGTCGAGCTTCTGGCACCGGCGGGCAATCTTCCCATGGTCGAGGCGGTGGTGGCGAACGGCGCCAATGCGGTGTACGCGGGGCCGCGCGGATGGAGCCGTCGGCGGGACCGCTACGAGCTTTCCGATGAGGACATCCGCGAGGCCGTCGGCATCGCCCACGCCGGCGGGGCGAGGATCCGGGTGGCGTTCAACACCAACATGCAGTCCCACGAGGTCCCGCCCATGCTCCGGAAGATGGAGCGCTTCGTCGCCTGGGGGGTGGACGGGGCGATCATGACGGACATCGGGGCCATGGCCCTTGTCCACCGGCACTTCCCGCATCTCACCATCCACGCCAGCATCGGGGCCAATATTCTGAACGACGAGGACGTGCGCTTCTACCGATCCATCGGGGTGTCCCAGGTGGTCGCCGACACGAAGCTCACCCTCAAGGAGCTGGCCTCGCGCAAAGAGCAGATCGGCGTCGGCATCGAGATCCTGATCCACGCCAACCACTGCTACACCTATCTCGGCAAATGCTGGATGTCCCCGTACCACCGCCTCGAGCGGACGGTGGATGCCTTCGGGAAAGACCAGTTCAAAGGCAGCCCGAACCGCGGCGGTTTGGACTATCGCGTCTGCCTGGAGTCCTGGGAGCTGTACAGCGGCGAGGCCAAGCGGGAAGATCGCGTGGCCCTGAAGAACGACGCCTTCTTCCTGCTGGAGGACATCCCGCACCTGATCGACCTGGGGGTGCATTGCCTGAAGGTCCAGGGGCGTGAGTATCCCGTGCCCCTCGTGGCAGAGATCGTCAAGTTCTACCGCGGCCTGATCGACGGCTATCTGGCCCATCCGAAGGACCGGCCGTTCGACCTTGCACCCTGGCGGTCCACCCTCGCCGGCATCGAGGGGGAGCGGAATGCCGCCCGGGGCCAGACGACGCGGCTGCTCCTGATCGAGGCGCGCCAGCCGGTGCCAGCGGCGTAAGATCGATTTCGGATTTTGGATTGCGGCTTTCGGATTTGCACGGTTCCTGGCGTCATCGGTACATCCGAAATCCGACATCCGAAATTCGAAATGTGGGGGAAGGTCGCGTGACAGATCCCGGACAGGATTCCCGCTGCCTGAAGTGCCGCCGGGGTGGCCAGTCCTTCCGCTACCTGGACCTCCTCGAGCGCGTCCGGTTGGCCGACGATCCAGCCGATCCCGATGCCGGCCACTTCTGTCTCGAGACCATTCACATCATGCAGTGTCCTGCCTGCGGCCACCGCCAGGAGCGCCTCCACCGGCGGACCCCGTACGCCACGCTCCGCGAGGCCCAGTCCCAGCTTGACGCCCACCTCCTGGGCAAAGGCTGAAAAATACAAAAATAGCAATGTCTGACCCCAACAGTATGGGGTCAGACATTGATAATTTTATATCTGGCGGGGGCGGGGGCGGGAAGGGAAGGTCAGAGATTGGTGGTGAAGGCCTGCTGGCCCTGGCCCGCCAGGGCGGCGACCGTGGCAGCGGCCAGCTCCGCGTCGTGGGCGTGGTCCAGCGCGAAGACGCGGTAGTGGGCCACCTGGGCGGGGATGTACCGGAAGAGGTCCGCCACGGCCGAGGGTGAGGCCTTCTCCGTGGCGGGATCGTAGATCAGAATCTTCTTCGTCTCTTCGGTCCAGGGGTTCAGCGGCCGCGGGTCCTGTCGGGCCATATCCACCTTGAAGGGAATGTTGCGCCGCTCCTCCGGCAGGTGCCTCCGGATCGCATCCTCCAGGTCCTTGGTTGACCAGAACTTCTTTCCGCGCGGCTCGTCCATCGTCTCCGTGTGGTCGTAGGCCATCTTCCACTTCAGCTCGCGGTTCAGGATCTTGGCCCACTCGGCGGCCAGGGCGCGCTTTCGCGGGTCGTCATCATCGGCCCATCGCTGCACTCCCTCCAGGAGCGACCAGTCGCTCACGCCGAGGTATGGGTCCAACGACACGCGAGGGTCGAAGGGGAAGAGGAGCTGGACCGTCTCCTGGAAGATCTCCTGCATGTGCAAGTCCACCGCCCGATTGGTCCGGTGGAAGTACACGTCGGCATACATGGTGAAGCGGGCGTTGACGAAGCGCCGCAGGGTGGACGACCCGGACTTGTGCAGCGTCAGGCCCTTCTCGGTGACGAAGGTGTAGTAGAGCAGCCGGTCGATATCCACCATGTCCAGAGAGAAGCCGGTCATGTAGGCGTCCCGCTGGATGTAGTCCATGTTGTCGGCGGTGTAGATGCCGGAGAAGACCGGCTGCAGCGTCTGCAGCCAGCGGGGCATTCGATCGGTGCTTCCCGGCTCGGCCTTGCGCATCAGGTAGGCGATCTGCTCGGGCAGGATGGCCTCCTGCTTCTCAAAGGGGCCATCCGGACTCCGCCGGATCTTCCCGATGATGTCGGCCAGCCTCTCCGTCACGATCCGCTGGCCGATCCCCTCGTGCGTGGTCCGGTAGACGGGCTCCAGGAAGTTCTGATCGAAGAAGTGGCTGAAGGGCCCGTGGCCGACGTCGTGGAGCAGGCCGGTGAGCCGCAGGATCTCCTTGATGTATGACTGCGACGGGCAATGACGTCCGAAGACCTGCTGGAGGCTGGGGTACAGCCGGTCGGCAAAACGGCCGGCCATGTGCATGGCCCCGAGGGAGTGCTGGAACCGGCTGTGCTCGCCCGAGGGAAAGACCCAGAAGCTGGATTGGAGCTGGTGGATCTTGCGCAGCCGCTGGACCCACGGCGTGTCGATGAGGTCTTTCTCTGTCCGCTCGTCGGGCTGTCCGTCCACCGGGACGGTGAACTGGATATAGCCGTGGATCGGGTCGGCCAGGAGGGCGATGCCCTCGTACATGGGATGGCGACGCTTGCCAACAGGCACGATCGGTCCTCGACGCGCGCTGGAGCGGGTTCGCTATGACGAAAGGCAACTCATCCGGCCGCGGGCCGCTTGAAGATGAGCAGGACGCCGACGGTCCCGTACGCGACGCCGTCCCGGTTCGGCGCGATGAGCGGGACGCTGCTGGCCAGCTCCCACCCGTCGGAGCCCCGGCCGCCCAGCACCTCCAGGTTGCTCACCAGGCCGTCCTTCGTTTCCTTGAACATCACCATCTCGTCCCGGTACTCCCACTTCATGTCTGGCCCCCCTCAGCGATTTCGGATTTGGGATTTCGGATTGCGGAATTATTGAGGCATCATGCAAGACCATCGCCAATCGAAAATCCAACATCCCAAATCGACAACGATCCTCAGGCGCGTCCTTCCTTGCCGGCAGGGTAGGTGAGATCGCCCGGCAGCCCTAGGGCAGTGGCGATCACGGCGCGCACCTCCTGCAGGGCCCCGGGCCGCGCCTCGGGCGGCATGGCCTCGAGCTGGAGCATCATCCGGGTCACGGTTTGGGTCAGCTCCTCCAGCGGTCGCCGGTCTGCCTCGCGTTGAGACCCGGCGGGAAACCGGTCGATCAGGCGGTTCACCAGTTCCTGGTAGGCCGGCGAGCGCAACAGGTCAACGTGAAACCCGGCGTCAAAGAGCATGTCGTACTGGAAGCTGAAAAAGATCTTGGCCAGGTGCCGGGCAGCCTGGACGATGTCCATAGTCCGGTTGTCGCGCTCCAGGATCGTCAGCCGCTCCGCGAAGGGGAGCATCTCCCAGACGCCCGGATCGACCTTGCGTTCGGCCATCATCCTTCCGGACCGGTAGCGTTCGGCAAAGTCGGTGATCCGCCGGTCCCCCATCCGCCCCGACAGGCGCGGGAGGAGGGCGCCGACATCCTCGGGCGGGATCTCCGCGATGGACCGGTACCGGCGCCGGAGGGGGAGGAGATATTCGTCCCATTCGCGCAGGTTCATGAGGTCGGTCAGGACGAGGAACGCGGTCGCCAGGTCTTCGGTCGACATGCCCGCCGGGGTTGCTTCCGGCCCCGGGGACGGGACTTCGGCCGTCTCGTCGGAGGGTTCCAGGGGCAGCTTGACCATCTGCCCGGCGAAGAGTTGATCCACGGGAACCAGGATCCCCAGGGCCCGGCTGATGGCCTCCCGGATCTCGACCAGGGCGGCCTCCACCTCTTCGGGCGCGCCCTCGTCGAGGCGTCGGGCCCGCAGCAGGACCATCTGCGTGAGGTCGTCCACGATCGCGTCGAGCTGCCTCTCCAGGGCCTCCCGAACCTGGTGGTACGCCGGGAACTCCACCGCCGCCTCGGACAGGCCGGCGTCGTGGAACAGGTCGAAGGATTTGCACATGAACAGCCGGGCCAGCTCGCGGCGCAACTGGTCGGGCCGCAGTCCTCCCGGATCCTTGGCCAGGAGGTGCCACTTCTCGGCCAAGGACATGCTCTGGAGTTCCTCTTCGGTGAGGTGTGCCAGGCGGCTGCCCTGGCTGCTCTCCTTGGCCTTCAGCTCCTCCAGGGCCAGGTCCGTGTAGTGCCGGATGAAGGTCGGGACGAAGCGCCGGAGCTGGTCCACGGGCCAGTGCTCGCTGTAGGTGCCCAGGTTCTCCCTCCGCTGCTCGGGCGAGAGGCAATCGGCGAAGACGCGCACGGTCCAGCGCAACTCCTCGTCGTCCATCCGGTCCACGCGGGCCAGCAATTCCTCGGCGCGCTGCCGAATGAACCGCCGCTGGGACTCGATCGGCGAGAGGGGCTCTGCGGGCACGTTCGTCTCCGCTATGGGGTCAACTCACCCCGGCTCCGACTCCCTGTCCCGGGGTGGCGTATTAAACCCTGTCTTTCCGAAATAGTCCAGCGGGATGATGATCCGTCAGTCCGGGAGGCGGTGCGTTCCCCTCCGCCGTCTCCACCGTTCGGCCTCTGTCGGTCCCCGAGGGCAAGACTCGCGGCCCCCGCGTCGCCCGCCCGACCCGCGCCCGTTCAGGTCCGGGGCGCGTCCGCTCCGCGCCGGCGCCTCACGCGGGGCGTCCCCCGAGCCCGTCGGCAAGCCAGGCGGACACCTTCACGTATAACTCGGCGTTGGCCTTCAGGTCAATGTGGTTGAACCACCGCGGCAGGTAGGCCAGGAGACTCGCCGGCAACTCTCCGCCTCGGTGCTGGTGTTGGGATATCGCCTGGACGCGAGCGGCAGGCATCGCCGCCGCCGTGGCGCGCACGGCCTCGATGAGAGAGGGGATGTCCCCGTCCGCGTGGAGGAGCAAGGTGGGTCGGGGCACGGGCGGGGGCGATGGCATGGCCCGGAGGATGTCCAGAATCTCGCCGGGGGTCCGGGCACGGACCGCCGTGCTTCCGAACTGCGTCAGCATGGCGCGCCCCTCCTCGGACGGCCTTTGCGGCAAGGCGGGGGAGATCGCCGCCACCGCATCCGCGCTGGACATCAGCGCCAGACGTCCCCCCAGACTGTGGCCCGCCGCCGCCACGCGCCCGAACCGCCGGAGGAAGGTCAGGATCGCCTCGAGGTCTTCCAGCATTCCGGCGTCCAGCGGGGCCGGGTGTTCTCCATGCCCCCGGATGTCAAAGACGCAGGCGGTGAGACCGCGCTCCGCCACCCGCGCCGCCAGACCGAGCATGTGCTCCTTGCAGCCGCCGTACCCGTGGGCGATGGCCACTCCTGCAGCGGGGGACGGCGGCCGGAGGAGATACGCGGGGACCTCATGGCCGTCCTTGCTTCGGACGTCCGTCAGGCGGGTGAATTCCATGCTGGCTTCCCCTCGATGAGAATTCTTCCCTTCGCCGCGGGCATCGAACTGCAGGCGCTCACGGCGCGACAGGATGCCTCCCGCGCGGGTCAGGCGGAAAATATCAGAGTGCGAACAGGCTCGTCAACGACGAACTGGCACGGAAGAGTCGCAGCCGATCGTTGCAACTCGCCCGGTCCTGTGGTAGCGTGTGCGCGCCCTGGAGGGGGGCGGAGGACGGTTCGGGTGAAACCACAGCGTGCGGGTGTTCTGGTCATGGTGGTCGCGCTGGCGGCGGGGTGCGGGCGCCTGCTCGCCGAGAGGACGCCCACGGCGGCGGTGCCGGATGACGTCAAGCGCGTCACGTTCGAGATCGTGGCCCGCGAGAACCGGTGCGAGCCGGCCGTCCTGGCCGCCGACCGGGAGGGCCGGGCCCTCCTGATCACCTTCAAGGTGAACAGCGTGGGCAAGCAGCACTGGTTCATCATCCCCGATCTGGGCGTTCGCAAGACGATCCCGGCCGGCACCGAGGTGTCGATCCCGGTGGTCGTTGAACGGTCGGGGATCTATGAATACGGGTGCACGGGCCTCCGGTGGCTCGGTCCGTTGGACTCCAAGGGCAAGCTGGCTATCAAGTAGAATTCCTCTCGACCGGTTCTCTTTCCACGTGCGTGAAGCCTGCTTCCCGTCTTCGAGATCGGAATGTCTGCCACCAGGGAAACGCGCCAGCCCGTCCACGCTCCGTGCCGGTGGGTCAGGACTTCGGGGGACCTCCGGGCACTGGCCGACCGCCTCGGGGGCGCGCGGGTGATCGCGCTGGACACGGAATCCGACAGCCTGCACAGCTTTCCCGAGAAGGTATGCCTGGTGCAGGTGGCCGAGGAGAGCGGGACCGTCACCTTGGTGGACCCCCTGGCCCTCCGCGATCTGTCCCCTCTGGCGCCGCTGTGCGCCGACCCGGGCATCGTCAAGGTCTTTCATGGGGCCTCCTACGACCTGGCCTCGGTGAAGCGGGACTTCGGCTTCGAATTCGCCGACATCTTTGACACGATGGTCGCGGGGCAGTTCCTGGGCCTGCCGGAGCTCGGGCTGGCGTCTTTGCTGGAGCGGTTCTTCGGGATTCCGCCCGGGCCGTCGCGCCAGAAGGACGACTGGGCGGAGCGGCCGCTCAGTCCGGAGCAGGAATTCTACGCCGCGGAAGACGTCCGCCACCTGATCCCCCTCCGCGAACGACTGCTCCAAGAGCTCACAGCGCGAGGGCGGCGGGCCTGGGTGGAAGAGGAGTGCCAGGTATTGGCGGCCATCCCGGCGGCGCACCGCGTCTTCGATCCGGAGGACTATGTGCGGGTGAAGGGGGCAAGGGATCTGGACGGCCGGGGGTTGGCGGTCCTGCGCGAGTTGTACGTCGCGCGCGAGGCCTGGGCGCGAGAGGCCGGCCGGCCGCCGTTCAAGGTCCTGGGGAATGAGCCGCTGGTTCGGCTGGCGGCGAGGCGCCCGCGGGCCCGGGAGGGCCTCCGGAACATTCCCGGGTGCTCGCCCAGGGTGGTGCAGCGGTACGGCGACGGCATCCTCGCGGCCATCGCCCGTGGCGATGCCGTCCCGGAGGCGGAGCTCCCGACGTATCCCCGGGCCAGGAAGCCCCGCGTCCCGCCCGCGGTGCAGCGGCGCATCGAGGCCCTGACTCGATGGCGCGCGGCCGCGGCCGAGCGGCTGGGCCTCGATCCCGGACTGCTCCTGCCGCGCCGTCTCGTCGAGCGGCTGGCCGAAGAGGCTCGCGGCGACGGTGAGTTCCTGCGCGGGGTCGAGGGCCTCCGGCGCTGGCGCGCCGAGGCCTTCGGCCGAGAGATCCTGGCGGCGCTGGCGGCCTCGGCGCGCCCCCGGGGGCTGCCCGACACGTCTCTTACTCCGCACACCGAGGAATCGCCAGCGTGACGGGCACGGTCGAGAAGGCTATCGCGGAGATCAGGCAGGGGCGGCGGTTCCCCGTCTACCTCTTGCACGGCGACGAGTTCCTGGCGAAGGAGGGGGCCAAGGCCATCGTCGAGGCACTGGTGTTGCCCGACCGGCAATCGTTCGGCGTCGAGGTGGTCTCCGAGGATCAGGATTCCGCCAGTGTGCCCCTGCGGCTCAACACGCTCCCCCTCCTCGGCGGCACCAAGGTGGTCGTGGTCCACGACAGCAAGGCGTTCGTTTCGAAGGAGAGCCTCGAGGCCCTGGTGGGCAGAAGCATGGACGCGTGGCAGGAGGGAAAACGGGGGAGTGCCGTGCGCTGGCTGCTCCAAGCCGTGGCGGCCGTCGGGCAGGATCAGGGTTTCCTGGAGCGGGCGGCGCGGAGTGAGATTTCCGGCCCGGAGTTGACGCGGGTCCTCGGGACGGAGGCGGACCCCGAGAAGGAGCAGTGGTTCCGCGAGGTCGCGGGGCATGCCGCGGCTGACGGCATGGCGGTTCCCGAGGCGACGGGGGCCGGGCTGGCCCGCGTCTACGAGGAGACGATCGAGCGGGGCGTCCCGTCAAATGCCTCGCTCGTCCTCACGGCCGAGGTGGTGGACGAGCGCCGCTCGCTCTTCAAGAAGATCAGCGCCGTCGGATTCGTCATCGACTGTGGCATCCGGTCCCGGAGGACCTGGGACACCCAGATGGATCCCGACGCGGCCCGGGCGAAGATCCGCCAGATGGTGGCGGCGATGGGGAAGAGCATTGCCCCCGAGGCGATCGCCGGCATCGTGGAGCGCACGGGATTCAGTATGCGGGGCCTGGAATCGGAGATGGAAAAGCTGCTCCTGTACGTGGGCCCCCGTCCGGCGATCACCCCGGCGGATGTCCTCGAGGTGCTCAGCAGTTCCCGCGAGGCGAACATCTTCGACCTGACGAACGCCGTGAGCGAGCGGGACGCCGGCAAGGCCCTGCGTGCCCTGCGAAGCCTGATGGCCCAGCGCGAGCCGATCCCGCAGATCCTCGGCGTCCTGGCCAGTGAGATCCGCGGCCTGATCGTCGCGCGCGGAGCGCTGGAACAGAAACTGGGAGCCGCGCTGGATACCGGCATGCCTTTCCCGGCGTTCCGGGCCCGCGCCCTCCCGCTGCTCCAGAAGGAAACCGAGGGAGACGACGGGTCGGCCGCCAAGCTCCTGGCGATGAAGCCCTTCCGGGCGTTCATCCTGCTGAAGGCGGCGGCCCGGTTCTCCATGCCGGAACTCGTGGAAAGCCTGGAGGCGATTCACGAGACCGATCTCAGCCTGAAGACCTCGGGGCATCCCGAAGACCTGCTCATGGAGCGGCTCCTGCTCGCCATCTGCGCCGGCAACTGACCATCTTTTCCCTTGACAAAGCCCCGGGAGCAGAAAAGAATCAGCCGCGCTTTCCGTCCCAGTTCCCTTTTCCCGACGCATTGCTCGAGTACATTCATGCTGGCGCGCTCTGGGCCCCATCCAATGACCCCCGTGTCTGCGGGGGTCACCTCTGGCTCCACCCCGTTGCTCGGGCGCCGGGCCCGCGCTTTCATCGTGTTCTCCGCCAGCTTCGTCCATCCGTTTTCCGGTGTTGCCTCGTCCGGGTGAACCGTCCAGGAGGAACGCGATGTCCGCGCCCGAAGGTCCCCTGAAGCAGACGCCGCTCCACGCCGTCCACCGTCGGATGGGCGCGAAGATGGTGCCCTTCGGCGGCTGGGATATGCCGGTCCAGTACCGCGGCATTCTGGAGGAGCACAAAGCGGTCCGGAACGCGGCCGGTTTGTTCGACGTCTCCCACATGGGGGAGGTCGAATTCCGCGGCCCGGCGGCCCTGGAAGCGTTGCAGCGTCTCACCAGCAACGACGCCTCGCGGCTCCAGGTGGGCCAGGTGCAGTACTCGGCCCTCACCACCGAGGCCGGGACGTTCGTGGACGACCTCACGGTCTACAAGTTCGCCGATGACCGCTACCTGGTGACGGTGAACGCGTCGAACATCGACAAGGATGTGGCCTGGATGCGGGATCACACCCGGGGCAACGTCGAGGTCCGCAACCTGAGCGACGAGACGGCCCTCATCGCCGTGCAGGGCCCGAGGGCGGTGGAGATCCTCCAGAGGCTCACGCCGCTGGATCTGTCCGGCGTGAAGTATTATTGGTTCGCTCAGGGAGCGGTCCTGGGACAGGACGCCGTCGTCTCGCGAACGGGCTACACGGGGGAGGACGGCTTCGAGGTCTATGTGAGCCCCCGGCACGCCGCCGCCCTGTGGAATGCCCTCTTCGAGGTCGGGACCCCGCTGGGCCTCATGCCGTGCGGGCTGGGCGCGCGGGATACGCTGCGCCTGGAGGCCAAGATGGCCCTCTACGGGAACGACATCGACGACCGGCACACGGTGCTGGAGGCCGACCTGGGCTGGATCCTCAAGTTGGAGAAGGGCGAGTTCATCGGCAAGGCCGCCCTGGCCGCGCAGAAGGCGGAGGGGATCCGGCGCAAGCTCATCGGCTTCGAGATGATCGGGCGGGGGATCGCCCGCTCCCACTACGCCATCGTGAAGGGAGGCCGGCCGATCGGCGAGGTGACGAGCGGAAGCCCGGCCCCCTGGCTGGACAAGAACATCGGCCTGGGGTACGTGGCGGTGGAGCAGGCCGCCATCGGCACCGAGTTCGAAGTCATGATCCGGGACAATCCGGTGCCCGCCCGGGTGGTCCAGACGCCATTCTACAAGCGGAAGCGCTGACCTCGATCTGAGATCATAAAGAGCCAAGGCGCCTAGAACGCCATGGGGAGGCGATCAGGCGACCCGGCAATCTGGCAATCAGGGGCTCCAAGTTGCCGGGTACCCTCTGGGTGCGGCGGATTGCCCAGTTGCCGGATAATCTTGGCGGCCTGGGTACCCAGCGCTTGCGCTGGGTGATCATGGTGGTTCAAGCCTTTTCTCGGATCGGAGTCCACAGAACGACGCCCTCACGTCATTGCTCTCACCGGGGTTCGCGGAAAAGGAGGAGGATCCATGTATCCGGCCGACCTGAAGTACTCGAAGGAGCACGAGTGGATCAAGGTGGAGGGGGATAAGGGTCGGGTTGGGATCACCCACCACGCTCAGAGCGCCCTGGGGGACGTGGTCTTCGTCGAGCTGCCAAAGGTCGGGCGGCGCCTCCGGCAGATGGAGACGTTCGGCGTGGTGGAATCGGTGAAGGCGGTCTCGGACCTGTACTGCCCGGCGAGCGGGGAGGTGGTCGAGGCCAACACCGCCCTGGAGACCAAGCCGGAACTGGTGAACAAGGATTGCTACGGCGCCGGCTGGATGATCGTGGTGAAGGTTGCCAACCCGAAGGAGCTGGACAACCTGATGGACGTGAAAGCGTACGAGGCGTACCTGGCCGCCGAAGGTGGGCACTGATGGACGTCGAGTGCGGACCCCCCCACCCTTTCCCTCCCCCGCTAGCGGGGGAGGGCTGGGAGGGGGAGCCGAGAACCGAGAGGCGATCCGGTACCGATCTGACGACGGAGGGGGGAAGGTGATGCGATACATCCCGAACACCGAGGCGGACTGCCGCAAGATGCTGGAGGCCATCGGCGTCCAGTCGGTCGAGGACCTGTTCGCCGACATCCCGGCCGCGGTGCGGCTGAAGCGCCCTCTGCGGATCCCGCCGGCCCTGTCCGAGGTGGACCTCACCAAACACCTGCGGACGCTGGCGGGGAGGAACGCCGACGCCGACCGGTACGCGAGCTTCCTGGGCGCGGGATGCTACAACCACTTCAGCCCGGCCATCATCGGGCACCTGATCTCCCGCGGCGAGTTCCTGACGGCCTACACGCCCTACCAGCCGGAGATCTCGCAGGGCACGCTCCAGGCCACGTACGAGTACCAGACGCTGATCTGCCAGCTGACCGGCATGGACGTGAGCAACGCCTCGATGTACGAGGGGGCCTCGGCCACAGCCGAGGCGATCCTCATGGCCCACCGGGTCACCGGCCGGAACGAGGTGGTGGTGGCGCGCAGTGTCCATCCCGAGTACCGCCAGGTCACCCGCACCTACGCGCGGCAGATCGACCTCACCTTCCACGAGGTGGGCTTCACGCCGGCCGGGACGGCCGACCTGAGGCACGCGAAGAGCGCGCTCACGGATCGGGCGGCGTGCCTGGTGGTGCAGAACCCCAACTTCTTCGGCGTCGTGGAGGACCTCGCCGAGCTGGCCGAGGCCGCGCACGCCGTGGGCGCCCTCCTGGTGGTGGCCGTGGCCGAGCCGGTGTCGCTGGGTCTGCTCAAGCCCCCGGGGGAATGCGGCGCCGACATCGTGGCGGGCGAGGGGCAGGGGCTGGGCGTGCCCATGAGCTACGGCGGGCCGTACCTGGGGTTCTTTGCCACCCAGGAGAAGTACGTCCGCCAGCTCCCCGGACGCCTGGCGGGCGCCACCGAGGACCGCGAGGGGCGGGTGGGATACGTCCTCACCCTGGCCACCCGCGAGCAGCACATCCGCCGCGAGAAGGCGACGAGCAACATCTGCACCAGCGAGGCGCTGATCGCCCTCATCACCACCATCTACATGGAGACGCTGGGGAAGAACGGGCTCAGGGAGGTGGCGCTCCAGAACCTGCGCAAGGCGGCCTACGCCAAGGAGCGGCTGGCCAAGGGGAAGGGATGCGCGATCCGGTTCTCGGGCCCCACCTTCAACGAGTTCGTCGTGCAGGTGAAGAAGAGGCCGGCCGACGTCCTGAAGGGGCTCCTCAGGAAGCAAATCCTCGGCGGCCTGGAGCTCGCGCGGTTCTACCCCGAATTGAAGGACTGCCTCCTGCTGTGCGTGACGGAGCAGAACTCCCGGGACGAGATCGACGCCCTGGCCAAGGCGATGGGAGGTGGGCGATGAGCCGGCAGACGGTTGGGACCCGCGGGCTCCACTTCAACGAGCCCCTGATCTTCGAGCAGGGCTCCCCCGGCCGCGTGGGCTATTCGCTGCCCGCCACAGACGTGCCGGAGAAGAAACCCGACCGCCTGATCCCGAAGAAGTTCCTCCGGGACGACATCCCGGGGTTTCCCGAGGTCAGCGAGGTGGACGTGGTCCGGCACTTCACCCGGATGTCCCAGTGGAACTACGGGATCGACCTCGGCATGTATCCCCTGGGCTCCTGCACGATGAAGTACAATCCGCGCTTCAACGAGGACATGGCGCGCCTCCCCGGATTTGCCCGCGCCCACCCGTACCAGCCCGAGTCGGTAAGCCAGGGGGCGCTGCAGCTCCTCTGGGAGCTGGAGCAATACCTGGCCGAGATCTGCGGCATGGACCGGGTGAGCCTCCAGCCGTCGGCCGGCGCCCATGGGGAGCTGACCGGCATCATGCTGATCCGGGCGTATCACACGTCCAAAGGGAATCCCCGGAAGAAAATCCTGATCCCCGATTCGGCCCACGGGACGAACCCTGCCAGCTCGGCGGTGTGCGGCTACCAGGTGGTCCCGGTGAAGTCGGGGCCGCGCGGCGCGGTGGAGCCGGCCGCCGTGGCCGACGTCATGGACGAGGAAGTGGCGGGGATCATGGTCACGAACCCCAACACGCTGGGGATCTTCGAGGATCACGTCGTCGAGATCGCGAAGATCGTCCACGGGAAGGGGGGGCAGGTCTACTGCGACGGCGCGAACCTCAACGCCTTTGTCGGGATCGCGCGACCCGGCGACATGGGCGTGGATGTCATCCAGCTCAACGTCCACAAGACGTTCTCGACCCCGCACGGAGGCGGCGGGCCGGGGGCGGGCCCCGTCGCGTTGAAGCGGCACCTGGCGCCCTTCATGCCGGTGCCGACGGTGGAGATGAAGGGCAATCGGTTCGCGCTGAACTACGATCTGCCCAAGTCCGTCGGCAAGGTGCGGAGCTTCTACGGCAGCTTCGGCGTCCTCCTCCGGGCCTACACCTACATCCGGACTCTGGGACCGACCGGATTGCGGCGCGCCGCCGAGGTGGCGGTGATCAACGCCAACTACATCATGAGCCAGCTCAAGGGAATCTACCACCTGCCCTACGATCGCTTCTGCAAGCACGAGTGCGTCTTCGACGACGCCATCCAGATGCACGACAACGTCAAGACGCTGGACATCGCCAAGCGCCTCATGGACTACGGTTTTCACCCGCCCACGATCTACTTCCCGCTCATCGTCCACGGGGCTTTGATGATCGAGCCCACCGAGACGGAGAGCAAGGAGACGCTGGACGAGTTCATCGCCGCCATGAAGGCCATCGCGCGCGAGGCGCGGGAGAACGGCGACCTGGTCCGGAATGCGCCGCACAACCCGCGGGTCGGCCGCATGGACGAGACCAAGGCCGCCCGCCAGCCCAACCTCCGCTGGCGCCCGAAGCGCAAGAACGTCGAGTAGTCGAGTGGTCGTGTTGTCACATCGACACGTGTCGAAGGTGATGGGAAGAACGCAGAGGAAAGAGAGTTCTCATGAAGAAGGGCCGGAGGCTGCGGCACCTTACGGTAGAAATTAGGGGACGTTGCATTATAGGTGGAATTGCTGTGTCTCCCCTCCGATGCCTGTTAGGGGTACGACAGTGAAGGTCCTGAAGATTTGCACGTTGAAGGGGTGACATGATAAAGACATACCGTGGTAAGGCCACGCACGAACGATCCGAGAACGGAGGACTGACCTGATGCCGGTGTACCACGCAGCGATTGGCACGTCGGAGGATTACATCGAGCGGCGGGCGAAGCACCGTCAGGCCCACCTCGAGCGGATCCTCGGGCTTCGCACTCAGGGGCTGGTGGTGGCCGGCGGGCTGGCCCCGAACGGGCGGACGGCCGAGCTGTTCTACCGAGCGGAGCAGCGCTCGAACGTCGCGCGGTTGATAGAGGAGGACTCCTACTACCTGGCGGGGTCGTGGACGACCTACACGCTCCGGGCCTTCACCGAGTTCATCGAGCCCCTGGAGTTGACGCCGTTAGTCACTGATGGGTCCCGCTGCGCGACCTTGGTTGAGGGGACGGCCCCACAGGCGGACAACCCACAACTCGCGCTCATCGGGCTGCGCGGCAACGGACGACTCGGGTTCGGGGGATTCTTCGAGGCGGGGGCGACGCTTGCGCTCCTCACAACCGCCAATGCAGCCGAGGCGATCGGCTGGCTGGCGGAAACCCGCTTCTGGGAGGAAGGGAGCCTCACCGCACGACCCTTCCTCTATAAAGGGGACGTTGCATTATAGGTGAAATTTCTCTATCCTACTGCCATGCCAAGAGGCCCACGCCTAGACGCCCCCGGGGTGCTCCACCATGTCATGGTGCGGGGCATTGAGGGTCGTCCCGTATTCCGAGATGATCAGGACCGCGACAACTTCGTGGACCGCCTGGCGGCCCTCGCCCGAACCGGGGGCCTGACCATTTATGCCTGGGCCTTGCTCCCCAACCATCTCCATCTCCTGGTGCGTACGGGCGTGCGGCCTCTGGCTCGCAGCATGCGGAGCCTCTTGACGGGGTACGCGGGGGCCTTCAACCGACGTCACCGTCGAGCCGGCCACCTCTTCCAGAATCGGTACCGCTCGATCGTGGTGGAGGAGGAGCCATATTTCCTGGAGCTGGTCCGCTACCTCCACCTCAATCCCGTCCGAGCCAAAGTCGTGGCCGATCTGCGCGCCCTGGACCACTATCCATACACGGGGCACGCTGCGCTGACGGGGAGCATCCCACACCCCTGGCAGGCTACGAGTAATGTCCTTGGGCGGTTTGCCGGGAACCTTCGCCGTGCTCGCCTGCGATACCGGGCCTTCGTGGCCGAGGGAATATCGCTCGGGCGCCGACCGGAGTTGCAGGGAGGCGGGCTGGTCCGGAGCCTGGGAGGGTGGGAGGCGGTTCGAGAATTACGGCGGGGCCGGGAGTCCTACACAGGCGACGAGCGGATCCTCGGGAGCAGCGACTTTGTCGAGGAGGTGCGGCAAGAGGTGGAGGAGCGGAGTCGCCATGAGGTCGAAGCACATCGCCAGTGTGTGACGGTGCCGGCCCTGGCTAAGCGGATCGGTGAAAGCCTGGGTATTTCCCCCGAGTGGGTCCTCGGTCGGAGTCGCGTGCCAGCGGCCGCCCGCGCGCGGCAAATTCTGGCCTACGTCTGGGTTGAGCGGCTCGGCCAGCGAGCCAGCGAGCTGGCGCGAGTTCTGGGGCAGACCCGCGGCAACATCTCGCTGGCGGCCAAGCGGGGCGAAAAAGCCGCCCGTCCGTGGAGGAAGCTGTTTGATAGCTGGTGCCGGTGAGAAATAATACCTATAATGCAACGTCCCCTTCGCACGGTCTGGATAGGCCGAAGTGCCAAGGCCTGGGAAGCGCATAGTCCAGGGATCGCTGTGCCATCGCGCGGTGGGAGGCGGGAGAGTCCAGAGGAGAGCCGGATGAAGATCACGGGGATTCAGACGTATGTGCTGCAGGCGATGCTTAATGAGAAGGGGTTCGGGTGGTCGCAGCGGGTGACGGATCGCCGCCAGGCGGCGCTCTGTGTGGTCTCCACCGATGATGGCATCGAGGGGGTCGGCGAGGCCTTCTACTTCGGGGGACCCGCGAAGATCGCGGCCCAGATCATGGGCGACGGGTTCGGGCCGCTGCTCGTCGGCAAGGACCCGATGGACAGTGGGGTTCTCTGGGACATGCTCTACAACTGGACGAGGGACCAGGGGCAGAAGGGCATCCCGATCTCGGCCCTCAGCGCCATTGACATCGCGCTGTGGGACATCAAGGGCAAGAGGCTCGGCTTGCCCGTGTACAAGCTCCTCGGCGGCGCGTATCGCAACCGGGCGCGGGTGTATGCCACGGGTCTCTACGAGCCGCAGAACGTGCCCAGCGTGAAGGATGCGCTGGTCGGGGAGGCCCTCGGGTACAGGGCCGCCGGCTTTGCCGGGATGAAGCTCAAGGTGGGGTATGGGATCGAGGCGGACATGCGGCTGGTCAGGGCGCTCCGCGAGGCCATCGGCCACGACCTGTGCCTGATGGTGGACGCCAATCACGCCTACAACGCCCCCGAGGCCATCCGCCTGGCGCGGGCCATGCAGCCGTACGACATCTACTGGTTCGAGGAGCCGGTGCCGCCCGAGGATCTCGACGGTTATGTCGAGGTGAGGCGGAACTCCAGGATCCTCATCGCGGGCGGCGAGTGCGAGTACACGCGCTACGGCTTTCGCGAGATCATCAACCGGCGGGCAATGGACATCCTCCAACCGGATCTCTGCGCCATGGGCGGCTTCAGCGAGATGATGAAGGTCATCGCCATGGCCAGCGCCGCCAACCTGCCGGTGATCCCCCACGTCTGGGGCACGAACGTGGGCCTGGCCGCCTCCCTCCAGCTCTTCGCGGCGCTCCCCCACTTCCCCGAGCGCCGCTTTCCGGCCGAGCCGTTCTTCGAGTACGATCGCTCGCCTCATCCGTTCCGCGACGGCGTGACCAGGGAGCGGTTCTTGATGAAGGACGGCTACCTGGCGATCCCGGATCGCCCCGGCCTGGGGGTGACCCTGGACCTGGACTTCATCCGCCGGTTCGTCGCGTAAGCCGGCACCCTTCTCCACGACCTGTAGGATGAGCGCTGTGGGCGCACAAGAAGGAACGAGCGTCGGCGGTCATCCCGTCGCCCTGGTCACGGGCGCCAGCGGGGCCATCGGCAAGGCGATCGCGCGCGGGATCGCCGAGAGCCCGGGGCACGAGGTGGTTCTCCTGTGTCGAAACGAGATGAAGGCCCGGCAGGCGTGCCAGGAGATCATCCGGGCCACCGGCAACGGCGCGGTGCGGTACGAGGTGGCGGACGTCTCACGATGGTCATCCATCCAGGGGCTGGCCAAGCGGTGGCAGGGCCCGCTGCATGTCCTGGTCAACAACGCCGCTGTGACGCCGAAGCGACGCGAGGAAACCCCCGAAGGGATCGAATTGCAGTTTGCCACCAACGTCCTGGGATACTTCTGGATGATCCAGGCGTTCAGCGGGCACCTGAAGCGATCGGCACCCGCGCGGGTGGTGAATGTCGCCAGCTACTGGGCGGGGGACCTGGATCTTGCGGACCTGGAGTTCAAGCGACGCCGATACACCAACGGTGAGGCGTACCGCCAGTCCAAGCAGGCCAATCGGATGCTGACCGTGGCGTTCGCGGAGAGACTGAGGCCCTACGGGGTGTCCGTCAATGCGTGCCACCCGGGCGACGTGAATTCCACACTGAGCAACAACCTGGGCTTCGGGGGGAGCCAGACTCCGGACGAAGGGGCCAGAACACCCGTGTGGCTGGCGGTGGGCCCGACAGGCCAGATGGTGACGGGGAAGTTCTTCGAGCGGATGCGGGAGGTCAGATGCGCCTTCGCGGGGGACGGGAAGGCAATAGAGGAACTCTACAGGGCCTGCCTGCGCTTCTCAAGCGGGCAGGCTTGAGGAGAGCTTGCGCACACTGAGGTGACTGCGTGGGCTCTCAACTCGTTCTGAAGACCGCGGCGCGGGCCCTCAGGCTGCGGCGAACGCAGCCGCCCTCGCGATGTCCTCGGTCCGGATCTTGTCCACGTCGAACTTCTCCAGGGCGTCCTGGACCCTCCCCCATGTCTGGTCGAAGGTGGGCACAGTCTTCCGGGCGCGGGTGAGGGGGCTGCAGCGGGCCATGACGAAGTTCTTGATGTAGGGGTGAGCGATGCCTCGTTTCTTCAGGCGATTGACCACGTCGGTCAGGAGCTTGTCGGCGGCCTCAACCATCGCGGCCCGGCGACCCCGCTCCTCGTAGGCCTTGGGGAGCGCCTGCTTCAGGAACGTGTCCACCCGCCGCAGGATCGGCGCGTGGACGCTGCCCGAGAAGCGCGGGTACTTCTCGTACAGGATCCCGAGGGTGATGAAGTGGGCCTCTTCGAACTGAAACGCGAAGTCCTCCTCGGCCTTGCGGGGCTCCTGCTCCATGAGGCCGCGGAACATCCGGACAACCTCGAGGGACTTCTCCTTGAGGTTATGGGCCTTCTCGGTGTTGAGGGCGAGGATCTGGAAGGCCACCTGGGGCTCGGGGATGAGGATGACCGGCACGTGCTTGGCCTTCAGCTTCTGAAGGGCCTCGCGCCGGTGGTTGCCGTTGGGGGTCCAGTACTCCCCCGGCCCGTGACGGACCGCCACGATCGGATCGATGAACCGATCCAGCTTCCTGATTACCTCGCGCAACCGCTTGGCGTGGGCCTCTGACAGGTCGCGCTGGTACGGGGTGGGCTTCACCCGCTCCATGGGGAGCAGGGCGAAGATCTGCCAGGCCTGGCCCACCGGCTCTCGATAGAGGGCCAGAACGCTCCCACCGTCCTCTTCCACCTGGTCCGCCAGGCTCAGGACCCCCTTCGGCGGCTCCCCCTTCTCGGGAAAGATTCCCCATTTTTCCCTGGCCATCGGCGAGCCCCCGCTGATCTCTCCCGGCATGGATCTTCCGTCAGCTATCGTCGCCGGCGGAGCCAGGCCCGGAGGCGGGCCCAGCTCGTGATGCGTTGGTCGTCCGTCAGCCAGCCGCTTCGGGCGAACAGCAGGAGCATCGTCACCGGGAGCCCCACCATCATCGCCAGGACGATCCCGAGCAGCCACGGTCGGTCGAAGGGAATGGCGGCGAAGTTCATGCCGAAGAAGCCCGTGAGAAACGACAGGGGCATGAAGATCGTGGCGATGACCGTGAGCTGCTTCATCACCTGGCCCAGCCGGTTCGAGATGGAGGCCAGATACGCCTCCAGCGTGTTTGCCACCAGGTCCCGGTAGGAGTCGATGACCTCGAAGGCGCGGACCAAATGGTCGTGCACGTCGCGGAAGTACACCGCCGTGTGGGCGTCGATGAAGGGGTAGTCCCGACGGCTGACTGCGTTATAGACCTCCCGCTGGGGGCTCACGACCTTCCGGAGGTGGACGACGACCCGCTTCACCTCGAAGATGCGCCGCATCCGCGCCGGGCCCGGGGTTTCCACCACGGCGTCTTCGAGGGCATCAATTTCGTCGCCCAGGGAGTCCAGGACCGGAAAGTATCCATCCACCACGGCGTCGCTCAAGAGATAGAGCAGGAAACTGGCCCCGTTCTGGAGGACCCGGGGATCGGTCGCGCAGCGGTCGAACACCCGCTGCGCGGCGTCCAGGGGCCGCTCGTGGACGGTGAGGAGCGCGTTGGCCATCAGGGCGACATGCAGCTCGTCCGTTTCCAGCTCGTCGCGGCGGATGGCCCGCAATGCGTGGATGACCAGGAAGATGTACCGGTCGAATTCCTCGATCTTGGGGCGCTGGTCCTGGTGAACGAAGTCCTCGACGGTGACGGGGTGCAGCTCGAACCGGGTCCCCAGGGTCTCCAGGGCCTCGGGCGGCTCGCCCTCCGCGTCCACCCAGAGGGTGGCACGAGGGTCTTGCAGTACCTCGGCCACGGACCCGAGATCCGCGCCCTTCTCGACCCCGCCGTCCCCATGCCGGACCAGGATGCGCAGCACCGTCTTCACCTCCCTCGAGCGCCTGACGTATCGTGGCTGATTGCCGCTAGATAGCCCTCCACAGGAAGCAAGTCAAGAGGAAACCACATGCCGTCCGCGCGGCTCCCGTCCGCCGCGGGGTGCGTTGACACTCG
>Ga0315268_10002150_pt1 | contig 22484 bp, 19 predicted proteins | sample C1_top_MG_FD_204535 | JGI IMG/M metagenome (GOLD analysis project Ga0315268, IMG submission 204535) | Sediment microbial communities from Yellowstone Lake, YNP, Wyoming, USA - C1_top | ecosystem: Environmental > Aquatic > Freshwater > Lake > Sediment | place: USA: Wyoming | collected 2017-08-01 | reverse complement strand
CAGCCGTATCGCTTCCTGTGCTTTTCGATCAAGTTTGCGCCCATCTTTTTTCATGCAAACTCTGACCACAATCTCAATCCTGAAGTTCCTCGTGTGTCGCCTTATTTACTGACTCATGAGTAATAACTGAAAGTTGATAACTTACGTCTAACGACTTACGACTAATAACTGTTTTATTGCCCGCGCATGAACAACGCGTCGAGTTCGTTTAATGTGATCCGGAACCAGGTCGGGCGGCCGTGGTTGCACTGGCCGGAGCGTTCGGTCTGTTCCATCTCGCGCAGCAGTGCGTTCATCTCGGCGATGCCGAGGATGCGATTGGCGCGCACCGCACCGTGGCAGGCGAGGCTGGCGAGCAGTTCGTCGCGCCGTTCGGTCATCGCGCGGCTCGCGCCGAATTCGCGCAATTCGTCGATCACATCGCGCGCGGCTGCTTCCGCTTCGGATTGTTTCAGCATCACCGGCATGGCGCGCACCGCGAGCGTGGTGGGCGAAAGCGGCGCGATGTCAAAGCCGAGTTTTTTGAGCGCGTCCTGTTCGGCCTCCACGGTAGCCACTTCCAGAGGGTCGGCATAAAAACTCACCGGGATCAGCAGCGGTTGGGTGGCGATCTGCTCGGCATCCAGCGAGGTTTTGAGCTTTTCATACACGATGCGCTCATGCGCGGCATGCATGTCCACGACGATCAAGCCTTGCGTGTTCTGCGCGAGGATGTAGACGCCGGAGAGTTGGGCGAGGGCGTAGCCGAGGGGGTGTTCGTCTTCTTGTAGGATGGGTTGAGCCTTTCGACTTTGCTTAAGATAAACTCCGCGACACCCATCGTTTTCCGGCGTCGAAGGGTGATGGGTATCGCTACGCTCAACCCATCCTACGTTGTTATTTGTTTGCGTTTCCCAAAGGCGATAAGCGGCCTCTTTTTCTGCAACACCCAGTCGCATGGATTGTTGCATCGGAATGAACGATGCAGGCCGTAGTGGTTCTGGTGTGCGAGTCTCCTGTCCTCTGGCGGGGACGGCCAATGCCTCCTGTAGTGTATGAAAAATAAACTGGTGTATCCCCTGACTCTCGCGGAAACGCACTTCGCTCTTGGCGGGATGCACGTTCACATCGACTTGCTCGGGCGGAAGTTCGAGGAACAGCACGAAGGCCGGATGGCGCTGGTGATGGAGGATGTCCTGATAGGCCTGCCGCAATGCGTGGCTGGCGACCTTGTCGCGCACGAAGCGGCCGTTGACGAAAAAGTATTGTGCGTCGCGGCTGGCGCGCGAATAGGCGGGCAGCGCCGCCAGACCTTGCAGCGACAGGTTCGCCGCGTTGCGCGAAACCGTCACGGCGGCTTGTCCGAACCCGTCGCCGAGTAGTGCCGCGACGCGCTTCAGCGCGGCTTCCCTCTCCCCCAGCCCCTCTCCCGTTGACGGGCGAGGGGAGGCGGGCAATTGCCAAATAGTCTTGCCGTTGTGTTGCAGCGAGAAGGCCACATCGGGACGCGACAAGGCGATGCGTTTGAACGCTTCCTCGCACCAGGCGAATTCTGTGGCTTCGGATTTCAGGAATTTGCGCCGTGCCGGTGTGTTGAAATACAACTCGCGCATTTCCACCGTAGCGCCTTGCGCATGACTGGCGGGAACGGGTTCGCTGAGCCGTCCGTCGATGGCTTCCACTGTCCATCCATGTGTGTCGGATTCAGTTCGGCTGGTCAGGGTGAGTTGCGCCACCGCCGCCATGCTTGCCAAAGCTTCGCCGCGAAAGCCCATGCTGGCGACGCGCTGCAGATCGTCCAGAGTAGCGATCTTGCTGGTGGCGTGGCGCATCAGCGCCAGCTTCAATTCGTCTTTGGCGATGCCATTGCCGTTGTCGCGCACGCGCAGCAATTTGATACCGCCGCCTTCAAGTTGCACCGAAATATCCGTCGCACCGGCATCCAGTCCGTTCTCCAGCAATTCTTTCAGTGCGGCAGCGGGACGCTCGATGACCTCGCCGGCGGCGATTTGATTGATGAGCAGGTCGGGGAGCAGCCGGATGGCAGGCATGGGGTGGAAGTAATATGAATATGTCGTGGAATTATAACGGAGAAGTGCAGTCGTTTTGCGGTGACAAAAAATGAGCCGGCGCACTCCGTTAATCTTGAGTGCTATCGCTTGGGGTTCTGCCGCCTTCCTGCGCTGGTTTTCCCGATGAACAGTCAATGCAAAATCGGCATTCGGGAGAGATGCTTTCCGCGTGGAATAGAAGTCGCGTAGCCATTGTCGACGCAGTGCGGGTATAATTGCAAACGCAAAAATCGCGTTTGGAGTGATGTCTCGAGCCAGGCGTCAAAAAATCCACAAATTTAAGGAGAGATTCATGCGGATAGGCATTCCTGCGGAAACGCGCGCAGGCGAAACCCGTGTCGCGGTCACACCGGAAACGGTGAAGAAGATGCTGGCCTCCGGTCACGCGGTGATGGTGCAAAGCGGGGCGGGTGCGGGTGCGCATATACCCGATGCGGAATTTCAGGCTGCGGGTGCGACTCTGGTGGATGCAGCCAGTTTGTATGCCAATGCGCAGATCGTGATGAAGGTCAAATCACCCACTGCGGATGAGCTGGCGAAATTGCCGCGCGATACGGTGTTGATCGGACTGCTCTCACCGCATCAGTCTGAACAGGTTGCGGCTTATATCCAGCAGGGAATCACGGCTTTCGCGATGGAAAAATTGCCGCGCACTTCGCGCGCGCAGGCGATGGACGTGCTTTCATCGCAGGCCAACATCGCCGGATACAAGGCGGTGATCATGGCGGCCGATCTTTTCCAGCGTTTCATGCCGATGCTGATGACCGCAGCCGGAACGGTGAAAGCCGCGCGCGTGCTGATCCTGGGCGTGGGCGTGGCGGGCTTGCAGGCGATCGCGACGGCCAAGCGCCTCGGTGCGGTGGTCGAAGCGTCCGACGTGCGGCCCGCCGCCAAGGAACAGGTCGAATCGCTGGGCGCCAAATTCATCGACGTGCCGTTCGAGACCGACGAAGAGCGCGAGATCGCAAAAGGCGTGGGCGGTTATGCGCGGCCGATGCCGGCAAGCTGGATGCAGCGCCAGGCGTTACTGGTGGCGGAGCGCGCCAAACTGGCCGACATCATCATCACCACCGCGCTGATCCCGGGCCGTCCCGCACCGGTGCTGCTGCACGAAGACACGGTGAAGCAGATGAAGCCCGGCTCGGTGGTGGTGGACATGGCCGTCGAGGCGGGTGGCAACTGTCCGCTGTCCGAGCTCGGCAAGACCGTGGTCAAGCATGGCGTGACCATCGTCGGCGAAGCCAATCTGCCGGGACTGGTGGCGACGGACGCCAGCGCTTTTTATGCGCGCAACCTGCTCAATTTCCTCAACCTGCTGTGCGACAAGACCGGCGCGATGAATATCAATATGGAAGACGATATCATCGCCGGGACCCTGTTGTGCAGGGGCGGCGCGGCTGCCGTTAAATAATTCACGGAGAAAAAATCATGACTGGTGCAGTTGATCCCTTTGTTCTGAATCTGACGGTATTCGTGCTGGCGATCTTCATCGGCTATCACGTGGTATGGAATGTCACGCCGGCTTTGCATACCCCGCTGATGGCGGTCACCAACGCCATTTCCGGCATCATCATCGTCGGCGCGATGCTCGCTGCCGGGCCTGCAAAACTGGACGTCGGCACGGTGCTGGGCCTGGTTGCCGTGACGCTTGCAGCAGTGAATGTGTTCGGCGGATTTCTCGTCACCCAGCGCATGCTGGATATGTTCAAGAAGAAAAACAAGTAAGGGAAAATCATGTCGGCAAATTCTGTTGCACTGGCCTATCTGACCGCTGCGGTCCTGTTCATTCTCGCCCTGAAGGGACTGAGCTCGCCGGTGACCGCACGGCGCGGCAATATGTTCGGCATGGTCGGTATGGTTATCGCCGTGCTGACCACGCTCACGGTCACCCATAACGTGCTGTATATCGTGCTGGCTATCGTTGCGGGCGGCGCGGTTGGCGCGGTAATCGCCAGGCGCATCCAGATGACCGCGATGCCGGAACTGGTTGCGGCGATGCACTCGCTGGTCGGTCTGGCCGCGGTGCTGATCGCGATGGCCGCGTTCAACAATCCGCTTGCCTATGGCATCGGCGAGACGCTGCACGCCAGCAACCGCATCGAGCTGTTCATCGGCACTTTTGTCGGTGCGATCACTTTCACCGGCTCCATCATCGCGTTCGGCAAACTGTCCGGCAGGCTGGGCAGCAAGCCGTTGCGCTTCGCGGGCCAGCACTGGCTCAACCTGCTGCTCGGCGTGCTGATGCTCGGCTTCGGCATCGCGTTCTTCATCACGCAGACCTGGACACCGTTCCTGATCATGACCGCGATCGCGATGCTGATCGGCGTGCTGCTGATCATGCCGATCGGCGGCGCGGACATGCCGGTGGTGATCTCGATGCTGAATTCCTATTCCGGCTGGGCGGCGGCAGGAATCGGCTTCACACTCAACAACAACATGCTGATTATCGCCGGTTCGCTGGTCGGCAGCTCCGGCGCGATCCTGTCCTACATCATGTGCAAGGCGATGAACCGTGCGTTCTTCAACGTGATCCTCGGCGGTTTCGGCGGCGAGGGCGCTGTGCTGGATCAGGGCCAAGGGGAGCAGAGGACCTATCGCAGCGGCAGCGCGGACGACGCGGCGTTCCTGATGGGCAATGCCGACTCTGTCATCATCGTGCCGGGCTACGGCCTGGCCGTGGCGCGCGCGCAACACGCCATCAACGAAATGTCCACGCTGCTCACCGGAAAAGGCGTGAAGGTGCGCTACGCGATCCATCCGGTGGCCGGACGCATGCCGGGACACATGAACGTGCTGCTGGCCGAGGCGGAAGTGCCCTATGAACAGGTGGTCGAGATGGACGAGATCAACAACGAATTTGCCGACACCGACGTGGTGCTGGTGATCGGCGCAAACGACGTGGTGAATCCGGCTGCCAAGAATGACAAGTCCAGCCCTATCTACGGTATGCCTATCCTCGAAGCGTACAAGGCGCGCACCGTTCTGGTGGTGAAGCGCAGCATGGCTACCGGTTATGCCGGACTGGACAACGACCTGTTTTATATGGACAAGACGATGATGGTGTTTGGCGATGCGAAGAAGGTGGTCGAGGACATCATAAAATCCTTGGCTTGAAATTTCATTGCGGAAATTAAGTGGCGATCACGCGCGTTGTGTCTTGATGACGAGAAATACCCCGAGCAGACTTTGTATCAGGTAGAGGATGCTGGACACGCCGTGCAGTATTTTGAAACGGACGGCAAACGCGCCGTGCATCACATCGAGAGGCAGGGCTTGTGACTTGAGATCGGCCATGATTGGCTGGATGCCGAAATGTATCGCCAGCGTGAGCAGCAACATCGCCGCCACTGTCCAGAACAAGGTGTGACGAAAAGACTCGCGGACGGACACACTGATGCGATGGATCAGCAGATACATTCCGCATACCATGCCGAGATAGGCCACCCAAGCGAACATCTGCCCGGCCAACATTCCCGCCAGTTGCCTGTCAGGCTGGGCATAAAACAGCACGGGCACGGCGAGATAGCCGACCGCCCACAGGCTGCCGACCCAGGCGGTGATCAAGAGCGAAGCGAGATGCTGCGATAAGTTTTTCATGTTTCTCGTGGGGGAGCAGGGTAGCACAGCCATATTCGGTGACAAGTCCGAAAAACTTTTTGGCCGGGCGCCCGCTGTACAATATCCCGCCACTGGCCCAACCTGACTAGGCGTTACCAGCAAACATAATATTAAGGAGAGAACCATGTATTACATCGTAGAAAGCAACAAGTCATTCGAGCAAGCCGCGACCGACCTTGAGGCGGCAGTGAAGCGCAACGAGTTCGGTGTGCTGCAGACCCACGATCTGGGAGCTACGCTGCGCGGCAAAGGCATCGCCTTCGCCGGGAATTGCAAAGTATTCGAGGTGTGCAATCCGGGACAGGCAGGCAAGGTGCTCTCCACCGATATGCGTTTGAACATGGCACTGCCCTGCCGCATCTCGGTGTACACCGAACAGGGCAAGACCATGATCGGGATGATCAGGCCTGTCCCGATGCTGGCCGCGTTGTCACAGGACGCATCGCTGGTCAAGGTGGCGCAGGAGGTCGAAGCCAGAACCATGAAAATGATCGATGAAGCCAGATAGCGTACAACCTGCCAAATAAAATGGCGGATTACGTTTCGCTGACCAGCGACTTGGCTGGTGTTTTTTACCAGCCCAGTCGAATGGCTGTGCAAAGCTAACCCACCCTACAAAACCAGCATGACATTGTTACCCGTTTGGACCGAGCAAATAAAATATCTGGTGGGTATTTTCGCCATCCTGAATCCGCTCGGGGCCATTCCGATCTATCTCAGCATGATGACGGATCGCCGCCCGGAGGTGATGCACCGCACGGCTTTCAAAGCGTCCATCGCGGTGGCAGTGATATTGACGCTGGCGGTCTGGACGGGCGATAGTTTGCTATCGTTCTTCGGTATCGGCATTCCGGCATTCCGCATTGCGGGCGGACTGCTGGTGTTGCTTATCGCCATCGCCATGTTCGGCGCCAAAACCAGTCCGGCGCGTCACACCGACGCGGAGCAGGCCGAGGCGGAGGCCAAAAATGACATCGCCGTGGTGCCGCTTGCGATCCCGCTTCTGGCCGGACCTGGCGCTATCAGTCTTGCCATCGTCGATGCCCACCAGGCAGGCAGCCTGCCGGACAAGATCGCGTTCAGTGTCGGGATAATCGGCGTCACGGTGATAGTCTGGCTGGTGTTGCGGCTGGCCGAGCCTATCGGTCAGCGTCTGGGCACGGGCGGGCTCAATATTGCCACCCGGGTGATGGGCTTGATACTCGCCGCGATGGCGATGCAGTTCATGGCGGATGGGATGCTGGAATTGTTTCCCGGATTGTCTCATTAACCCGGAAAATCCAATAGGTGTTTTATCGTGAAAAATTCGCTCAAAACAAGATCCCTCACTTCGTTCGGGATGACAACGCCCCTGTCATTTCGACCGAAGGGAGAAATCTTGCTTTGTTTCTGCACTCACTTGGCTAATGGATTATTTGGGATTAAACCTAATAGTGCTGTTACCACGGAACACACGGAAAGGCCGATGCCTGGCCTGGACGAAGTCAGTGACCAGTGGATTATTTCTCGTCGTCCATCAGGCGAGTGAGGAATAATATTCACTTCTTTGTTTTTCCCCGTGTGTCCCGTGTGTCCCGTGTGTCCCGTGGTTAAACAATTACCGTTCTTCGGTAAACACGAAACTGGATCACGGTTGCGACTGGCCGGCTGCTTTCAGGATTTGGGACAAACCGCCCGCTGGCTGCATCGCAGCTTGCCGACCTTCGATCTTGATCTGTGCCCAGTCCACCGCCCACCCCACACCCCATGACATCAGAGAGGCGAGCACCAATACCATCATGCCGCGCGTCATGCCTTTGGGGATCCCATGCGCATCCAGATAACGGTTGAGAAACCAGGCAGCGACGAAAAACACAATGGTGGAGATGATTAGATTCGGCATGGTGGGAGCGCTGTCAACATGGGAATATTTCCTCTGGCACGGAAGGGTGCTCATTCTTGCGTCAATGTCAGAAGGCAGTTGCAGACACGCCGCTGTTTCCTGTGACGACATATCCGAAACCGCTGCTGGTCAACGCATTCACGCCCGTTGCTCCAGTCGGTATCGCACCTGTCGGGTTTGCAGACGTGGTCCAGTTGTAGCCATTGATGCTGGTGTAGGCATTGCCGGCGGCATCGACGGCTACGAACTGGGCCGTAGTGATAAATCCCAATGTGGTATCTGCAGCAGGAACGGTACCCCAAGCAGCATTCGTTTCCACTCCAAGAGTTTCTACTGTGATCCCAACCAGATTGGGTGCTCCGGGTAGCGTTTGTGCAGTCCAATTATAGGTGCTATTTCCGCTGTTGCTGGTGCGGGTGACGATGGTGCCGCCATCACCCACCGCCACATAGATATCGCCGTAGCTGCTGACGAAGGCAGCCACTTTCTGCAGGTTGATTCCTGCCGGGATCACGGGAGCTGGGGTTGGGACTGCCCAGGTGTCGCCATCGCCACTGGTCAATAGTGTGCCATTGTTTCCCACTGCAACATACATACCGCCGCCATATGTCACACCGTTCAGGTTTTGTGTCGTGGCATTTGTCGTAACACCGCTGGGATGACGGGTCCAGTTGATCGCGTCGGCACTCGAGATGATCGTTCCCGCATCGCCAACTGCGAAAAACGTGCCATTTATTTGCATCACGGAACGCAACGTATTAGGGGTGGTTGGGTTAGGCGGATTTGCCAATAGCAGCGAGGCGCTGGCATAGGGGTTGCTATTTTCAATAATCCAACCGCTACCGTCTTGGTAATAGGCAACGGTGCCTGCATCACCAACGGCCATCAAGTGCAGTGCCGGAGCGAGCGGATTATTCAGACTCGCGGCATAGCCGGTCACCGCATTCAGGTTGGTTGTTGTTGGAGAGATTTGGGAGCTCCAGGACAACCCATCGTTACTGGTAAAGATTGCGCCGCCCGCGCCAACAGCGGCAAATACGCCGGTGGCGCTGAGTGCTGAATTATTACCGCAGGTCGTAAGGCTCGCATAACCCACACCGTTTATATCCGGGTAAACAATTGCATTATTAACAATTTGGGCGATAAGCATAGGGTTGAGTGTCCAGTTGGCACTGGCATTGTGTGGCGTCGCGGTAATTTGTTGACTGCTCGTTCCACCAGGCCCGCCATTGGTGCGGCCATTGGTTACAAAATAATACGGCACTCCGTCAAGCAGGCCGCACATATAAAACGGTGTCGGGGCGTCGGCAGATACATACGCATGAGCCTGGCTTGTCCAGTTGAATGCGGTGAGACTTGGGTCGGTCGAAGAGAACAGCCAATAGTCGACGCCCGAGACGGGCAACCACTCGACTTTGATCCTGCCGTCACCCGCAACAGCTGGGAGCATAACTGGCGGAGGGGCGCTGGAGCCGCTGCTGGGGCACCCGCTGAGCAGGGGTGCGGCCATTGCAACGATCAGTATCCAAAACGATTTTTTCATTGGTTGAATTCCTTGATGGGGGTTTATCATGTTTGTTGTATGCAATGCCAATTCTACGCCGAATCCAATTTGCTTTAGCATACAGTCGCATTATGTGGAGACCGAACCTCGCATTGATACCTCTTGCATGTCAATAAATACATTGATTTTAAGCGGCAGGAAAGATACATGACCATGAATAAAAGTGAAAGCAATATTGTTACCAGATGTTGCTGATAACTCTTGCGTGTTTAATCGCGTGGAACAACTCAAGGTTTCAACCCTGATGCGGGCGAGACGGATGGAGGTGAAACCGTCACCGTGGCGGAGGCAATTGTTTGGTTGCCGGAGGCATCGGTTGCCGAGTAGGTCACGGTGTAAATCCGTCCCGCCGTGCTTTTGCTTTCGGCGCGAACTTTGAAGTACCGGTCATCGAGACCAAAACTCGCGTCGCGGATGTCGTTGGCCTGCAAAGGTTCGTTGGCGGTGATGGACTCAAGTTTGATTTCGGGCATGCGGTCGTAATCGTCCTTTATCGCGAAAGCTGCGTTGATGGCTGCGAGCTTGTTGTCCTGCGATGTGAGCGTGTCGGGATCAAGTATTACCGTGAGGCTGGGCGGAGTAATATCGAGCCGTTCGAGGGGGACGGTAAGACTTGTGGGATTCCCGTCGGTATACGCCACCAGCGCATGACCGGTCAGATAGTTGTTGTCGGCCTTATCCAGAGTGATACTCATCTTGTTCACGCTTTGACCCGCAAGAAGCCTGGGCGAGCGGTCATTCATGGTTTCCCAGGCGATGGCGTGGGCTTCGTTCCGTTCCGGCGAAATCACGCTGACGCGCCAGCCTGTGGGCGAGTTGGCGCTTGTAGCGGGGATGCCCAACTTGGCATTCCACCCCGCCGGGAGCTCGAGAAGTTCATTGACATCGTTATTGGGATTTCCGTCATTCTGGTTGTCGCGCCCGATCGTAACAGCAGTAATATTCCGCTGGCTGTTATTGACTACGCGATAGTGGTAGGTAATCTTGCCGCCGGAGTGCTGGGCATACACGCCCACGGTGACAGCGGGTTGAGTGTTATCCGCCATGGCCATGCCGCCAGACGAGAATACCAGGCTGGCCAGACTGGTTAACCCGAGCATCATTGCCGCCATACTTTGTTTCATAATCGCATCCATCCTTGGGAATTATCTTTGTCCATTGCTTGTTGTGCCCGCAAAAAGGTCAAGGCTGCGGTTGACCGGCTGCCTTCAGGAGTTGTGATAAATCGCCCGGGCCTTGCGCTGCCGCTTGCGGGCCCCCGATTTTGACCTGTGTCCAGTCCACCATCTCCCCCGCGCCCCATGACGCCAGCGAGGCGAGTACAAACACCAGCACGCCGCGCGTCATGCCCTTGGGGATTCCCTGTTCATCCAGATAACGGTTGGCAAACCAGGCGGCAACGAAAAACACAATGGTGGAAATGATCAGGTTTGACATGGAAGGAAACATAGTGAAATCTATTCTTTGAGGTTGGTTTTGTTCATCATGATAACGGGTGGATCGCCCGGTTGCCAAACAGAGTTTTTATTACAGCATCGAAATGTTCCGAACCGGAAAACTTCAATCTGCGTCATTGCGAAAGAGAATTGCAAAAGTGGTGCGCAGTTTTCCAGTTATATCCTTGCCGGTCAACAGAAAAAACAACCCGGAAATTTTCTCAAGTCGTTGCTGCATCAAGATGATGGTAAATGCGTCCAATAGCGTCTATGCGTCTTGCGGTAGCGTTCCACCTGCAAACCCTGTGTATTCATCTCAACCAGAATCGCGCCGTCTTCATCGGAGCGCAGCAGCGTGCTGCCGCTGTCGGCGTAGCGTTGCACGACTTCCTGTTGCGGATGGCCGAAACGGTTGCGATAGCCCACGGTGAACACGGCATAGCCGGGCCGCACGGCGGCAATGAATTCCCCCGTGGACGAGGTTTTGCTGCCGTGGTGCGGCACGATCAGCAATGCCGCGGGCAGTTTGTCCGCGTGTTCCTTGAGCAGTTGTTGTTCGGATTCTTTTTCGATATCCGCAGCCAGCAAAACATGCTCATTGCCGATGCTGATGCGCAACACGCAGCCTCGGTTGTTTTTGCTGATCTTCTCTTTGCCATAGCTGGCCGCATCGGGATGCAGCATCTCGAAATTTACACCGTCCCATTGCCATGATTGCCCGTCCGTGCAGCGCCGTTTATCTGCCACCAGTTGCAATAGTGGCTGTTTATCGGGCAGCGAGGATGATAGCCAGGCTATCGGCATGGCTCGCATCACCGAGGCCGCGCCGCCGGTGTGATCCGTGTCATCGTGCGTGAGTATCAGCCCGTCCAGTTTGCTGATGCCCATCGCGCGCAACGATGGGATCAAGATGCGGTTGCCGCTGTCCGCGCCATCGCTGAAATCCGGGCCGGCATCGTAGAGCAGCGCGTGATGCCGGGTTTGTGCGGCGACCGCCAGGCCCTGCCCGACATCGAAAATAATCAGGCGCAAGTTATTTTGCGCCGGCGGTTCCGGCGTGTTCAAAAACATCGGCAACAATAATAAAAATCCCAGCCAGCGCGCCGGAAAACCGCGCGGCAACAGGATCACCAATACGCCCAGCATGCCGGCCACGACGCTCCATGCAGGCGGCGCGTGCTGCGTCCAGACCGCCTGCGGCAGGCTGTTCAGCCATTCCAGCAATACCATCGTCCAGCTCATCACGCTGTGCGCCAACCACAGCGGCGCGCCCCCATAGCTGAAACCTGGGGGCAGCACTGCGCCGAGCAGGGCGAGCGGCACGACGACCAGGCTGACCAGCGGAATCGCGAAGGCGTTGGCGATCGGCGAGACCAGCGAGACCTGTTGGAACAGTGCGAGCAGTAACGGAATCAACCCGATGGTCATCGCCCATTGCACCTTGCCGTATTCCACGAGCCAATGCGAAGGTCTCAAGCGATATGCCGTGACATACAGGATCAGTGCCACCGCGCCGAACGACAGCCAGAAGCCCGGCGACAGCACTGCCCACGGGTCGGGGACCAGCACGCCGAGCAGCGCGATGCCGAGTATCTGACCGAGCGAAAAATTGCGGTTCAGCCACAGCGCAGCGGCGAGGGCGCCGACCATATACACGGTGCGTTGCGCCGGCACGGCGAAACCGGACAGCAGCGCGTAGCCGAGCGCCACCAGCAATGCGACCAGCGCGGCGGCCTTGCGCGCGGGCAGGCGTAGCGTCAGGCGCGTGCTGCGCCGCCACAGCCAGTAGGTGAGGGCGAAGCCCAGACCGGCGAGCATGGTGATGTGCAGCCCGGAAATGCTCATCAGGTGATTCACGCCGGTGCGCGTGAACACCTGCCACTGTACCTGGGGGATGCCGCTCTGGTCGCCGATGGCCAGCGCGCTCAATACGCCGACATACGGCGCGTTGGCCAGCGTGGCATTGAATTTGTCGCGCACCGCTTCACGCCAGGTCTCGATGCGGTAGCTGAAGCCATCGGCCAGCGCTGCCAGGCGCACGTTATCCGCTCTGCTGTTCACATAGCCGACAGCGCGAATGCTGTTTTCCAGCGCCCACACTTCAAAGTCGAAACCGTGCGGGTTGCTGCTGCCGTGCGGCTGCTTGAGGCGCAACGTGAGTCGCCAGCGTTCCCCGGCGTGCAGTGCAAGTGGAGTGGCCGCTTTCTCGTAGTAGGTGCTGAGATAAATATGCGGCGGTACACTGGCCTGAGGCGTGAGAATTTTTTCGACATCAAAGCTGAAATGCAAACCCTGTTGATAGACGCGCGGCAACTCGGCGACCACGCCGATGACTTCGATGTCGCGCCCCTGCCATTCATCCGGCAGCGCAATCGCGAGCCTCTGTTCCGCTTGCCATGCGGCGTGATAGAAGCCGAGTCCGCAGGCGAAGGCGGCGATCAACACCGTGCGCGCAAGGCGCAAGACTGGCGGCCTGGCCGGGATCAGCAGCGCGAGCGGTAAGCCGGACAGCAGCCATGCCCGGCCAAAATCGGGCAGTGCGGCCTGTTGCTGCAGCAGCCACACGCCGATCGTAAAGAAGAGGGTGAAAAGAACCATGCGCGTAGATTAGCGCACACGGATAGAATAAAGCTATGCGCAAATTATTCCGTCGATTTCTGCCGCACCACGAAACGGTGAAAAGCCAGCGCTGGCTCAAGCCGTTCGGCAGCTGGTTGCAACATCCCGATCTGTGGCATTTACATCGCCGCCCGGTGGCGGGTGGCGTGGCGATCGGATTGTTTTGCGGGCTGATTCCCGGCCCGTTGCAGATGATTTCCGCAGCGCTGCTGGCCGTGCTGTTCCGCGCCAATCTGCCGGTGGCGCTGATCACCACGCTGTACACCAACCCGTTCACCATCGTGCCGCTGTATGCGGTTGCCTATGAGCTTGGTGCATGGGTCAGCGGTGTGCGTAGCGGCGCGGCGGTGGAGCACCTGGCATTTCCGGAAATGCATAGTCACAGTTGGCCGGGAGAATTGTGGGCCTGGATGCAGATGCTCGGCAAACCTTTTTTGATCGGGTTGCCCCTGCTCGCTTCGAGTCTGGCAATCATCGGATATTTTGTGGTGCGTGTAGCGTGGTATTTGTCCGTGGTATGGAAATGGCGCGCCAGAAGGCGGCGGAGGGCTGGTTGATTTTCCAATGGCCGGTTTGCGAAGCGGACAGTCGGATAGCGCGCTTCATTTCAAAAATAGTATTGCAGGAAACCCGGATGAGTGAACTTTTACATTGGTATGCTGTCGCATTGGTGTAAATGCAAAGGGCAAAGCCACCCCGTTTCCGGGTTCTGACCAGCCATATTCCGTAGCAGCATTTATCCCAGATAATCCATCAGGCAGGATGAACGAAGGAAGGAATGCGGGATTTCTCCCGGAGCCTGTCCTGAGCAAAGTCGCCTGTCCTGAGCAAAGTCGAAGGGGTCGAAATGACAAGGCATTGTCATCCCGAACAACGTGAGGGATCTTGTTTTGAGCGAATTTTTCATGAAAAAAGCCTATGGTACTTTCCATGTTCATATATCCTTCAGCGCGATGAGCAGTCACCTCAACCTGCGCCAGTTTCTTTGGTTAGCGCGAAAACGGCGGTGTCACGAGCATTCTTAACTTCGGGGGCAAACATGAAAAGATTGAGAATATTACCGGGTGCGGCAGGAATTATTGCCTTGACCGCAACGATAGGATTTGTCGATGGGCAACGTGAAATCGAGGCCGAAAATTTTTCGGGAGGCAGTGTTATTCAGGTAAGAGCACTGACACATATTGCAGTTGATGGTGCTTTGCCCGGCAACCGGCCCGATATCAAACCGGACAGTTCTGCCTATCTGGTCGAAATCAGGAGCGCGAATACATTTACAGAAGTGCTTGTTGATGCGGTTACCGGACGAATACTGTTGTCATGAACTATTCTTGCAAAAACCTTTGAATTGCATTCCGGGTTGACCCGTCCTGGGTATTTCTGAACGACCTGCCAGAACAGGGAGCGGACAGGCGGCACGGGGGTCGCGTTATGATTGGACTACAGGGTACCTCTAAAAATTCAGAGTTCGCCCAAATGCAAGGCGCGGAAAAAATTTCGCCGCGCGGCATATGTTTGATATGTAAGCAAGAAATTTTTTCCACAACGCAGCAGTTGGGATGAAATGTGGATTTTTAGAGGTGCCCTACACCGGCTGCAGCACCCCATCTATCAGTCGCAATCGACGCTGCATGCGTCCCGCCAACTCCATGTCATGCGTCACCACGATGAAACTGGTATTGAGCTTCTCGTTGAGATATTGCATCAGGTCGAACAGCGCCTGCGCGCTGCTGCGGTCGAGGTTGCCGGTGGGTTCGTCGGCCAGCACGCAAGCAGGTTCCGTCACCAGGGCGCGCGCCACCGCAGCACGCTGGCGTTCCCCGCCGGACAGTTCGGAGGGGTGATGTTCGAGGCGTTGCGCCAGCCCCACTTGTTCCAGCATCGCGGCGGCGCGCGGAGCGGCCTCGCTGCGTTTCATGCCGCGTATCAACAGCGGCATCGCGACGTTTTCCAGCGCGGTGAATTCCGGCAGCAGGTGATGGAACTGGTACACGAAGCCCAGCGAGCGGTTGCGCATTTCGCCGCGCTGCGTCTCGTCCATGTTTTGCACATCCTGCCCGAGTATCTGCACGCTGCCGCCGCTGGCGTTGTCCAGCCCGCCGAGCAGGTGCAACAGCGTGCTCTTGCCCGAACCCGACGCGCCGACGATGGCGATGCGCTCGCCGCGCTGCACGTCGAGGCTGATGCCTTTGAGCACCGGTACATCCTGCTTGCCGATCGTGAAGGTCTTGGTCAAATCGCGGCAGGAGATCACATTTCCTGATCCCTGGCTACTCATAGCGCAGCGCCTCCGCCGGTTGCGTTTGCGACGCCCGGTAACTCGGGTAGAGCGTCGCCAGCAGGCTGATCAGGAAGGAGATGCCCGTCACCAGCATGACCTCGTGGTAGCGCAGGTCTGACGGCAGTTCGCTGATGTAATACACATCCTTGGCGAGGAACTGCACCTTGAACAAATGCTCGATGAACGGCACGACCACATCCAGGTTCAGCGCCAGGGCTATACCGCCGATAGCGCCGAGCAGCGTGCCGACCACGCCGATCACCACGCCCTGCACGATGAAAATCTTCATGATGCTGCGCGGCGATGCGCCCAGCGTGCGCAGGATCGCGATGTCGGCCTGCTTGTCGGTGACCGCCATCACCAGCGTGGAGACGATGTTGAACGCGGCCACCGCGACGATCAGCGACAGGATGATGAACATCATTTTCTTTTCCATCTGCACCGCGCGGAAGTAGTTGCTGTTCTGGTGCGTCCAGTCGTTGGCGTACAAATCATCGGGCAATTGGCGTTGTATCTCGCGGGACACCTGTGGTGCGAGATCGATGTCGCGCAATTTGGCGCTGATGCCGGTCACCGCGTCGCCGAGCAGGAACAGTTTTTGCGCGTCGCTGATGTTGATCAGCGCGAGGTTGTCATCGTAGGGCGCCATGCCGATCTCGAAGATGCCCACCACGCGGAATTGCTTGAGGCGCGGCATCATCCCGGCGGGCGTGATCTGCCCCTGCGGGGCGATCAGCATGACTTTTTCATCGAGCAGCACGCCGAGCGCGCGCGCCAGATCGGTGCCGAGCACGATGCCGAATTCGCCGCTGCGCAGATCGCTCAACGAACCCGCTTTGATCTTGTTGGCGAGTTCGGTGATGGCTGTTTCTTTTGCCGGATCGATGCCGCGCACCATCACGCCCTGCACGCTTTGGCCGAACGACAACATGCCTTGCCCACCCACATAGGGTGCTGCGGCCAAGACTTGCGGATTTTGCACAACCTTATCCAGAACGGATTGCCAGTTATTCATCCGACCGCCATCCGCGACCACCTCAAGATGCGGCGTCGCGCCCAGCATGCGCGCGCGGATCTCTTTCTGGAAGCCGTTCATCACCGACAGCACGACGATCAAGGCCATCACGCCCAATGCCATGCCCAGCATGGAGATCAGCGAGATGAAAGAAATGAAATGGTTGCGCCGTTTGGCACGGGTATAGCGCAGGCCGATGAACAGTTCGTAGGGTTGCAAGGCGGACGGACAGGTGTGTTTGAACGGGCGTAAGTGTGCCACAAACCCGGTTGGATTGCTTTATCATGCTCGCGTTCAGTGTGGGCGCGATAAAATGCCGGCGTAATCCCGCGCAGGGGCGTATGGCATACGCCCGTGTCGGCAAATCGAAAAAAGGCGTATTGCCATACGCCCCTGCGCGCTAAACTCGCAACATGAAAAGCGCCCATCTGGTTATCCCCGCTCTATTCCTGCCGGAAGACATTGCCGCCGAGGTGTGTCGCGGATTGTGTCTGCCTGCCTTGGAAAAGATGCTGGGCCGCGGGCACAGCGAAGTTCTTGAGCCTGTGCCTCTGGAAAATCTGCTGTGCGGGTTGTTCGGTGTGCCGTGTCAGCCCGATGCGCCGATCGCGCCTGTTTCCGCCGCATTTGATGGGCTCGGTGCGGGGTGCTGGCTGCGCGCCGATCCGGTGCATTTGCATTTGCAGCGCGATCAGTTGCTGCTGGCCGGCGTGCAAGCCGGCAGCGGGGAAGCGGCAGCGTTCTGCGCAAGTTTGAATATGCATTTTGCCGGTCAGGGCATGGAATTTTTTGCGCCGCATCCGCAACGCTGGTATGTGCGGCTGGACAAGCTGCCGCGCATCGGCGCCAGACCGCTGTCGGAAATCGTTGGTGGCGATGTGCGCAGGGCATTGCCGACCGGCGAAGACGCGGCGCACTGGCATCAGGTTTTCAATGAGATCCAGATGCTGTTGTTCGCGCATCCGCTCAACGAAGCCCGTGGCGAGTCGCCCATCAACAGCGTGTGGTTTTGGGGCGGCGGCTGCGGCGAGAATACCAAGCCGCAAAAGAACTATGACATCGTAAGCTCGGATGACGTGTTGGCAGAGATGTTCGCCAAGGCAGCGGGCGTTCCGTTTTCGCCATGGCCGAAGCAATGGCGTGGCTCCCTCTCCCAGAGGGGGAGGGCATTCTCTTCGGAAGGCAGGCAATTGCTGGTGTGGACGGGTTTGCGTTCGGCCTTGCAGCGCGGCGATCTGGCTGGCTGGCGCACCGCTTTGCAGGACTTTGAAAGCGGATATGCGCAGCCGTTGTGGCAGGCGTTACGCTCCGGAAAGATCGCGCAATTGCAACTGGATATTTTGGGTGCGGATGGCATACGCAGAGTGCTGTTGACGCGCGGCGATACATGGGCGTTCTGGCGGCGTGCCAGGCCGCTTGCCGGCTATGCGATGGTGTAGAATGCCGCAACAATAAGCCGGGGGAACAACTGTGTCTTTTTGGGATGCCGCAATTCATTTTTTCTGGCGTGATGGATCCCTGCTGGTGCTGGTGATGGCTCTGGGTCTGGCGCTCCTGCTGTTTCACTTTCACAAGGAAGAGCGCCGCAGCATCACCAACACGCTGGGCTTTTTCTTTGCCTGCCTGCTCGGACAATTCTCGAGCAGCCTGATTCATGCGATGCAATTCGACATGGCGGCTAACGTGTTGCACGAGGTCTTCGTTATCGGCGGCGGGATCGCGCTGATCCGGCTGTGGGGACTGCTGGTGTTCCGGATCGTTTTGCCGCTTGTGCGCCTGAAACCGCCGCGTATTGCCGAAGATATCTTTGTCATCATCGCGTACATCGCCTGGGGCATGGTGCGGCTGCGTTATGCCGGCCTCGATCTGGGCAGCATCGTGGCGACTTCGGCGATGATCACAGCCGTGGTGGCATTCGCCATGCAGGATACGCTGGGCAATATTCTCGGCGGCCTGGCTTTGCAGCTGGATAACTCCATCCAGATCGGCGACTGGATCAAGGTGGATGATCTGGTCGGGCGCGTAGTTGACATCCGCTGGCGTTCCACGCTGGTCGAGACGCGCAATTGGGAAACTGTGGTGTTTCCGAACAGCCAGCTGATGAAAAACAAATTTCTGGTGCTGGGCCGCCGTACCGATCAGCCGGTGCAGTTGCGCCGCTGGGTGTGGTTTAACGTGAGTATGGATACGGCCCCTACCAGAGTGGTCAGTTTGGTCGAGGAAGCAATCCAGCAGACCGACATTGCCAATGTCGCGAAGAACCCGCTGCCCAATTGCGTGTTGATGGACATGGATGAAAAAGGCTACGCGCGCTACGCGATGCGCTACTGGCTGACCGATTTGGCTTCCGATGATCCCACGGATGCAACGATACGCTGGCACATCATGTCTGCCTTGCAGCGCGAGGGCATCAGGCTGGCGATCGAGGAAAGGGACATTCATATCACCAAGGAAAATGAAAAGCATGAAGAGGCGTTGCGCCAGCGCGAAGTGATGTTACGCATCAAGACCCTGCGCCGTGTAGAACTGTTTTCCCAGATGACTGACGGAGAACTCAGGACGCTGGCCGAAAGGCTCAAGTACATGCCGTTTGCCAAGGGAAGTGTGATCGCCAGGCAGGGCGCGACCGGCCAGCACTGGCTGTTCATTATCATCAACGGCGAAGCGGAGGTATTTATCGATGCTGCGGATGGCGGAAAACACAGCCTTAATGTTTTGTCCAAGGGCAGCTTTTTCGGCGAGATGTCCCTGATGACCGGTGCGCCGCGTGTCGCTTCAGTGATTGCCAGGACCAATATCGAATGTTACCGCCTCGACAAAGAGGCATTCGAAGAGATTTTGCTGGCGCGTCCCGGCATCGCCGATGAGGTTTCGCATATTCTCGTCATGCGCAGAACGCAACTGGACAGCGCGCTGCAAAATCTGGACGAGGAAACATTGCATAAGGAAATGTACAACCGCCAAAGCGAAGTGCTGGCGACCATCAAACGATTCTTCGGTTTGTAGTATCATCATAAAATAGCTGGTAGCTTGTAGCCCGTAGCTGGTAGCTTGTAGCCAATACACCCCCAGCCACGAGCCACGAGCTACCAGCTACCAGCTACCAGCTACCACAAGGATTGAATATGAAAGTCACATTTTTGGATTTTGAAAGCCCCATTGCCGAGCTGGAAGACAAGATCGAGCAACTGCGCTATGTGCAGGATGATTCGGCGCTCGATATTGCGGACGAAATAGCGCGCCTGGCGAAGAAGAGCGGGGCTCTTACCAAGGACGTATACAGCAAGCTTTCGCCGTGGCAAATCTCGCAGGTGTCGCGTCATCCGCAGCGCCCTTACACGCTGGATTACATCGAGCACCTGTTCACCGATTTCGAGGAATTGCACGGCGACCGCTCCTTTGCGGATGACAAGGCTATCGTGGCCGGACTGGCGCGTTTCAACGGACAGAGCGTGATGGTGATCGGCCATCAGAAAGGCCGCGACACCAAGGAAAAGATCATCCGCAATTTCGGCATGCCGCGCCCGGAAGGTTATCGCAAGGCGATGCGCCTGATGCGCCTGGCGGAAAAATTCGGCATTCCCATCATGACCTTCATCGACACGCCGGGAGCATATCCGGGAGTGGGAGCGGAAGAGCGCGGGCAATCCGAGGCGATCGGGCGCAACCTGTACGAGATGAGCGAGTTGCGCGTGCCCATCATCTGCACCGTGATCGGCGAGGGCGGTTCCGGCGGCGCGCTGGCGATCGCGGTGGGCGACGCGCTGCTGATGCTGCAATACAGCACTTACTCGGTGATCTCGCCGGAAGGCTGCGCTTCGATCCTGTGGAAAAGCGCTGAAAAAGCGCCCGATGCCGCGGAGACTCTGGGTATCACCGCGACGCGCCTGAAGGCGCTGGGACTGGTGGACAAGATCATCAGCGAACCGTTGGGCGGCGCGCATCGCGATTATGCCACAACCATGCAGAACGTGAAAAAAGCACTGCAGGACGCGCTGAAAATTGTCCAAAATAAATCTACTGCAAATCTGATGCAGGATCGCTTCAATCGCCTGATGAGTTATGGCAAGTTCAAGGAAGTCGCGTTGTAGGGGCGTATGGCAATCGCCTTCGTGGAGGTCGAAAGGGCGTAAGCCAAGGGCGTATTGCCATACGCCCCTACGCAAAAATGTTTGCAAAGGACATTTCTTGACAGGCAATAATCTCACCGAACGGGTCGCGGCGCAGATCGCGCCGCTGCTTCCCGCGCACAGCTCGATCCTGATCGGCTTGAGCGGCGGGGTGGACTCGGTGGTGCTGCTGCATCTGCTGCATAAACTCTCCGCGCGTTTTTCCTGGCAACTGTCCGCATTGCATGTCCATCACGGCATCAGCCCGAATGCGGATGTTTGGTCGGATTTCTGCGCCGAACTTTGTGCCAGCTTTCACATTCCATTGCGCATCGAACACGTGGACATCGAGCCATTGCGCGAGCATGGCATCGAAGCGGCGGCGCGCAAGCTGCGCCATGCGGCGTTCGCCAGGCAACCGTGCGACTTCGTGGCGCTGGCGCACCATGCCGACGATCAGGCGGAAACGCTGCTGTTGCAATTGCTGCGCGGTGCGGGGGTGCGCGGCGCGAGCGCGATGCCTGTACTGATGAAACCGCTAGCCATTCGACCAGACTACCAAAAGACGATAGCCGGGTCGCTGGTTACGAGCCTGCCGGAGCGGCCCCGCTTCGCCGAACGCACCGATTCAGTCCCGCTGGTCAGACCTCTGCTGCATTGTTCCCGCCAGGAAATTCTCGACTACGCCGCCGCGCATGACTTGCGGTGGATAGAGGACGAAAGCAATGCCGACGACAGCTATCCGCGCAACTTTTTGCGTCATCGCGTGCTGCCCTTGCTGAGTGAAAAATTTCCGGCCTATCGCGACACCCTGGCGCGTAGCGCGCAGCATTTTGCCGAAGCGAGCAGCTTGCTGGATGAACTGGCGCAACAGGATGCCGTGCAGGCGATCCACGCCGATACGCTGGACATTGCTGCTTTTCAGGCACTGAGCCTGCCGCGCGCGAAGAACCTGCTGCGCTATTTTCTGCATGGACTCGGCGCCCCAATGCCGCAAGCCGCGCAACTGGACGACATGCTGCAGCAACTGTGCCACGCGCGCGAAGATGCGGCCGTGTGCATCGCTTACGGCGGCTGGCAGGTGCGCCGCTATCAGGGCAAGGTGTATGCGCTGCGCGCGTTGGGTGAATTCGACCGGAGCATCGTATTGCCGTGGCACGGCGAAGCCGAATTGGAATGGCCTGCGCTGAATGCGAGTCTGTGCTTCGATCGCAAGCGGTATCCGCAAGGGAATGCCCCCCAGTCTTATGGTATCAGCCTGGAGAAATTGCAGCGCGCGCCGGTGGCGCTACGCTTGCGGCGCGGCGGAGAAGTGCTGCGTCCACACCCAGCCGCCGCGACACGAACCCTGAAAAATCTGCTGCAGGAACACCACGTCCCGCCCTGGCAACGCGACCGCCTGCCGCTGCTGTATTGCGGCGATGAACTGGTGTGCGTGCCCGGTGTGGCAATTGCGGCGGGGTATCAAGCCGTTGCGGACGAGGCGGGAATCTCGGTGGTTTTTTGCGCTGGGCGGGACGAACCGAGTGGCTAAAACAATTCAACCTGACCCTGTAATTTGTGTAATTTGGGGGCATGACACTTCAGGGCACTTCCAAAAATCCGGATTTTAGTTGCGGCATAACCTTAAGGTCGGCCTGCACAGCAGCTTCGTTGTGGCGCAATACGGCGTTGCCCGCGCCTTGTTTCGCTTATGACCAGCCACTTGGCGCATGTTTTATCGCGCCTGGCGGAATGGCTGGTTGTTTCATCAGGACTTTGAATTTTTAGAAGCGCCCTTCAATATATTGGGTCTTCGCGTAATCGAGTGGGTAGAATTTAACATGAAAGCCTCTGCAAACCTTTTGGTATCGGGCAAAATGAGTCTTGTACTTGTTCCAGAAAATGGGAGGATTTACCGATGGCCATCTCA
>Ga0315268_10002149_pt1 | contig 22486 bp, 11 predicted proteins | sample C1_top_MG_FD_204535 | JGI IMG/M metagenome (GOLD analysis project Ga0315268, IMG submission 204535) | Sediment microbial communities from Yellowstone Lake, YNP, Wyoming, USA - C1_top | ecosystem: Environmental > Aquatic > Freshwater > Lake > Sediment | place: USA: Wyoming | collected 2017-08-01 | reverse complement strand
GCTTGAAAGCGGGGCCAGCCTTGGCTATCAATGAGACTTCATGCCGCACGCGACACCACGAACGATGAAAATGGGATAGGCGGTGCCTGGCGCGAAGCGTTTGGCGTGCGGGAGCTTGCTCCCGCTTTCGCGCGCCCCGGGCCATCCAAAAGCGCCGGCAAGCCGGCGCGCTCCAAACGCTTCGCGCACTCGGAGCCAGCTTGCATTTTCTGGTCAGGTCATGCAGCAGAATCTCCATGAGCTGGGTGGCCAGCGGCGCCGCCGCCTGCTTTTTCGGGCGGCCGCTGCGGTCTTGCCCCTGCTAGGGCTCTGAGGAGGACTCGAACTGGCGCTGCGCTTGGGGCATTACGGTTACCCGACGCGATTCTTCCTGGAAGCGGTTGAAGGCGGCCAAAGGGTGCTGAGGGACAATCCATGTTTTACGTGGCGGTTCATGCCGCCGGTGCTGGCGCGTTGGCCGCTGCCCTTCCAGGTTCCCGCCCAAAAGCCTGGCGATTCCCTCCGGATTCTGGTTTTTGGCGAATCAGCCGCCATGGGGGATCCGGAGCCGGCGTTTGGCTTTTCCCGTGTTTTGCGGGTGCTGCTCGAAGCCCGTTATCCCGGACGGCGGATTGAGGTAGTGAACACGGCCTATCCGGCCATCAACTCCCACGTCATTCGCGAGATCGCGCGGGATTGTGAACGCGCCCACGCTGGCTTTTGGATCGTGTATGTGGGGAACAACGAGGTGCTTGGGCCATACGGCCTGACCACGGCCTTCGGCGCCCGCGCGCCGCGGTGGCTGACTATTCGCGCCGGTCTGTGGCTCCGCCAACTGCGGACGGGCCAACTGCTGGGCGCGCTGGCGGCGCGGCTGGGGCCGCCGCCGGCCAACTTGCGCGCTTCACAGGAGAACTTGACCAAAAACCCGGTCTGGCGCGATGACCCTGGGTTGGCCCGCATTTATAGGCACTTCGAGCAGAATCTGGACGCGATAATCAGCGCGGGCAATCGCTCCGGGGCGCGCGTCCTCGTCAATACCGTGGTCGCCAACCTCAAGGACTGCGCGCCGTTCCTGCCGGGCCGCTCGCCGCCGCTTCCCGCCGCGCAACTGGCCAAGTGGGAAGCGCTGCTCCGGGACGGCCAGCAGGCGTTTGCCCAAGCAGACGCCGGGCAGGCGCTGGCGTGGCTCAAGGAGGCGGCCAAACTTGAGCCACGCCACGCCCAGTTGCAGTACCAACTGGGGCGGGCCCGACTTGCCTTGGGAGAGACCAACGAGGCCAGAGGATGCCTCGAACGGGCGCGCGACCTCGATGGCTTCCGCGCCCGCGCGGATTCGGCGCTCAACCAAATCATCCGGCGGGCCGCCGCCCGGCGCGACTCCGAACGTGTCCGCTTGATTGACGCCGAGCAGGCTTTCGCCAGCGCCAGCCCCGGCGGCGTGACTGGCGACGAGCTGCTGGCCGACCACGTCCACTTCCGTTTTGCGGGCAGTTATTTGCTGGCGCGCCTGCAGGCGGAGGCCATCGCTGCCTGGCTGCCGCCGGCCACCAACGGCACGGCCCACTGGCCGACTTTCCAGGAGTGCGCCGAGCGGCTGGCGCTGAGCAATTGGAACCGCAGCCGGCTGGCCGCCGCCGAGCGCCGGCAGCTTGCGACGCCCCTGTTTCGCGGACTGAGCAACCATGCGGAGCGCGAGGCGCGCCTGCGGCGTGAGTTGCTTGCCCTTGAGCCGGCCAACCGCCCGGAGGAGTTGGAGCGGAGCCGGCGGTTGTTTCAGCAGGCCATTGCGCAATCCCCGCAAGATTGGGTGCTCTATGACCAGTTGGGGAAACTCTTGTTTGCCTCCGGCGATCGGGCGGGGGCGGCCAGCGCCTGGAGCAACGTGGTGCGGCTCATGCCTCACGCCTTCATCGGGCACTATCAGCTTGGCCTGCTGCTCAACCAGCCCGGCACGGCCAACGAGGCGGCGCGCCACCTCCAAATCGCCTTGGCGCTTCGTCCTTATGTCCCGGAGCTTTACGCGGCCCTCGGCACTGCCTATACGCATTTGGACCAAGCAGCCGCGGCCGACGCTGCCTTTCGGCGCGCGCTGGCCCTGGACGGGGACAACGAGCCGGCAAGAATTGCCTGGGCGGATTCGTTGCGGGCGCGCCACGACTTGGCGGCGGCGCGCGAGCAATTGGAAAAGGCGCTCGCCACCAACACCAACAGCCTTGCGGCGCACCTTCACTTGGCTCGTTTGCTGAGCCTGGAGGGGCGACCGGCCGCAGCTTCGGTCCACCTTCGCGAAGTGCTCCGGCTGGACCCGCGCAACGAGGAGGCGCGTCGTCTGCTGGCGGATCCGAAGCCCAGGGGCGCCTCGCCTGGCGGGCCTCCGGCGGGCGAGCCGCCTTGACTTGGAACCGCGTGACTGCCAGAAAGGCGGACTGGGGGCGATCATGGGCCGAGTGAGTCTGGGACGGCGGATGGCCGGACGATTTGCCCGCGTGGCATCGCGGTGCGGCCTGGCGTTGGCTTTGGGCTTGGCCGTTCTGCTGCTGGCGCGAGCGGCGGAAACGCTCCCGCCGGGCGGCGGCTTGGCGTGGCGCCCGGCGCCGGGCTGCTTGCTGGCCGAAGTTCGGCCAGTAGGGAAGCCCGGCGGCCGTCTGACCCTGCTGCCCCCGGAGCGGACCGGCATTTGGTTCACCAACCGGCTGCCTGAACAACGCCACCTCACCAACATGATTCTGCCAAACGGCTCGGGGGTGGCGGCGGGAGACATTGACGGCGACGGCTGGTGCGACCTGTTCTTTTGCGGATTAGGTGGGGGCAGCCGCCTCTACCGCAATTTGGGGGACTGGCGCTTCGAGGACGTCACTGAATCGGCTGGCGTGGCGTGCCCCGCCCTCGATGCCACGGGCGCGGTGTTTGCGGACATAGATGGTGACGGCGGCCTGGACCTGATAGTCAACTCGATCGGCGGCGGCACGCACGTTTTCTTCAACGACGGCAAGGGCCACTTCACGCGCGGCGCCCAAGGGTTGAACCCTGCGCACGGCGGCACTTCTTTGGCCCTCGCCGACGCTGACGGGGACGGCAACCTGGAGCTTTACATCGCCAATTACCGGGCCAGCACGCTGACCGATGCACCCGGCACGCGCTTCGGGGTCAAGATGATCAACGGCAAGCCCGTCGTCACCTTGGTCAATGGCCGGCCGCTGACGGATCCCGAATGGACCAACCGGTTCCGGTTCAAGATCGAAATGGGGCCGGGCGGGCGCGGCAAGTTCGCCCACGAGGAGCTGGGCGAGCCCGATGCCTACCTCGCCAACGACGGCCATGGGCGATTCACGCCGGTGCCCTTTGCCAGCGGCCTGTTCCTGGACGAGGAGGGGCGGCCGTTGACTACGGAACTGTTCGATTGGGGGTTGACGGTCTTGTTTCGGGATCTGAACGGTGATGGCGCGCCTGATCTCTACGTGTGCAACGATTTCGGCTCGCCCGACCGGCTCTGGCTCAACGACGGCCATGGCCGCTTCCGCCTGGCGCCGTTGCTGGCGCTTCGGCAGACGAGCCTCGCCTCCATGGCGGCCGATGCGGCGGACCTTGACCGCGACGGCTGCTTCGACCTGGTGGTGCTCGACATGCTCAGCGGGGATCACCGGCGCCGCCTGACCCAACGCAACATCCTGCGGGCCGAGCTGGCGCCGGCGGCCGAAATGACTGGCCGCCCGCAATATCCGCGCAACACCTTCTTCCGGAACCGCGGCGACGGCACCTACGCTGAGATTGCCCAGTACGCCGGCATTGAGGCCAGCGAATGGTCCTGGAGCCCGGTGCTCTTGGACGTGGACCTGGACGGCTACGAAGACCTGCTGGTTCCCAACGGATTCGTCCGCGACAACATGAACCTCGACGCCATGAACCGCATCGAGGCTGCAAAGGCCGGGCGGCGCTTGTCGCCCCTGGAGGAACTCCGCTTGCGCGCCCTGTATCCGCCGCTGAACACGCCGAATCTGGCGTTTCGCAATCTGGGCAATCTCAAGTTTGCCGAGTGCAGCCGGGCCTGGGGCTTCGATCAACCCACTATCTCGCAGGGGGCGTGCTTGGCGGACCTTGACAATGACGGCGACCTTGACTTCGTGGTCAACAACTTGAACAGCGTTGCCGGAGTCTATCGCAATGACGCCCCGGGCCCGCGAGTGGCGGTGAGGCTCCGCGGGCAGCCGCCCAACACCGGCGGCATCGGCGCGCTCATCACCGTCTCTGGCGGGCCGGTCGTGCAAAGGCAGGAAATCGTTTGCGGGTGCCGGTATTGTTCGTGCGACCAGGCCGAGCGCGTGTTTGCGGCGGGCACGACGCAATCGCTCGAAGTGCGGGTGCGCTGGCGGAATGGCCGTGAAAGCGTCATCACGAACGTCCCGCCCAATCACGTGCTGGAAGTGCTCGAGCCGCCCGCCTCCAGTTCCAGCTCGGTCGCGTCTGCGGCCAACCGCGCCGTTGCCGACGTCGGCGAATCGCCGGCGGCGGTTTCCCCGATCCGGTTTGAGGACGTGAGCGACGCGATCCGGCACGCGCACCGGGACGCCCCGTACGACGACTTCGAGCGCCAGCCGTTGCTCTCGCGCAAGCTCAGCCAACTTGGCCCAGGCGCCGCCTGGTGGGACCTTGACGGCGACGGCCGCGAGGAGCTGGCCATCGGCGGCGGCGGCGGCGGGAAGCTGGCCTTGTTCCGCAACCTTGGCGCGGGCCGGTTCGAGCGTTGGGCTGAACCAGCGTGGGACTCGCCCCTGGAGCGCGATGCGGCCGGTTTTGCCGGCGCGGCGCCAGGCCGGTTGCTGTTCGCCTTTGCCAACTATGAAGACGGGCTGACCAATCAACCGGGCGTAGTCGCGTGGGGAAAAAGCGGTTTGGTGCCGGTTTTGCCGTTGGCGGCGGCCAGCTTTGGACCGCTGGCGGTCGCCGATTACGATGGCGATGGCCAGTTAGACCTGTTCGTCGGCGCCCGGGTCGTCGGGGGGCGCTACCCCGAGCCGGCAGCCTCAGCTCTTTATCGCTGGAACGGCGCGGCGTTTGAACTGGACCGCGACAATGCCAAAGCATTGCCAGAGGCGCTCGTCAGCAGCGCCATCTGGACGGACCTCACTGGCGATGGTTGGCCTGAACTGGCGCTCGCTTGCGAGTGGGGCCCCATCCACATCCTGCGGAATGACCACGGCAAGCTGGTTCCATGGAACGCGCCGCTCGCCTGGCCGGACGGGTCAACCCTCAACCCTCAACCCTCAACCCTCAACCAGTTGACCGGCTGGTGGAACGGCATCGCCGCCGGCGACTTTGACAACGATGGTCGGCTCGACTTGGTGGCGGCAAACTGGGGCCAGAACACCCGTTATGAGCGCTGGCGTCCCGTGCCGCTGCGCGTCTATTACGGCGACTTCAATGAGGATGGCGCCATCGAACTTCTTGAAGCCCACTTCGTCCCGGAGCTGAAGCAATTTGCGCCGGAGCGCATGTTGGACGCCGTGACGCGAAGCCTGCCCAGCCTCAGCGAGCGGTTCCCCACGCACGAGGCCTGGGCCAACGCGGGCATTGACGAAGCGCTCGGCCAGTGGCGCAGCATCGCCCGGCGCCACGAAGCCGTCTGGCTGGAATCAACGCTTTTCTTGAACCGCGGCGACCATTTCGAGGTCCATGCGCTCCCGGCGGAGGCGCAATTCGCGCCCGCCTTTGCCGTCTGTATTGGCGATGCCGACGGCGACGGCAATGATGACGTGTTTCTGAGCCAGAATTTCTTCGATGTGGACCTGGACACCTCCCGGTACGACGTGGGGCGGGGGCTTTGGTTGGGCGGCGACGGGCGCGGCCAGTTGTCGCCCGTGCGCGGGCAGGATTGCGGGGTGCGGGTGTATGGGGAGCAGCGCGGCGCCGCCTTGTGCGATTTCGATGGGGATGGCAGGCTGGACCTCGTGGTGACGCAAAACAGCGCGGAAACGAAATTGTTCCGCAACCTTGGCGCCAAACCGGGCCTGCGGGTGCGGCTCGACGGCCCGGCCGGGAATCCGTGTGGCGTGGGCGCGGTGGTCCGGCTGCGCTTCGGCGAGAAGGCAGGACCCGCCCGCGAAGTGCGGGCCGGCGGCGGCTATTGGTCCCAGGACAGCCCGGTCCTGGTCCTGGGAACGCCGGCATCGCCCACCGCCATCCAGGTCCGCTGGCCGGGCGGCAGTGTGACCGAAAGCCCCGTGCCGGCCGGCGCCCGCGAGGTCCGGGTGGGCGCGGACAGCGCGGTCAAGGTAGTTCTCCCATGAGACGGCACTTGGCGATAACCCCGATTCTCTCGGCTCTGACCCTCGGTTGGGCAGCGGACGTTCAGCCCGACCCGCAGGCGACCCCCGAGTATCAACGCGGCAAGGAGCTTTCCCGGGTCTATTGCACGGCCTGCCACGTTTATCCAGAGCCTGACCTGCATGACGTCGCGACATGGCGCACGAAGGTGGAGCCCTGGATGCGCCGCAATGCGGGCTTGCTGGCGCTCGACCCCAACGGTTCCAAAGAGGAAAAGGAGGCGCTGGAGCAGTGGCGGTTGATCTGGCAGTACTACTTGCGCACGGCGCCCGTCAAAGCGATTCCGCAAGGGCCGCGCGCTCCCATCCGGCGCGAGTTAAGACTGTTCAACGTCGAGGACCCGCACTATCGCCGGGGCATTAGCTATGCCACGATGGTCCAGATTGATTCGAATTCCCACCAAATCTGCGTCGGCAACGCGCTCACGCACAGCTTGGACGTGCTGGACGCCAACGGCAAGGGGCTGGCGACCACCAGAATTGACAGCACCTTGACGCATCTTTTGCCGTTGCCCGACGGCGACTGGCTGGGAACGCAGGTTGGCATGGTTGTGCCCGACGACCGCCCCTTGGGCCGCCTGACCCGCTTTACACGGCCCGGACTTCGCTTCCAAATCGCCGCCGATGTTCTCACCAACCTGGTGCGGCCCATTGGATGCGCCGTGGGCGACCTTAACGGCGATGGCCGGCCGGACTTGGTGGTGTGCAGCTATGGCAATCGCACGGGCATTTCCGGCCAGCTCGCCTGGTACGAGAACCTGGGCCAGGCGGGCTACGAGGAGCACGTTCTGCTGGAGCGGCCGGGCGCGACGCGGTGCTATATCGTGGATTTGGACCATGACGGTCGGCCCGACATCGTGGCCCTGATGGCGCAGGCAAAGGAGGGCGTTTTTCTCTTTCACAACGAGGGCCAGGGCGCCTTTACTGAAATCCCGTTGGTCACCCAGCCGCCGGCGTGGGGCTACGTCAGCCTCCAGTTGGTGGATTTCAACGGCGACGGCGAACTGGACCTGGTCACGGCCAACGGCGACCTCGGCGACTTTGAATGCCCGCCCAAGCGTTACCACGGCATCCGAGTTTATCTCAACGACAAGAACTTCAAGTTCCACGAGGCGTTCTTTTACCCCCTTAACGGGGCTTACAAGGCCGTCGCCGCCGACTTCAGGGGCGTGGGCAAGCTGGACATCGCCGCGATTTCATTTTTCCCGGATTACGAGCACTCGCCCGAAGAGAGCTTCGTTTATCTGGAGAACCGCGGGAAGCTGGAGTTTGACGCATGGACGTTTCCGAACTGCGAACAGGGCCGCTGGTTGACAATGGACGCGGGGGACCTGGATGGTGACGGGGATTTGGACATCGTGCTCGGGGCGGCTTACAAAACGCCGTTCCGAACGACGAACGAGATCCAGGAACGTTGGGACAAGGCGGGGCCTTCGCTGTTGATCTTGCGCAACCAACTCGCCGAAAGAACAGCCAAGGCCGGCGCGCCCGGGGCATCCAAGCCATGAGCCGCGCGCTGCGAATCGTGATTGGCGCATGGTTCGGGGCCGGGGTGGCGGCGCTGGCCCTGAGGGCTGCCGACTTCGAGTGGGAGCAAGGTCCGGGTTACCGCTCGGCAGCCCTCAAGGTGCCCCAAGCTGGCCGCGCCGGCTTCACCTTGATGCCCGCCAGTGTGACGGGCGTGGATTTCACCAATACGCTCGCGCCGGCCCATGCCGGTGAGAATCACATCCGGCTCAACGGCTCCGGGGTGGCGCTGGGGGACGCGGATGGGGACGGTTGGTGCGACATCTTTGTCTGCGCGCTGGAAGAACACGTCGCGCTTTATCGCAATCTCGGCGGCTGGCGGTTTACGAACGTCACGGCGGCGGCCGGCCTGGACTTCCCCGGCAATTGGGCGGCGGGCGCCACGTTCGCGGATGTGGACGGCGACGGCGATCTGGACCTGCTCGTCAACGGGATTGGCACCGGCACGCGATTGTTCCTCAACGACGGCCACGGACATTTCACCGAGGCAACCGACTCAGGATTGCTGCGCGAGCACGGCGCGACGACCAGCACGCTCGCGGACATTGACGGCGACGGCCACCTCGACCTTTACGTGGCCAATTACCGCACCAACACCGTGCGTTCGACTGGCTTCGCCCTGCTCAACGTCAACGGCCGCCGCATGGTCCCGCCCCGGGAGCGCGGCCACCTCGAACTCACTCCGGACGGGCGCGTGCTCGAACACGGCGAGCCGCATGTTCTCTACCGCAACAATGGCCGGGGACGGTTTTCCCCGGTCTCGTGGACGGACGGCGCGTTTCTCGACGAAGATGGCCGCCCGCTGGCGGAAGCGCCTTGCGACTGGGGCCTGACGGCGGCTTTCCGCGATCTGAACGGAGACGGCGCTCCCGACCTTTACGTATGCAATGACTTCCATTCACCCGACCGCATCTGGCTCAACGACGGCCATGGCCGCTTCCGGGCCATGCCGCGCCTGGCCATCCGGCACACGGCGACTTTCTCGATGGCGGTGGACTTTGCCGACGTGGACCGCGACGGGCGCGATGATATTCTCACCTCTGACATGACCAGCCGCGACCACGGGCGGCGGCTGATGCAAATCGCGGGCATGGCGCCCTATTCCATCGCCATCGGGGTGTTCGACGACCGGCCACAACTGGACCGCACGGTCCTCCAATGGAACCGTGGTGACGGCACCTACGCCGAGATTGCCCATTACGCCGGCCTGGAGGACTCCGAATGGAACTGGTCGGTCCTCTTCCTGGACGTGGACTTGGACGGTTTCGATGACCTGCTGGCCGCCACCGGCCACATGTTCGACACGCAGGACCTTGACGCCCAGGCGCGGATTGCGGCCCAAGGCCCCATGCCTCGCAGCATGATCCCCAAGAAGCTCCTCATGCTTCCACCCCTCGCTCAGCGGAAACTCGCGTTTCGCAATCGGGGCGACCTGACCTTCACGGAGTGCGGCCAAGCCTGGGGCTTCGACCAACTGGGCGTCGCCAACGGCATGGCGTTGGCCGACCTGGACAACGACGGCGACCTGGACCTGGTGGTCAACAACCTCAACGGCCCTTTGGGCATCTACCGCAACGACAGTGTCGCTCCACGGATCGCGGTGCGGCTCCACGGCCTGCCGCCAAATACGCGCGGCATCGGCGCGAAGATTTTCGTGTACGGCGGCGCCGCGCCGTTGCAAAACCAGGAGATGATGTGCGGGGGGCGCTACTTGTCTTGCGACGATACTTTGCGGGTGTTCGCCGCCGGCTCATTGACCAATCGGCTGCGGATCGAAGTTGCTTGGCGCGGCGGCAGGCGCAGTCTGGTCACTAACGCCCCGCCCAATCGCCTCTACGAAATCGCCGAAGCCGCCGCTGACTTCAGGGGTCAGGAGTCAGGGGTCAGGAGGCAGGAGGCAGGAGGCAGGGAGGAGGGGGCGGACAATCGACAATCGGCAATCGGCAATCGGGAATCTTCGGGGCCTCAACCTTTCTTCGAGGATGTTAGCAACTTGCTCAATCACACCCACCACGAAGAGGCCTTCGACGATTTCGCCCGCCAGCCGCTTTTGCCCAAGCGGTTGAGCCAGCTCGGCCCAGGCGTGGCGTGGTTCGACGTGGACGGCGATGGTTGGGAAGACTTGCTGGTAGGCAGCGGCAAGGGCGGTCAGTTGGCCTGCTTCCGCAACGATGGGCATGGGCGATTCACGCGCCTGAATGAGCCGCCGTGGTCCCAGGCCGCGCCCCGCGATCAAACCACGGTGCTGGGATGGCGCGGGCCTGATGGACAGACCCTTGTCCTGGCCGGTTCCGCCAATTACGAGGACGGCCTCGGCGCGGGCGGGAGCGTGCGCAAATACAACCCGGAGCGCGCCACGGTCAGCGACGCGATCTCCTGCACCGATTCGAGCGTCGGGCCTTTGGCGATGGCTGATTACGATGGGGATGGCAATTTGGATCTGTTTGTCGGCGGCCGAAGCGTGCCTGGCCGTTATCCGGAACCAGCCCGGTCTCAACTCTGGCGCTGGAAGGACGGCGGCTGGACGCTGGATAGCGCCAATACCGCCGCGCTCGAGGCCGTCGGGCTGGTGAGCGGGGCGGTTTGGAGCGATCTGGACGGGGACGGCTGGCCGGAACTGGTTTTGGCGTGCGAGTGGGGGCCAGTGCGGATTTTCCGCAACGGAGGCGGACGGCTTGTTCCATGGACCCCGCCGCTTTCGTGGCCCGCCGGCTCAACCCTCAACCCTCAACCCTCAACCCTCAACGAACTGACCGGCTGGTGGAACGGCGTCACCACGGGCGATTTCGACGGCGATGGCCGGCTGGACATCATTGCGGCCAACTGGGGCCTGAACACCAAATACCGCGCCAGCCGCGAAGCCCCCCGGCGCATTTATTATGCCGACTTTGACCATAGCGGACTGCTGGCCGTGATCGAGGCCTGCCGCGACGCGGCTACGGGCAAGGAAATGCCCGAACGCGACCTCCTGGCCCTGGGACAAGGCTTGGCCTACGTGCGCGATCGGTTTCCGACCCATGCAGCCTACGGTCAGGCCGACGTGCTTGACATCATCGGTCCGGAACTGAAATCGGCCCGGCGGGTCGAGGCCAATACGCTGGCTTCGATGCTCTTCCTCAACCGTGGCAACCATTTTGTCGCTGTCCCGCTCCCCCGGGAGGCGCAATTTGCGACCGCTTTTGGCGCTTGTGTGGGCGATTTTGACGGCGACGGCAACGAAGACGTGTTCCTGAGCCAGAACTTCTTCGCCACCGAGCCCAAAACACCCCGCTGCGATGCTGGTCGCGGTCTTTGGCTGCGCGGGGATGGCAGGGGCGGCCTGGAGCCGGTGCCGGGACAGGTCAGCGGGATTCGAGTCTATGGTGAGCAACGCGGCTGCGCGCTCGGGGACTACGACGCTGACGGCCGGGTGGACCTGGTCGTGACCCAGAACGGCAACGCCACGCGGCTTTTCCACAACGTCGGCGCCAAGCCCGGCCTGCGGGTGCGGTTGGCTGGCCCGGCCGGGAATCCCGCCGGGATTGGGGCGGCTATCAGGCTGATGAATGGCGCGAAGCGGGGCCCGCTGCGGGAGCTCCATGCCGGCTCCGGCTACTGGTCATGCGACGGGGCCACCCCGGTCATGTCGTTTAATGAGGAGGCCACCCAAATCGAAGTCCGCTGGCCCGGCGGAAAGCGCTTCACCGTTGGCCTTCCGAAAAGCGCCAAGGAGATCATTCTAAGCTGGAACGGCGCGGTGAAGGTGGCTCGGTAGGCCACGTGACCAGAAAATGGCAGTTGCGTGCCTGCGCGCGTAGCGTCTTGGACTGCGGCAGTCTTCTGCCGCTTTTGCGACCACTCCGCCGGCGAAAGGGCCAGGGGACTCTCCAAGGCGCTTCGCGCCAGCCGCCGTCCGAGTCATTTCCCTCGTTCGTCGCGCCGGGCCAGAACAGGCTTCCCTTCCGCCGCCTTCTCTGCTGAGAATTGGCGCCGTGAGTCGGAAGTCCCGCAGGAACCGCCAGAGAAGGCGCCCGGAGGGCCTGGCTAGCGAGACGCCAACCGCTGCTCCCTCCCGTCCGGACCCCGGCGCCGGCAAACCGTCTCGCCTGCTGGCGGTAGCCGCTATTGGTGTCACGGTGGTAGCAATTGGCGTGGCGGTGTTGGTCTGGCGGAAAGGCAACTTTCCGAGCGCCGTGCCGGCGCTTTCGCCCACCCTCGCAACTTCTCCCGCGCCCACCAACCAGATCGGGGCCACGAACCAAGCCGCCATAGGCGCGCGGATTGCGCCCATGCTGGAACAGGCAAACCGATTGCTCAGCCAAGGCAAGACAGAGGAGGCCGCCGAGCTCTATCGCCGAGCGGCGGAGCTGGCGCCGGGGGATGAAGACGCGCACTACAACCTCGGCATCGCGCTGGCGCGGTTGGGGCAAACCAACGCGGCCATCGCCGAATACGAGACGGCGTTGAAGCTTTTCCCCGATTTTGTCGAGGCGCATAACAACTTGGGCAACCTCTTGCTGCGGGCCGGCAGATCGGACGAGGCCATCCAGCACTTTCGCGCGGCGATCCAGGCGCTGCCCGACTATGCCCGCGGCCACAATAACCTGGGCAATGCCCTGCGGATGATCGGTCAAATCGAGGAGGCCGGGCGCGAATTCGCGAAGGCGGTGGAGTTGGACACCAATTACTGGGAGGCGCGTTTCAACCTCGGCAACATTTACGAAACTCGGAATCTGCTCAGTGAGGCGGCGTCACAATACCGCGAGGCGCTTCGGCTCAGACCCGATTTTGTCTTGGCGCAGCAGGCGCTTGCGGCGGTGGAACGGAAGCTGGCCGGCCAAGCCCGGTGATTGGCGGATTCTCCTTGCCAACCGGCGGCCCCTGGGTGAGCGTAAGTCCTCATGGCTGGTTCACGACGCATCCTCGGAATCGTTGCGTTGGCCTTGGGCACGGTTTTAGTGTTGCCCGCGCCGCTCGGGGCCGACAGCGGTTTGCAGTGGGAACCAGGCCGTGGATTCCGCCGGGCCAAGTTGCCCGTTCCAGCAGCGGGCCGGACCGGATTCAGCGAGGTGTCCGCGGCGGCGGCCGGCATTCTCTTCACCAACCGGCTGGAAGAACCGGACGCGGCTGCCAACAACAACCTGATGAACGGGTCGGGCGTGGCCGCGGGTGATTTCGATGGTGACGGCAGGTGCGACCTGTATTTCTGTGCGATTCGGGGCACAAACGCCTTCTACCGCAACCTTGACGGCTGGCGCTTCGAAGACGTCACTGCCCAGGCCGGGGTCGGCTTGGCCGGGCGACAATCCACGGGGGCATTGTTTGCCGACGTCAACGGCGACGGGCGGCTGGACTTGCTCGTGGCGACGCTGGGCGAAGGTGTCCATTGTTTCATCAACGAAGGCGGCGGACGGTTCCGCGATGCGACCGCGGAGTGCGGCCTGACTTCGGACACCGGCAGCATGAGCCTGGCGATGGCGGACGTGGATGGCGACGGGGCTCTCGACCTGTATGTCGCCAACTACGGCGCGGTGTCGCTGCTCCGTTCGGGCGGCCGCGCCGAAATCAAGAAGGTCGGCGACCAATGGGTCGTGACCGGGCCGTATGGGAAGCGCTTGCGGATTGTGGACGGGCGGCTGGAGGAAGTGGGTGAGGCTGGCGTCCTCTATTTGAACGACGGGCGCGGGCACTTCACCGCCGTGCCGTGGGATTCCGAGTTTTTCCTGGACGAAGATGGCCGACCAAAGCCGCCGCCGCTGGATTTTGGCTTGAGCGTTCAGATGCGGGACTTGAGCGGTGACCGCGCCCCGGAGATCTATGTCTGCAACGATTTCCAAACGCTTGACCGCATCTGGCTCAACGATGGTCACGGGCGCTTCCGCGCCTTGCCCCGGCTGGCCATGCGCAAGCAGTGCTTCTCCTCGATGGGGGTGGATTTCGCCGACCTGGACCGCGACGGTTTCCTGGACTTTTGCGTGACGGAAATGATGAGCCACGATCACGCCCGGCGCCTGCGCCAGATCGTCGGCATGGCGCCCATGACGCCCATGCCTGGCCGGTTCGACGACCGCCCCGAGGTGCCGCGCAACACGCTCTTCTGGAACCGCGGCGACGTTACCTTCGCGGAGCTCGCCAACTACGCGGGCATTCCAGCCACCGACTGGACCTGGCAACCGGTTTTCCTCGACGTGGACCTGGATGGGTTCGAGGACCTTTTGATTGTCAGCGGCATGATGCACGACGTCCAGGACCGCGACGTCCTGGCCCGTGTCCGCGCGTTGGGGCGGCAGTCGCCCGAGGAGAGTCGCACGAATCTGCTGATGTATCCGCCGCTGCTGACCCCGAACTATGCGTTCAGGAACCGCCACGACCTGACGTTCGAAGACACCAGTAACGCCTGGGGTTTCAACTCCACCCAAATCTCTCAAGGAATGGCCCTGGCCGACCTCGACAACGATGGAGCTCTGGACATCGTGATAAACTGCCTCAACGGGCCGCCGCTGTTGCTGCGCAACGAGTCGGCCGCCCCGCGCGTGGCCGTCCGCTTGCAGGGCCTGCCGCCCAACACGCGCGGCATCGGCGGCGTCGTGCGCGTGCGCGGTGGGCCCGTGGACCTGCAATCCCAGGAAATCCTCGCCGGGGGACGTTATCTCTCGTCGGACGATGCAATGCGGACTTTCGCCGCTGGTTCCGTCAGCAACCGGCTCACGATCGAGGTGGCTTGGCGCAGCGGAAAGAACAGCCTCTTGCGCGACGCCTCGCCCAACTACGTCTATGAGTTCGACGAGGCAGTGGCCGATGCGCCCTCGCCGGCCGCGCCGCCCCCTGCTCCGCCGCCAACGCTGTTCCGGGACGTGACCGCGGCGCTTGGCCACGTCCACCATGAAGAGTTGTTCAACGATTTTGCCCGACAACCGTTGCTCACCCGGCTGCTCAGTTCGCTCGGCCCCGCGGTCGCGTGGGCGGACCTCGATGGTGATGGCCAGGACGAGTTGGCTATCGGCACTGGACGCGGCGGCCAAGTGGAGGTTTACCACTGGGCGGCCGGCGGGCGCTTTCAGGCGCTGGCCGCCAATCGGCGGTGGCAGGCGGCGGATGACACTACCGGCATGGCTTTATGGACGGGCGCAGATGGGGGCGCGGTGTTGCTCGCCGGGCTGGCGAACTACGAGTCCGAAGCCACCAATGGGCCGGCGCTCCTTCAGGTGTCGGCGGCGGATGGCCGTTGCATCGTAAACGCCCTCGCCCAAACCAACCTGGCTGCGGCCGGCGCCAGCCCGGGGCCGCTGGCGGTGGCGGACGTTGATGCCGATGGCACGCTGGACTTGTTTGTCGGCATGCGGGTGGTGCCAGGCGCTTATCCGCAATCCTCCGGGTCGCGTCTCTACCGCCAGGTCGCGGGCAAGCTCCTGCTCGACCTCACCAATAGCGCGGTGTTGGCTGACGCCGGCATGGTCAGCGGCGCTGTCTGGACCGACCTCGACGGCGACGGCTATCCAGACTTGGTCCTCGCCTGCGAATGGGGGCCAATCCGCATCTTTCACAACGACCGCGGCCAGCTTGCTCCCTGGAACGCAGCGCTCACCTGGCCGGCGGCTTCAACCATCAACCATCAACCATCAACTCTCAACCAACTGACCGGTTGGTGGAGCAGCGTTGCTTGCGGCGATTTTGACGAGGATGGCCGGCTCGATTTCGTGGTGGGCAATTGGGGGCTGAACGATGCCTACCAAGCCAGCGCGGAACACCCGCTGCAACTCTACTATGGGGACCTCGCCGGCCAGGGAACCGTTGACCTCATCGAGGCCTACTATGCGCCGGACGTGGGCGCGGACGTGCCCCGGCGCAGTCTCAACGCGCTGGGCCAAGCCTTCCCGTTTCTGGCCGCGCACTATCCCACACACGCTGCGTTTGCCACTGCCAGCATAACCGATCTGCTCAAGCTGCTCCCGAATCCCGCACACCGCGCCGCGGCCACCACCTTGGAGACGATGCTCTTCCTGAATCGCGGCAGCAATTTCGTCGCCGTCCCGTTGCCGGCGCAAGCCCAGTGGGCGCCGGTGTTCGGCATTGTCGTGGCTGATGCGGACGGCGACGGGCACGAGGACATTTTCCTAGGGCAGAACTTTCTTGCTTTGCGCCAGGAATGGCCGCGTCTGGATGCCGGACGCGGTCTCTGGCTGATGGGGGATGGACAGGGGCACTTCCAGCCCATGCCCGGCCAGAAAGCGGGTGTGACCGTTTATGGCGAGCAGCGGGGCGCGGCGGCAGGCGACTTCAACGGCGATGGACGGGTGGACCTGGTGGTTTCGCAGAATGGCGCGGTCACGCGAGTTTTCGAAAACGTCGGCGGGCGCCCGGGTTTGCGGGTTCGGTTGCAGGGCACAACGGGGAATCCGCGGGGAATCGGCGCCACGGTGCGGCTGAGCGACGGCAAGCGTTGGGGACCAACGCGTTTGGTGACGAGCGGCTCCGGCTACTGGTCATGCGATAGCGCCACGCAGGTCATGTCGTTTGATGGGGAGGCCACCCAAATCGAGGTCCGCTGGCCCGGCGGAAAGCGCTTCACCGCTGACCTTCCGAAAAACGCCAAGGAGATCATTCTAAGCTGGAACGACGCGATGAAGGTGGTTCGGTAGGCCACCCGACCAGAAAATGGCGGTTGGGTGCGCGAAGCGGCTTAGCCTGCGGCGGCCCCGCCTCCGCACTCCGCGCCACAAGCCGCTAGAATGCCAGGTTTTGGCGCGCAAATGCTGCTGGGGCGCGTTTTCCCGGCGCGTGAGTCCAGCGTCTAGTCTGCCTGGTCCCGCGCTCAAGGCAGGCTCGGGGCAAGAACCGCCCGGATACCGGTGCGGTTGTGCCCGGACCTTGGCGCGCTGGTGCTGGGGTGAGCAAAAGGCAACTGACTGATTTCTTGGTCGTAGATGGATCGTCTGTGTGCCATGCGGTAAAAACCGGCGGACTTGGAGGGATCAATCGGGATCATCGCCTGATTGGTCGTCGTTGAACCTGGTACCACCGCCCAGTCGTTTGTATTGGCACTGACACCTTGGTCGAGCTTGTTTGTTTGAGTCAACAGGGGCCACCCGAGGTGATTGGAGGGCCAGGACAACATCAGGTTGGTCCCGCTTATTGACCAAGCGAGATATGTCGGAGTGACAGGTGTGATGTCTCGAAGCTGGAAAGCATTCAGTTGGGAACTCTCGTTTCCGGTTAAGCTAAAACTCACGCACGGGCCGGTCGCGGCAAACCTGCCAATCACAAATCGACCAGTTCCGCTGCCGGGGTTGGTTCCATCCCCGGTCAAGTGTTGCAGGGTGGGGAGGTTGATATCGGTCGAGCCTGCCGTGGTAACACTCGTGAAGCGTGCGTTAGGATACTCCCGAAAGTCCGCCACCCAAAGCTGGACCAGATACTTATGCCCGGCCGTCAAGCCGCTCACGCCACAGGTTACCGGAGCGGTGCCGCCATGCCATGCGCCGGCCAGCATGTTACCGTAGGCGACCGCGTCCGGGCCTGTGAATCTCTTGGTGGAGATAAACGTGGTGGGGTGATAGCCGGCCTGGCCGCCGATCGTGAATGCCACCCCATTTGTACTGTTTACATTGCCCAAAAACGTGACACCATTAACGGTTTGGTCAACGTATCCACCCCAATCGCTCCCCGTGGCCTGCCGGGCAATGACCAGCGTGCCTTCCGTGTTCACCTCCGAGCTGTCGGCAATGGTGTGCGGCGCCTGCCAAGTGTTTGTAATCGGCGGCGAACTTAGCTGTCGAGGGCATTGAAGGCGCTAGGGAACGAACCGGCCAAACATCCAGAATTGTTGAAGAATCGCTGGGGGAACTGCGATGAACACAAGTAGCGAAGAACGCTTCCATGAACTGGCGCACGAAGCTGGAGGCGCGACCCCCGCGAGGCCGGCGGACACGCCGCTAGTTCCAAAACACTGAGCCGCTGAGGCACAGAGGTGGCACAAAAGCCGAAATCCAGCCCTACAGCCCCGACGGCAAGGCGGAGCCCGAAACACAACCAGCAAAACATGCCCCGAAAATCTCACGAAAACCCGGCAGCAGCCGAGGATTTAATGGACGGATGGGATTATTGCCAACGACAGGAATTCCCCAAGTCTGCATCCTCAGCCTTAACCTCTTGTTCGTCTTCGACTCCCAGCAGCTTTCGCAGAATCTCCCCGAACTGGAGTATTTGCTGCCGTCTCCCCCACACCATCAAATCCGTCCCATCCACGAGCCTTTCCGGGTGGAGAACCAGCAAATCAATCAGCCAGATCAGCCGCCTTGCCGCCCCGCTCGGGTGCCGCTCCCCGGTCTCCCATCGCCGCAGCTTGTGCTTGCCCACACCCAAGAACGCCCCCAACGTCGAACGCGACCACAGCAGCCTCCGGCGCAGCTCCAACAACGTGAGTTGCGGTTCCCCCACCTCCCGCCCGTGCAACCGCGAAATGATTTGCCACATCACCCCGCTTATGCGGTACGTCGGCAAGTCCCCGCCGAACGGCACCAGCATGTAGGGGGGACAGGAAAACAACCTGTGCCCTTTCTTGCCCGTGCCGACATTGTGCCATGTCGGAGATTCAGTCGCAAGTGGAGAGGCAATGCCGGTGAATTCCCCCCTATACGGGCCAGAGGGTGATTGACAGTTCCTTGGCAGGGTGCCGGAGCCATAGGCCGCCGCCCCAAAAAAGTTGAGAAGGCCCGCCTATCGCGCGCCTTCAGCGTTTCGGCAAAACCCCGGACCCGCCCCCATTCTGGCCGTTGCCGGCGCCAGCCCTTTCCTTCACGGGCGGCGTGGCTTGCCAGGAGACGCCCGGCCAGGCCCGCCTTGTCGCCTTGACGCCGGCGCTGGCACTCTTTGCCGGCCAAAGCAAGGAAAAATGCCAGCCCATTGGAGGGCCGAGCCGCTGCGCGCCAGGCGAGCTTGGCCACTCTTGAACGGCCTTGGTTTTCAGTGGAAGTGTTAGCAGGCCACGTTAGCAGTACGGGCTTTCGCAACCAGCCAGAGGCCCACGAAACCCTTGAGTTTATTGGCTTTCTTTGAGGTTGGAGCGGGTGATGGGAATCGAACCCACGTGACCAGCTTGGAAGGCTGGAGCTCTACCATTGAGCTACACCCGCAACGCGCGGCCACGATAGCATGGGGGCTTGCTTTGTCAAATCCACAACGTGTATCTTGCGGTTGTGAATGCGTTGCTGTTGACCCGCGGGCGTCTGTTGGACCCCAGCCAACGGCTGGAGGCCGTCGCCGACGTGCTGATCGTGGAGGGCAAGGTTGCCGCCTTGGGGCCGGAAGCCGCCGCCAAGGCGCCGCGCGGTGTCAAGCGGCTCGACGTGGCCGGCAAAGTCGTCTGCCCGGGCTTCATTGACCTGCACGTCCATCTGCGCGACCCCGGCCAAGCCGCCAAGGAAACCATCGCCACCGGCACGGCGGCGGCGGCGCGGGGCGGCTTTGCCACGGTGGTTTGCATGCCCAACACCGTCCCGCCGATAGACACGCCCAGCACGGTGGCGCTCATTCACGAGCGAGCCGCCGCCGAAGGGCGGGTGAACGTGCTGGTGGCCGGGGCGATCACCAAGGGCCTGGGCGGGGAGGAGCTGGCGCCGATCGGCTCGCTGCACAAAGCGGGGGTGGTGGCGGTGACCGATGACGGCCACTGCGTCCAGAACCACGAACTGATGCGGCGGGCGCTGGAATACGCGACGATGTTCGACCTGTTGGTGATGGATCATTGCCAGGACTACTCGCTGGTCACCGACGGGGTGATGCACGAAGGCTACTACGGCACTATGCTGGGGCTGCGCGGCTGGCCCGCCGAAGGCGAAGAGCTGATGGTGGCCCGCAACATCCTCCTGGCCGAAAGCACCGGGGCGCGGGTGCATTGCCAGCACGTCAGCGCGGCCGGCAGCGTTCGCCTCTTGCGCCAGGCGCGCGAACGGGGGCTGCCCGTCTCGGGCGAGGCTTGCCCGCACCATTTCACGCTGACCGACGCCGCGCTGGCCGGCAGCGAGGAGTTTTGGCGACAGGACGGCGCCGGCTTGCTGGCCAGCGCCGGCAGTGCGGCCAAGCCGCCCAACTGGCCCGCCTACGACACTAATTTCAAGATCAACCCGCCCCTGCGCTCGGCCGCCGACCGCGAGGTTATCCTGGCCGCCGTCGCCGACGGCACGCTCGAGGTAGTGGCCTCGGACCACGCCCCCCACTGCAATTACGAGAAAGAGGTGGAGTTCGACTACGCCCCGTTCGGCATCACGGGGCTGGAGACGGCGGTGGCGCTGGCCCTGATGCAGTTGCACCACTCGCGGCGAATGAGCCTGCTGGACTTGGTCGCGCGGTTCACGACCGGCCCGGCCAAGCTGCTGCGGCTGGCCAGCAAAGGCTCGTTGGCCACTGGCATGGATGGAGATGTGACCGTGTTGGACCCCGAGGCCGGGTGGGTGTTCGAGCGGGGGCAGACGGCCAGCAAGTCGCTCAACAGCCCCTTCTATGGCTGGCCGCTCAAAGGCAGGGCGGTGGTAACTGTGGTGGCGGGCCGGATCGCTTGGCAAGACGCCAGCCTGGCAAGGTGATGAAAGCGATTCTCGCCTTGGAGGACGGCGCGGTGTTTGCGGGCGAAGCGTTTGGCGCGCGCGCGACCGCCTGTGGCGAGGTGTGTTTCAACACCTCCATGACCGGCTACCAGGAGATACTCACCGACCCCTCCTACAAAGGCCAGATCGTCGCCATGACCTACCCGCACATTGGCAACTATGGCGTCAATGCCGTGGACGTGGAGTCATGGCAGCCCCACGTGGCGGGCTTCGCCGTGCGGGAGCTTTCCCCGGTGGTGAGCAACTGGCGCGCCGATGTCTCCCTGGCCGAATACTTGGTGAACAACGGCATCCCGGCGATCCAGGGGATTGATACCCGGGCTCTGACGAAAAGGCTCCGGGTCGTCGGCGCCCTCAAAGGGCTCATCTCCACCGAAGGCATTTCCGCCGCCGAGGCGGTGGCGGGCGCCCGGAGCTGGCATGGCTTGGTGGGCGTTGACTACGTCAAGGAGGTGACCCATCCGGTCCCGTTCCGTTGGGACGAAGCGGACGCCCAGAGCGCCAGTTTCAAGCTCGTTTTCGGCCAGTCGGCAAAAGACCCCCGCCGCGAGCGCGAGCCGCTGCCGCCCGCTGACATTCCGATTGTCGCTTATGACTACGGCATAAAATACAACATCCTTCGCCGACTGCGGCAGCACGGCTTTGCGGTGCAGGTGGTGCCGGCCTTCACTTCGGCTCAGGAGGCGCTGCACTACCAGCCAGCCGGCATCTTCCTGGCCAATGGCCCGGGCGACCCGGCAGCCCTGGGTTACGCGGTGCGGGCGGTGGCGGATTTGGTGCGGCACGGTTTGCCGATCTTTGGCATCTGCCTGGGGCACCAAATCCTGGGCTTGGCGCTGGGGGGCAAGACGTTCAAGCTCAAGTTTGGCCATCGGGGCGCCAACCAGCCGGTCAAAGACCTTGAAACCGGCCGCGTCGAGATCACGGCCCAGAACCACGGCTTCGCGGTTGCCCCGGCCAGCCTTGGGGCCGAGGTGGCGGTCAACCGCATCAACCTCAACGACCAGACCGTCGAAGGCTTGCGCCACAAGACCAAGCCCATCTTCTGCGTGCAGTATCATCCCGAGGCGTCGCCTGGGCCGCACGACTCCACGCCGCTGTTCGCCGAGTTTCGGGCCTTGATCGAACGCCGTGGCTAGCTGGCGCAGAATCAGTTGAGAAATCGTTTGACGCCAACTGCCTTTGGCGATAACCTCTGTGCGCGGACCTGCCTATGGCCAAACTTGTAGTGCTGACGGAAGGCTTCAAGGGCCTCAGTTATGAACTGAGGGCCGAGCGGACGACCGTAGGGCGGGTGGAAGACAACGCCTTTCCCATCGCCGAACCGTCCGTCTCCGGCCATCATTGCGAAGTGCTGCTGCGCGGCAACGAGGTTGTGGTCCGCGACCTCAACTCCACCAACGGCACTTACATCGGCGGCGAGCCGATCAAGGAAAGCGTCCTCAGACCGGGGCAAATCATGCGCTTGGGCCAGGTGGAAGTGCGGTTGGATGACGGGGGCGGCGCCGGCCCGGCCCGGCGACCCCTCGACCACACGGCGGTCATTGCGCCCGGCGTCAAACTCGACGAACTGGGCCACACCGTCCATGCGGGGGGCGCGTCGCCTTTCGCCAAGAAGAGCGACAAGGCCGGCAAGTTCTTCCTCTATGGCGGGCTGGTCTTCGGCGCGCTGATTCTGGGCCTGATTCTCTACGCGCTGCTCAGTTGGTAACGGCCGCCGCGCGTTCAGCGGCCCGGCGCGAAGCGCTTGGAGTGCGGGAGCTTGCTCCCGCTTTCAGTCGGGCTGTGGCCAAAAGCGCCGGCAAGCCGGCGCACTCCAAACGCTTCGCGCCGTCGGGGGCCGATCAAGATTCTCAGATCAGCCACCCGGCCACTTCCACTGCGGAGTAGGTGATCAGAATATCTGCCCCGGCCCGCTTGAGCGCCAAGAGAATTTCCAGCGTGACGGCTTTCTCGTCGAGCCAGCCGTTGGCCGCCGCGGCCTTGATCATCGCATACTCGCCGCTCACCGCATAGGCCGCCGTCGGATAGCCGAACTCCGTCTTCACCCGATAAAGGATGTCCAAGTAGGCCAGC
>Ga0315268_10002148_pt1 | contig 22487 bp, 22 predicted proteins | sample C1_top_MG_FD_204535 | JGI IMG/M metagenome (GOLD analysis project Ga0315268, IMG submission 204535) | Sediment microbial communities from Yellowstone Lake, YNP, Wyoming, USA - C1_top | ecosystem: Environmental > Aquatic > Freshwater > Lake > Sediment | place: USA: Wyoming | collected 2017-08-01 | reverse complement strand
ACTGCCGCAACCGAACCGGAAGAGCTCCCGTCGGGATTCGTGGTCCCGGCAGGCAGTGGCGAGGCCGCCAGATACGCTACTCAAAGTGGTGGAGGCCCAGCTTGATGGCGGCCTTGTCCGACTCGTCGAGCACGCTGGCCGCGCCGATGCCGATGGCGACCACAATGGCATCGCTGATTTCTTCCTTAGTCGCGCCGAGTTCCAAGGCTTTCTTGATGTGTCCCTCAATGCAGCCCTCACACTTGGCGATCAGAGAGCAGCCGATGGCGATCAGCTCTTTCGTCTTCGCATCCAGCGCGCTCGGTGCGAAGTAACTCTCCTTGTAGAAACTCTTGTAGATGTTGCGCAACCGCGGCTCGATCATGCTCATGGAAGCCGGCGGCCTCTTGGCCCGTCCGCGCTTATGCTTCGCCATACCGAACCTCCACTCCTTTGAACTGTAATCCGAGGGAAACCAGAATGCCTCTGATTGCTATGCCGCGTCCTGTCCAGCCCGCAAGACAGTCCACCCACCTAACGGGCGAGGGCAGAATACTAACATAGAGGGCATTTTCACCGCAGAGGATTGCGCGGCGCCGCAGGGCCAGCGCAGGCCCGCCAAGAGGGTTTTTCCGGCAAGGACGCCTGACAAGAAGACCTAGCGCGCGGTGTGGCCGGGCTCCGTTGGCGCGGGCATCTCGGGACCGCTGACCTCAGGGATTTCCAGGCGAATGGAAGTTCCCTTTCCCGGCTGACTATCAATCGTGAAGGAAAATTCCTGCCCGTAGAGCACCTTCAGGCGCTCGCGCACGTTGCTGATGCCGATCCCTGCATCGAAAATCTCCGGGCGGCGTTCTTCCGGAATTCCCACGCCGTCATCGATGATCTCCACGGCCAGCCGCCCGTTGCGCCGCGCGGTGCGCAACGTGATGGTTCCCCCTTCGATCTTGGGGCCGATGCCGTGGCCGATGGCATTCTCGATCAGCGGCTGAAGCACCATGCTGGGCACAATCATTTCCAGCGTCTCAGGATCGACCTCCTTGCGAATGCGGAGCTTATCGCGCCCGAAACGCACCACCTCGATATCCAGATAATCGTCGATGAAGTCCAGCTCCTGCTTGAGAGGCAGGAAGTGCATCTGGGCCTTCAGCCGGCGCCGCAGGATGTTGGAGAGCTTCAGCACCACCGTGCGCGCCGTGTCCGGGTCAAATCGCACCAGCGACGAGACAGTGTTCAGGGTGTTGAAAAGAAAATGCGGATTGATCTGACTGATGAGGGCGTCCACGCGCGCCTGCATGAGGACTTTTTCCTGCTCCTCGAGCTTCCGCTCGATGCGCGTGTTGTTCCAGATACGCAGCAGCAGGCCTACGCCGATCACCGTACCGAGGACAATCAGGACTTTAGTCCAGGGGTGTGGGGAATCGAGGTAAAAGAGCCTGCCATGCGCCATGCGACCGACCGTGATGCGGGTGATCTCCAGGATCACACAGATGAGGAAGAAGAGAATCTGCCAATCCATGGCGGGATGCTGGAAGCGTCGCTTGATAGAGCGGTAAAGGCTGAGGTCAATGAACGGGGTAAACTTCCAAACCTCCTCCTTGTCCGGGCAAACCCAACGGGCCGACCCGGCGACCACCGCGTACAGCACGGCCATCGGCGCCGCCAGGATTTCGTGTCCGATGAGTACGGCCGGCAGGCTCACCATCATTCCCACCACCAGCCCCACAATGGTCCCGCCCAGCAGGCCGGCCACCACCGTGATTTCCAGGTCCACATCGGTGCCCTGGTAGCGCGCCAGCAGGCGCGCCAGCACGCCCAGCATGAACGGCACACCGAGAAACGCCGCCAAGAGAAGCTTTTGCCGGGGACCCCGTTGCTCAATGAACAGCAGCCGGCGGAACTGGCCGAAGCGGGCAATGATACTGGCCAGGGAGGCCAGGACCCCCAACTTGAACAGCAGGATGACGAATACCAACCCCGGAGAAAGTTGCGGATTCACGCTCATAGAAAACCCAACCAGTCCACCAGCGGCCGCCGTGCGACTCCTGTCCTGCCGGTGAGTGTCACCCACCGCCCACAAAGTGTACCACTTCCAGCCGGTCGCCCGCTTCGAGCACCGTCTCGCCCCAACGCTGCCGGGAAACGATTTCTCGGTTGCGTTCCACCGCCACCCGGTCGGCCGGCAAGTGCAACTTCGCGAGCAAGCCAGCTACCGTCAGCCCTTCGGCCACTTCCTGTGGCTCACCGTTCAGATGGATGGTAATCAAAACCTGATCTCCGCGCTAAGTGCCGGGGGTGAGGGATGGGGAGGCGCGAATTTCCCCGGCTCGGATCCGCGCAATCACCTGCCGATGCTGGTCCTCCAGCAACCGCTTTAGTCTCTCGTCACTGTAATCGGGAGAGTTGAGGAAATCCTGATAGGAAGTTTTGAGGGAGTGGATGACCGCGCCGCGCACGTACACCGTAGTTTCGATCCCCGCGTCCTTTCTGGGTTCCGTCTGGATGTGATACACGACCCCGTTGTGCTTGATGTCGGTGTTGAATCCCGTCACCATACGCTGGGCCCCACGCGCTGCGGCGGAAATTCGCCCAACGCCATCAAATCTTAGCGGCAAGGCACACTTGGGGCAAGGGAAAACTTGGGCACTGATTTTCCGCTTCGCTTGCTATAATTCTTGGGGTAATCTAAGCGCCTTTATCGCGGGCTGAAATGTTCGGAAATTACCTTCCCATCCTCGTCCACTTCGTGGTGGTAGTGGTTTTGGCGGGCGCCATCATGGGCTTGTCGGCCTGGGTGGGAGTCAAGCGCCCGTCGCGGGAAAAACTCTCCCCTTACGAGTGTGGAATACCTCCCGTAGGCGATGCCCGCGAGCGCTTCTCCATCAGCTTCTATCTGGTGGGAATGCTTTTCATCCTCTTCGACGTGGAAATCGCCTTCCTATTCCCCTGGGCGGTGGTTTACCGCAGCCTGGGATGGTTCGGCTTCATCGAAATGTTTCTATATATCGTCATTTTGCTGGCAGGTTACCTCTATATTTGGAAGAAGGGCGCCTTGGATTGGACCCGTTAAGGCAGCCATCGTTACAGGGAGGAGCCGCTACCTTGGGGAGATGGTGAAGGGTGGCCGGGGAGACGAACATCGGCCCAGGCGCACGCGTCATGATTCGGGCAAGCCGGCCCGGCCCTGTCCCGCAACAGAGCTATGTCCGACCTACTCGCTACAAACCGCGCGTTACAGAAACTCCGGGAGCTTGATCCCGCTGCCGTCGAGGATGCATGCGAGTTTCGCGGCGAGGTCACCCTGTTCATCCGCGGCGACCGCTTGCGCCCCACCTGCGAGTTGCTGCGGGACGCGCCGGGGCTATCCTTCAAGTACTTGTCAGATGTGACGGCGGTGGACTGCTATCCGAGCGAGCCGCGCTTCGAGGTGGTTTATCATCTCCTTTCTTTCGACCCTTACCAACGCCTGCGCCTGAAGGTGCGCGTGGCGGGCGATGACCCGAGAGTGGCATCGGTGGTGCCGGTTTGGCCTGCCGCCAATGCCTTCGAGCGCGAGGTTTTCGACCTTTTCGGAATTCACTTCGAGGGCCACCCTTATCTGCGCCGTCTCTTAATGCCGGAGGATTGGGACGGCCATCCGCTGCGTAAGGATTATCCGCTCACGGGATACCGCTGATGCCGGTTACGCTGGAAAGAATTCCGGGACACGAAGAGAGGGTCATCCTCAGCATGGGGCCGCAGCATCCCTCGACGCACGGGGTACTGCGCCTGGTGCTGGAACTGGAAGGCGAGACCGTGGTGCGCGCCCTTTTCGATATCGGCTACCTGCACACCGGCTTCGAGAAATCCTTCGAGAACCTGACGTACACGCAGGGGGTCACCCTCACCGACCGAATGGACTATCTGGCCCCGCTCTCGAACAATCTGGGATTTTGCCTGGCCATTGAGAAACTGCTCAGCTTGGAGGTCCCGCCGCGCGCCCAGTGGATTCGCGTCCTGCTGACCGAACTGACGCGCATCCAGAGCCATCTGGTCTGGCTGGGAACGCACGCCATCGAGCTGGGCGCCATGTCGGTCTTCCTTTACTGCTTCCGCGAGCGCGAGGACATTCTCCGCATTTTCGAACTCGTCTCCGGCCAGCGCATGATGACCAGCTACTTCCGCGTGGGTGGGCTGGCGCTGGAGCCGCCGCTCCACTGGCTCCGCCGCGTGGAGAAGTTCGTGGGCGAATTTCCCCGGCGCCTCGCGGAATACGAAACCTTGCTGACCAAGAACCCCATCTGGCTGCGCCGGACCGGGGGCGTCGGACAGATATCCGCCTCCGACGCTATCGCCCTGGGCCTCTCGGGGCCGGCGCTGCGCGCTTCCGGCGTCAAATGGGATATCCGCAAAGCCGAACCATATTCGAGCTATGACCAGTTCGACTTCGACATCCCTACCCGTCTCCAAGGCGACGTTTACGCCCGCTATCTGGTGCGCCTGGACGAGATACGCGAGTCGCTGAAGATCGTGCGGCAGGCCGTGCAGGGTCTTCCGGAGGGACCCATCAAGGCGGATGCGCCCCACGTCGTGCTCCCCGACCGGGAGAGCATGAAAACCTCCATCGAGGCGCTGATTTACCACTTCAAGCTGGTCACCGAGGGGTTTCACCCGCCGGTGGGCGAGGTCTATCAGACGATTGAGTCGCCGCGCGGCGAGCTGGGCTTTTACATCGTCAGCGACGGCTCACCCAAACCCTGGCGGTGCCACGTGCGCGCGCCGTCGTTCGCCAACTTGCAGACGCTGACCAAGATCGTGGAGGGCCGGCTCATCGCCGACGTCGTGGCTTGCATCGCCAGCCTGGACACGGTGCTGGGAGAAATAGACCGCTGAGCGTGCGCTTGTTCTCCATCGCCCAGAGTCGGACACCACGGATAACGGGCCAAGGACAATGGACAGAGCAGAGATGATTTCCGAGACTCTGAGACGGAAGTTCGACACCATTATCGCTCGCTACCCACTGAAGCGTTCGGCTATCGTCCCGCTGCTGCTTTTCGCGCAAGACGAAATCGGCTACGTGTCCGACGAGGTCATCGAGGACATCGCGCGCCGGGTGGGCGTGCGGCCTATCGAGGTCGTTGAGAATATCTCCTACTACTCGATGCTGCGCCGCCAACCAATCGGCAAATATAACCTCCAGGTGTGCACGAACATCTCGTGCATGCTGCGCGGTGGCGACGAGATCTTCCAACATTGTGCAAAGAAGCTGGGCATCGGCCACAAGCAGACCACGCCCGACGGGGTGTTCTCCCTGGAGGAGGTGGAGTGCCTGGGCGCTTGCTGCGGCGCGCCCGCCATGCAAGTGAATTACGATTACCACGAGAACCTGACGCCGGAAAAGGTGGACGCGCTCATCGAGGCCCTGAGGAAGAAGGAACCGGGATCGAGAACCTAGAGTTTGGACTTTCGACTTTCAACTTTCGACCGTTGACCGATTCGTGGGTGATCATCAAAACCCGATGCCTGGCAGCCCGCTGGAGGTAAAGGTCCTCACCCGCCGGTTCGGCATTCCGGGCTCCGCTTCACTCGGCGTTTACCTCGCGCATGAAGGCTACCAGGCCCTGAAGAAAGCGGTGGGAATGAGGCCCGATGACATCATCCAGGAGGTGAAGAAATCGGGTCTGCGTGGACGCGGCGGCGCCGGCTTCAACACCGGCATGAAATGGAGCTTTGTCCCCAAGCAGACGGACAAACCCAAATATGTGGTGTGCAACGCCGACGAAGGCGAGCCGGGCACCTGCAAGGACCGCGTGCTGATCGAATACGACCCTCACCAGCTCATCGAGGGCATCGTCATCGCTGGCTATGCTATCCAGGCCCATCAGGGTTACATCTACATCCGCGGCGAGTATCGCTATCTGATGGAAATTCTGGACCGCGCCCTCGCCGAGGCTTACGCGGGGGGCTACCTGGGCAAGAACATCCTGGGGTCAGGTTTCAAGTTCGAACTCTCCGCGCACACCGGCGCCGGCTCATATGAATGCGGCGAGGAGACGGCGCTGCTCAACTCGCTCGAAGGTCTGCGCGGCTATCCGCGCGTCAAGCCTCCCTTCCCCGCCGTGATCGGCCTCTGTGGATGCCCCACGGTCATAAACAATGTGGAGACGCTCTCCAACGTTCCACACATAGTGCTGCAAGGCAGCGAGTGGTATGCGAGCCTGGGCAGACCGAACGACGGCGGCACCCGGTTGTTTTGCCTGAGCGGCCACATCGCCAGGCCCGGCATCTACGAGCTGCAAATGGGCTTCCCGCTGCGCCGCATGATCGAGGAAGTGGGTGGCGGCGTCTGGCGCGGCAAGAGGTTGAAATGCGTGATCCCAGGAGGCTCTTCCTGCCCCGTGCTCACCGCGGACGAGATCGATATCCCGATGGACTTCGATTCGCTGGCCAGGGCCGGCTCGATGCTTGGCTCGGGCGGTGTAGTGATCCTGGATGAGGACACCTGCATGGTGAAGACGGCTTGGCGCATTATGAAGTTTTACGCCCACGAGTCCTGCGGCTGGTGCGTCCCCTGTCGCGAAGGAACGATGTGGCTACAGGCGCTGCTCGAACGCTTCCACGCCGGCGGTGGATTGCCCGAAGATCCGGACAACGCGCTGGACATCGCTTACAACATCCTAGGCAAGACGCTTTGCCCGCTGGGCGATGCCGCCGCGATGCCCATCATCAGCATCTTGAAGAAGTTTCGGCGCGAATTTGATGAGCACCTGAGGGTTGGAGGTTGTCCATTCGAGAACCGGGGCTCGGGCCCAGGGACTCGGGATCCGGGAATCAAGGATTACACGCTGGAGCCTGGATCCAAAACACCCCAGTCCCCGGCACCCAGCACCTAGCACCTTGTCGGAGCCATGCGCGAACCTGTCACACTGACGATCGACGACCAGCCGGTGACCGTCGCGGCGGGCACGCTGCTGATCGACGCGGCCAAGCAGGCAGGGATCGAAATCCCGTCTTTCTGTTACTACCCGGGGCTGTCGTTGCAGGGCGCCTGCCGGATGTGTCTGGTGGCAATCGCCAGGATGCCCAAGTTGCAGACAGCCTGCACCACGGTGGTGAGCAACGGCATGGTAGTGCGCACCGATACTCCAGAGGTGACCAACGCGCGCAAGGCGATGCTGGAGTTTCTGCTGACCAACCATCCGCTGGATTGCCCAGTGTGCGACAAAGGCGGCGAGTGCGAACTTCAGGACGCCGTATTCCGTTACGGCGCCGCCGAGAGCCGTTTCCTGGAGAGTAAGCTGCATGTGCCGGAAAAGAAGTTCTCCAGCCTGGTCTATTACGACCGACCGCGCTGCATCCTCTGCTATCGATGCATCCGGGTCTGCGATGAGGGCATGGACGTCAACGCCTATGGAATCGGCTTTCGCGGCGCGCACAGCGAAATCATTCCCAACCGCGGCGAGCATCTGGAGTGCGAAGAGTGCGGAGCGTGCATCGACATCTGTCCGGTAGGCGCGCTCACCAGCGGCACTTATCGCTACAAGACCCGCCCGTGGGAACTGACCTACACCGGCACCATCTGTAACCATTGTGGGGACGGGTGCAAGACCACGCTCGCCATCCGCAACAATCAAATCACTCGCGCCAACAACCGCGACCACTCCGGGCCCAATGAGGAGTTTCTCTGTGTCAAGGGCCGCTTCGGATGGGATTTTGTTAATAGTAACCAGCGCCTCACAGCTCCCCTTGTCCGTCGCCACGGGATCATGGAGCCGAGCACCTGGGAAGAAGCCCTTCCCCTCGCCGCCGAGCGATTGAAAGCAGTCCTGGCGCAGCACGGCCCCGAATCCATCGGCGTGATTGGTTCTAATAAAACCACGAACGAAGAAAACTACTTGCTGCAACGTTTCGCACGGACCGTGCTCGGCACCCACAATGTGGACCACCACCGCACCGCCGACTTCTCTTCCCTGGTGCGGGCCCTGACCGTGGCCAACGCCTCCGACCGCTACGCTACGGTACAGGACGTCTCTGAGGCTTCGAGCATCTTGCTACTGGGCAACGACCCGACCCATCAGCATCCGTTGCTCGCCTATCAGATCCGTCAAGCGGTCCGGCAGCGCGGGGCGCGCCTCTACGTGATCAACAGTTCTGAAATCAAACTGCGTCGCCAAGCCAGCCACTATTTGAAAGTAAGATCGGGCAGGGAAGCCTCAGCCGTGCGCGCCTTGGCCGGGAGCGAGCGGCCCACTGCGGAGCTGTGCGATAGAGGGAACGCGGAGCTGGAAGCTCTTGCGCGCGCGCTTAGACGTGAAGCGGATACGGTCATCCTTTTTGGCGACGCGATTCAAGGCGCAGCCGTCAGCGAACTGGTGCGCTGGGGTCTGACCCTGCCAGGGAAGACGCGCTTCGTGGCCTTGGGCGATTACGCGAACTCCCGTGGCGCCGCCGATATGGGCCTGTTGCCCGATACCCTGCCTGGGTATCTGCCCGTCACGGACGAGGCGGCGCGCCAGCATTACGAATCGGTTTGGGAAGCAAGAATGTCGTCCACCACGGGACGGAACATCCGCAGTCTTCTCGAAGGCATTGACTCGGGGGAGACTAGAGCGCTGCTGGTCTTTGGTTCGAATCCTATCAAGACGTTCAAGCTGGACCCCGAAATTGTGGGCAAGCTGGATTTCCTTTTCGTCGCTGAGCTCTTCCCGACGGAGACCGTGGAACACGCCGAAATCGTCGTCCCCGCCACGAGCTTTGCCGAAAAGGACGGTACGGTCACCAACACATGCGGCGAAGTCCAGGCGCTCAGGAAGACCATGCGCCGGGCGGGAACCCGCAGCGATCTGGAAATTCTCCTGGCCTTGGCCCACCTCTTCGGCCAGAAATGGCCTTATCAATCGGCCGACGATGTCTGGCGCGAGATCATGGCGCAAGTCCCGGGTTATGCGCTGCCCCTGCCTGGCCTGCTTCTGGGCCGGGCGGCCGCTACTCGACCGACGGGCATGCCGCCGGTCCCGGCACGCACAGACTTGATTTTCTCCTCGCGTGATTCGCTTTTTACTTCCGGGACCGTCAGCCGCTACAGTTGGGCCTTGAATTCGGTGGACGAAGCCAGGAAACCTTATGGCCACTGGTTCTGATATGCCGCTTCTGCTGCTCGCCATCCTGGCAAAGGTGGGCGTGGTGCTTCTGGTGCTGCTCACCACCGTCGCCTATGCCGTGTGGCTGGAGCGCAAAGTCGTGGCGCGCATCCAATCGCGCTGGGGACCCTATCTAGTCGGGCCGCATGGTTTACTCCAGCCCGTGGCCGATGCGGTGAAGATCTTTTTCAAGGAAGACATTGTGCCCACAGAAGTGGACCGCATCATATACTGGCTGGCCCCTTTCCTAGCTTTTTCCCTGGCCTTGCTGTCCATCTCGGTCATCCCCTTTGGAGAGTCGCTGACGATCGGCGGGGCAACAATTCACTTCCAGATTACCGACCTGAACGTCGGCCTGCTGTTTGTCTTTGCGGTGACGTCGTTGGGCGTTTACGGCGTCGCCCTGGCGGGATGGTCATCGAACAGCAAGTACCCGCTGCTGGGTGGGCTGCGCTCCTCGGCCCAGATGATCAGCTACGAGCTGTCGCTCGGCCTCGGAGTGGTCGGCGTCGTGATGCTGGCCGGCAGTCTCAGCCTGCGCGAAATCGTGGAACATCAGCGCGGCCTATGGAACGTCTTCGTGCAGCCTGTAGGCTTTCTCATCTATTTCACCGCGGCCGTGGCGGAGACCAACCGCGTGCCCTTTGACTTGCCCGAGGGAGAGTCCGAGCTAGTGGGCGGTTTTCACACGGAATACAGCAGCTTCAAATTCGCCATGTTCTTCATGGCGGAGTACGCCAACATCGTCACGGTCTCGTGCCTGGCCACGCTGCTCTTCTTCGGTGGCTGGCTGGGGCCGGTATTCGGGCCGTCACTCCTGCGGGGCCTTTTGCCGATCTTCTGGTTTTGCCTGAAGGTTTTCTGTTTTCTGTTTCTCTATATCTGGATTCGCGGCACGCTTCCCCGCTTTCGTTACGACCAGCTCATGGCCTTCGGCTGGAGGTTTCTGTTGCCGCTGGGCCTGCTGAACGTACTGGTGACGAGCCTGATCCTCGCCTGGCGGAGCGTGTAGGCTATGGCACCACTGTTTTACATTTTCGCGGCTCTGGCCATCCTGGCCGCACTAAGTGTGGTGCTGCAACGGACCCCAGTGTACAGCGCGCTCTCGCTGATCGTGGTGCTCTGCTCGCTGGCCGTGGTCTATCTGCTGCTGGGAGCGGAGTTTCTGGCGGTGATCCAGGTAATCATTTATGCCGGCGCCATCATGGTGCTCTTCGTCTTGGTCATCATGCTGCTGAACGCGAGACAGGAAACCCCCACCGACCGCAGCCGTCTGGCCCGCTGGTTGGGTGCGCCCTTGCTGTTAGTTTTTCTCGGCGAGCTCCTCTTCGCGGTATGGGAGCGTTTTCCGAGCGCCAGCACGCGGGCCGCCGCCGCGCCCGACGCCGGACCGCGGGCGGTGGGCGCTTTGCTCTTCCGCAGCTACGTGCTGCCCTTCGAGGTGACATCGATCTTGATTCTGGTCGCGGTGCTGGGCGCAGTGGTCCTGGCCAAGAAGCGGCTCTGAGGTCTGAAGCATGGTTCCTCTGGCTCACATCCTGGCGCTGAGCGTGATTCTTTTCGGGCTGGGTGCGGCAGGATTTGTTATTCGCCGGAACATCATCACGGTTTTCATGTGTATCGAGCTGATGCTCAATGCTGTGAACCTGGCCTTCATCGGGTTCTCACGCTACCTGGGAAACCTGGACGGGCAGATTTTTGTTTTCTTCGTGATCGTCGTGGCGGCCGCCGAGGCAGCCGTGGGCCTGGCCATCATTATCGCGGTCTATCGCAACCGCGGCTCGCTCAGCATCGACGATCTCGACTCGATGAAACTCTAGGAACAGCGCGACAGGAGAGTCTTTTCCAAACCAAGAAACCACGATGGAAGTTTTGCTTCTGCTCATCCTGCTTCCGCCTCTGGCTGGCGCGGTGCTCAACGGCATCTTTGGGCGGCGTTTTCCCCAGGCCGTGGTGTCAGCGGTGGCCTGCACTACTGCCGGTCTGTCGTTGCTGTTCGCCCTGCTGACAGCCTGGACCTTCGCGCATCTTCCCACGGAGCCTGCTCCGTACGTACACAGCTACTTCACCTGGATCGAGGCCGGGGCCTTCCGCGCCGACTTCGCGCTTTATTACGACCGCCTCACCCTGGTGATGACGGTCACGGTCACGCTCGTCTCCTTCCTCATTCACCTCTACTCGCGCGGCTATATGGAGCGCGAAGGCGGCTACTATCGCTTTTTCGCCTACCTCAATCTCTTCCTCTTCATGATGCTCACGCTGGTGACGGCGGCCAACTATCCGCTGATGTTTGTGGGTTGGGAGGGTGTAGGGCTGTGCTCGTACCTGCTGATTGGGTTTTACTTTCCGCGCCAGTCGGCCTCCGACGCCGGCAAGAAGGCTTTCGTCGTTACCCGCATTGGCGACGTGGGCTTCACGCTGGGGGTGATTCTGCTTTTTTGGACCTTCGGTTCCGTGGATTTCCAGTACGTATTCACGCGCCTCGAGGCGCTCGCGCCCGGGTACCTTCAGGGTTCGCTGACGGCCGTCGGGATTCTGTTGTTTCTGGGCGCGGTGGGAAAGTCGGCGCAACTCCCGCTCTACGTTTGGCTGCCGGACGCCATGGAAGGTCCCACGCCCGTCAGCGCCCTCATCCACGCGGCGACGATGGTCACCGCGGGGGTATACATGGTGGCGCGCTCGCACGCGCTCTATGCGCACGCGCCGCTGGCGCTCGAGATTGTGGCAATCACTGGCTGCGTCACGGCGTTTTTCGCCGCCACCATCGCTCTGGCCCAGAACGACCTGAAACGGCTGCTGGCTTATTCCACCATCAGCCAGCTCGGCTACATGTTTGTGGGCTGCGGCGTGGGATTGTTCTCCGCCGGGATTTTTCATCTGATGACGCACGCCTTCTTCAAGTCGCTCCTCTTCCTTGCCGCCGGCAGCGTCATGCACGCCCTGAGCGGCGAGCTGGATCTGAGAAAAATGGGCGGGCTGCGCCATCGGATGAAAACCACGTGGCTGACGTTCCTCGTGGCCACATTGGCTATCAGCGGCGTCCCAGGCCTTTCCGGATTTTTCAGCAAGGACGCCATTCTGGCCGGCGCCCGCGAGGGGCCGCTGGGTGACCCGCGGCTCTACTGGCTGGCCACGCTGACCGCAGGACTCACGGCCTTCTACATGTTTCGCGCGCTGTTCATGGCGTTTCATGGTCCATCGCGCGTGGAGCCCGCCCAGGAACCGCACGTGCATGAGAGCGGTGGGAAGATGACCCATCCGCTCCTGGCCCTGGCCTTCCTTTCGGCGGTGGCCGGTTACGTGAGCCTGCCCAAGGCCCTGCGCGGGGGCGAGTGGTTTCACCACTATCTGCAGCCGGTGTTTGCCTCGTCGGAGGCCTTGCTGAGCTCGACTGCCGCCCCCGCCGCTGCGCACGCTCCCGGCGGGCTCGCGGTGATGGGAACCTCTGTGCTGTTCGCCGGTGCCGGCTTCCTCCTGGCTTATCTGGGCTACGTGAAGTTCACCGGACTGCCCAGCCGCCTCGCGGAGTACTTCCGGGGAACGTATCAGTTACTGGTCAACAAATACTACGTGGACGAAGTTTACGACTGGCTCTTCGTCCGGCCCGTGCGCCGCGGCTCGGAGGTGTTCCTTTGGCGTATCGCGGACGACGCAGCGATTGACGGCCTGCTGGTTAATGGCAGCGCCCAGGCAACCGTCGGAGCCGGTAACCTCTTACGGCGTATCCAGTCGGGCAATTTGCGCAGCTACGCCACCTGGGTACTGCTTGGCGCGGTGCTTTGGTTGGGTTACATCCTGCTGCGCTGATTTAGAGAGAACGCGGCAGACGTTGGCGAGCGGTTCTCATTGATGGCCTGGTGGTTCAATCATCCTCTCTCGGTGCTGACCTTCCTGCCGCTGGCGGGAACGGTGATTATTGCCTTTTTCGGCCGCGGCGTAGCGCGTATCCGCTGGATAGCACTGGTTGTTTCCCTGCTGGACTTTGCCCTGGCCCTCAAGGTCTTTCTTGATTTCAGTCCCAACCAGCCGGGGATGCAGTTCGTCGAGCACCGCCCCTGGATCGCCGCGCCGCCGATCAGCTACCACTTGGGCATCGACGGCCTGAGCATGCTGCTCATCCTGCTGACGGCGTTCCTGACGCCACTCTGCGTGCTCGCCTCGTGGAACAGCATCGCCAGCCGGGTGAAAGAATTCTTTCTGTTCCTGCTGACGCTGGAGACCGGCATGATCGGCGTGTTCGTCTCCCTCGACCTGTTCCTCTTTTTCATCTTCTGGGAGGCGATGCTTATTCCCATGTATTTCCTCATCGGCGTGTGGGGACACGAGCGGCGCGTGTACGCCGCCATCAAATTCATCCTCTACACCATGCTGGGGTCGGCGCTGATGCTGGTGGGTATCCTCTACCTCTACAGCGCCACGGGAACTTTCGATTTCATATGTATCGAACGCCAGCTCGCCGCCGGAGTGACAAGTCTATCCGGCTCGGCGCAGGGCTGGCTGTTCCTGGCTTTCTTCCTGGCCTTTGCCATCAAGGTGCCGATGTTTCCCTTTCACACTTGGCTGCCTGACGCCCACGTCGAGGCGCCCACAGCCGGCTCGGTGATTCTGGCCGGCGTGCTGTTGAAGATGGGAACCTATGGCATGCTGCGCTTTTGCTTGCCGCTTTTCCCGCAAGCGTCGCGGGATTTTGCGCCTTATATCTGCATCCTGGCCATCGTGGGCATTCTCTATGGGTCCCTGGTGGCCATGGTACAGCCAGATGTGAAAAAGCTGGTTGCCTACTCCTCCGTAGCGCATCTCGGATTCGTAGTGCTGGGAATCTTCACCTTCAACCTGAGCGGCATGGAAGGCGCCATCTATCAGATGTGCAACCACGGTGTTTCCACCGGCGCGCTGTTCATCTTGGTGGGCATGCTGTACGACCGGCGCCACACGCGGCTCATCAAGGAGTTTGGAGGTCTGGCCACCACGCTTCCGGTTTATAGCACCTTCTTCATGATTGTCGCGCTCTCCTCGCTGGGCCTGCCCCTGCTGAACGGCTTCGTGGGAGAGTTTCTGATTATCTTGGGCGCGTTCCATGCCCGTCCGCTGTTCGGCGCTCTGGCGGCGTTGGGCGTGGTGCTGGCCGCCGTGTACTTGCTGTGGATGTATCAGCGCGTATTCTTCGGCACAGTCACCAACGAGAAGAACCGCCACCTGCCGGATTGCACGGACCGGGAGAAGATCATCCTGGTAGCTGTGGTGCTGGTCGTGTTGTGGATGGGAGTTTACCCTCAGCCATTCTTGCGGCGTTTGGACCTGTGCGTCGTCCAAGTCATTGAGCGCGTGCAACGCGGGCCAACGTCCCTCGTGCGCCCGCAGCCCATCCAACTCGCGGAGCGGAGCCGATGATAACCGTCCAGGCCGATGATATCCTCCGCATCCTGCCGCAGGCCGTCCTGGCCGGCTTTGCCGTCCTGGTAATGGTCTTCGAACCGTTTCTTCCCGCCGCCCGCAAGACCCTGCTGGGTTGGTTTTCGCTCTTCGGAGTCATTGCCGCCGGCGCCGCCGCCATCCACACTTCGCTCTCGCCGGGCCTCGCGTTCGGCAACAGCATCTCGGCCGATCACTTCAGCCTGTTTTTCACCTGCCTGTTCCTGCTGGTCGCGGCGCTGACTCTGCTCGGCTCCTTCCACTACCTGGAACGCGAGAATATCAACCACGGGGAGTTTTACGCGCTGCTTTTGATGGCCACCGTGGGCATGTGCTTCATGGCTGCTTCTACCGAACTCATCATGATCTTCTTGGGCCTCGAAATTTCCTCGCTGGCCACTTACGTCCTGGCGGGCTTCAAGAGGCAGGATGCGCTCTCGAACGAAGCTTCCCTGAAGTACTTCCTGCTGGGCTCATTTGCCACGGCCTTCTTCCTGTATGGAATTGCTTTCGTTTACGGGCTGACCGGCACCTCCAACCTTCTGGCGTTAAGCGCGCAACTCGGCCGCTCCGCCGACTTCCGACCGGGGGCGGTTTTTGCCTGGGTCGCCCTGCTGCTCATGTTTGTGGGCCTGGCCTTCAAAGTCTCGACCGTGCCCTTCCACATCTGGACGCCGGACGTTTACCAAGGCGCGCCGGCGCCCGTCACCGCGTTTCTCTCCGTCGGGCCGAAGGCTGCCGCCTTCGCTGTCCTGCTGCGCATCTTCTTGGGGGCTTTTGCGTCGGCGAGCTCGGGGGTCTTTTGGGTCCTCTGGGTCTCCGCCATCCTCACCATGTGTCTGGGCAATCTGGCCGCCCTCCTCCAATCGAATGTAAAGCGGCTGCTGGCCTATTCGGCCATTGCCCATGCGGGTTACGTGCTGGTCGGGATCGCGGCGGGCCGGGGAGAAGGAACAGCGCCCGTGCTTTTCTATCTCACGGTGTACGCCCTCATGAACGTGGGCGCTTTCCTCCTGGTCGCGCACGTGGCCGGAACAGGGGAGCGCTGGACCCGCATCGAAGACTACACCGGGCTCGGCTACCAGCGCCCCGCCGTCGCCGCCTGCCTTGCCGTGTTTATGCTCTCGCTGGCCGGCTTCCCCACCACCGCGGGCTTTTTCGCCAAGTTCTACATCTTCCGCGCCGCCGTCCACGCCCACCTCATAGGACTGACCATCGTGGCCGTACTCACCAGCGTCGTGTCGGTTTACTACTATTTCCGTCTGATTGTCGTGATGTACATGCGGGAAGGTAAGACCGAAGCGGCGAGCAGTTCCCTGCCCTGGGCTCTGCGGGCCGCGCTGGCCATCAGCGTGGTGGGGATTTTCTATCTCGGACTTTATCCGACCGACTTCTTGCTCCTCACCAACCTGGCCGCGGCACCTTTGCCCTAGAGTACGCGCTCCGCATTGCGGCAAAAGAAGAAAGGGGAGGCCAAGGCCTCCCCTTTGACCGAACTGGCGCAGGTTCAAGCGCGTGGTACGACCACCTTCAGGAAGATGATCGCGAGGGTGTAAAGGGCCAACGACTCGATGAAGATCAACGCCAGAATCAGCGCCAACTGGATCCCGGGTCGGGCTCCCGGGTTGCGCGCCAGCCCCTCGCAGGCGGCCACGGCAGCCTTGGACTGCGAGTAGCCGCAAACCGCCGAAGCAATCGCCATAGCAAACCCCGAGGTGATGGCCACCCAAGTGGCGGTGTCCATCCCCGCCGCCTTGGCAGGCTCAGCCTGCGCAAAAGCCGGCACAGCCACTAGCATCGCGCCGAGCATGGTCAACAACATCATCCCATAACGTCTCATTTAGCCTCCTTCAGTCCCCACCCGGCAGGCCGGATGGAATCTTAAGAATTTCCGCCAGGAGGTGGTGCCCCCTCACCCCGCTTGCAGACGGGACTCACGCTGGCGGTACATCGGTTGTAGGGGCGGCCTCGGGCCACCCGCGGGAGGGCAGAGCCCTCCCCTACCCACTCAGTGCTCTTCTGATACAGCAAAGCTCAAATAAACCGCAGGCAGAAGCATGAAGATATATGCCTGCATGAATGACACAAAAACATGCAAACCCATGAACAACGCGGGTATGGCAATCGGCACCAGCCCCGTGAAAATCCCTTCGAGGATATCGCCTACCAGCATATTGGCCCAGAGACGGACCGTGAGCGAGAGCATCCGAAACGAATTGCTAATCACCTCGACGGGAAACATCAGGATGGCAATCGCCATCATGGGCCCACAGAGATGCTTCAAGTACCCCAATACTCCGTGGTGCCTGAAACCGTGGTAGTTGTAATAGAGGAAGGCCGCGACCGCGCAGCCTGCCGTCACCTGGTAGTGGGCGGTGGGCGTTTGCAGGGTGGGGATAAGGCCCAGTAAATTGCACAAAAGGATGAAAATCCCCAAGGTTCCGAGCATAGCCACGTAGCGGCGGCCTCCGGGGCCGATGATTTCATCCACCAGGCCTTGCGTGAACTCCACGACGACTTCGGCGGCTTGCTGGAATCGGCCGGGGTTCTCGACGGAGAGACGTCGCCGCAGCAGTAGTGCCCCACCAAGAATTACCAGAATCACCAGGACTTCCATCGCGACGTAGTTGGGAATCGGGCGCGCGGGGTCGGCCGGGGGCAAACCGATGCTCACCAACATGGGGGTGACCCCGCTTCCCAGCAGTTTATTGAGCAGCGCGGTAAACCAGAGTTCCTGTTCCATAGGTTTCAGCAGGCGCGGACTCCGCCCGCGCGCACCAGAAGTTCTTACTTGTCTGAGAGGGCCGCGTCGTCCCCGGCACCTGAAGCTGACCAGCCCTCGCGGATCTGAATGAAGGCTTCCACGCAAGCCCCCGCGACGGGCACAAACAGGCCCGCCAGCACCGCTGCCAGAGGCAGCCAGCCCGTGCGGTAAAAAAGATATACCACAACAAAGATCAAGGGATAGCGAAGCGCGAACCTCGTCACGACATGCCACGCCACCCGCTGAGGCCGATTCGCCAGGAGACTCTCCACCGCCTGATGAAGCCAGAGATAGCCCAGGATCGCCAGCGCGGCACCGAGCGCAAACCCGCCGGCATGCCGGACGCCGCCAACCACCAGCGCCACCAGCGTTCCGGCCAGGGCCACCAGGGCCATCCAGCGGGGCAAGCGGGCTTCAGCTCGGGTTGGGTCGGTTGTTAGAGTTGTTTCCGCCGGCACGTCTTTCTGCTCGCATCACTATTTTGAGAACTTCGTAGATTCCCGCCGCCGCGCCCATGGCGCCGAGGAGAACAGCCAACGCCGGCGCCGTATGCAGCCATTCATCCAGGCCCCAGCCCAGGAGGTAGCCGCCTACGGTGGCGACAGGCAAGATGAATCCCAGGCTCGAGTAGAAGGCTACCTGCGCCCAGAGATTAACTTGTTTCCCCCGGCGGGGGAACACGCCAGCGCCTCCCGGCTAAGAGAAGAACGGCCGGACCACCTCGCGCGCCAGGACGATGAACGGCTGCGGGTAAACCCCCACGATCAGCGTCATGGCCAGCGTCACGCCTAAGGCCACCGAGAGGCCCGGACCAGTGGCCAGCGGCACGGTGTCCGGCGGATTCTTCATGAACATCGCCACCACAATGCGGAAATAATAGTACAGCGCCACCACCGCAAAAGCCACCGCCAGCACCGCCAGGAAATAATGCCGCGTCTGAATGAGAGCCAGGAAGATGAAGTACTTTCCGATGAAACCAGCGGTGGGCGGGATGCCGGCGAGCGAGAGCAAGAAGACCAGCATCAGGATGGCGGAACCGGGAGCTCGCGTCATGAGCCCGGAGAGGTCGTCAATCTCATCGCCGACCAGATTCTTGCGGCGCATCATAATGATGACTGCAAAGGCTCCCAGATTCATGAAGGCATAGACCAAGAGATAGATGGCCACCGCGGTGACGCCTTCCTTGTTCCCGTCCGCCGCCGCCACCAAGCCGAGCAGCAGGTAACCCACATGAGAAATCGTGGAGTATCCGAAAAACCGCTTGATGTTGGTCTGAGTTATGGCCGCCAGGTTGCCAAGCGTCATGGTGGCCACAGCGACGCCAATCGTGAGCATCTGCCACTCGGCGCGCAAGGGCCAGATGCCCACCAGCAGGATGCGGAGCAGAAGCGCAAAGGAGGCCGCCTTGGGCGCCACGGAAATGAACGCAGTGATGGAAGTGGGGGCGCCCTCATACGCATCCGGGGTCCACTGGTGGAAGGGGACGGCGGCAATCTTGAAGAACAGGCCGGCGAGCAGAGTAATCATGGCCATCCAGGAAAGTGGATCCGGCGAAGGGCGGTCCGCCAGACGTCTCGCGATGACGGCCAGGTTCGTCGAGTTGCCAATTCCGTAAAGGAGCGACATCCCGTAAAGCAGCAGGCCGGAGGAAAACGCCCCTAGCAGGAAAAACTTCATGGCCGCTTCGTTCGACCGCCGGTCGCCGCGCAGGAACCCCGTCAGCACGTACTCGCAAAGCGCCATCAGTTCCAAGGCAATGAAGAGGACAATCAGGTCGCGCCCCGAGGTCATGAACATCATCCCCACCGCGGAGAACAGCAACAGCGCGTAGTACTCCCCGAAATGCGCCTCCTCAATCTCCAGGTACTTCACCGAAATCAACACCACGAGCGCCGTAGCGATGACGATGATCAGCTTGAAGTAAAGCGCGAACGAATCCAGCGTGAAGGCGCCGCCAAAACCGCTGTGGGGGAGAGGCATCAAGGCGCCGCGCCAGAACCTCACCAGTTGCACACCGGCCATGCCCAGACCGATGAGCGCCGAGACCGCATTCAGGTATTTGTCGCGCTTCCCCTGGATGAGGAAATCAATCAGCAGAATCCCCAGCCCGAATATCGTCAGAACGATTTCCGGAGTGATGGCTGCATAGTCGGCGCGTTGGAAGAATTGGTTCCACATCAGTGCGCGACTCCGGATGGGCGCGGGGAAGTCCCCGCTGGCGGCTCAACCTGCGCCGGCGACACCGGGGGACCGACAGGCGGGGCCGTAGCGGTGACCGGCGCGTAAAACCCCGGATTCACCCGCTGCACGATCGCCGCCACCGGTTTCTCCAACACCTTGAAAAATGGTTTCGGGTAAAGCCCGATCCAGAAGGCCCAGATCACCAGCGGCACCAGGGTCATGATCTCGCGGAGATTCAGGTCCTTCAGCGCCTGGTTCTGGGGATTGTCGCAGGTGCCGAACATGGTCCGCTGATAGAGCCAAAGCATATAAGCGGCTCCCAGCACGATTCCCAGTACCGCCCAAGCCGCCCAGCGCCAGCTTACCTCGAAGGCGCCTTGCAGGATGGTGAACTCTCCAATAAAGCCGTTCAACAAGGGCAAGCCGATGGAAGAGAGCATCACAATCATGAAGAGCGTGGCATACACCGGCATAACGTTGGACAGTCCGCCGAGTTCCTTGATCTCCCGCGTGTGCCGCCGTTCGTAAATGAGGCCGACAATCAAGAACAACGCTCCCGTGGAAATCCCGTGGTTGATCTGCTGGAGGACGCTCCCCGAAAGTCCGTGGGGGTTGAGCGCGAAAATCCCCAGGGTGCAGAAGCCCAGGTGACTGACAGAGGAGTAGGCGATCAGCTTCTTCATGTCGCGCTGCATCATCGAAACCAGCGCCCCGTAAATGATGGCGATGAGGGAGAGTACAACCATAACCTTCACGATTTTCGGGTTCGAACTGGCTTGCGGCAGAAGCGGCAAAGAGAAGCGGACAAAGCCGTAAGTCCCCATCTTCAGCAGCACGCCGGCCAGGATCACCGAGCCGGCCGTCGGCGCTTCGACGTGCGCATCAGGCAACCAGGTGTGAAAGGGAAACATCGGCACCTTAATCGCGAACCCAATCATGAAGGCCCAGAAAACCCAGAATTGCAGGTTTTCCGGCCACGTGTGCTGGATCAGGGCCAGCACGTTAAAGGTGTAGATGCCGGTGTCGGAGTGGAAGCGGAAGTAGAGGGCCAGGATGCCAAGTAACATAAGCACGGAGCCGGCCAGCGTGTACAGGAAGAACTTGATGGCCGCATAGAGCTTGCGCGGACCGCCCCACACCCCGATGATGAAGTACATCGGCACCAGCATGACTTCCCAGAAAACGTAGAAGAGGAAGAAATCCAGGGCCATGAAGACCCCGAGCATGCCGGTCTGGAGAAGCAGGAACATGCCATAGTATTCCTTGGCCCGTTCCTGGATGGCCGTCCACGAGGACAGCACCGACAGGAACCCCAGCACGGTGGTCAGCATGATGAGCAGGAAGCTGATGCCGTCAATGCCCAGGAAGTACTGGGCGCCGATGGAGGTGATCCAGTCGTGCTGCTCGATGAATTTGAATTGCTGGTCGGGTGCCTCGCCCGCGAACCAGAAAGCCAGCGGCAGCGACACCAGGAAGCCGGCAAACATCGCGATGTTGCCCCACCAGCGGACGGCGTTCTTGTTCTCGCCCGGGATGAAAAGGAGCAGGACGAGCCCCGCCAGCGGCGTGAAAAGCACAATACTCAGAATGTGGTCGTGGAAGAATTGCATCGTTACCTCAGAAAAGCAGTGGACAGTCGACAGTCAACACTCCTTGCCAAATCGCCACCGCCGCACCAACCAGAACCACGGCAGCACCGGCTCTGTGACCTAATCCGCAATCGCAAATCCCAAGTCGAACATCGTCAAAAGTGAATCAGGTAGTACGCCATGAAAATCAGCACGCCCAGAACGATGAGCAGGGCATACATTTGCACGAAGCCCGTCTGGACGATGCGCACCGGATAACTCAGCACTTTCACCACAAAGGCCATCACATTCACGAGGCCATCAATCACCCACAAATCCCAGAGGCGCGAGGCCTCGGCGGAAAGACGCGTGAACCACCCGGTGGCATTCACGCCTCCGTCGACGATGGCCAGGTCAAATGCCGCCGCGGCGTTCCCAACGTTCTTGGCGCGGTTAACAAACAGCGCATCGTAGAGCTCATCGACGTAATACTTGTTCAGCACGAGCTGGTAAGCGGGACGCGCCCCAGCCACCAGCCGCTCCGGCGTCTCAGGGCGCGCCACGTAGAAGCGGTAGGCCACATAGAAACCCACGGCGGCCACCAGCACGGAAAGCAACATAAGGCCGAACTCCAGACTCCACGCGTGGTGGACGGAGGGCCGCATGGCCGGGTTCTCAAACACCGGCGCCAGGAAATGCTCAAACCAATTCGGACCGCCCAGTACCTGCGGCCAGCCCACAAAGCCCGCCACCAACGCGCCCGCCGCCAGGAAAATGAGCGGCACCGTCATCACGCGCGGCGATTCGTGGATATGATGCTCCACCTCGGCCGCCACCCGGGATCTGCCGCCGAAGGTCATAAAGAACAACCGGAACATATAGAACGCCGTGAGACCTGCCGTCACCACGGCGACCGCCCAGAGCAGCTTGTTGCCATAAGGGCTGGCGAAGGCCTGCCAGAGAATTTCATCCTTGCTGAAGAAACCCGAAAAGAGCGGAGCCCCGCTGATGGCTAATGTTCCCACGAGCATCGTTCTTGCGGTTGTAGGAATCTTGCTCCACAGCGCCCCCATCTTCCGCATGTCCTGCTCGCCCGAGAGCGCGTGAATCACGCTGCCCGAACCAAGAAAGAGTAAGGCCTTGAAGAAGGCGTGCGTCATCAAGTGGAAAATGCCGGCACCAAAGAAACCCACACCGCAGGCCAAGAACATGTAACCCAACTGGCTGACTGTGGAATAGGCAAGGACGCGCTTGATGTCGTTCTGCACCAAGCCAATGGAGGCCGCCCAGATGGCGGTGGCGGCCCCAATGCCGGCGACGAGCGCCAGAGCCGTCGGGGCCAGGACGTAGAGCGCGTTGGAGCGCGCCACCATGTACACTCCGGCCGTCACCATGGTGGCAGCGTGGATGAGCGCACTGACCGGCGTGGGGCCTTCCATGGCGTCGGGCAGCCACGTGTAGAGC
>Ga0315268_10002147_pt1 | contig 22487 bp, 13 predicted proteins | sample C1_top_MG_FD_204535 | JGI IMG/M metagenome (GOLD analysis project Ga0315268, IMG submission 204535) | Sediment microbial communities from Yellowstone Lake, YNP, Wyoming, USA - C1_top | ecosystem: Environmental > Aquatic > Freshwater > Lake > Sediment | place: USA: Wyoming | collected 2017-08-01 | reverse complement strand
GAATTCGTTGAATTCGCCGCGCAGAAAACTCCAGCCGCGGTGCAAATGCTGCAGCAGGCTGTGCGACTTGTACTGGGTCATGACGCAGATACGGCGGATGCCGGAATTGACGCAATTGGATAGGGGGAAATCGATGATGCGAAACTTCCCTGCGAACGGTACCGCCGGCTTGGCGCGCCAGTCGGTCAGGTTTTTCAGACGGCTTCCACGGCCACCGGCGAGGATCAATGCAACAGTGTTTTTTGTCAGCAAACTGACAAAACGGGGATACTCTTTTTGCACGAACAACCTCCCTCTTCTTTATGGAAACGGCAAGACCCGTTTGAGGCTCCACCCACGTTCAGTAGTTATATTATCTTATTATATCAGGTTGAAACCCCCCTCAAGGAGGGCTGAAGCCGTTATAATTTAAAAAACCCGTCTTTCACCTTTAAATGGAAACAGACATCCCCATGAAAGTCAACGCGTCCCTGAAAGCTCTGCTTCAAGCTCGGTTGTATGACCCCTTTGCTTTCCTCGGCGGCCACAAGACCGACGACACCTGGACGGTACGGACATTTGCGCCATTCAGCGAAAAGCTCTGGCTGCAAGACACTCATGGCTGGGTGGAAATGAAAAAAACGCATCCGCAAGGCCTGTTCGAGTGGCAGGGCAAGGAAGCGCCGCCCGCACCTTACCTGTTGCGCCACATGGAAAACGGAAAATTGCGTGAAGGCCACGACCCTTACGTCTTTCCCAGTACCCTCAGCGAGCAGGATCTTTACCTTTTCGGCGAAGGCCGGCTCTACCAGGGCTATCGCATGCTGGGGGCGCAGCCCATGGAATGCCTGGGCATCGCGGGCGTGCGCTTCGCGGTGTGGGCGCCGAACGCCGAACGGGTCAGCGTGGTGGGCGACTTCAACCGCTGGGATGGGCGCGTCCACCCGATGCGCAGCCTTGGTTCAAGCGGGGTGTGGGAATTGTTCATCCCCGGGCTGTTCCCCGGCAGCCTGTACAAATTCGAGATCCGCAACCGCGCCAGCGGCCAGGTGGTGGTCAAGGCCGACCCTTACGCACGGGAATTCGAATTGCGCCCCAGCACCGCCTCGCGGGTCACCTCACCACGCAACCACACGTGGCAGGATAGCGCCTGGCTGGAAAAACGCAAAAACCTCGACTGGCTGCATGCGCCATTCAATATCTACGAGATCCATGCAGGCTCGTGGCGAAGGCACCCGGACGGACGCTTCTACACTTGGGCTGAGCTGGCAGAGAGCCTCGTCCCTTACGTCAAGGAGATGGGTTACACCCATATCGAGCTGCTGCCGATTTCTGAGCACCCGCTCGACGAATCCTGGGGCTATCAAACCACCGGCTACTTCGCTCCAACTTCCCGCCACGGCTCGCCGGACGAGCTGCGTGCTTTCGTCGATGCCTGCCACCAGGCCGAGATCGGCGTCATTCTTGACTGGGTGCCGGCCCATTTCCCCCAGGATGCCTGGGCGCTCGCCCGTTTCGACGGCACTGCGCTGTACGAGCACGAAGATCCGCGTTTAGGTCTGCATATCGACTGGGGCACCCATATCTTCAACTACGGCCGGCACGAGGTGAAAAGCTTCCTCTTGTCCAGCGCCCATTATTGGCTGGAGGAACTCCACCTCGACGGCCTGCGCGTGGATGCGGTCGCCTCCATGCTCTACCTCGACTACTCGCGCAAAGCCGGAGAATGGCTGCCGAATAAGTACGGCGGACGTGAAAACCTCGAAGCCATTGAATTCCTGCGCGAACTCAACATCATGGTGCACGACGAATTCCCCGGCGCCCTCACCTTCGCCGAGGAATCCACCTCCTGGCCCATGGTTTCGCGCCCGGTCTATCTCGGCGGGCTGGGCTTCTCGATGAAGTGGAACATGGGCTGGATGAACGACACGCTCTACTACATGCAGCACGACCCGGTGCATCGCCGCTTCCACCACAACGAACTGACTTTCGGCCAGCTCTACGCCTACACCGAGAATTTCGTGTTGCCCTTTTCCCACGACGAAGTGGTGCACGGCAAGAACTCCCTGCTCGACAAAATGCCGGGCGACGCCTGGCAGAAATTCGCCAACCTGCGCCTCCTGTTCACCTATCAGATGACCTACCCCGGCAAGAAGCTCAATTTCATGGGCAACGAATTCGCCCAGGGGCGGGAATGGCAAGTGGGCTGGGGATTGGAATGGGAACTGCTGGAGCGGGACTGGCACCAGGGCGTGCAAAGCCTGTCACGCGACCTCAACCGCCTCTACCTTGAACTGCCCGCCCTGCACCAGCTCGACTTCGCCGTCGAGGGCTTCGCCTGGATCGATTGCCACGATGCCGACCAGTCGATACTTTCCTATCAGCGGCGCGCCAGCGACGGTTCTTTCGTTGCAGTGGTGATCAACTTCACACCGGTGCCGCGCCTCGGTTACCGCATCGGGGTGCCCCAACCCGGCGTTTACCGGGAAATCCTGAACAGCGATTCGCACTATTACGGCGGCTCCAACCAGGGGAATGGCGGGGGATTGCAAACGGAAGACCTTCCCTGGATGGGCTATCCCCATTCCGTAGTTATCACCGTACCGCCCCTGGCGGGCATCATACTGTCGAGATCGGATAATCAATAAAAAGGAAGCCCATGTCCGCACTCACCCGATCCAGTTCATGGCAAGCGCTGAAAGCGCACCAGAAGACCCTTGCATCGACCCACCTGCGTGAACTGTTTGCAGCCGATCCGCAGCGCTTCGAAACATTCTCTCTGGAAGCCTGCGGCATCCTGCTGGATTACTCCAAGAACCGTATCACCCAGGAAAGTCTCACACTGCTGCTGAACCTGGCACGCCACGCCGACATTGAAGGCTGGCGCAGGAAAATGTTCGACGGCGAAAAAATAAATGTCACCGAGGGCCGCGCCGTGCTGCACACCGCGCTGCGCAACCGCTCAAGGCGGCCGGTACCGGTAGAGGGCAAGGATGTGATGCCCGATGTTCGCCGCGTGCTGGACAAGATGCGAGAGTTTTCCGACAGCGTGCGCAACGGCGGCTGGCTCGGCCACACCGGCAAGCCGATCACGGATATCGTCAACATCGGCATTGGCGGCTCCGATCTGGGCCCCGCCATGGTCTGCCGGGCACTCGCACCCTACGGCAAGCCCGGCCTCAATGCCCACTTCGTGTCCAACGTGGACGCCACCCAGCTGGCGGAAACGCTGAAACGGCTCAAACCGGAATCCACCCTGTTCATCATCGCCTCGAAAACCTTCACCACCCAGGAAACCATGACCAATGCGGCTTCCGCAAGGGACTGGCTGCTCCGCGCGGCGCACGACGAGACGGCGGTGGCGCTGCACTTTGCCGCCGTTTCCACCAACGCCCAAGAGGTCGAAAAATTCGGCATCGACACCAGGAACATGTTCGAATTCTGGGACTGGGTCGGCGGCCGCTATTCGTTGTGGTCGGCGATCGGATTACCCATCGCCGTATACATCGGCATGGATCATTTCGAGGCGCTGCTGCAAGGCGCTTTCGAAATGGACGAGCACTTTTGCAGCGCACCGCCGGAAACCAACATGCCGGTGATCATGGCCCTGCTCGGGGTGTGGTACGCCAATTTCTGGAATGCCCACAGCCATGCGGTCCTGCCCTACGATCAATCCCTTGCGCGCTTTCCGGCCTATCTGCAGCAACTCGACATGGAAAGCAACGGCAAGCGCGTCGCCAGAAACGGCAAGACCGTCGATTACACCACAGGTCCGGTGATCTGGGGCGAACCCGGGACCAACGGCCAGCATGCCTTCTACCAGTTGATCCACCAGGGCACCCGGCTGATTCCCGCGGACTTTATCGCCCCGGTCGCAAGCCAGCACCCCTTGGGCGAACACCACGCCATCCTGCTGTCAAATTTCTTCGCCCAGACCGAAGCGCTGATGAAGGGCAAAACCGCCGGGGAGGCACGCGCCGAGCTGGAATTTTCCGGCATGAAAGCGGCTGCACTGAAAGAACTGCTGCCGCACAAGCTGTTTCCCGGCAACAGCCCGACCAACTCGATCCTGTTCCGGAGGCTCGACCCGAGGACGCTGGGCGCGCTGATCGCGCTTTACGAGCACAAGGTATTCGTCCAGGGCGTGATCTGGAACGTCAATTCCTTCGACCAGTGGGGCGTCGAACTGGGCAAGCAATTGGCGCAGAAAATCCTGCCCGAGCTTGCCGGAGAGACAGAGATCGTTTCCCACGACTCATCCACCAACGGGCTGATCAATTACTTCAAGCGGCACAAAAAAACCTGAAAACGGCTATTGAAACCGCTTTATGGGTTCATGAAATTCCAGGTTATTCCAATTCCCGATAGAAACGCCGCGTGTATCCCACCGAACGTTCGCCCTGAGCTTGTCGAAGGGTGTGGGTGGTTCGACAGGCTCACCACGAACGGGTGTGGATTGGTGGCGTTTTTAATGCAAATTGGAATTAGCGGTCGATCTCTTCTGCCCATATCAGCGCATTGACTTGAGCAATATTGACCTCGTCGGCATCCAGCCCACTGGCGGCGGCATACTGGATGATGCCGCTCTGGTCCGCCTCCTCGCAAGCTACGGCAAGCGCAAGAAATGGCGCATAGACCCCTTCACGGCGGGCCAGCGCAGCCGTGACCTGGTCGGGCAACTTCAGCCTCTCCAGCGCCAGGTCCATCGGCATGTTCAGCAAAACATCCAGCAGGGAGAAAATCCCGACGATGAACAAGCCCTCCCGCTCTGCGGGCGGCAGTTTGTCCATACCCAGCAGTTCCATCATGCGCGCACGAACCAGGGCATTTTGCAGCAGCGCCCGGCTGCGCGGATCCACCACCCCGCTGCTGAACAGCAACAGCGTCAGCCAGCGGTACAGCTGCTTGTAACCGAGAATGATCAGTGCGTGAGCGATGGAGCGCACCTGCTGCGTGAAGCCGTTGATCGGCGAGTTGATGTAGCGCAGCAGTTTGTAGGAAAGCACAGCATCGTGCTTGAACACCCCTTCCAGCAGGGAGATCTCCTCCTCATTCCTGACCCTGTCGAGCAGTTCCAGGACCCGAATGCGGTCGCTATCGACGCGGGGCGGCATGGAGGGGCGCAAGCGGGTGAAATAATTGCCTTCGAAGCGATGAAATCCGAGCTTGTAGCAGGCGTCGAAATCATCCTCTGTCGCCACGTTTTTCGCCACCAGTTGCGGTCCGGGCTTGTCCGGAAAGCAATCCACCAGCTTGCCCAGATCGATGGCGTTGAACCGGGTCACGTCCACCCGGACAAACGAGGCCAGGGGCAGAAACGACTCCAGGCCCTGCTTGGCTTCATAATCGTCGAGCGCAATCTGGTAACCGAGCACTTTAAGCTCGCGGCAACGGGCAAGATCGGCCTCCAGCTTGTCCTTGTACGGGCGCACGACAATCACCATCCCCTTGCAGGGCAATTTCTCCAGCAGCGGATTTTCCAGCATGGCGGACGAGATGGCGACGAAAGCGAGCTTGTCGTCAAGCAGGCGGTCGATATTAAGCTTGGACAGACATTGAATCAGGGCTTCATCTTGCATCAACTGCAATGCCGCATCGGGTTCCTTGACGGTAGGCAGCATCTTGCTCCGCAACATCAATTCGTATCCGATGATGCGCTGGGAACGGTCAAGCACCGGCTGGCGCCCGATGATTTTCTGCCGCAGCTTTTCCGCATTGGTGCGCTGACCGGTGGTTTGGACCTCCAGAACGCTGGCCACCACCTTATCCGCCGCAATGTGGCCGGTATCGATCACCACCTCTTCCTCCATGGGCGCGGGGGTATCGATCAAGGAAACGACGCCGCCCAGGGAGGGCGATGACGGCGCATCTGTTTTGGGGGTAGGCTTTGCGGCCGGCCGTTTGCTCTCCGACTTGCCGCCTTTGATAAATTTTAGATATTTTTCCAGCACTTGCAACTCCAATAAGCTTGCCCGGTCAATTCTAGCACGCAATCAACTGCACATATAATGTCATAGACGTGAACTATTAATTGGTATTATTATCTCATTCAAGAGATCGCTTCCAAAACCAGCACAAAAAACATGAAGCAATTGTCGCGCAATTTCATTCTGGGTTTCCTGCTGCTGTGGCTCCCCCTGCAAGGGTTCGCAGCCGCCAGTATGTCGTATTGCCGGCACGATCACTCTATGCCCCCCGCGGTGCATGCCGGCATGCAGGAACAACATGGCCAACACGGCGGTCATGATTGCGGCCACGATCAGAACTCATCCACTTCCTCATTTTCCAAAATACTGTGCGACGATTGCGGTTTCTGCCATTTGGGCGCCGCGCCCGCACTCTTGTCCACGCCTGTCGCACTGAGCAACGAGGCCGGTTTCTCCTTCAAGTTTTCATTTGATACACGCTTTTCGCGGTTCTTTCCCGAGCAGCCGCAACGACCCCCTCACGCGCTTTTTTCCTGAGTTCTGCCGAATTTCGACCTGAATGCAGGACTATGGGCTTTTTTGCCCATGGCCCGCCGCATGCACGACTTTAATTTAAGGAATAAATCATGAAAAAAGCATTGATCACCCTCTTCGCTGCCGCCACCATGCTGACGGCGGTTTCCGCCGTCCTGGCCGCGGATGCGGCGAGCGGCAAAGGCACTGTCAACAAAATCGACGCCGCGAAGGCTACCGTGAACATATCTCACGAGGCCATCCCCTCTATCAAATGGCCCGCCATGACGATGGACTTCAAAGTGGCCGACAAGAAGATTCTGTCGGGCATCAAAGCCGGCCAGTCAGTCACTTTCGGCCTCACCAAGGAAGCGAAAACAGGTTACGTGATTTCGCACATCGAACCAGCGAAATAAGCCGGCTGACGGGAAGCCGCAAGGCTTCCCGTTGCTGAAATCGATTTTCTTCTTCTAAGGACAGAGGCAAATGAAACCTCATCGCTATCCAATCAAGCTTGGAAAGCTGCAAACGCTTGCGCTCGTTTTGGCGCTGGCTGCCACGCCGGCGCTGGCCGAACCCGCGGCAACCCTGCCCGGATCCAGCCTGGAAAACCTGCTGGATATGGCGCGCGGCCAGAACCCCGAATTCGCCGCCATGCGGCACGAGGCGGAAGCCGCATCGGAGCGGATTCATCCCGCAGGTGCCCTGCCCGACCCAACCCTGCGCACCGAGTTGCGGAACTTCACCAATCAGGGCTCGGATGCCAGCCCCAATCTTCTGCCCGGCCGGATCGGCAGCGCTAAATACACCTTTATTCAGCCTGTGCCCTTCTGGGGCAAGCGCGACCTCAAGCGGGAAGTGGCCGAAGCCGAAGCCAATCAGGCCGAGGGACGCGCCGCAGCAACCTGGGCTGAATTGTCTGCACGCATCAAGACGGCCTATGCACGCTATTACCTGCTTGCCCGTGCCGAGGCACTGACACGGGAAATTCTCGGCCTGATGGAACAGCTGGAAAAAATCACCCAAAACCGCTACGCCCATGGTCTCGCACCGCAGCAGGACGTGATCCGTTCTCAAGTCGAGCAGACCGGCATGCGCAGCGAACTGGTCGACATTCAAAACGAACACCACCATGCCCATGTCCGGCTGAATACCTTGTTGAAACGCCCCCCCATGGCACCCTTGGCAAAACCCGAGCGGCTACGAGCCATTCCGGCGCCAGCCAAGCTCGATTACGCCACGCTGGAGGAACACCTGCGCACCCGCAACCCGCAGCTTTTCTCGGAAGAAGCACGCGTGGCTGCCGCAGAAAAAAATCGCGAGCTAGCGTATAAGAACCGCTATCCCGACTTCAACTTGGGGCTATCGCCGATTCAGAGCGGCAGCCGGATCCAGGAGTGGGAATTGATGATCGAACTGAATATTCCCCTGCAGCAGGAAAGCCGCCGCTCACAGGAACGCGAGGCGCAGGCCATGCTGGCGGCGGCCCTGTCGCGCAAGGAAGCGACCCAGAACCAGTTGCTGGCGGACCTTGCCGAGAACCTTTCGGCGCTGGAAGCGGCACGCAGGATTGAATCCCTGGCACGGGACAGCCTTGTGCCGCAGACCGAGCTGACTTTCAAATCGGCGCTGGCCGGCTATGAAACCGGCAAGGTGGATTTCGCCACCCTGCTCGACGCACAGCGCCAGATCCGCAAGGCCAGGCTGGACGAACTCAAGGCACAGACCGATGCACAGATGCGTCTGGCCGAAATCGAACGACTGTTGGGAGAAGACCTATGATGAACAAGGGAGCGGCAATCGCATTGACCATGGCCGTTGTAGCAGGGGCGCTGGGTGCCGGATATTGGCTTGGGTCCAAGGGAATCATAGGCAACGGAAAAATCCCGGCGGCCCAGATCGCCGCCACCGAACCGGCGAAGAAGGAACCCAAAATCCTCTTCTACCGCAACCCGATGGGGCTGCCGGACACCTCGCAAACACCGAAGAAAGACCAGATGGGGATGGATTACATCCCGGTCTACGAGGGCGAGGAGGAAACGTCAACCGAGGCCCGGAACCAGGTCAAGATCAGCACCGAGAAAATCCAGAAGCTCGGCGTGCGCAGCGAAGCTGCTGCAATGCGCGATCTGTCGCGCATTGTCCGCGCCGTCGGCCGGGTCGAAGCCAACGAGCGGCTGACCTACACCGTGGCGCCGAAGTTCGAGGGCTGGATCGAAAAACTGCATGTCAACACCACCGGGCAGGCGGTAAGGCGCGGCCAGCCGCTATTGGAAGTTTACAGCCCGGAACTGGTGTCGGCGCAGGAAGAATATGCCATCGCCAGCCAGGGCCAGCAGGCGCTGAAAAATGCCGGCCCCGAGGCGCAGGCGAGCATGAAGCAGCTCGCCGAGGCGAGCCTGATCCGCATGAGAAACTGGGACATCTCAGGCGAGCAGCTAAAAGACTTGAGCAAAAACAGCGGACCCAGACGGACGCTCACCTACCGCTCGCCGGTCAACGGCATCGTGATCGAGAAGAAGGCGGTGCAAGGCATGCGCTTCATGCCCGGCGAAGTGCTTTACCAGATCGCCGACCTGTCATCGGTGTGGATCCTGGCCGACGTATTCGAGCAGGATCTGGCTTTGGTGCAACCCGGCCAGACGGCGAAGATCAAGCTCAACGCCTACCCCGGCAAGGAATTTTCCGCCAAGCTGACTTACGTTTATCCGACCTTGAATGCGCAGACGCGCACCGTGTCGGTGCGACTCGAACTGGCCAACCCGGGCGGCCTGCTCAAACCGGCGATGTATGCCGACGTCGAACTGGCAGCACCCAGCAACGGCAAGGTACTGACCATCCCCACCTCGGCGGTCATATTCGGCGGCACACGCCAGACCGTGCTGGTGGAACTGGCCGAAGGCCGCTTCGAGCCGCGCGAAGTCAAACTCGGCGTCCAGGGCAACGATTATGTCGAGGTGCTGGAAGGGGTGGGCGAAGGCGAAAAGGTGGTGGTCGCCGCCAACTTCCTGATCGACTCCGAAAGCAACCTCAAGGCGGCCTTCGGCGGCATGAGCAGTGCCCCGGCAAAAGTCGAAACTTCACCGGCGGCAACACCCGACGCCGCGCACAAGGGGCAATGACATGCTTAACCGTCTGATTGAATGGTCGGCGCGCAACGTCTTCCTGGTGCTGCTGGCCACCTTCGCCATCATCGGCGGCGGCGTCTACGCGGTGCTCAAAACGCCGCTCGACGCGCTCCCCGACCTCTCCGACGCCCAAGTCATCATCTACACCGAGTATTCCGGCCAGGCGCCCCAAGTGGTGGAGGACCAGGTCACCTACCCGCTCACCACGGCCATGCTGTCGGTGCCGAAATCCAAGGTGGTGCGGGGATTCTCGTTTTTCGGCGCCTCCTTCGTCTATGTGATTTTCGAGGATGGCACCGACATCTACTGGGCGCGCTCGCGCGTGCTGGAGTACCTCACCTCCCTCGCCGGCCGCCTGCCGCAGGGCGTCACGCCCCAGCTCGGGCCGGATGCCACCGGTGTGGGCTGGGTCTACCAGTACGCAGTGCTGGCGAAGAACAAGACCCTGGCCGAGCTGCGCACCCTGCAGGACTGGTATCTGCGCTACCAGCTGACCAAGGCGCCGGGCGTGGCGGAAGTCGCCAGCATCGGCGGCTTCGTGCAGCAATATCAGGTGACCGTCGACCCGCGCAAACTGCAGGCTTACGGCGTGCCGCTAAGCCGCGTCAGCCAGGTGATCCGCGACTCGAACCGCGACGTCGGCGGGCGCGTGGTGGAAATGGCCGAATCCGAATACATGGTGCGCGGCAAGGGCTACCTGCGCGGCAAGGGCGACCTCGAGCAGCTCGTAGTCAAGAGCGAAAGAGGCGTGCCTGTCCTGCTGCGCGACATCGCCCGGGTCGAACTCGGCCCGGACGAGCGGCGCGGCCTGACCGAACTCAACGGCGAGGGCGAGGTGGTATCGGGCATCGTCATGGCGCGCTACGGCCAGAACGCGCTGGAGGTGATCGCCAACATCAAGGCCAAGATCAAGGAAGTCGCCAGCGGTCTGCCGGAAGGGGTCAAGATCGAAACGGTGTACGACCGCTCCGACCTGATCCACCGCGCCATCGCCAACCTCAAGACCACGCTGCTGGAGGAAAGCGCAATCGTCGCCCTGGTCTGCATCGTGTTCCTGCTGCATGTGCGCAGCGCTCTGGTCGCCATCATCATGCTGCCGGTGGGGGTGCTGATCGCCTTCATCGCCATGCGGCTGCTGGGCATGAACTCCAACATCATGAGCCTGGGCGGCATCGCCATCGCCATCGGCGCGATGGTGGACGCGGCCATCGTCATGATAGAAAACGCCCACAAGCACCTGGAACGGCTTCCTCAAGGCGGCTCGCGGGTCCAGGCGATGATAGACGCGTGCAAAGAGGTCGGCCCGGCGCTGTTCTTCTCGCTCCTGATCATCACCGTTTCCTTCCTGCCGGTGTTCACGCTGGAGGCGCAGGAGGGCCGGCTGTTCGCGCCGCTCGCCTACACCAAGACCTTCGCCATGGCCGGCGCGGCGCTGCTGTCCGTGACCCTGGTGCCGGTGCTGATGATGCTGTTTATCCGCGGCAAAATCATCCCCGAGGCGAAGAATCCGGTGAACCGCTTCCTGATCTGGATTTACCGACCGGTGATCGCCTGGGTGATGCAGTGGAAAAAGCTGACCATCGTTCTGGCTGTGGTTGCACTGGGGGCGAGTTTGTATCCGGCGGCGAAACTCGGCAGCGAGTTCATGCCCACCCTCAACGAGGGTACGCTGTTCTACATGCCCACCGGGCTGCCCGGCATGTCAGTGACCAAGGCGGCGGAACTGCTGCAGACCCAGAACAAGATCATCAAGGGCTTCCCCGAGGTGACCTCAGTGTATGGCAAGGCGGGACGAGCGAATACCGCCACCGACCCGGCACCGCTGGAGATGTTCGAGACGGTTATCAACCTCAAGCCCGAAGCCGAATGGCGCCCCGGCATGACGATAGACAAGCTGATCGCCGAACTGGACCGGGCACTGCAGATTCCCGGCATCGCCAATTCCTGGACCATGCCGATCAAGGCGCGCATCGACATGCTCTCCACCGGTATCCGCACGCCTATCGGCATCAAGGTATTCGGCAAGGATCTGGACGGGATGGAAAAGCTGGCCAAGGAAATCGAGTCCGTGGTCAAACAGGTGCCGGGCACCACCAGCGCCTATGCCGAGCGCATCACTGGCGGCCTGTATCTCAACATCGAGCCTGACCGCGCCCAACTCGCCCGTTACGGCATCACCGTTGGCGAACTGCAGGACGTGATCTCCACCGCCCTGGGCGGGGAAATGGTCACCACCATGGTGGAAGGACGCGAGCGCTTCGGCGTCAGCGTGCGCTATCCGCGCGATTTGCGCAGCAATCCGCAGAAGATCGCCACGCAAGTGCTGGTGCCGGTTGGCGGCGAGACGGGCGGGCCGCCCGCGATGGTGCCGCTGGGGCAGCTTGCCCGAATCGAGGTTGCCAAGGGCGCGCCGGCAATCCGTACCGAGAACGCCCTGCTCTCCGCCTATATCTTCGTCGACATCCGCGACCGCGACATTGGCAGTTATGTACGCGACGCGCAGAAGGCGGTGCGCGACAAGGTCAAGTTTCCGCCCGGCTACTATGCCACCTGGAGCGGCCAGTTCGAATACATGGAGCGCGCCACGGAAAAAATGAAAATCGTTATTCCGCTGACCCTGGCGATCATTTTCATGCTGCTCTACCTCAATTTCCGGCGCCTGACCGAAACCCTGATCGTGATGCTGTCGGTGCCTTTCGCCCTGATCGGGGGGGTCTGGCTGATGTGGGCGCTCAACTACAACCTGTCGGTCGCCGTGGCGGTGGGCTTTATCGCGCTGGCCGGCGTGGCGGCGGAAACCGGCGTGGTGATGCTGATCTACCTCGACCACGCCCTCAACGAACTCAAGGCCAAACGGGAAGCCGAGGGCAAGACGCTGGCTCCGTCCGATCTCTACGATGCGGTGATGGAAGGCGCGGTGGAGCGGGTGCGGCCGAAGATGATGACGGTGGTGGCGATCATGGCCAGCTTGCTGCCTATCCTGTGGAGCAGCGGCACCGGCTCCGAGGTAATGAGCCGCATCGCCGCGCCGATGGTGGGCGGCATGATCTCCTCGACGGTCCTGACGCTGGCAGTGATCCCGGCGATCTACGCCCTGGTCAAGGAATGGACGCTTTTCAAAGGAAAATAGCATGAAGGGAAAATTGCTATCTTGACCTGCGCTCTGTTGCTGACGGGCGTCGGCGTGGCGACCTGGATCACCCTCGCTGTAGCCGCCCGCATTGAACCTGCGGCAATGCCCACCCTGCCGTTACGCACGCGGCTTGAAACTGTTTGATGGGCGGGGCGATAATTGGTAAACTAGACATCAAGATATTCAACTATGAATTGAAGAATGCTTAACCGCAACATGGCTTACGCAAAAGCGGGAGACTTGGACGCGGAAAAACATCATGCTTCGGGAGGAATCAGAACCAAACGCGTGTGAGCGCAGTTCCCATCAAACTGCGACTCCAGCTTTACCGCCAAACCACACAGAACTCCCGATCAAACCGTCGCACGGGCGGCCAAGCGGCCCCCACGAGGCGTGTCGTTCACCACTGACCATCATATAAACCCCCAGTTTGTGAGGCAGTTCTTTGGGTACGGAAGCAATATCCCCGAGTCCGCCAGGGGGTTTTTGTGTTTTAATACGACAACTTTGAATTGAGCATCACACCATGCAATTGAAGCGCTTTCTGCCTTTTTTGAACTGGTTTCCGCTGCGCGGCGACGCCGTCAAGGCCGACTTTATCGCCGGCATAACAGTCGCCCTGGTTCTGATTCCCCAATCCATGGCCTATGCCCAGCTTGCCGGCCTGCCTCCCTATTATGGGCTCTACGCGGCGTTTCTCCCCGGCATCATCGCCGCCCTGTGGGGCTCTTCCGCCCAGCTCGCCACCGGACCCGTGGCGGTGGTCTCCCTGCTCACGGCATCCACGCTCGCCCCCCTGGCCGCCACCGGCTCCAGCCAGTTCATCGCCCTGGCGATTCTGATGGCGCTAATGGTCGGTATCATTCAGCTCGCCCTTGGGGTATTCAAGCTCGGTATTGTGGTCAACTTCCTCTCCCATCCGGTCATCGTCGGTTTTACCAACGCCGCCGCCATCATCATCGGCCTGTCCCAACTCAACAAGCTGTTCGGCGTCTCGATGGGACGCAGCGAGCATTTCATCCAGGATATCTGGGGCGTGCTGCAACAGGTTGGCGATACCCATATTCCGACGCTGCTGATGGGCGTCTCGGCCTTCGCCATCATGTGGGGGCTGAAAAAATTCGCACCCAGGATGCCCGGCGTGCTGATCGCCGTCGCCCTCACCACCATCGTGAGCTGGTCGATCGGCTTCGAGCACAACAGCAAGGGCAAGGTCGAGGAAATCATGGATACCGAGGTCAAAACCCTCGCCAACGAGTTTTCCCAGACCGAAATCAAGATCGACGACCTGAGCAACAAGCTCAGCGCCAAATCTGCCGAGCTCAAGCAGCATCAGAAGGCCCATGAAGGGAGCAGCCAGCGCACCGCCGCGCTGAACTACGAAATCGAGTTGCTCAAACTGGAGCTCAAGGATGCGGATGGCGAAAACCGCAAGCTCGCTCGCTCCATGCGCAAGTTCCTTTTCGAGCAAGTACCGGCAGCCGATGGCCAACCCGCCCGGCTTTACCTGGTCGGCCAGGTGCCCCAGAGCGAAAAATCCGACGGCTACCGCTGGCGCATCAAGCAAGTGAGCAAGGGAGAGCTCAAGCTGGTCGGCGGCGGCGAAGTCGTAGGCGCCATTCCTGCCGGCCTGCCCAAATTCGACCTGCCAAAATTCAGTTGGGATATGATGGCGACGATGTTTTCCGGGGCGCTGGTAATTTCACTGGTGGGCTTCATGGAGGCGATTTCCATCGCCAAGGCGATGGCGGCCAAAACCAAGGACCGCATCGACCCCAACCAGGAGCTGATCGGACAGGGCCTCGGCAACATCGTCGGCAGCTTCAGCCAGGCGTTTCCAGCCAGCGGTTCGTTCTCGCGCTCGGCGGTAAACCTCAATGCCGGCGCCCAAACCGGCATGTCCTCGGTGTTCTCCGGGGTGATCGTGCTGGTCACCCTGCTGTTACTCACTCCGCTGCTGTATCACTTGCCCCAGGCAGTGCTGGCCGCAGTAATCATGATGGCGGTCATCGGCCTGGTCAATTTCAAGGCGATCAAGCATGCCTGGCACACCCATAAGCACGACGGCATTGCCTCAGTCGTCACCTTTTTCGCCACCCTGGCTTTTGCGCCCCACCTGGATAACGGCATCATGCTTGGCGCCGGCCTGGCCATCATCCTCTACCTGTACCGCACCATGTCGCCGCGCGTTGCCATCCTCGGCCGTTACCACGACGGCACCCTGCGCGATGCGAAAGTAAACAACCTGCCGGTCAGCGAATACATTATCGCCATCCGCTATGACGGCTCCCTCTATTTCGCCAACGTGCCCTATTTCGAGGACACCATCCTGGAGGCGGTTTCCAATAGCCCCTGCGCCAAACACCTGCTGATCGTGTCGGATGGCATCAACCAGCTCGATGCTTCGGGCGAGGAAGTCATCCATCACATGGTGGAACGACTGCGTTCCAACGGCATCCGGCTGGTTTTCAGCGGCCTGAAGAAACAGGTCCTCGACGTCATGCGCCATTCCGGCCTGTTCGATTACGTCGGCCAGGAAAACATTTTCTCCGACGAGAACAAGGCGCTGGATTCGATTTATGCCGAGGTGCTTGAGACAGACCCCGATGCGCAATGCCGCCTGATGAAGCATTATCATATCGGCGACACCGATGGCGTAAAAACCTGGCTATGAGGATAGGCAAAAGGATGCTGGAGAACCACTCGTGACAGTAGTTACAAGCCTGCTGCCCATAGACGTCACGCTGGGAGTCATTGCCTACTGGCTGCTGCTGGCCTTTGCCGGCCTGCTGCTGCAGAATACCCGCACCCTCACGCGAGTGATCTTTCCGGCCGGGGCAGGCGGCGCCCTGGTCTTGGCGGCTGCAGCCCTGAGTAGTCTGGGTGGCCCAGTCAACGTGGCTGTGCTTCCGCTCGGCCTGCCTGACCTGCCCTTCCATCTGCGCATGGACTCGCTGTCCGCCTTTTTCATGCTGTTGCTCGGCGCCGCCAGCATCGGCATCTCGCTCTATTCCGCAGGTTATTTCCGCGACTACGCGGGCAACAAACTGGGACTGCTATGCTTCGAATACCACATCTTCCTCGCCTCCATGGCGCTGGTATTCCTGGCGGACGACGCCTACCTGTTCATGGTGGCATGGGAAGCCATGGCGCTGTCCTCCTACTTCCTGGTCACCACTAACCACAACATTCCCGACACCCGCCGCGCCGGCTTCATCTACCTGTTGATCGCCCACGTCGGTGCGATCGCCATTTTGATGAGCTTCGGCGTGATGCAGGGCGGACATGGCGACTACACCTTTGCCACCATGCGCAGCGCGCATCTGACCGAATTCTGGGCCAGCGTCACCTTCCTCCTGGCACTGTTCGGCTTCGGCGCCAAGGCCGGTATCGTGCCGCTGCACGTCTGGCTGCCGGAGGCCCACCCGGCCGCCCCCTCGCCGATCTCCGCCATGATGAGCGGCATCATGCTGAAAACCGCGATCTACGGAATTTTGCGTGTCACTTTCGACCTGATCGACGTACAGTTGTGGTGGTGGGGCGTGCTGGCGCTGACGCTGGGCCTGATTACCGCGCTGTTCGGCGTAATATTCGCGGCAGTGCAGACGGACATGAAACGTCTACTCGCTTATTCTTCGATCGAAAACATCGGCATCATTCTGGTCGGCATCGGCCTCGCCATCACCTTCCACGTCTTCCACAAGGATGCGGTGGCGGCGCTGGCGCTCACCGCCACGCTTTATCACGCCCTCAACCACGCATTCATGAAAGGGCTGCTGTTCCTTGGCACCGGTTCGGTACTGCACGCCACCGGCGAGCGCAAACTGGGCAAGCTGGGCGGCCTTATTCATCCCATGCCGAAACTGGCCCTGCTGGTTTTGGTCGGCGCACTGGCCATTGCAGGCCTGCCGCCCCTGAACGGCTTCGTTTCAGAATGGCTGATGTTGCAGGCTTTCCTGCTATCGCCGGGACTGCCCCATTCCTACCTCAACATGCTGATCCCGATCGCCGCAGCGGCGCTGGTGCTCGCTTCGGCGCTTGCGGGCTATGTCATGGTCAAATTCTACGGAGTGATTTTCCTCGGCCAGCCGCGCGAGGGAAAATTTGAAGATGCGCACGATATCGGCATCTGGGAGCGGCTCGGGCTAGGCTGGCTGGCTCTCGGCTGCATCCTGTTGGGGATATTCCCGGTATTCGTCATCCTGCTCATCGACCCGGTTACCCAGTTGATGGTCGGTCATACCCTGGGCAACAGCGCCGCCCAGACCGGCTGGCTATGGCTGACCCCGCTTGAACCGGGGCGCGCCAGCTACAGCCCGCTGATCCTGTTTCTGATCATCATCGTCGGCGTCATATTTACCATGCTTGCGGTGAAGAAATTTTATCACGGCCGCCTGCGCCACGGCCCGGCATGGGATTGCGGCTTCCCCGAACAGACGGCGCGCATGCAGGATACCGCAGAGGGTTTCGGCCAGCCGATCCGCCAGATCTTCGAACCGTTTTTCGGGGTCACCCGCATCGTGCCTACCCCGTTTGACAAGCATCCTCACTACCGCGGCGAATCGCGCGACCGCATTTGGGATTATGCTTACTTGCCGATCGCCTCGATCACTGAAAAGCTCTCCGCGCTGATCGGCAGGCTGCAGCATGGCCGCATCCATATTTATCTGCTGTATAGCTTCCTGACCCTGCTTGCTTTGCTGGCCTTTGTCCGATGAATATTTCCGGCATTTTTCTCCAACTTTTCCAGAACACGCTGGTGGTGCTGATCGCGCCCCTGCTGGTGGGCTGGGTCAATCAGTGCCGCGCCTGGCTGCAAAACCGTACCGGGCCCGGCATACTGCGGCCTTACCTCAACCTGTTCAAGCTGTTCCAAAAGGACGCCGTACTGGCGCATAACGCCTCGCCGCTGTTCCGTTTTCACCCCTACATCCTGTTTGCCTGCATGTGGCTGGCAGCCTCTCTGGTGCCGGTGATTGCGACGGACCTGCCGCTTTCCCCGTCGGTCGACGTCATCGTCCTGGTCGGCATATTTGCACTGGCGCGGGTATTCATCTCGCTGGCAGCGATGGATATCGGCACTTCGTTCGGCACGCTCGGCGCACGGCGCGAGATGCTGGTCGGGTTCCTCGCCGAACCGGCCTTGCTGATGGTGTTCTTTACCGCTGCCGCAATCAGCCATTCCACCTCGCTGAGCACCATCGTCGAAACCCTGGCCCACAAACAGTTTGTACTCCACCCCAGCCTGGCCTTTGCCGCGATCGCTTTCATCATGGTGCTGCTGGCGGAGAATGCCCGCATCCCGGTGGACAACCCCTCCACCCACCTCGAACTGACGATGATCCACGAGGCCATGATCCTTGAATACTCGGCCCGTCACCTCGCCCTGATCGAATGGGCGAGCGCACTCAAGCTGCTCGCCTTCAGCACGATCGGGATCGCCCTTTTCCTGCCGTGGGGCATCGCCGAGGCCGGCAACTGGGGCGCAATCCCTCTGGCTCTTGTCGCACTTTTTCTGAAACTCGTGGCAGCGGGAGCCGGATTGGCGCTGCTCGAAACCGTTTCGGCGAAGATGCGCATCTTCCGCGTGCCGGAATTCATGGGCACTGCCTTCCTGCTGGCGGTATTGGGCCTGCTCGTTCATTTCCTGCACGGAAGCTGAAATGGAAAACTTTTCCGGACAACTCATCAATCTGTTCGCTGCGCTGCTGCTCCTGATTGCCTTCGGCATGCTATCCCAGCGCCGGGTGCTGTCCCTGATCAACCTGTTCGCCTTACAGGGCCTTGTGCTGTCGGTCAGCACCATGGTCGTCGCTTACACCTCCCACCAGAATCACCTCTACTACTCGGCAGCACTGACCCTGGTGCTGAAAGTGCTCATCCTGCCGTGGATTCTGCATCGTCTGATCCGCAAGCTCAATGTCAAATGGGATGTCGAAACGCTGATCAACATCCCGACCACCATGCTGGTCGGCATCGCACTGGTGGTGTTCGCCTTCAACCTGGCGGCGCCCATTTCCCTGATGGCCGGCACCATCACCAAGAGCTCACTGGGAATCGCCATGGCCAGCGTGCTGCTCTCGTTCCTGATGATGATCACCCGCAGCAAGGCGGTGCCGCAGGTGATCGGCTTTCTCGCCATGGAAAACGGTCTGTTTTTCGCCGCCACCAGCGCAACCTATGGCATGCCTATGGTGGTGGAACTCGGCATCGCGCTCGACGTGCTGGTGGGCATGTTCATTCTGGGCATATTCTTCTTCCAGATTCGGGAAACCTTCGACAGCCTGGATTTGAAGCACATGGAAAAACTCAAGGAAGATTGACTTGGAAATTCTCTGGATACTGGCGATTCCCCTGATCGGCGGCCTGCTGCTGGCGCTCTTCGGCTACCATCGCTTCGCGCCCGAGCTCAACTCGGTGATGAGCTTCGGCACCTTCCTGGCATCGGCATTCCTCACTGTCAGGGTCATCACCGACGGCCCGATGACCGCCCTGAACGAACAGTTTTTCGTCGATTCATTCAACGTCTTCCTGGTTGCCCTCACCGCCTTCGTCGCCTTCACCACCTCGCTGTTCTCGCGCCCCTACATGCGCATCGAGCAGCACCACGGCAAGCTCAGCATCAACATGCTGCGCCTCTACCACAGCATGTACCAGCTGTTCACCTTCACCATGCTGCTGGCGCTCTTGACCAACAACCTCGGCATCATGTGGGTGGCGATGGAAGCGGCGACCCTCACCACCGTGCTGCTGGTCTCTCTTTACCGCACCCCGGCCAGCCTCGAGGCGGCGTGGAAATATTTCATCCTTTGCGGCGTGGGTATCGCCCAAGCCCTGTTCGGCACCATCCTGGTCTATTTTGCGGCGGAAAAGGTGCTCGGCGCAGGCGGTACCGCCCTGTTGTGGACCCACCTCGATGTCGTCAAAACACAGCTCGAGCCGACCGTGCTCTCCTTGGCCTTCGTCTTCCTGCTGGTGGGCTACGGCACCAAAGTCGGCCTGGCGCCGCTGCACAACTGGCTGCCGGATGCGCACGCCGAAGGGCCGACACCGGTTTCCGCGGTGCTTTCCGGCTTGCTGCTGAACGTCGCGCTGTATGCCGTGGTGCGCTCCAAGGTGCTGGTGGACGGTGCCCTGGGCAGCCATCTCGCCGGCAACCTGATGATGGGATTCGGGCTGCTCAGCGTGGTCATGGCCGCCTTCTTCCTGTCGCGCCAGAAGGACGTCAAGCGCATGTTTGCCTACTCCTCGATCGAGCACATGGGGCTGATGACTTTCGCCTTCGGCATGGGCGGACCGGTTGCCACTTTCGCCGGCATGCTGCACATGACGGTGCATTCCCTCACCAAGTCGGCAATCTTCTTCGCCGTCGGCCACGCCACCCAGCAAACCGGCACCCAACTGATGGAACACATTCGCGGCCTGATCAAGACCAGTCCCACCATCGGCTGGGGTCTGGCGATCGGCACCCTGGCCATACTCGGCATGCCGCCGTTCGGCGTGTTCGCCAGCGAATTCATGATCATCACCACCGCCATGCACTCCTACCCGTGGACCACACCGTTCCTGCTCACCGCGCTGGGCGTTGCGTTCGCCGCGATTTTCGGCCGCATGCAGAGCATGGTGTTCGGCGAAACCACCGAGCAGCCCCTGCCTCATCCGCCCGCATTGGTGCCGGTATTCGTCCACTTGGGCCTGGTGCTGCTGCTCGGCCTGTACATCCCGCCTTACCTGGCGGACTGGTATCGCCAGGCAGCGGCGTTGATAGGATAAAACCAGTGCCAAGTGCTGAGTCCTGAATAAAATCGGTACTCAGGACTCAGCTCTCAGGACTTAAGAAAATGAGACTAGACGAATTCCCGACAAAATTTCCAAAGCTTCCCGGCGCCATGCCGATCTGGCATGGCGCAGTGGATTCCACCGAATTCCGTAACCTGTGCGAACAGGTGCAACGCGGTGGCGGCAAACTGGTGGCGATGTGGGGCAGCGATGAACTCGCAAGAGATGCCGGCTACGCCCTCCACATCTCGCTGGTCACTGCCATCGGCATGCTCTGCCTGACCCTGCCGGTGAATGCGGAGCACCCCTCCTTCCCCGACATCAGCGACCTGTTTCCGGCCGCCAACCGTATGCAGCGCGCCGTGGCCGACCTGCTCGGGCTGCACGCCAGCGGCAACGACGACCACCGCAAATGGCTGCGCCACGGCTCCTGGCCAGGCAGCGTACACCCGTTGCGCAAGAACTTCGACGGCGGCACCGTGTTCCCGACGAAAACCGACGCCTACCGGTTCGTCACGGTCACCGGCGACGGTGTGCATGAGATCCCGGTCGGCCCGGTGCATGCCGGCACCATCGAACCGGGCCATTTCCGCTTTTCGATCATCGGCGAGCGCGTTCTGAAGCTGGAACAGCGCCTCGGCTACAAGCACAAGGGCATCGAAAAACTATTCGAGAGCATGACCCTGGAACAAGGCGCCAAACTGGCTGGACGCGTCAGCGGCGACAGCACCGTCGCCTACGCCTGGGCCTACGCCCAAGCGGTGGAATGCGTCACCGGCACCGTTCCCCCGCCACGTGCCGCAGCACTTCGCGCCGTCCTGCTCGAACTGGAGCGCATCCACAATCATCTCGGCGACCTCGGCTACCTCGGCAACGACGTGGCGCTGGCGTTTGGCTTCGCCCAGTTCTGGATTCTCAAGGAAGACCTGCTGCGGATGAACCAAGAGACATTCGGCCACCGCTACCTGATGGACCGGGTGGTGCCCGGCGGCGTTGCCTGCGACCTTGACGGCAAGGGCCGGGAACGCGTCCTGCAAGTGCTCAAGCACCTCGAAAAAGAGGTCAAAATCCTGAAAGACATTTACGACGAGCATGCCGGCGCCCAGGATCGCTTCCTCACCACCGGGCGGGTAACGCCAGACTTGGCGGCGCAACTGGGACTGACCGGCATGGCTGGACGTGCCAGCGGCCAGGCGTGGGATCTGCGCGCCCAGTTCCCCTGCGATCCCTACGACAAGCTTGATGTGCGCATGGTCACCCACATCAATGGTGATGTCGCAGCACGGGTCACGGTGCGTTTCGAGGAGGTGCAGGAGTCGATTCGATTGATCCGCCTTATTCTGGATCAAGCGCCCGCAGGGGAGTCCCTTGTACCTGTCGCGGATGCGCCGGAAAACGCGTTCGGCATCGGTTGGGTGGAAGGGTGGCGGGGAGAAGTCCTGATCGCGCTACACACCGGCAAGGACAACGCCATTCACCGTCTGCACCCGCACGACCCGTCATGGCAGAACTGGCCCGTACTGGAGCATTCGATCATCGGCAACATCGTGCCGGATTTCCCGCTCATCAACAAATCGTTCAACCTGAGCTATACCGGCGTCGATCTATAATGAACCACGATTTCGTCAAGACCGGAAACATCAACTAGGCAGAACCCATGTACCGTATCATCAAACAGATTTTGCGCACCGGCATCAAGACCGAAACCCCGCCCGAACCTGACGAGTCGCTCCGTGTTCAGGCCCAGCGCTTGCAGGAAGATATCCTCAAGCACATCGGCCGCACCATGGCTATCCGCCACGTCGATGCCGGCTCCTGCAACGGCTGCGAACTGGAAATTCACGCGCTCAACAACGCTTACTACAACATCGAGGGAATCGGCATCCATTTCGTCGCCAGCCCGCGCCATGCCGACATACTGCTGGTGACCGGGCCGGTTTCACGCCACATGGAAATTGCACTCAAGCGCACTTATGACGCCACACCTGATCCAAAACTGGTCGTTGCCGTCGGCGACTGCGGCTGCAC
>Ga0315268_10002146_pt1 | contig 22498 bp, 25 predicted proteins | sample C1_top_MG_FD_204535 | JGI IMG/M metagenome (GOLD analysis project Ga0315268, IMG submission 204535) | Sediment microbial communities from Yellowstone Lake, YNP, Wyoming, USA - C1_top | ecosystem: Environmental > Aquatic > Freshwater > Lake > Sediment | place: USA: Wyoming | collected 2017-08-01 | reverse complement strand
CTGAGCAGACATCTGAGCTTCGGTTTTATGGCTGAAAAGTTGGCGGTCTGTATTTCGATCAACAGGTCTCCTCGCACAATGTCCACAATGAAATCGTTCACGTTAGCTTCTAATCTGTCCCCTGCAAGAAAGTACCACTTCTTTATCGAAGAGTGAAGCGAGCTTTCCCTTCTTGATCTGGATGCATTTTCCGTCAAATTGAAATCCGCCACGTCTTCAGTACAATATGCCTCATCGCCAGATAAGAAGACTCGTATCAGAGAGCATCGTTCAGAAGACCCGATCGATCGATCGAAAACGCAAGAGACCGCGTCTACTCGATCGATCGGAAACTGATTTAAATCGGTGGAATTGAATACTCAAATCTATGAGGCGGCAAGTTAGTGTTTTGGGTTTTGCTGGAAGTCTGAGGAAAAACTCTTACAACAAGGCACTGCTACGCTTAGTCGCTGAACTCGTGCCGAAGAACACGGTGTTGGAAATTTTTGATCTTGAAGGAATTCCCCTGTTTAACCAAGACTTGGAAACCAAGCCTCCGGAAAAAGTCGAGGAATTCAAAGCCAAGATTAGAGCGGCTGATGCGATACTGATCGCCACGCCAGAATACAACTATTCGATACCGGGCGTCTTGAAAAACGCGGTCGACTGGGCTTCCAGACCACCCGCAGATAATGCGTTCGACGGCAAACCCGTGGCAATAATGGGAGCCTCAACTGGAATGCTCGGCACGGCGAGAGCACAGTACCACCTGCGACAATGCTTCATCACGCTCAACATGTACCCTATCAACGACCCGGAAGTTTTTGTAGGTCACGCAAGAAAAAAATTTGATGAATGCGGCCGATTGAACGATGAGAAGGCGAGGAAACTGATAGCTGAACTGCTTGAGAACCTGATTGAATGGACCGTGAAACTGTCAAGAGTGAAGTAGAACTCGCATCGGGAAAATCCAACGCCAAGGCTTTCTTGAGCATACGCCACACAAGTCTCAGTCGTCCTAGTGTGTCTTTGTGTTGAACACAAATACAGTTTTTGAATCATTTGACAGACAGGGCGGAATAGCTTCATGCAATCTAATCTGGCTCTTGCAGCCGGAATGGTTAGGGCGCCAATCTCATGTATCGTTTGCAACCAATTCTATCGGAATCAGTTGCCTTCCATAAGAAGCATTTAGTTAAGCTTATTAGATTCAGCATACTAAGTCTACGATGCAGAGGCTGATGGGAAAAGGGAGAAGGAGATTTGCCGATTATTTTTCCAGTCTACTCCCTTCAGGGAGAGATTCGATAGTGTCGATTAAAAATCGAGCGGAACAAGACGAGTTCCGACGGAGGCTCAAAGAGGAGTGGAGGCTCCTGTGGAAGGAGCGGTTTGACGATAAGATCAGGGCTGAGGGCGTGTCTGTTCGAGATTACCCACTGCTTTTTACGGATCGTGGAGTCGTCGTCTTCGCAGTCAAAGGCGCCAAGAGTCCAAGCTACTCGGATATAGTTGATTTCTGGGTGTCTCAAGGTCTCGTTTATTCTCCCGATCCTCTTCTCGGCGGATGGGGTAAGTTCACTCGAACAGAATTGAAGAAGCACGCTCACACAAGAGCCTCAACATTTAACGGCAATCACGCCAAAGGCAAAGCGGAAAAGCAGCAGTCAAAGAAAGGCGGCAGAGGCTGGCTTCATAAATAGTGGGTTCTCTGATTTGCGTTTTGACTTTTCATGCAAGCGAGGTTACGAATCAAAGGATTATGCGTGTCTTGCTGCTGAACAATTTTATGGAATAATCTTTTACGATTTGCTTAAACAAGTTCCTGAAACGTAATGCTTTGAACACCAACAAATATCACGTTGTGACACCTCTAGGCGGGTAATTCAAAAAGTAATCAGGTACGGTGTTGCCGCAAACAGTGGAACTACGACGCTTCATCTACGCTGTCGTCGGTGAGAAGTATGCATAAGAGCCCTACAATAGTCGCATGCATTCCTGCGTTCAAAGAGGAGGCAACTGTTGCAAGAGTGATTCTGAGAACACAGAAATATGCAGATCATGTTTTAGTCTGTGATGATGGCTCTCAGGATCTGACAGGGGAGATTGCTGAGAAGCTTGGTGCGTTTGTCATCAGGCATCAAAGGAACATGGGAAAAGGACATGCCGTAAGAAGTTTGCTTCTCGAAGCCTCTATGTTAGGAGCAGATGTCGTGGTTCTACTCGACGCGGACGGGCAGCATGATCCTAGTGAGATACCTATGCTTGTCAAACCGATTGAACAAGGAGAAGCAGATTTTGTAGTAGGGTCGCGGTATTTGAGTGCAGGGAATAGAATTCCGTTTTATCGCAGAGTCGGGTTGACGGTGGTGGATCGCTGGCTGAGGAGGGCTCAGAAGACTGGTGTAAGTGATACGCAGTGCGGTTACAGGGCTTTCTCAAGAAAGGCCTTGGAAATTGTTTCTGCTTTTGATGCTGATGGTTATGGTGTTGAAAGTGAAATGTTGGCGCTGGCAACCAAGAATGGGTTGAGAGTAGCTGAAGTCCCGGTAAATGTTGCGTATGTGGGGCTACCTAAGACTTCGAAGGGTTCGCCTCTGAAGCATGGGGGAGAATTGATTGGCATAGTCTTGAGGCTTATGGTAGAGGACAGGCCTCTGTTGCTTTTGGGGGTTCCTGGGGCTTTTCTACTCATGATGGGTCTGATTTCAGCAATTGGTCTGATTTTCTTATTTAATGTTACACGTATTTTCAACATTCCGTTAGCATTGATTTCCTTAGGATCAGCGAGTTGCGGGCTAATACTCATAGTCTCATCACTAATACTTTACGTGCTCAACAGATTGAAGAATAGGAAACTTTAGAGGATTCTAGATTTGTGTCAGAGCACAGAAGAAATTATTTGGCCAGCATTGATTCGTTCCGTCCATGATTACGTACGCATAACTATTGTCTAGTCACGTGCAAGTCCAAATGGTCGTTTTCATCTTGTGCACGACCATCTAGAGGGTCGCAACAAATGAACAGAACGCTAATGATCACCGTTGACGTTGAGGAGTGGTACCATTCCATGTGGTTTGATATAAACAAGGTAACAGATAATCCACCATCTTTTTGTGAGAAAGATCTTGATTCAATATTAGGTCTTTTCAAGGGGTTAAAAATCGTAGCCACTTTTTTTGTTCTGGCAGAAATTGCGGAAAAATTCCCTGAATTGGTTGAAAGGGTTGCAGAAGATGGACATGAGGTTGCTTGTCATGGGTACTCGCATGATTCTGCGAACAATCTTGGCGAGCAGGAATTTAGAAAGCAAATGAAGAAAGCGAAGGGTGTTATTGAAAGGATCCTTGGACGAAATACACTAGGTTATAGAGCTCCGAACTATGGGATTAGTGCAAAAGCAATTAACGTCTTGGAGGAATTGGGATTTCGTTATGATTCTTCTGTTGTCCCTTGCTTGAGAATCCCAGGTTGGTATGGGTTTCCGCGTGCACCTGTTACGCCATACAGGCCTAGTAAAGAAGACTTATCAAAAGAAGATTCCAACCGAAACTTTTGGGAAGTTCCCATGGCAGTGTTGCCAACTATCAGACTTCCAGGAGGAGGCGGCTGGTTCTTAAGAAATTTCGGGTCTCCATGGACCAAGGCAGTTGTGAAAATGCTCCTAAAAAAGGGGCCAGTCACTATTTACGTACACCCATGGGAAGTGTCAGATTGCCATCCAAATGTAAAGGGAATCCCTTTTCACGTTTTTCGGAGAACAGGCAAATATGTTCGAGACGCGATAAGGGATCTTGTAAAAGATCTTCAAATTGAAGCGACTACGATAAAAGACCTACTTGAAAACGAACGCTACAAGGAACCAAGAAAATTATGAACTGCTACTTTCTTGTTTTTGCAAGAGACAAAAGACATGTGACGGAGAAAATCGAAGAACTCTCAAGATTGAAAGTGCCTTATTTGATAGTATGCGGCGAAAAGCTGAATGTCCCAGGCGTCGTCTATCGGCGGCCAAGAGGAAAGTATGACGCAATCAACTTTGGAGAAAAACTGGTGCCAAAGGAAGCTGACGTAATAGCATTGAATGACGTTGACACAGAAATACATAGCTTTGACATCGCTTGGCACCAATTTGTTCAAGAGGGGGCTTCACTTTTGTTTACGAGAGTCGTGGTTAAGGGAGGACCACAGAATCTGTTTCTTCTTGTTCAAAACAGGATAAGAAGGTTCTTGATGATAGTGGCTGATGGAGACTTGATGATTATGAGACGGAGAATGTTGCGCGCAATTCTTCCCCTTAAACCATGCAAGGCTGAAGACACTTACATTTTGTTCAAAACATTGGAAAACAGAGGAAAAGTGATTTTCTGTGAACAATCTTATGTTGAGACATCCAAAACGCAGAACAGCAGAGAGGAGAAATCGTACAAGCAACGGACTGTTAACGGAGTGTATCAAGCCTTATCCTATGCTAATCCTTCACCTCTCATAGAGGCATTTTATGTTTTTCTTCCTTTTCTATCCCCATTGCTTTTAGTATTCGGCAAGAAAGGATACTACTGGATGGAGGGCATCTTGCTTGGCTTTGTTGACTACCTACGCGGCGACCAGAGTGGATTTTGGTAATCATCCACTGCATGAAAGAGAAATCGAATCTATATAAGTAGCCGGTATGCAAGCCGAACTCAAGGTTCGAAAGGGTTCACAGTGAAAATCGCCCACGTTTGTGACATGTATTTCCCTCGAATTGGCGGAGTCGAGGAAAACGTCAAAAACATTGCTGAGAGACTGGCGGATAATCATGAGGTATCAGTTTTCACAACGGATCCAGTTGGAAACCTGCCCAAAGAAGAAAAAATAAACAATGTTGAAGTTAGGCGATTTCGAACATTGATTCGTACAGAGGCTTATTGTCTTAGCACGGAGCTTCAGAAATTCCTGAAGAAGAATTCAGACGAGTTCGACATAGTACATGCTCACAACTACCATGATCTACCCGCGTTCTATGCCGCTCAAGCCAAGGGCAGGAATAAACTGGTTTTCACGCCGCATTACCATGGAACAGGACACACATTCGTGAGAAGTCTACTTCACATTCCATACAGATTCTATGGAAGAATGATTTTTGAAAAGGCCGACAAAATAATCTGCGTTTCAGATTTTGAAAAAAACCTAGTTTTGAAGCATTTTGGGTTGCATCCGGAGAAGATAGTAGTTATTCCCAACGGTATCAATTCAAGAGAATTTGCTGGTCTGAAAAAGCGGAATATGGATTGCAAAGTAATTCTTAGCGTTTGTAGGCTAGAAAAGTACAAGGGAGTGCAGTTTCTCCTAGAAGCATTGGCTGACCTCGACGGCACCGCAGTTCTAGAAATAGTTGGCAAAGGACCCTACAAGGAAAGCTTGATCAGACTTTCGAAGCGACTGGGCGTCGCAGACAGGGTTAAATTTTGCCAAGACCTACCGAGAAGAGAGCTTCTGCAAAAATATGCTGATGCGGACCTTTTTGTTTTGCTCTCGAAACATGAGGCTTATGGAATTGTCGTTGCTGAAGCTCTGGCATCAAGAACTCCATGTATTGTTGCAAATACATCGGCACTGAAGGAGTTTGTAGACAATGAAAACTGCTTTGGAATTGATTACCCAATCGACACTAAACAACTTGCAGGAATGATGAGTGAGGTCATTGGGAGGAAAGTTGAAGGGGTAAAGTTGTCAGATTGGGATGAAGTGGCCAAGAATGTGGAGTTGGTCTACAACCTAGCGAAAACCTACTAGGGACTAAGCATTCGGGGTGCAGAGCTTGCGAATCTGCTTGATGAATAGTCAAATGTGGACTATGGGGGGCGCAGACAGGTTCTGCGTGGAAATGATAAAAGCACTTGCTAGAAACCACGAAAACGAACTCTTTGTAATATGTGAAAAAATGCCAAAGAAGTTCAGTGTCGAGATCGAAGACTATGACGTGAAGGTATTCGAGACAGGTCTTTCAGGAATCAACTCAGGTAAAACTCTTAGGGCTGCGAGAGGTTGGGCTCAGGTACCGAACTTAGGGAGAAAGATTGCAGAGATTCTTGCTAGAATTGACCCTGAAATCATAAATCCTCACAATTTTCCAGATGTTTTCCATGCTGCTTATTACAAGGCGCATAAGAAGCATGACGTAAGGGTTTCATGGTTTTGCCATGAGCCCTGTAGGCTTTTCTATGACTCGGAAGTCTTCAAGTATTTGCCATTGTCTGAAAAGGTTTTCTTCGCAATATATTCTGATCTCTTTGTTCCCCTTGACAAAAAGTGCATTCGTTTGCTTGTCGACACTATTGGGTCAAACAGCAAGTACACCGCAACATTGGTCAGGGAAATTTATGGACGCAGCTCACAAGTTGTGTATCCCGGAGTCGACACAAGTCGGTTCAAACCCGTAAACAGTGAACTCAAGTATTCCTTGGACTGCGATTTCTCAGTACTTTCAGTCGGCCGTGTGGACTTTTCGCATAAGAACCTGCAAGTTATTCCCATGGTCTTGAGAAAGATAGCGAACAGACATGACATAAAGTGGGTTCACATAGGTGATGGACCGGACGCATCAAAACTGGATAGAATCGCAAAAAACTACGGTGTCCGGGAGCACTTGGTTTTCAAGAAAGAGGTGACAGAGAATGAACTTGTCCAATATTACTCGTCTGCGAATGTTGTTGTTTATACTCCTTTGAGAGAACCATTTGGCTTGGTTCCACTTGAAGCAATGGCTTGTGAAACACCCGTGATAGCGTCCAAACAAGGAGGCACGTCAGAAACAATTCTCAACGGAAAGACAGGATTGCTAGTGAACTTGGATTCAATTTCTGAGATTACGCAAGCCATCTTGTATATTCTCGAAAATGAAGATGTTGCAAGGAAAATGGGGATTCTGGGTCGGAATAGGGTGGACAGTATGTTTACACTTGAAAAGACTGTCAAAGATTTTTGCTCCTTTGTCTACAGTTGACCACGCGATGTATAGTGTTGGACCTTTAAGGTGAGATTTTGCCTCCCAAACAAACATTGCTAAGAATAGTGCCCTTCATCCCTTTTTTACTGTTGGTTTTTTATCCGCTGCTTTGCAGATATGATTTTTCAAAGTCGAGTTTATGGTTTTATGACTTCCTGTCCATGAATAACAACGTTTTTTGGTTCTTGCTGCTAGTAACATCAGTCACAGCTGTAATCGCATGGAAGAAAGCGGCTCTAGGGCTGTCCTCTGTAATCGCGATAGTCCTTCTTTTTTCCGCTGTAGAGGTTGCGACAAACTACCCTATGATTTGGAGGGATGTTTATCTTCACGGTTCAGCAGTCAAAGGAATACTGGACGTAGGCCACATAGCGAATACTTGGGACGCGTATCCAGCCACCTACCCAGGCTTCTTTCTATTGTGGTCAACAGTTTCACTTGTTACAGGAATACAGTTGTTCCCTTCGAATCTACTCTTGCTGTTGCCTGTGGTTGTGGTACTGCTTGCCATAATTCTTGTTCTGGTTTACCGTAGACTATCGGTCAGTCTCAGCACTGGAGCTGCACTTTTTGCGTTTTTGTTGATGAACTTCAACCAGAATGAATTTACATTCATTCATTTTGATACGAGGCTTCTCTCGCTGGTCTTCGTTCTACTTTTCATTCTTTTGTTCCTTAGCAAGACAGGAGGAGCTGCAAGAATAGTGGGTCTAATTGTCGTCTATTGCGCGTTGGTTATTTCGCACGTTTTGAACTCACTTGTTCCGGTCGTTTTTCTTGCAGTATACTGGCTGTTTGAGCGGAAACGGCAAAATTCAGAACCTTTTCTTGTTCTGTCTTGTGCATCAATCTACGTTGCCTGGAACGCCTATTTTGGGTTCCCGCTTCTAAAACAAGCCTTCATGAACTTCGCAAACATCAATCTTTCTCTAGAGACTGCGGTCGGATATTCACCAGCTGCCGTAGGCAATTCGAAGCCCTTTTTTGGAACTCTGTTGGGAGACTACTATAAAGTCTTGTTAGTCATTCTGATGTTGATCTCGATATACTCCATGATCAAGTTAAGAAGTCAACGAAGAACAAGGATTTTGTCTTACTATTTACTAAGCATACTCTTTATTTATGGAGTTACTTTCTTCTCACTTCGGGACATAAGCGTCAACCGTGGGATAGTTTTTGCCTCTCTTTCTCTTGCTGCTCTTCCTTTAATACTGCTCACCTCAAGTAAACGAATCGATTTAAATTTGCTCAAACACAAGACTCGAGTTCGGATAATAATTATTTTGATAGTTTTATTAGCGATCCCACAATTCATGTTGGTACATGAACTTCCCCTGGCCAGATACGGAAGCGTCGAGTCTATCGACGCGACATCACGTTTTCTCGTAAGCTACCGGAATGGACAATCTCTGGTTTCGCTGGGGAACTTTCCAATATATTATTGTTTTTACGAACCCTTCTATAAGGGATACAACAATCTAGGATTCTCAGGATGGAACTCCCTCGCCAATATTACCGATTTCTTGCTTGCAGGCCAAGATGCCGGCTTGAGGATTGTGAGCTACAAGCAAATCGTGGATTGGGGCTGCATACTTGGACACGCAGACTCCTACAACGAATCGGGGAGCCAATGGGATACAGAAGTCTACCCAAAACTTGACACGCATTTCAACAGAATTTACAGCAATGGTTTCGAAACTATATTTAGATAGCACTTCACCGAAGTTAAGCAGTGCGCCGCCGGCATCATATATTACTGTCTAAGGACAACGAGCTTGAGCTTCCGATCTAGATTTGGAGTGAAGGAATAATCGATGAGCGCGCGCGTTTGCAAATTGTGAAATATGGCTTTATACAGAATGTATTGTAGTGAGACGATGAAACACAAAAGAGAGACAGCCAAACATGACGGACAGACTTTTACTGTGCGTGACGTCGTGTCAGTAGTTCCCAAAAGCACCGTAGTTGGAAAAAAAACCAGAATCTGGCGTGGTGTTAACTCTTTGGCGATTGCAAGTGAAAAGGATTTGACTTTCATTACCTCTAAGGCAGACGCGAATTTGCTTGAAGATACACAGGCTTCGGTTATTCTTGCCCCGCGAGACCGTTTTGGACATTTTCCTAGAAACAAGACAGTAATATTGTGTGACAATCCACGACTGGCGTTTGCGAGGGTTGCGAAACGTTTTGTTGGCGCTGACTTACAGGAAGGCATCCATCCTACCGTTGTGATTTACCATCCTTACGTGAAAATCGGCGTTAACGTGACGATCAGGGCTTATGCTGTTTTGGGTGGGCATGGTTTTGGGTATGAAAGGAATGAAAAGGGGGAACTGGAGAAATTCCCGCATTATGGAAATGCCGTTATTGAGGACAACGTTGACATAGGGTCTTTTTCCACTGTGGAAAGGGCTGCATTTGGCAGCACTATTGTTGGGCGTGGAAGTAAGATCGACAGTTTTGTGCATGTTGGCCACAATGTTAGAATAGGCGAGAATTGCGTAGTCGCTGCGGGTGCGATATTTGCTGGGTCGGTGACCGTTGGCAAGGGTGTTTTCGTTGGAGTGAACAGTTGTATCAAGCAAAGCGTTCATGTCGGAGATGGTGCAACGGTGGGAATGGGGTCTGTGGTTATTCACGATGTGGCAGAGAATGATGTTGTAGCTGGTTGTCCGGCGGTGTCAATTAGCGCGTCTGCGGAAAAACAAAGGCAAAAACCCAGCAGAAATCCAAGGAAAAACTTCTGAATATTTGCGCGTGCTAGTAATGTACAGTTACATACAAGAGAATCAGTGGAGAGGCTAGCTATTGGAAAACGTGTTTAGAAAGTTGCTTTTTGTAGGTCCTCACCCTGATGACGTCGAACTGGGGTGCGGGGGCACGATAGCCAAATATTCACGGAGTTCCAGAATAATATACCTGATCTTGTCTCCATGCATGGAAGAGCCAAAAAACAAGAATATCATTAACGAAGTCAGAAGAGCAATTGATATTCTGGGAATTTCAGAAAAGGACTTGATCATCAAGAAAATACCGCGCCGCAATTTCCACGATCATAGAAGAAGAATCAGAGAGACATTGATTTCTGTGAGAGACGAGTTTGAGCCAGAGCTTGTCTTCTGCCCATCACTAAGAGATATACATCAAGATCACTCGGTGACCGCTGAGGAAACATTAAGACTATTCAGGGATAACGGCGTAATATCGTATGAGGCGCCGAGGAGTTCGCTCTTCTTTCAACCAAATCTCTACATCATTCTGAATGATGAGGGCTTCTCCCAAAAGATGAGGGCGTTGCGGTGTTATAAAAGTCAGTTTGATCGCTATTACTTTAACCCAGATGTGATCCGATCGCTCGTCTGCATGAGAGGTAGCCAAGCCAGAGCAAGGTATGCAGAAGCATTTGAGATTCTGCGAATGAAGCTGCCATAAGCTCGTGTGCTAATAGATCGATCGTCGTCTGAAAATTACGTTATTGAGTATGGTTTGTTGCAAAGAATGTGGTCTGAGAAAATGTTCAACGTGGCTGAAATTCCTGCAAAAGTGGAATACTCGATATTCTATGTTGCGAACATGTACAACCTGCGACTATTAGACCAGCTTGGCCGGAAATTGAATACTTCGATTCTTGCCACATTGATCGATCGATCGATCAAGTCAGATGCGATTTGATGGAGAGATAGTTGCTGAAAGTCGCTGTGGTTTTGCCGTACAACAGTTTCGTGGAAGTCAACATGTGCAAGGCTTTTGAGAAAGCTGGAATTGATTGCTGGTTCATAACATCTGATAGGGAACGGCTTGACTACAGAGGAACCGGAACTAAATTTGAAAAATACGCAAAGACTCTTCAGCTACCTACCGTGCTAGATAACGGACTTCTCATGCAATACGCTCCCTTCCCAATAACACCGAAACTCGTTGATACAGTGAGAAGCCTAAGTGTCGATGTTGTTAATGTCTCTGAACATATCTCCCCTGCCACTTGGCTCTTTTCCATATACAAGAAGGGGTGGAAAACCGTGCTGACTCAGCATGGGGAAGTTTACAAGAAGCCGAGAGACAGAGTTTACAATCTACTGACAAAGAGAGCGCTGATTCCACGCCTAGACGGGTTTGTTGGCATAGCTTTGAAGACCAAGGCCTTTCTTGAGAAAATAGGGGCACAAAACGTCAAGGTTATCCCAAATCCGATTGACTGTGACCTTTTCAAACCTGAAATAGAGTATGAGAAAAGAGAAAACATAGTGTTGTTTGTTGGAAGGGCTGACACTTGGAGAAAACTGGATTTGCTGCTCAGGGCGATGAAAATCGTGAAGCACAAGATGAAAGAAGCGCTGCTATGGATTATTGGTGCTGAAGGAAATCTTTCTCCGTACCTGAGGAGAACTCACGATATCAAATACTTAGGGATCAAGGCACATATTGAGATGCCGAAATATTGTAACTTGGCGAAAGTCTTTGTTAATCCGCCTTGGGGCGCGGGTTGCGGTTGTGCCACTTCAGAAGCATTGTCGTGTGGGACACCCATTGTCGGAACAAAAAACTTGGATTTTCCATTCAATTGGAGGAATGGCGAATGCGGATATCTCGTTGATGAGAATCCAAGGAGTCTAGCCGATGCGATAGTTGAGGCATTTCTTAAGGGAAATGAAATGTCTGGTAAATGTAGGGAACTTGCATTGAAGCAGTTTAGTTACGAAAGTGTTGGAGGAAGGTATTTGGAGGTGTTCGAGCAAGTTTTGAACACAGGACGTTAGAGGCCGCCAAGAAAATGCTGTGTTCATAAATGAAACAGCGGAAAAGGTTGCGTGCTTATTGGACTATTAGTATCATTTCTTATCTTTGTAATAAGATTTTCGAAAGAGTAATAGCAAAGCGAGTATTACGCAGCTGCTAGATCTTTGTATGTGAACCAACTTGGCTTACGTGTTCCATCTGCTCTTACAAGCCCGAAGAAATCTGTTCCTGAATCTTTGATCATGTAATACACGATACTGTTAAGTTATTTGTGGTGGTACAGCTTTTGTATTCAGATTGTTGGTAACGGGTTAAAGTTACTAAGGTTTATATACCTAGTATGTGGAAAGATTCCACAGGTAGGTTGTGAGTGAAATGGTGAAATTAAATCCAGAAGACAAACCAGATATGCTACAAGCTATTACGAACAGTTCACGACTGACAATGTTGGCATATCTAGAGAAAACTAAACGTGCCAACATTTCACAAATTGCTAAAGCTGTTGGGCTGGATCGGTCAACGGTAGTTTATCATTTGAGTTTGCTGAGTAAAGTGGGGTTGGTTGAAGAGCAAACCGTTCCAATTAGACCCGCAACGTCCACTGGTGTAATAGGACGGTTTTTCGTTCTTAATACAAAGAATGTAAGTGCCGCTGTTGAGTTGCTAACGAAGGAACTTGCGACGATATTAGCACCAAAAGGAACTTAGTGAGGAAAGAATCGCGAGAACAATGAGAACAATGTCAAACCAAATTTCGTTACTCCCCATATTTTCTTTAGTCTTTCTTCGATATTTGTAGTAGACTCGTATTCTTCTTCTTCGGTGAATATTCCGTCAATTTCAAAGGCATTATCTGTCTTCTTGATTGGAATATCGACTTTGTTGACCACGAACGGCTTTTCATCTTGTAGTTTGATTTTGGGTTTTGATATATGAAGCACATGGTAATCATAACTGCCTAGGCAGTGAAGAAGTATGCCAAATGATTTGACTCTAACAGTGCGAACATTTTGTGGTGTTCCAGCTATTGCCTCCCAATATACCTCTTCTGCACTTTCAAACCCCAAGGTTTTTACAAACGCCATCAATAGAGGGGATATTTCATCAGCCATTGAGCTTCCCCCTTGTTTGGGAGATGGTACTGTTAGTACATCCTACGTGATATAAGACTTATGGTAGAACAATACTGTGACATATTTGTGATAACCTAAGACCCAATCTATCTACATATAACAGCGTTTTTAAAGCAGTGTAACTTTTAATGGTTTTGTGAAAGCATGTTCTATACTGGATTTGACTCAACTGCTTTGGAAAAGAAGTTTGAGAGACTCGACGAGTTCTTGGATGCTCCTTATGGAACAGAAACAGAAGAGACAGAACCCACGGTACTCAAAGCATTGATAGGTGCCTCTGTCACAACTGAGGTCGAAGACTTCGATGAACAATATCGGACAGCATTGAAAGAAGCTCTTGACAAATATCATATTAGACGAGAAAAGACGCTTTACAAAGGTGCTCACTTGTTGAGGCAAGCAGGAGAGAAAGCTGATGCAATAATAACTGACCTTTTGAACGATTTGGAACCAGCTATATCTCATATTGACTTATATTTTGCCACTTACGACAAACCATATATTTCGATTTATGGCAGAGCACAAGGAGAGCGTATTACTCCCTTTGAGTATATAGAAAAACACAAAAATGGTTTTGCACATGCTTGTCTTTGGTGGCATTGGCGTACCTATTCAAAAAATGAAGCATCGTATGAATACGATGTTGATTATTTCCAAAGTAAGTCAACGCCAGCGTGGAGAGAACTTGAAACCAACAAAGTGAACATGAAAGCTTACTACAATGGCTGCGAGTGCAATTCTCTGATTTCTTTTGCTGACCTCTTACTGAAGACTATTCAAGTCTTCCATTTTGGAACGATTGATTATCGTAGTATCGCTGCCCCTTTGCGTAAAAGGTGTAACACCTACGCTTTAAGCAAAAAAATAAACAGTTACAACCTTTCCAAGTATGATTGGGTCATTAGATATACGGTACCCGACATTCCTTTGGACATAAACCTACAACCATACGTCAAGCATCCAATCTATTTTGTTGCATGGACTCCTACACTACCAAGAACCACAGTCAAATCAAGTTTTGAGTGGAGCACACTCTATAATTCGATAATATTGAAAGCCATCGAGAATCAGGGGTGCGTTAAATTCTTAGATTTTGATAAGGACATGACTTTCTGGGAAGATGCCGACTACATCATACCTTGGGAACCAACAGATCAAGAACATGTAAGACAGCTATCAAGCATGGGATTCACCCAAATGCCCAGTGTAATACACACCACTACTCTTGATAACAGAAAGACATAATGCGCATTTTCGCAAAGAGTGTACCCTTTGGGCTTAGAATACACCAATATACAGCGTTTATAAAGCCATATTTAACACTTGTGGAACACTATTCTATCTGTGCATTGTCTCACGCTTGTTCCGCACGTGTCTAACGCATATCTAACGCCTGTTAGACGAACTGTAATTATCTTATGGCTACTCTTTTCTTGATATGCTTTTCCCATTCTTCTTGAGTCAACACGCCTTTTTCCTCTAGTAGTTCCACCAAGCTTGAAAGCATCGTATCTAATAGGTCAACCTCTTCTGTAAGTTCACGTTTCGGTTTATTCTTTGCCATGTTTACCACCCTTCGTCAAATATCCCTTCTCAGACAGCCAAGACATGATTATTGTTCTCAGAGTGTCCGAACAAGTTTCGCCAATCTTTCCAACAAGCTCTTTTTTCAATAGTTCGGCCACATTTTCAGGAAGAGCAACTAACACTTTTCTCATTTCACAATCGCCTCCACTTCTCTCTTCGCTTCTTTCTCAGGACTCGTAGCTTTGGTCAAAAGTTGAGTTTCATATCTTGTCGCTTCATCTATCAAGCCTCTCCAAGTGCTAGGTGCTTGTGCCCTTGCAGCTTGTGCAGGTGTTTTTCCGCCTAGACTTTGGTGTGGTCTTACATAGTTGTAGTGGATTGTGAATCCTTCGAGAATTGATTTTGTAGACTCAAAAGCTTTGAGTCCTCGCATTACTCTAGTGCGATCTTTGACTGTTCCATGCATCCTTTCAACGATATTGTTCGTCTCCCTTGCTCGTATTCCAACTCTTTGAACCAACTCAGGTCTAGTGTCCTTTCGCATCGTGTAGAAAACTTTGTTGAAAGCTGCTTCGTACACAAAGCTACCATCCACGAACACGGCTCTAGGTCTGACCTTACTCTGGTCAAGTCCTTGCTTGAATACTGCAATTGTGTCTTCTAGGGTTCTTGTTCCTGAGACGTGAGACGCTACCAGAAACTTTGTGTCCTCATCTATCATTTCCCAGAACCAAACATTTCGCCCTTCACACGAAAGCATTGTTTCGTCTTCATGCCACAAACCTGAAAGTTGCGGTGTCATTGTGCTAACGAAATCTTTGACTAGCTTAGAGTACTTCTTTATCCAATTCAAGATCGTTACTTGGCTTACTCTTTCGCCGAAAATCTGCTCTAGGTTTCTTTGAGCCTTGCGCAGACTTAGACCATCATAATAGAAGTTGAGTGCTGCAACAACGATATTCTTTTCAACTCTCATTTTCGAGAAGTTGCCGTTCTCAAAGAAGCGGTGTCCACAGTCCTTGCACTTGTAAACTTGTTGACCTTTGACCTTGCCCCATTTTCGAACTTTTTCAGAGCCACAATACTTGCATTGCATACGTCTCACAGGTATACTATAAGATACCTTGCACTATATATGGCTTGTGGTATGCCCACAAGATACCCATACGAACTAAACCTTTTATTGGGAACAAACACCTTATCACTAATAGGGAATTATTATGGTAAAAGTAACAATGAGACCTTGGGAAGAAGTCATAATCCATGAAAGTATTCAATATGTTTTTGATGATTTCATTAAATTGTGCAGCATGGGAGTTCAACCAGGAGGTTTAGCCAATCCACTTCACTGGGCAGAAGGTATAGTTTTCAGGGTTATGGCTATGCCTCAAACTGATGAGGTTATCAAGGAACAACTTGCTGGCAAGATCCATTGGAGTGCAATCGAGTGGGCAATAATGCCAAAATACCAACAAGTCATAATGATAGGCGACATAAACGCAAAAATCCCTATAGTCAATGCAAGTTCCACGGCAATCCTTCGTGATGTTATTATTTCCATAAAGCAAACCGCTAGAACCTAGCCTTTCTAGCTCACCACAAATAACTTAACAGTATCGGTGTTCCAGCCTATCTCGGTTATCCAAACAATTTTCATCCCATCCCCATATTCCCTCATCACATCAAGAACTTTCGCTATGTTAGGATAATACCCGCTGTCCGACCCTTCTTCAAGAGGAGAACCCTCACCGTAAGGATGAATCCCAAGAATATCAAAATATGGTTTCCAACCAGATTCATACATTCTTCTCGTCCAATCAAAGTCGGCGTTGCTCATCCCACCGGAGATCACTACAGCATCGGGATCCGCGCTTTTTATGCCTTCATAGGCAAATCGAAGCAAGGTGGAATATTGCTCTTCAGTTCCTTTCCAATATTCGTACAGGTTCGGTTCGTTCCAGATCTCCCAGTACTTCACCTCATCTTTGTATCGGTTCACAAGTTCCGTTACAAAGTCTTTGAAGTCCTGAGGATCAGTTGGAGGATAGGTCCAGAACTCTGGAGTTTCTGTCGAGGTGTTGCTTGCCCACGGAGGACTGTTTCCGATCAAAACAAGTATATCCTTGGCCAAAGATAAACTTGGAATTTTGCCTATTTTATAGTCCAATTCTTCCCAGTCATAAACTCCCTTGAAGGGCTCTGCCACATCCCAGCGAACAACAGTTCTCACCAGCCCTGGACCTATCTCCCTTGCCAGTGCACAGCTTTCCTCGAATAGCGGGTCAGGCACATTCCACGTGTTCAGCGTTATTCCCAAAGAAAGACTGTTGCATTTGATTGTTCCATGGTTCTCGATGGTTGTTGCATAGTTGATGCCTTTGGTTGCCAGTGGGATAATGTTAAGAAGAATAACTACAGTGGCAAATACGACTGAGCGTCTCTTCATTGCAGTTCCCGACTAGCACGGGTATGTATTATATCGTACTACACGATAAAGTTTTTCACGGACGCGTTGTACAACAATACAAAAAAAACGCACGCAAAGACATTTGCGTCAATTGATGTTCTTTTCAACATTGGCAAAAAGAGTCTCAAAAGAATTTCGTAATCGATCGCGCAGGCATCTGCATGCTCATAGGCTTTCTTGTCTTCATGTTGCCTGCTGTCTACATAATCGCGCAATAGTGTTGAACCTCAAGAGGCTGATGATATGAATCATCCAAACGCATCAGTTATCGCAGGGAGAATCAATTCTAACGATCGATCGATGATCAGGATGCCTATTTTTGACGCTCAGAGAATTGTCTCGTTCATTCTGGTTGCATTTGTGCTGGCGCTTGCTTCAGTCTTAATAATCAGAAAGCTGCATAAACCGAACGTGGAGCGGGAAGCCATGTCAGAGTCGGGTAGAAATAAACGCGATTCTAGGGCGTCAGAGTTCAATATCTACAGGATCGTTCCATACACGCTGCTCGCGCTCGGGCTCGTTTCCCTGATCATATCTGCTTTTTCAGGTCTATACGTTCCTGCTTTCATCGGGCTCGGCTTAACCTTCTGGGGAGCCCTGCTATTATACCTCACCCCGATCAAATACGTGAACCTCGAACTGGTGAACGCAACCGCGTCTTCAAGCCTCGCAAACCTAGAAAGAACACTCTCAAACACCGAAACAACGGGCAAGGGCGTCTACCTGCCACCGGAACGCCTCAAAGACTACCAGTCCAGCCTAGTTTTCATCCCGCGGAAGCCCGACGACCCCCTGCCTGAACCCGAAGAAACAGACCTAGAAAAACTGCACTCCGACAACCCCGGAGGCATACTGTTGACGCCGCCAGGTCTAGCCCTTTCGAGACTATTCGAAAACAAGCTCGGAACATCGTTCACGGAAACCGACCTCCCCTATTTACAGAAAAGGTTGCCCAAGCTCTTCGAGGAATTGGAGATAACAAGAAACCTGAGCATCCAAGTTGAAGACAACACCGTGACGGTCGAAGTAACGACCCACATCTTCAAAGACCTGTGCGAAGAAACCAAAAAACTGCCCAAAACACAGGAAGCGGTCGGGTGCCCATTTTCCAGCGCCATAGCCTGCGCCGTAGCAAAGGCATCTGGAAAACCAGTGACTATAGAAAAAGAAATGCAGAATCTCGACGGGTCAACAAGAATAACGTACAGACTGCTTGAGGATTGAATAGATGCAGATACCTCTTGACTTTTGGAACGTAGGCCTATGGCTGGCAGTGACAGCCATAATCCTGCTGATAACCGCTCAACTTGTTTCAGCCTATGATGGCCCAGCAACCCTGATCATCGATAAAAAAAGACTAAAGAACGCAACGTTGATCATCGGAATCCTATTCTTGGCAGCAGTTACCATACGCGTCTACGAAATGATAGTCTCTGCCGAGAAGCAACCACGTGCAGGTTACTGCACTGAAGCGACACCGTCCAAATGGCTCATCAGCGAACGCTTCGGCAGCTATTCGTCGGCAAATCCAATGCCCGCAGTTGCTCGATGCCTAACCGGGGTTATAGGCCAGTTTGTTAATCATTTTTAAGAAGAAATCCGCCCTGAATTTCAAAAATGGGTGAAAAGCAAAGATTACACTGGACAAGCAAGTTGTTTTGGCGTAACAGTTGACGAGGAGACTATGGTTTCATCAAATGTCGGAAATACGTATTCAAGGCAAGGAAAAGAACTTAGACCTACGAATATAGTATTGCAGATTTTGCGAGGCCTAATAGGAATTAATGCTTTAGTTTATTCACCAACAATCGACTCATATAAATAACAACCATCAGCATATTTCACCGATTTTTTATAGGGCTTGTGTTGGCTCGTTTCTAGTCGCCAAACGAAAGTTTACAGGATGAAGAACCAAACGGAGAGTTTACAGAACCCACATTAAGGTAGCGCGCATGCCTGTTCCTAAATTCGTTTGTGGGGTTAGGTTATGCTTCTGGTTTTGTTTGGGCTATGGATGATCATGCGTTTGGGATGTGAAAAGCATCCTTAGGAACATGTTTTGGAAAAGTGAATTCTTTTTTTGTCACGGTGATTGCGTGCTTGGGATATGAGAAATATCGCTTGAAGGCGCGGTCTGAACGTACTGCGGTTGGAAAAGCGAATCTGGGGGAACGCATGCGCGCCACTGGGCAATTCCTCCGGAATCTTCAGAGAAGTAGTAGTCCTAAGGGCCCTTAGGGTCGACTACTTCTGACCCAAGCCTGTCAATTTTCTTCCGAAGTGCTTCAGGCTCTTCCTCAACCTAGCAACGATTGCATCAAGCGCGCGCAATTTAGGAACAAGCATGCCCGCGAAGGAAGATCGATTGTTCTAAACAGAGAGGCAGCAGAAAACATCAGAAGGCCAGACAAAGCAGTCTCCCCAACAAGCTTCAACACATAATAAAGGGACAAGGCAGCGCGCTATCTTACTTGGAGCACGCTTTGGTTTCTAGGCTCGATGAGACTGGTTTGGTCTGATAATGGTTTCCGTTGTTCTCGGGAGCTGGAGTGATTGATGTGGCTGATTTGGTTCCGTATTGAAGTTGTCCAAGCTGGAGCGTCCTCTGCTTTGAACTCCATCTTCTCAAGTCTCTCTGCTCCTATTTGAGCCGAAACCTGCAGCTTCTCCGGACCCATCACTCTCTTCGCCGTGCTAATGGCTCGGATTCTTTCAAGTTCCAATTCCAAACATGGAACAATTTCTTTCTTCAACATACCCCCTTTACCTACAACGATCAATCTTTTGTTTGTCAAAGCCATTTCACCTTCAACTTTTTCCCATTCAAGTCTCTCTTTGAAATCGCCTCGAAGAATGCCCTGCCAACCCATTGCCATCCCTTTTGAACAGTTCCCTTCACCCTTTCCTTGTTTGACCATTGATTCTCCGGGTCTGAGAATCACCCCAGCTTTTCCAAACAGGCACAATAGTTCACCTTCATTCCCAAAAAGCTCTCTATTGGTTAGCCCTGAAGAATTAGTGGAACCCTCCGTACTAAGATTAATTAGCTGGGCCATTTCTGGAAAATGCTTGGATGATATGATACCTTTGGAGAACTTCACACTCGAGACTTTATAACCTTCGTGGGTCTGCCGGTACACAATCAAGAAAATGCAGTGGGCGGGCGCATAACTATCACCGTCACGCGCTAGTCCGATCGATCGATCGTTTGAGTTCATAAGTGTTTAGTGCTTTTTCGAGAGCTCTGAGCCCTTCAATAAGGCTTGGTCTATCAGGATCGATGTTGCCAAGACTCAGTCTTATCATGCTAGACCTTTTCAGCTTGCATCCGTTTTTGAACAGGAAGAACGTTCCCGGTACGGTTGCCACGCTGTACCTTTGTATGGCGTGTAGATTCATCCATTCGTGAGTGTCTGGCGTTGGCAATTGCACCCAGTAGGTTACGCCCATCTTGTTGGGAAAGAATTTGAACCCCCAGTCTCGTTTCTCAAGCGACTCCATTTCTGCTTGTGCTTCTCAAGGTTTCCCCAAGCTTCACTCAGCAGTGCTATGGCGACGATCTGAGTGATATTCGAGCTGTTGCCCACAGTGTTCAGGACATCCGTGTACAGTTCATCAACAAGCCTCTTTGAAGCCAACGCGACCCCGAGCTTCAATCCGCCCAGACCATAAGCCTTTGTGAAACTCGTCGTAACTGTGCCATACTCGGGATCAACAGAGAACAGCGTGGGCACGATCCCACGGTCAAATTCCGCGTATATTTCATCGCACAACACGTAAAGGCCACGCTCGCGTGCAAAGGCCATCACTTCTCTCAACTCTTCCGCCTCAGACACGAAGCCGCTAGGTGCATGAGGATTGGTTAACACAAGCAAGCCAGTCTTCTCCGAGACCACCTTTCGAAGCGCATCCACATCAAGTCTGTAAGCATCTTTCTCCAGCCTATCGAGCCTTTTCACATGCCCAAAGTGCTCTTGCACTTGTCGAAGCAAAGGCTCGTAGGTCGGATACTCCACAATAGCCTCGTTCTTCTCAGGATTGCGTTCTGCCAAGTACCTGATTACACGTGCGTTCTGGCCTGAAACCCCCTCGCTTGAAACAAAGACGTTCTCCGGCTGCACATTGTACCGTTTTGCCAACAGTTTTGCAAGCTCAGGATTGCCATGCGCATAGTTGACACCAAGATCAACTTCGCCCATGTCAAGACTGAATGTGAAGACGCCTATGCCACTTGAACAGAAATCGTATTTCACCATTGGTTTGCGAACGTACCAATCGAGATACAAGGATTTATGCCTCGTTTCCAGCACCCAAACACTGTAAAACCTGTTTCCCGCTTATCCTTTTCCCTCTTTCCTTTGAGTCAGTCAGTTCGCATATCTCTCTTTTTGTGAAAAGACGAAATTGAGGTAATTCTAGCGACGAGCGTCCTATTGGTCGTGAAGCTTGAATCGCAGTATCGCGGCGACTCCGCCGAATGAGTTCTTAAGCATCTGCCCTTCTTCGGTTTCAGTCGAGATTATCTCAACGTCGGCGTTCGTGTACTCTGCAAGCCTAGCAAAGTCATCTATTAGATCTTCTTTGTCAACTACGCTCAAAGCCGGGGCATTGCACCTGGGACATGGTTTTCCCGTAAGGTTTTGTTCAAAACTCATCAGCACCTGATTCTTCACCGTGTGTTGTTCCTGGTAGCCGCAGGCAGTGCATTTCACCGTGACCCGTGACATGTCTAGTCCTTCAGAAAGCAGCAGCGTGTTTACCGCACCCGATTCTAATGCTCTCCTGACCTCTTGTTCGCCGTACGTGATCTTGCCCGTGTCATGCCCGACTTCGTACAGAAACTGCTGCATTATCTTCCTCTCCTCTATATAACGCACCTTCCGCATCACTTCCGGAGCCCTTTCAACGACTTCTTTCACGCCCTGCTCCTCAACGTAAGCCGTGTCAATAACGTCTATGACCTTGTTCTTCAACATATAATTCAGATAATCACCCTTCTCAAAATCATACTTCGTCGGCCCAGGACCAGCGAGTATCAAGCCCTTCAGATTTTCAATGGGCAAAAAAATCTCGTTGGCATGTTCGCCCACTCGAGTAAAATACTCCTGAAGCCGCATCTCCCTCAGTCTCTCATACCTCCTAGCTGACTGCCCTCCAGCGCGCGTTTTACCGGGGACACCTGAGGACATTTCTCTGACTATTTCAAGCCTTCTACCTTGAAGAGTGGCAAGCGTGGCGCCTGAAGAATCGATCAGAAGTATACCGTAAGTCTCCTTCTCCCTCAGCATCTCCTGCAGATACTCAGTGTGGAACCTCGCATCACATCTGTAGAGCCAAATGTGTATTGGCTCCGGCGGAATAATAACGTAGGTTTCAATTCTCTCACTTCCAGCACCATTCTGAGGAATAGCGCCGCAGAATATCACCAGCCCGTTTTCAGGGGCCTCCTTGAAAAGTTTGAGGCGCTGCTGAACCTTCACGATGGCTTCCATGACGTTCTTGCGGGTGGTGGTAGACTTTATGTTCGATGCCGTGCCGTACTCGTCTCTGAGCGTGTTTATGACGTCGCTGATCTGTTTTCCATACGGCACGTAGACTGAAATAAGCTCGGTTCCACGTCCTTCCTTGTCCGCCAGCGTCATCAGTGTCTTTTTCAGCCGAAAC
>Ga0315268_10002145_pt1 | contig 22511 bp, 30 predicted proteins | sample C1_top_MG_FD_204535 | JGI IMG/M metagenome (GOLD analysis project Ga0315268, IMG submission 204535) | Sediment microbial communities from Yellowstone Lake, YNP, Wyoming, USA - C1_top | ecosystem: Environmental > Aquatic > Freshwater > Lake > Sediment | place: USA: Wyoming | collected 2017-08-01 | reverse complement strand
GACTCGCACCGGTGCCGAGTTAACTATCAAGTGGGCAAAGGAAAAGTACAGTCCGATAGCACTGGTAGGGCAGACCAAAGCTGATGTCAGGGACACGATGGTGGAAGTCGGGGAGTCGGCTATTCTCAATATCTGTCCTCCCTGGTTCAGACCAGAATATGAACCTTCCAAGAGGCGGTTGACATTCCCTAATGGAGTGCTGGCCATAATCTACTCGGGGGATGAGCCAGACCAGTTAAGAGGTCCGCAGCACTCCAAAGCGTGGGTGGATGAACTGAGCAAGTTCAAGTACCCGCAGGAGACATGGGATAACCTGATGTTTGGCTTGCGGATGGGTGAAAATCCCCAGGCTGTAGTTACCACCACACCCCGCCCGATTCCGATTATCAAGGCACTGGTGAAAGATTCTAGGACGGCGGTTACCAGGGGTCACACGCTTGAGAATAGGGAAAATCTGGCGCCAGACTTCTTGAACTATATCCTTAGTCGATATGAAGGCACAAGGCTAGGTCGGCAAGAGCTAGCTGGAGAGATACTGGACGATAACCCAGAAGCACTATGGCAGCGAGATAAAATAGATGAGTCAAGGGTAAAACAGCACCCAGACCTGACCAGAGTCGTAGTAGCGATAGACCCACAAGGAACAGATAGCCCCGAATCAGCCGAAACGGGCATTGTAGTAGCTGGCACAGCCCATGTTGGCGGGCAATCGCATGGCTATATTCTGGCTGACCTTACCGTAAAAGGTACTCCTGAAAAATGGGCGACTGCCGGAGTCACCGGCTATTACAACTATAACGCCGACTTGATAGTGGGCGAAGTCAATAACGGCGGGGACATGGTTGAGCACACTATAAGGACTGTAGACCGCAATGTAGCTTTTAAAAAAGTCCATGCCAGTCGGGGTAAATATACTAGAGCAGAACCAATATCAGCATTGTACGAGCAAGGTAGAGTTCACCATGTAGGCTTCTTTCCTGAGCTTGAAGACCAGCTCTGTGAATGGGTACCGGGTAATAAGAGTCCAGACAGGCTAGACGCCCTGGTCTGGGCATTAACGGAACTAATGTCAATTGGCAGAGGATATGCATTTGAGGTATAAATAAGCGTAAATTGAGCCTAAAAGACTTGACAAATGTTTACGAAGTGTTACATAATAATACTAAAAAGGGTGGTGGCGCTATGCTAAAGAAAGGATTGGTTATATACGAGCCTAGAGGAAGAGCCGGGGAATATGCTCCCTTAGCTGTCAATTTATATAAGGGATGCGGGCACGGCTGTATATACTGCTATGCCCCGGAAGCCACGTTTGTAGATAGACAGAAATTCATAAAAGCCCTCCCCCGCCAGGACATAATTAAAAAGCTGGCAAAGGACGCACCCCAGGCTGCATTAGATAGCTACAAGGGGAATGTCTTGCTTTGCTTTGTAACAGACCCTTACCAGCCCATAGACATAACCTATCAGCTAACACGCCAGGCTATAGAGATACTTCACGAAAATCTCTTTAATGTCATCATATTGACCAAGGGTGGTAAGAGAGCGGAGAGAGACTTTGACCTACTTCGGCCCGGTGACGAGTTCGCTACTACGCTAACATTCCTGGATGAGCAGAAGTCCTTACAGTGGGAGCCTTGGGCAGCAATCCCAGGAGAGAGAATGGAGACACTGAGAAAAGCCTACAAACTCGGTGTTAAAACCTGGGTTAGCCTTGAGCCGGTAATAGAGCCTGCCGAATCACTCGAAATAATCAAGCAGACTCATACTTTTGTGGATTTGTTCAAGGTAGGCAAATTAAACTATCACCCCAGAGCCGATGAGATAGACTGGCGTAAATTCCTGCGGGAATGCATAGCCACACTGAAGCAATACGGCTGCCAGTATTACATAAAAAGGGACTTGAGGCGGTATAATTAGTACAGGTGTTTCCATGACAGCATTTTATGAAACCAAAGGTAGAAATGGTGAACTTATTTCTCTTTATTTTCAGGACTGCATTGAAGGCATGAGGGCAACGCTTCAGCCTCGTTCGGTTGATGTGGTAGTCACTTCACCTCCATATAATATCGGGGTTCGCTATAACAGCTACCATGACCAAATGCCAAAGGCATCCTATCTCCGTTGGATGGGAGATGTAGGAGAAGAATTGAAGCGTGTATTGAGTGATACAGGCTCGTTTTTCCTGAATATTGGGAGCAAACCTTCAGACCCTTGGATTCCGTTTGAAGTTGCCCAAGAGTTAAGGCGTCAGTTCGTCCTTCAGAATGTAATTCATTGGATAAAATCAGTCGCTATATCCAAGGATGATGTAGGAAAGTATCCGAACATGTTGAAGGACATAGCAGTGGGGCATTATAAGCCTATAGCGGGGCGAAGGTTCTTGCACGATTGCCACGAATATATCTTCCATTTTACGAAGTCAGGCAAAGTTGCAGTTGATAGGTTGGCTATTGGTGTTCCATACCAAGACAAATCCAATATCGGACGCTGGCACTCCGCTAAACAGGATATAAGGTGTCGGGGCAACACTTGGTTTATTCCTTACAAGACTATTCGGGATAAACAAAGCCAAAGACCGCACCCGTCTAGTTTCCCTGTGGCTTTGCCTGAAATGTGCATAAAGTTTCATGGCGTTAGGCAGAGCAAACTTGTCGCTGACCCATTTGTGGGTATAGGCTCTACAGCGTTAGCGTGTCTTCAGCTTGGGATTTCTTTTGTTGGTTTTGATATTGATAGGCAATATTTGGAGACAGCTTCAAAACAAATAGAATCATACTTGAACGTCAAACCTGCGCAACAAGCATTGCTGTCTCCCATTTTGTTAAAAGTGTGATTGCCTCCTTGACCGGGGAGGGTATGCGAAAACATAAAGTTTGTCCATTGGAGGAAAAGTATGGGCAGTTTATTTGCCGTATATGCCCGCTTCAATATTGTATTTTAGAGAAGACGGGCATAACATCTAAGAGTGAGAAATTAGTTTTCCAGACAGCATTAGATATTTATATGAGGGACCTTGAAGTTCATAACATCTTAACGAAAATAAAAGAAGGAAAACTAAAGGTAGTAGACTAGAGATAAGAAACTGCCACTCCGATGTGCTATAATAATTCTGAGATGGCAGTTAAAGATATTGTCAAGCGGCTTGGTGAAATTAAGACAGGGGCAGAAATAGTCCATCATCGCAATGGAATTAAAGATGATAACCGCCTTGAGAACCTTGAATTATTGCCTGATATAGGGAAGCATAATCTTCATTCCATTTGTGCCAACTGCGATTTGCGGAAAGAAATCAGGTTAATGCGCTGGCAAATTAAGGAACTAACCCAGCAATTGCAAGGGAGGTTAAAAGTTGACTATTAAATCCAGAATTCAAAGGCTGTTGGGATTCCGTCTGGGTGGCAGTTACATTAGCGAATTTGCCATACCGCCTGGGTGGTCGTATCAGAGATACCTCGAAATTTATGGAGAGGTGGGCTGGCTATTTGGGGCTGTATCTCTTATTGCTAATTCTGTAGCTGATAGCAGGTGGAAATTCTATCATAAGAAGAATCGCAAGGAATATGAGGAGATAGATGACCATCCTATTTTAGATTTGCTTAATTATGTTAATCCCTTCCAAACTCGATACCAGTTTCTTCTAATGCTTCAAACATATATCGGTTTAGTGGGCGAGGCTTTTATTACTTTAAACTTTAATAGGCTGAAGGTCCCTGGTGAGATGTGGCTGGCTCCGCCAGGGTTTATGTATGTTGTTCCCTCCAAGACACAATATATTTCTCATTATGAATACAGGAGAGGAACTAATATAGTTCGGCTCGAAATCCCTGAGGTAATCCATATTATGGACCCAAACCCCGCTAATCCGTATCGGGGGACCGGGGCAGCGAGGGCAACGAGTATGGATATAGATGCCGAGTATTATGCCTCCCGGTATCAGCAGAGGTTATTCTTTAATGATGCTACACCAGGACTGATTTTGGAATTTCCCGATTTACCCCCAGCAGAAGTGAGAAAACAATTGAGGGAGGAATTTTTAGAGGTTCATCAGGGTTGGCGGAATGCCCGCAAGCCTGCATTTCTCTGGGGGGGAGCTAAAGCTAACACTATTGCATTAGCACCGAAAGATATGGAGTTTGAGCGGCTAAGGAATGCTAATAAGAAACTGATTCTGGGGGCTTACCACATACCTGACAGTTTGATAGGAGCAAGTGAGGTTGGTAGCCGGGCGAGGGCAGAGGCAGATGAATACATCTTTGCTAAATACACTATCAAGCCAGCACTGACGCGGATTAAGGAAGCACTTAATGAGCAGTTATGCCCTCTGTTTGACGAGAATTTGGAGCTGGATTTTGTCAGTCCTGTTACTGAGGATAGATCATTATTAGTTGATGAATGCGACAAGATGGTTCGGGCAGGTGTCTATACCCGCGAGTTTGCCCAGAAATTATTAGGGCACAGTTCAGAAGATATGAAGGGCGGGACTTATTTACTGCCGTTAACTATGTTACCTGAGACAGCCAAAAGTCTTACACAAAAAAATTTGACTTCTCACCGTTGGAGTGAGGAGCAGAAGGAGCTCTACTGGCTAGGTTACAAAGCCAGGACTGAAGGACAAGAGAAGCCATTTCTCAAGATGATCAGGACCCTATTTGACGAGCAACAATCTGAGGTCATTGAAAACCTAAAGAGGTCGCAGACAGCAGAAGGGTCTTTGTTTAATGAGACTGAAGCTAATGAGAGATTTAAGGATGCTTTCAAACCTTTAATTGCTTACGTATATGAATCAGCTGGACGGGATGTTATGGAGGGGGAAGAGCCGAAGCCAACGCATCGCGCTATAATAAAGCAAGAATTCCTTAACCCACATGCTTTGGAGTGGATTGCTACCCGATCATTGACATTAGCCAAGCTGTTAAACGGCACGACTATTGAGCAATTAAGGGGGGTGTTGGCGGCTGGTTTTGAGGCTGGTGAATCTATTCCCAAGATAACAAAGAGGATAGAGGAGTATTATACACATGCCTACAAAATCAGGGCTCAAATGGTAGCACGAACTGAGGTTATCACTGCTTCGGCTAAAGGGGCTGAGGAAGGATACCGGGAATTGGGGGTTAAGAAGGTTCAGTGGTATACGGCACTGGATGAGAGAACTTGTGATGAGTGTATGGCATTGCACGATAACATCTATCTAATAGATGAGGGACCGAGACCAGCATTGCATCCAAATTGTGTTTTACCTGATGTTAGAGTGGAAGCATCCAATGTTGTCTCGGGAAGTAGGGCTTTTTACAACGGGCAAGCAATTGAACTCACTACTGAGGATGGGAACAGACTCACCATTACCCCTAATCACATGATATTGACCCCGTCTGGATTTATGAGAGCCAAGTATCTTCACGAGGGAGACTATGTAATCACAAGCCTTGATGGTCAAAGGATATCGTCTAGCATCAATCCAGATAATAACAGTTGTCCAGCCCCTATTGAGGATATATGGAATTCGCTTATGATGAAGCAAGATGTGTTTAGGGCTACTATGCCAGTGTCCTCCGAAGATTTCTATGGCGATGCGGGGTGCTTTGATGGCGATGTCGACATTATATATCCCAATAGCTTTTTGTTGAATAATGTCAGCGATGCCATTGTCTTTAAGCATGGTAACGAAAATATTCTCAATTGTAGAAATGCCAAGCCTCTTAATCTCACGAGTTTTAGCCCTCGCTTCTCGTTCAGCAATAGAATGAATACGCCCTCTAGTTGCTATGTGGGAAGCAGCAGTCAGTTCCCTTCGCTCTTCAATGGACAAACGAGACATCCTAATAATGTTAGCCTCGCTCCCCGTTCTAGGTTTGATACCAGCTTCCAAAAGGCGTCTACGGATAACTCCCCTGTCTATACCGAACTCTCTAGCCAATTTCAGTTCCGATTCGCCAGCCTGATAGCGCCAAAGCAAATTCTCCAAGTTAGGAAATTTAATTTTAGCGGGCATGTATATGACCTCCAATCTTTAGACCAATTATACATCGCCAATGGTATAGTTGTCAAGAATTGCCGTTGTGTAATTCTAAGTGTGATTGAGTAGTCGTGGTATAATAGTCATGGAGGTAAATCATGGCAGTTGAATTAAAAGAGGAAGCTAAAATCCTGCATAAAATCCTGGATTGTGATGTTAAAAAGTTAGGGGAGCGGGAATATGAGTTTACCGCTTCAACCTCAGTGCAAGACCGGGACGGGGAAGTCATTGAGGCCAGTGGCTGGGATTTAAAGAACTTCAAGAAAAACCCAGTCATCACCTGGGCACACGATTACAGAGCTTTACCTGTAGGCAGAGCTCCCAGAGTATGGGTATCAAATGGGGAGCTTAAAAATACAGTTGAATTCCCGCCAAAAGGCACTTATGAGTTCGCCGATATTGTGGAGAGGTTGGTTGAAGCTGGTTACCTCAAGACTGAGTCGGTCGGATTTATTCCTAAAAAGTGGGAAGATGGTGATGGGGAGAAAGCTCCCAGGCGAACATTTCTAAAGCAGGAATTATTAGAGATTGCCCTTGTGCCGGTGCCATCGAATCCAGATGCTCTTAGAACTGCGATTGATAACGGTGTGATAACGACAAAGGAATTTAACACTATCACAAAACCAGAGGAGACGGATGACTGGATTAGAATTCCAGTCAGGGAATGTGACGTAACCGCCACAATAGATATATCTAAAAAAGAAGGAATAAAGGCTCTTTACTGCGGTAAGGAGAAGAAAGTTCGCACTTATATGTTTGATAAGAGAAATCCTTATAACTGGACTATGGAGCGTGCAAAGGCTTGGGTTAAGGAACACGATTCGAGTAAAGACATTGATGAAGTGGGGATAGAAGTAAAGATTGAAGAGAAGGTTGCTATTCCCTACAAGCGCACTCCATTAGCTGACGAAGGGACTGAATGGGATGCCGGCAGGGAAGTTAGGGAAGCTGAAGTAGAAGACCTGAAAATCATGTGTGCCATTGTGGAGGGCGACCCTGATAATAAAACTTCCTATAAGCTCCCCCACCACAAAGCAAGCGGTGAACACGCCTGCGTCTGGAGAGCAGTAGCCAATTGTGCTGCTGTTCTGATGGGAGCCAGGGGGGGAGTGGATGCTCCCCCAGCATCAATTGCTGGGGCAAAAACGCATATTGGAAAACATTATGCAGACTTCTCTCACACAGCGCCATGGGAAACGGAGGATGAGAAACTTTACGAAAACATCATCGGAGAATGGAAGAAGGGTGTTAGTCAATCTGCAATCAAGGATGAGCTTGAATATGCCAAATCACTAATAGTCAAAGAGAAAATGAATGAAGAAGTTACTGGGGAAGCGTGGAACATGGTTAGGGAAATTATGCGCTTAACAGGCGGCGACATGCCTGATGATATAAAAGCCAAAATCGGGGCTGTGCTGAATCAAAAGAACCGAGACAGGTTAGAGCAAATCAGGCTTCTAGCCCAGGAGGTGTTAGATTCGGCTGAACGCGAACCAGAGAAAATAGTTGAGCCCGGGTTATCCCCAGAGCAAATTGAAGGGATAATACATAGCACAATCACAAGTGTTATACGCAGGGCTCAGGGTAAAATAAATAGTTAGGAGGTAAAATAGAGTGAGTGAACAATTAACCGCAGAACAAATTGCTGACCTGGCGGCTAAGTCTGCTATTGAGGCAATAAAAACATTGCAGAAACCAGAGAGGAAGTTTATCCCAGGAGGTGATGACGGCAACCCTACAATTAGTGTTACTAAAGACGAGGGGGATAAGCAATTCAAGTCTATTGGTGAACATCTTATCGCTGTCAAAAACGCCTACCAGAATGGAGCAATAGACAAGAGACTTTACCGCATGGCGGTCAATGACCAGGGCGTATCTCTTAAAGCGACAGGGCTTTCGGAGGGGGTACCTGCTGATGGTGGATTCCTGATTGAGCCACAATTCATCCCCCAGATACTGGAGCGAACTTACCAATATGGTGTTCTGGCTTCTCGTTGCACGCGAATTCCTGTTGGTGCGGGATATAACGGAGTCAAAATGCCGGCAGTTAGTGAGACCAGTTTAGCATCCAGCCGATTTGGCGGTATCGTATCATATTGGGCGGCTGAGGCAGGAACTAAAACAGCTTCAATGCCGCAATTCCGTCAGGTATCACTGGAACTCAAGAAGTTAATCGGGTTGTGCTACGCGACTGATGAGCTTCTCCAGGATGCTGTTGCGCTTGAGGCATGGCTGATGAAAGCCTTCCCGATGGAATTTGGTTTCAAGCTGGATGACGCCATTATCAACGGGTCTGGTGCTGGGCAACCGCTAGGCATAATGAACTCTCCTTGTCTGGTAACCGTAGCAAAGGAAAGTGGGCAAGCAGCGGCTACCATCCAGGCTGAGAATATCATAAAGATGCATGCTCGGCTGTGGGGTGGTTCAAGTAATAATGCTGTGTGGCTGATAAATCAGGACATAGAACCTCAGCTCCATACCATGAGCCTGGCAGTGGGCACAGGAGGAGTACCAGTCTATATGCCTGCTGGTGGACTTTCCGAGAACGCTTACGGGACTCTATACGGCAAGCCTGTCCTGCCCGTCTGGCAATGTCAGACTTTAGGAACTGTGGGAGACATTATATTCGCTGACCTCAGTCAGTATCTATTGGCTGAGCAGGGTGGAATAAATGCAGCTTCATCGATCCATGTTAAGTTTGTATATGATGAGACTGCATTCAGGTTTGTGATGCGGATAGATGGTCAGCCATGGTGGAACTCGGCTCTCACGCCGTACAAGGGATCTAATACTCAGAGTCCGTTCGTCGTGTTAGCGACTAGAAGTTAAGTAAGTGAGGGGAGAGGATTTTAGCCTCTCCCCTCTAAAATAAATATGGAGGTTAGAGAAATGAATAAATTAGGAGATCTGCACATTATTCACTGCATTTCGCCGGTAGATACAGCTGCAGTTGCTGCCAGTGGTGATGTTGTAGACTGTGCTGAGGCACATGAGCTTGAATTTCTGGTGCTTCTTGGCACTATCACAGGTGATACGGTTGTTGTGACAGTGCGTGAGTGCGATGATACTACCCCAACAAATTCCACGGCTATCGCATTTAGCTACCAGAAGGGAGCAGCATTAGGGACTGACACAATGGGAGAGGTAACGGCAGCTACTACCAGTGGAGTAACTATGTCAGCTACAGATGATGACAAAATCTTGAGATGTTTTGTTAACCCAGCAAGCTTCGACAGTGGTTATCGCTATGCTAGAGTTGTTGTCACCCCTGGTGGGTCAATGAGTGCTTGTGAAATAGCAGCAATTGCTATTTTGAGGAAGAGGTATCCACAAGAGGTACCAGCAAGCGCAGTTGACTAAAGGTAAATAGTAGTGAAAGAGAAGAAAAAGAGGAAGGGGAAATCCCTTCCCCGACCTCAGAAGGATAAAATGTTGAGGTCGGCACCTAACACGAAGGGAATATAAGACCCTTCGTGTACATGGTAAATAAATACCTGGAGGTGGAAAATGAGCGATTATATCGCAGGGAAAGCATTAAGGAAACTAAATTTAGGAGTAAAGGTTGAACGGGCAACGGCAACCTTACCGCAGACGGCACAGGCAGCCCTGTTCAATGTTAAGACAGGGCGAGTGGCAGTTACCGCTATTATTGGTGAAGTAACGGTTGTCATTCAGACACAGGCTAATAATACCAAACTTGTAGCCAATCCAACCACAGGCACAGATGTTGACCTGTGTGCGGTTCTGAGCATCTCGGCTAAAGAGGTAGGATGTCTGTTCGGCATTACTGGTCTATTCTCTGATGCTATGGTAGGGGCTAATGCTGGAGCGACGGTTATACCGAAAAATCCAGTAGTAGTTCCTGTCGGCTCGATAGACTTGAACTGTGCTGCGTCAAATACTGGTTCAGTCAAGTGGACAGTTTTCTATATACCAATAGATGACGGCGCCTACGTTGAGGCGGCCTGAGTCTGCTAGCAGCAGGTGGGGGGAGGTTAGTCACAAGCGTTCCTCCTTTTGCGCTGTGGCTAATCTCCCTACCCCCTAACCTAGAAAATATAGGAGGTGAATTATGGCAGTTAAAAAAGAAGCTACCATAGAAAGATATATCGGGCTTAGCACCGATACCAAGCCGACAGGGGTGCGCATAAGTTCTACATTCCTTGAGTATGATACTGGGACATTGTATGTTACTTATGATGGTACGCTCTGGACTCCCAAGATAGTGGCTGGGGATGACTTTGTATCGGTAGAAGCTAAACTCTTTGAGTGGACTTCATCTACTTGGATTGCCACACAAGCTTTAACAAGTGATGGTATCCAGTGGAGTGATGAGAAAACCTTAGCGGTTGGCCAGTCTGAAACGCAGGTATTCGGAGCAATCATTGAGCCACCAAAGGTCGGAAAACTGATAGCGGTGGAAGTAGGTCTAGTATGCCACCTAAAATCAGGCGAGGCGACAGTAGCCAAGACGTGGCAGTGGAAGGCTAGAAATAAAGGTGGCACCTGGGTAGATCTCCATGGTGCAGTCTCTGAGAACCTGACTACCAGCTATGTGGAGAAAACTATGTCTGGCAATTTCTACGCAGTGACCAACTTCGATGCGGTGCCGTTTGAGATAGGGCTGTTTTGCACCCCACACGCTTCAACTGCTTTGGCAACTATCATTAGCCAAGTGAAAAATAGTAGCAAATGCGTGATTGTGTATAAACCTTCTTAGTAATTAGAGGTAGAAAATGATAGCAGTAAGAGAAAGACTGTTAGCCAGAGATGTTGAAACTGCCAGGGGCAGGCTAGAGTCTATGGTGCTGAACCTCACAGGCTATCCTGGTGGTGGTAGCAGACTGCAGGATAGGAGCTTTTATGGTAATCACGGTACAATCATTGGTGCTACTTGGGCAAAGCTACCAAGTGGACTATGGGTGCTGAGCTTTGACGGCACGGATGATTATGTGCAAGTGCCACATTCTAGCTCTCTGAACATCGACAGCGCCATTACCCTTGAGGTTTGGACAAAAGTTCTATCTCCAACTATGAATGTAAACACTTATCCTATTGCCAAAAGTAGCGCATATCAGATTAGACATGGCTTTGGTTTGGCTTGTTATCTTTTCGATTTGTATATAGATGGGGCGTATCGAAGTACGCCTGATTATATGCCTTATGATAATGAGTTTCATTTCATTGCAGGGACATATAGCGAAGCAGATAGAACTTTAAGGCTTTACGTAGATGGAATTTTAAGGAGTTCCACAGTCCTTAGTGGGTTAACAACCTATAAGATAAATACTAACACTAATAACGTTATAATAGAATCTGGTTATAATCAAGGAAGAATTGCCATTATCGACAAAGTCCGCCTTTACAATCGGGCATTGAGTGCGCTTGATGTTCTAAATGCGTTTGAACAGGTAAAACACCTATTTGGATTGTGAGATATGCGAGTCTATATTGAGGCACGAGAAGATGGAGAAGGCGGTGAATTTGTCAGGCTAGATGTAACAGGCAAAACTGCTGGTGAGCAAGATGCTATTCTGACAAGTCTGAAGGATTTTATGACTGGCGTGTCATGTAAGTTCACTAAACATTATTGCTACCACGAGGACAGAAGTAATACTCCTTGCCAAGCAGAGGAAGTGTAATGATTATCTTGCGGACTGATAAGCCGATAGCCAACAGAGATGATGTTTGGTGCTCTGAAATTAACATTCGCTTGCTGACACCGGCACGGAGAGACAAATTGGTTAGCCTTATGGAGGTTGCGAGTTTTACCTTAAGAGCTGGCACAGAGGATATGCTGGCGGGTGAAATCAGAACTATTGATAACCTGCTCAAAATAGAAGATGGGGTATAGGTATGGCGGTGCAGAAGGTTGTAGTGCTAGATGGAACAAACAAAATTCCAGAAGGGGACTTGCCTGATAGTGTTCCTGTACTCCCGATTGATGAGGCGGATGTTACTGGTCTAGTTGATGATTTGGCTGGTAAAACGACACTAGCAGCAGTTAAGGCAGATACGGATATTGCTGATTCGCTTGCTAAGAAACACTCTAATTCGCTTGACCATAGCCATGCCAATAAGGCAATTCTTGATACTTATACTCAAACTGAAATAGATCTTGCCGATGCGGTAAGTAAGAAGCATAGCAACACATTTGACCATGACGGAGCTATACAAGACTCTGCTATTGCCGGAAAAGAACCTGCCAATGCTAACATCCAAGCTCATGTTACCTCTAATCATGCTCCCAGCAATGCCCAGAAGAACTCCGATATTACAAAAGCTGAGATTGAAGCTAAGCTTACTGGGGAGATTGCCAGTCACACACACGCTGGGGGTGGTGGTGATGGTGAAGTTTCTGTTGTAGCTACACAGGATACTGCAAATGCTACGACCACACTAGCTGATGCCACAGGATTAACCTTTAATGCCATGGCTAATAGTATCTATATCATTGAGGTATTTATATTATGGGATAGTTCGGCTACCACAGTAGGTATCAAGGTAAGTGCTTTTGCTTCGGGGACCCCCGACGTAATGGCAGGTCATTTCATTGCTGATGCTGCTAATGGCACACCTGACAGCTCGTCTTTTAATGGCAGTGATGTTGTGGTAAGTACTTCTGCCTCTCCGTTCCCAACAGCATGTATGGGTAAATTGGATGCTATATTAAAGACTGGAACTAGCTCTGGCACCTGGCAGTTACGCTTTGCTGCTGAAACTACAGGCACAATTACTATCAAAGCAGGGTCGGTATTAAGGTATCGGAAAGTTGCATAGTTGAGATACAAAGAAGAAAGTAGGAGCATAAATGGCTACTGGTTCTGACATCCTGGCAATGAAAACGGCAAGTGAAGAGGCAAAGGCTGTTGAAAGGACTACCTGCCCGAATTGTGAGTGGCCACTGGAGAAACACCCTGATGGCAGAAAGCACTGTCCATTTTGCGGGTATATTTTAGAAGGAGGGATAGGCAGTGAATAGCTATTCCGACCTGGTCACACTTAAAAGTGCTTCTTACCTCAATATAGCTACAGTAACAGATTACGATACGCCATTGCTTAATCTTTTAATTCAGGCAAGCAGACTTATAGACAAATGGTGTGGGAGGTTCTTCTTTGTCCGTAATGAGACCAGATATTATGACGGAATGGGATTAAAGTTGTTTCTTCCAGATGACCTACTTTCTATTACCACCCTGGAAACAGATGAGGATGGGGATGGCACTTATGAAAATAGCTTCGCTGTTACTGATTATTTTCTCTATCCTCTCAATGATTATCCCAAAACCAGGATAGAGATAAACCCTAACGGGAACTACGGTTCATTTGCTAATGGAGTTCAGAAGGGGGTTAAAATAGTTGGTTCATTCGGGTATGGGGATGGTATATCGGCACTCCCATATTCCGCTAGTGGTATTACAATTGTGGCTGATAATGAGACCGAGACTACATTGGATGTAAGTGCTGAAGGCACACTAGCAGCTGGACATACTATTTTAGTTGAAAGTGAGCAGATTTTTATAGTATCAGCCACCTCAGATGGAACCAAGAAGATAACGGTGAAGAGAGCGGTTAACGGGACTGAAGGGGCAGCTCACGCCATAAAGGCAGCTTCTATCTATGAATATCCGATGCCGATAGCCCAGGCATGTCTCATAAATGCTATGAGAGCATTTAAACGCAAAGATAGTGCCTATGCTGACATAATCGGTTCTCCAGAAACAGGTCAGATTGTAATGTCTAAGGGAATTGACCCGGATGTTGCTGAGACTATTAAGCAATACAGGAAGCTAAGATATTTATGAAATTTGGAATGGGAATACAGCTAAAGGGTGTTGATGCTCTGCTAAAGAAGCTGGACAAGAAGACCATCACCACGCCGTTGAGCGAAGGCATCAAGAAAATCACGCTATGGCTGGAAAGATTAGTTATGATGTCCACCCCGGTAGATACAGGCAGATTGCGCTCAAGCATAACATCTGAGGTTCAGCCCTTATACGGAAAAGTAGGAACAATAGTTGAGTATTCTTTCATGGTGGAACACGGGACAAGGTATATGGAAGCCCGGCATGTAACTGAAGGCAGTTCAACACGAATATTAGGCAAGGGACCATTCCAGTATGCTCTAGAGCAGTTAAAAGATAAGTTGCCAGAGCATCTAAAAGAAATCGGGGAGAAAATCACAGCACAATGGAAGCTCTAGCCTTCATGAGACGCGCTGTAATCAAAATCTGGGCGAGTTAGAGTTGCGAAATGATAGAAACTATTATAGCACAAGTTGCAGTCCTGCAGGCAACGATAGCAGGAATTAAGCAGGCGCACGCAAATCCGCCTTCATCGTTGAATGCCTTCCCCTGCTTTGTCAATTTTATAGCGCCCTCTGATATAAATTATATGCCATCAAGGAGAGAGACGAGACATGTAATCAAAATGCAGTTGTATGTCTCCAAGCAGGTTACTCCGGAAGGGGATAAGGTTTTGAGAGAATTTGTTGACAAGACACTTGATAAGTTTGACCAAAACATTCAACTGAATGCGACCTGTGCTTATAGCGAGATAACCCACTACGACCCAGGAGTACTGACTTATGGGGGACATGAATATTTAGGTATTAGCTTTGACTTATTGGCTGTGGAGCTTAATTCTAGAAACTTCGCCACGTGATATAATAAACATCAGGAGGTAAAACAATGGGAATACGCGCGCTCAGGCAATTACAAATAGGGAAGGAGGCAACTAAGGGCACAGCCGTTCCGGCTACGGCGGTATTATTGGGTGAGCTTGAAATGAAAAGCTCGCCGACAATCTACCGAGCCCCAGAGCATAGAGGGCAACTGGCAGAGTTTAGTCGCAGTGTTAAGGTGGCTAATCTAGCCGAGCTTGTCTATACCGGTTCAGCCACGTTTGAGCAAATCCTGTATCTACTACATATGGGAGTGTTAGGAAATGTTACTCCAACAACAGTAGATACTAGTGCTAGATTGTGGACATTCACCCCAGCAATGACTGCGTCAGGCGTCTTTAATAGCTTCACAATTGAGTATGGGGACGATGTGGAGCAGTGGGAATCTGAGTTCTGCATGGCACGTGAAATAGAGATTTCAGGGGCTATGAATGAACCAGTGAAGATGAAGGGCGATATATTCGGCAGGAAGATGACGGCTTGTGATTTTACCGGGGCATTAACGCCGCCAACAGTTGAAGACATTCTTTCTCAGAAGGCCAAACTTTATATTGATGCTGAGACAGGGACAATAGGTGCTACTGAAAAGGCGAGCCAGTTGATTGCCTTCACCTATACCATCAAGACGGGGTTGGCACCAAAGCGATATGCCGATGGCTCACTTGACTTCTCGAACTACAATGAGACCTTTAAGGGCGTTGACTTGAAAATGACCTTCGCTTTCAATGCTAATGCCGAAGTGGAACGGTTGCTGTTTGATGGTGAGACCAAGCGGCTAATAAGAATACAGGCAACAGGTAGTAAAGTTGGGGCAGTATCGGCACTAAAAACTCTAACTCTGGATTTCTGTGGCATCTACACCGATTGGGCAACTTTGAGTGAGCGGGGTGGAGAGGACATAGTAGAGGTTACAATGTCAGCTCAAAGGGGCTCAACTTACACCAAACTCTTTGAGGTTGCTGTTCAGAATGCAGTTACCACATTACCATAAAAGGAGGTAAGACAGATGAGCTGGAAACGAATTGCATTGATTGCTATTTTGGCCTGGGTGGGAGTAACCCTGATAGCATTGGGGTGTTATTTCCTGTGGCTTAATAATCTTTTTAAATTCTGGGCCAGTTTAGGAATATAGAAATATAGGAATATAAGAAGAAGGGCTTATGGGATATTTTATTTACGAAGATGATTCAATCCAGATTGACCTTGAAGATGGGGAATGGGTAAAGATTGCATCCAGAATGTCTTATGGAATGCAGCAGAAACTCGTTGCCAGCTATATGAGGCTACAAAGCCAATTTAAGACTCTCCCTGATTTTGATATGGATGTGGAGACGGGGAACATTACTCTTCTACTACTCAATATCAGAGAATGGAGCTTAAAAGATAAATCTGGCAAAGTAGCTCCCATCAATGAGCAGACGATCAGGATGCTTGACCCAGCAGTAGCTACTAAAATTATTAACGCCATAAATGAGCAGAACCCACCCCCAAAAGTTTAGATTTTGACCCGCAATTATGGGTGTTGCTGGATAGAGGGGAGGGACAAGTATCAAGAGAATATTTGGAGTATCAAGTTATGAAGGAAATGGGCTGGACATATCAAGAGCTGATGGATTGCCCTCTGGAAATGGTGAATAATATCATTCGATTTATGAATACGGAGGGCAAATTTTATAAAACGAGGTCTAAGGGAAGCTAATGGCAAATGTTTTAGAAATAATTGTCAGAGCTAAAGACGAAGCCAGTAAAACCCTCCAGGATGTGGAAAAACAGGTTGGATTGACGACTAAACAGATGGCTATTGCTGGCGGCATAATGGTTGCTGCAGGAACTGCCATTACTGGGGCGTTAGCTCTGACAGCTAAAGCTGCTGCTGAAGAAGAGGCAGGCATTGTAAAGCTATCAACAGCAATGGGGAATATGGGTATCAGCTATGATGGAGTAAGGGGAAGTCTGGAAAAGTGGATTAACACACAGCAACAAAAAACTGCTTTTGCTGACGGCCAGCAGAGGGAATCGCTATCATCCCTTATCACAGTAACGGGCAACCTCACGCAGGCACAGAATCTACTTACCATCGCTATGGATTTAGCTCGCTGGAAAGATATTGACTTAGGGACTGCCACCGATATCCTGGCCAGAGTTTACGCTGGCAATATGGGGACACTATCCCGATATGGCATTGTGTTAAAAGAAGGGGCAACGGCTACTGAAGCTCTAGCCGAAATTCAAAGACTATCGGCAGGGCAGGCTGATGCATATGGTAAAAGTATGAAAGGGCAATTTGAGCTATTACAGAATAACATCGATGACCTTAAGGAAGCAATTGGTGCCGTATTGCTGCCAATCTTTACTCCACTGATTAAGAATCTAAATGATGTTGTCCAGGGAATCAAGGCCTGGACAGATGCACATCCAGCTTTGATGCGGGCAATTACAGTACTGGTAGGCGCTACCGGGATAATAGCTTTGATTGGTGGAATCACGCTTCTGGCAAAGGCTTTTATGTTAACACTACTTCCCAGCCTGATAGCAATAGTAACAGCCCTATGGGCACAGGTAACGGCTACTATTGCCGCGGTTGCAGCTACTGGATATGGGATACCGATTGCTATAGCTTCTGCGGCCGCTATAGGTATGCTCGCTTTTGGTATACAACAGCTGGCATCAAGAGAAACGGAGCAAATTGCTACTACAAAAGACTCGGCCAAGGATCAAGAGGCATTAATGACAAGTGTTGCTGGAACTACAGAGCAAATTGAGGCGCAGACTGAAGCAACTAAAGAATTAACACGAGCAATGGAAGCAGCATTTGCCGCTGCCAGAAGCGCCTCAGAACAACCAGCAGTGAGTGCGCCATTCTATGATGCCGCCCACCGTGCTGCCGCTGTGAAAGAAGCGGAAGAGTGGGAGCGTCGTGCAGAAGAAGCGGCAGCCGCAGGTAGAGTGGAAGAGGCTGGATTTGCCGCTCAACAAGCAGCACAACTGTCGACCAGACTTCAGTCATATCAGAAGGGGGGCATAGTCAGGGAGACAGGTTTAGCATATCTACATAGAGGTGAGACAGTTATACCAACCAATGCTAATATAACAATACCAGTTTATTTAGATGGGGAATTGATTACAACACGGGTTGAAAGAAGAATGATGAATAGAATACGATTACAGGGGGTAGCATAAAGTGGGAGAAATAAATGGAACTTTTATTTATAATGGTAAACCGCAGAACGGTGCCACATGCAAACTCTGGCAGAAATCAGTATTTAGTGGTACACCGCCAGTATTTGACCAGGATGAACCCGGAAGCGGACAGCAAGGCTCTACAATAACGACAGGAACCAATTACGGTGGCGATGGAGCTTTCAGGTGGACTGGCGTGCCCGCTGGGGAATACTATGTATCTTGTTATTATGATAATCATAGGAGCTGGATGTATGTTGCGCCGTCGATAGAAGAGATAGCGACTACAAGAGGGGATATGCTGTATCGGGGAGCTTCAGTTCTTATGAGATTGCCCAAAGGCACAGCAGGCCATTACTTGAAGCAGGGAGCTGATGACCCCGAATGGGCGGCTGCGCCTGGTGCTTCCCCCAACTTCCAGCGTTTTACCACTTCGGGCACCTGGACTAAACCCGCTGGAATGACTCATGTTTTAATTGTATGTGTTGGAGCTGGCGGAGGTGGAGGGGGAGGTACTGGTGGTAATGCTGGCACAGCCAGAAGAGGTGGAGCTGGAGGAGGCGGAGGTGCTTACGCAATAAAAGTGGTGCCAGCTTCAACGTGTGGTGATACAGAAACCGTAACGATTGGTGCTGGAGGAACAGGGGGGGCTGGAGGTAGTGCTACATCCGGGTCAAACGGTGGGGTGGGTGGAAATACCTCCTTTGGTTCACTTCTTATAGCTTATGGTGGTGGGGGAGGAACAGCTATTACCACTACCGGAGGTGGTGGTGGTGGAACTGCAGGTGCTGGTGGAGTAGGCGGAGCAGGAGGGCTACCTAGTTGTGGAACAACTACTGGTAATGAATTAGCTGGCGGTGGTGCAACAGGTGGCGCCGCTGGTGCAAGTGGTTACTCATCTGAATATGGTGGTGCGGGTGGGGGAGGTGGTGAAACAAACGGAGGAGCTGGTTCAAAAGGCGGTAGTTCATTATACGGCGGTGGCGCTGGAGGAGGTGCTGGTGGAGTAGGCACTGATAATGTTGAAACCGCTGGTGCGGCTGGAGGAAATGTTAATTCTTATACAGTGGGAGGTGGTGGAACTGCTGGTGCTGTAAATGGTGGAACAGGCGGAGCAGGAGGTGCTGGTGGTGCCAGTAATTATGAATTCTGTGGAAAAGGCGGTGGAGGAGGTGGGGGTCAGGATAGTGGAACTGGTGGAGCAGGAGGAAACGGTGGAGCACCAGGAGGTGGAGGAGGAGGTGGAGCTGGAGGCACTACAACAGGTGGTAATGGAGGAGTAGGAGGAAGTGGTGAAGTAAGAGTGTATTCTTGGTAATTAAATGTGTGTCCAGCCTTTGCGTAGGAGAAAAGCAATATGAGAAAAGCAATAATAAGACAATCTGACGGACGTGTTGTAAATGTTATAGAAATTGAGGCAAAAGCTAACTGGAAACCACCCGATGATTGCCAATTAGCTGATGCTAAAGACGGTTCTCCTGGTGATACCTGGGATGGAACAAAGTTTATTAAGCCAGAGACTATTGTTCCTGAGCCTGTGAGGGATTTATTAGCCGAGATAGATACTCTAGAGGCTAGAATAAAGAGGCTGGAAAGTCTATGAGACCTGAAGTTAAAATAAACGGCTCACCAGTCCAGCTATATGAGGATAGCTTGAGCCTCCAGTCCCAGATGTCCCAGAAAGTATCTACGGCAACTGTAGATATAGAAGGGGAGGAATGGGAAGAGGATGCTTCTTATGCTATAACTTTAAACCCTGCATATGGTGGTTATACCAGAGTAATGGCCAGGGACCTGATAGAGATAAATAGAGGGGCAACTCCATACGAAAATGCTGCTATTATTCTCTCCCCATGTATGGGGGGTAACTCAACTTATTTAGATAAATTCTTTGCCGGCTATGTGGCTATAATAGAGCAGAAGACTGACGGACTGAGGAAGATTTACAACTGTCAATGTCAGGATTATAACAGTCGCCTTAATTCTATTTTAGTCAACAAAACTTATACAAATCAGACCGAAGCCCAAATCATAGCTGATTTATTTGCGACTTACTGGAATGAGATTGATACTACAACCTATGTGGTCGGTACAACCAATGTTGCCTCCATAGAGTTCCCCGACATTTATTTGATGGAAGCCTTACAGATGTTGGCAGATATGTACAGCAAGGCATTCTATATTGATTATGACAAGAAACTTCACTACTTTACCCCTCAGACTGATGAAGCTCCATTTCAGTTAAGCGACCAGCCATCACTGACCACTCTGCAGGCTTATCAAATGACAGGGTGGGTGGAGGATGCCGCCCGGCTGAAGAACAGGGTTACCGTGGTTGGGGATACCAGTGTGCCAATCAAAGTTACCCGTTCTGATAATGATTCTTATACAAAGTATAATGAGTGGCACGACTTTCTGTACAGCGATGGCACTATCAATACAGTGGCGTGGGCTAACCTGGTTGGGGATGCCATTCTTGCAGAATCGGCTTTTGAAAATATAAAGGGTAATTTGAAATTGTGGCAAGAAGGATTAGTCGTAGGGCAGAAGGTAAAAATCACCGATAGAATGAGGCACCTAGATGGTTATTATTTAATCCGCTCTTTAACGCTCCGGATGCTGGGCGGATTGCAGGAAGAAGTAGATATTGAGGTTGGCGATTACTCTCGTGATCTGGTAACATTACTAGTAGCGATAGATAAATTAGAGCGGAGGGGGCAATAAGCAAGGATTGATAAAATAAGAGAGTCGGAAAATGCAAACACAAGAGGAACTCATCCGAGAGATACATAATGAAGTTACCATCATCAAAACAGTACTCCTGGGAGCGCCCAACAGCGATGATAAAGGCTTGATTGGCGAGATAAAAGATATAAAGAAAAATTACTACGAGCTTAATCATCGCGTGGGAAGGCTATCTAAAACAGTGTGGATACTAATAGGGATATTGGCTGGTTCAGGCGTATTAGGCGCAGGTCTCTGGAACCTGTTAGCTAGATAAATTTATTGACTACTCCCCAGCATAGCCTAAAAATTTACACGGAAACGGATAACATAGCGAAAACACGAGAAAACACGAGAAAACAAGAGATATATCCGTGTAACACCCTTAAAAAAGAGCTCTTATAGCTGATAACTTACCCCCATTGCCCGCCAATGGATTTTTTGGGTATTGACAAGCATAGGCAATGGGTGGTATAGTTTAAGTAGAAAGAAAAGGAGGAGAGAAATGAAGCAAAACATTTTCTGCACAAATCACAAAGCAACCGCCGAAGTAGAATTTCCTGAGCCTGTAAAGGGTAACGTTACAGTAACGTTACCCTGTGGGTGCAGAGTCAGCTGCACCCTGGTAAAAGAGCAAGAGGCGTGGGGCGTACACGAGTATTATGAAGAAAGCCCCGCCCGGCTTCAGTAAATCAGTAAAAAGGAGGAACAAAAATGAAAGTGTTAAATTTTACAAATCTAAAAATACACAAGGCGCTGTCGTATGCAGACAGCGTCAAAGAGCTAAAGCCATTTATAGCTGATTGCAATCCTAAACCAGCCCCTGGAGGGGCTGGTTTAGCTAGGCGCTGGCGCGATAACACGCTAAGCGCGCTATCCCGCTACTGGGATAGCGATGTTAAGCTCATCAAGTTGAATCTTGGTGGGCATTATGTGTATGGCGATAAAGCGATATGTGACATTGACCTCAATGTGAAACCAGTCTCAGACTGCGCAATAGTGCAGTTCTGGACTGGCGGTGACTTCAATGACATTAAATACTTTGTCGCTTATCCCGCCTCGTAGGCCCCGAGCCAGCAAGCCCTGCCAGCCACTTGAAAGGGCAATAATCTCTCAGTAGCGAGAATGGATTATTCACAATTGGATAAAGGCTGGCAGGGAAGCCTGAGCTGAACAGGAGCGCAGATGGAAGTTCTAGACTTTCTGAATAAACGGAGGCTAAAAAATGTTAGATATTGTGATTGATCTTATATTACGACTAACTATTGCTTATATTATTCTAATACCACTTTTGATTATTCTTTTTTATAAATAGATACGGTACACACAAGCAAGCGCGTACTGGCATATACATGCAGCGGTGCGCTCGTTGTGGCGCAGTCCGGGAGTGGAGAGAACGTGCGGCCAGGCCGGGAACGTGGTCGCATGACCGTAGGTAAAAAGGAGGTGAATAATGCTACAAATAATCAAAATCACAGGTAAAGCAAAGGATGTTTTCGCATGCTTGACTAAGATGGCAAGTCAGGCAGCAGAACTAACCATCGGCGAAATAGCTAGACTAAAAAAAGGAGAAAGCAAATGGATGAAGAACTAGAAAGAAGATGAAGTGATGAAAGTATATATCAATTATGATGGCAAGAAAATACTAATACCCGATGGCGCTGTCATTGGAGAAGGGGCTGTCATTGAAGAAGGGGCGGTCATTGGAGAAGGGGCGGTCATTGAAGAAGGGGCTACCATTGGGAAACGGGCTACCATTGGAAACGGGGCGCTCATTGGAGAAGAGGCTGTCATTGGAGAAGAGGCTGTCATTAGAGAGTGGGCTATCATTGAAGTAGGGGCTACTATTGGAGAGTGGGCTGTTATCGAAGAAGGGGCGGACATTGGAGAAGGGGCGGTCATTGGGAAAAG
>Ga0315268_10002144_pt1 | contig 22533 bp, 22 predicted proteins | sample C1_top_MG_FD_204535 | JGI IMG/M metagenome (GOLD analysis project Ga0315268, IMG submission 204535) | Sediment microbial communities from Yellowstone Lake, YNP, Wyoming, USA - C1_top | ecosystem: Environmental > Aquatic > Freshwater > Lake > Sediment | place: USA: Wyoming | collected 2017-08-01 | reverse complement strand
TGGACGTCGCCCCTCGCCAGATTGTCGGCATTTCGGCTGCGCTGATACCGTTCCTGGAACACGATGATGCCAACCGTGCGCTGATGGGGTCGAACATGCAACGCCAGGCTGTGCCACTGCTCCAACCTGAAGTGCCGCTGGTGGCCACGGGGATGGAATGGCAGGCAGCTCTAGATTCAGGCCAGGTCGTCGTAGCCGAAGACGAGGGCGAATTGGTCAGTGTCACTGGCAAGCAAGTGGAACTCCAGACCACGGCCGGCAAGAAAAAAATCTACAAGCTGCGCAAATACAATCGCTCCAACCAGAGCACATGTATTGACCAGCGGCCCATTGTGCGCAAAGGGCTGAAGGTGAAGCCGGGTGACGTGTTAGCGGATAGCTCTTCGACACAACACGGCGAGCTGGCGTTGGGCCATAATGTCTTGTGCGCGTTCATGTCTTGGGAGGGGGGCAATTACGAAGACGCCATCCCGATCTCGGAAAGACTGGTGCGAGAGGACAAGTTCACTTCGATTCATATCGAGAAACATGAGGTCGAGGTCCGCGATACCAAGCTCGGTCCGGAAGAGATCACGCACGACATTCCGAACGTGGGCGAGGATGCACTCAAAGACCTGGACGAAGACGGCATCATTCGCATTGGCGCAGAGGTTGGCCCGAACGACATTTTGGTCGGCAAGATCACACCCAAAGGTGAAAAGGAGCTTTCGCCAGAGGAAAAGCTCTTACGTGCGATCTTTGGAGAAAAGGCGCGTGAAGTCAAAGACTCGAGCCTCCGCCTGCCCCATGGCGAGCACGGCAAGGTCGTGGACGTCAAAGTATTTACGCGCGACGAGCACCGGGACCTGCCCGCCGGAGTGGACAAGATGGTGCGCGTGAGTGTGGCGCAGAGGCGCAAGTTGACCGAGGGCGACAAGATGGCTGGCCGCCACGGCAACAAGGGCGTCATCTCCACGGTCGTGCCGATTGAGGACATGCCGTTCTTGCCAGATGGGACGTCAATTGACATCATCCTCAACCCGCTGGGCGTGCCGGGCCGGATGAACATTGGACAGATACTGGAGACGCACCTGGGCTGGGCCGCCGACCGGTTGGGCTTTCGTGCCATTACGCCAGTATTCGATGGCGCGGACGAAGAAGAGATCGAATCGGAACTGGCGCGTGCCTGGCTGATAGACCAGGCCTGGGATGAAATCACCGACCGCGCATGGAAGTGGCTCCAAGAGCAAGACTACCCAGACGAGGAGCTGACCGACGACAGCGAGGCACGACTCTTGTACATCAGCGCGTGGTTAGATTCCCTGCACAAGGACTATGATCTTGAGCGACTGGCGCTGGACGAGGCGTATGCGCGCCGTAGCGTGCTGCGCGAGTGGCTGCGTGAGAAAGGTTATGACCCAGACAATTTGTTGTCGTTCGAGGACGACAAGCGTCCCAGAGCTGAGCGAGATATGGTGGACCGCCAAGCGGTGACCGTGTGTTTGCGTTTGTGGCTGGAAGAGCGCGGCGTCAAGACTGGCAACCTGGGCGACGACAAAGTCCGGGTGCGGGCGGAGGAGGTCGGTAGCGAGTTGCTCGAGCCACTGCCGACGGTGGGCAAGATGACGCTGTACGATGGCAAGACCGGGCTGCCGTTTGACCAACCGGTGACCGTTGGCGTCATCTATATGATGAAGCTGGCGCACCTGGTAGAGGACAAGGTGCATGCACGCTCGACCGGGCCTTATAGCCTCGTGACGCAGCAGCCGTTGGGCGGCAAGGCACAGTTCGGCGGGCAGCGCTTTGGTGAAATGGAAGTCTGGGCGCTCGAAGCCTATGGTGCAGCGCACACCTTGCAAGAGATGCTCACGGTCAAATCTGACGATGTGCAAGGTCGTGTCAAGACTTATGAGGCCATCGTCAAAGGCGAGCGCATCGAAGAGCCCGGTATTCCTGCGTCCTTCCGCGTGCTGGTCAAAGAGTTACAGTCGCTGGGTTTGGCCGTTGAAGCGATTAACGAGTCCGGCGAGGTGGTCAAGTTCGGCAAGGAGGAAGAAAAGGTCCGCGTCCCCAAGCTGGGCATGGGGCTGCTTGGTTTTGGAGGCGGAAGCGACCTGGATTGATGCGAAGCGAGTTTGACAATTGCAGCGCGTTATGGTAAAATCCGCGCGCTTTGGATGACGGCAAATTCCCGCCATCCACTAAAACCGTTTTTACAAGTGTCCGTAAGCGATGGGGACCGTCGCAGGGTGGACGGTCTCTTTTCTTTGCATGGCTTAGGCCCTGTCTCTAGTTAGTTGTGCGAGACAGGGTGAGTGCGCCGGGTGAGAGCGAGTAGTCAGAGGAGCAACCCTATGCCAAATCTAGGAGCTGGTGCATTAGATAGCCCGGCTGGGTCGGAGCCTCCTGTTCACTACGTGGTTGTCGTCAATCTGCTCCCGCAGGACGCGACCAAAGCTGAAAAGGCATTCGTGTGGGCAAATCGCTGACCCAATATGTAATAGACTCGAAATGCGCTTGAGCCGTCGCAAAGTTGTAGAGGTTCCGTTCAAATCGCAGAACAGCTCGACGGTCAGCAAATCAAGAGCAGATAGAAGAATTTCCGAGATTCCGTATAATGTCAAGTAGTGTGGTCGCTCGCCCGCCCGTGCGGCGTGAGGAGCAGGCGAGACAGCGAGTCCATTAGATCATTCGAGTAGACGGGAGAAATGACGTGCCGACCATCAATCAGTTGGTGCGCAAGGGACGCAAAGCCAAGCGCAGCAAGAGCAAAGCGCCAGCGCTGTTGTTTACCCTCAATTCATTCAAGCAGAAGCGCGAGCGGCGCGCCAAAGGCAGCCCACAAAAGCGTGGAGTCTGTACACAGGTGCGCACGATGACACCCAAGAAGCCGAATTCGGCGCTGCGCAAGATCGCCCGCGTGCGCCTGACGAATGGCATCGAAGTCACGGCGTATATACCCGGCGAGGGTCACCAGCTTCAGGAACACTCGGTGGTGATGGTGCGCGGTGGACGCGTGAAAGACCTGCCGGGTGTCCGCTACCACATCGTTCGGGGTGGCCTGGATGCCACGGGTGTAGAGAAGCGTATGCAGGGCCGGTCCAAGTATGGGACCAAGCGTCCCAAGAAGGCTCCGGCGGCCTAGTTTCCTAATTGCTGTGTGAGAAGGTCCGCTAGTAGTTGGGCTGGTCGACTGCTCCACTATTGAGCTAGCGAACTATCTGACTGGAGTTCAGTATGTCACGACGCAATCGTGCCGTCAAGCGAGAAATCAAGCCGGACATTCGTCACAACAGCCCGACCGTGCAAGGGTTCATTAGTCGGATGATGCGCGGCGGCAAAAGGAGTGTGGCGCAGCGTGTGCTATACAACACGTTCGATATGATCGAGCAGCGTGCCAAGCGCAACCCGGTGGATGTGTTCGATCAAGCGATCCGCAACGTGTTGCCCACCATCGAGGTCAAGCCACGGCGTGTGGGTGGCGCTACAATCCAAGTGCCTGTCGAGATCGCGCCGGATCGTCGGCTGACGCTGGCGATGCGCTGGATCCTAGCCGGGGCGCGCACGCGTGGCGGCAAGTCTATGGCCGAAAGGCTCTCCGGTGAGCTCATGGACGCAGCGCAAGGTCAGGGCTCTGCGATTAAGAAAAAGGAAGACACACACAAGATGGCTGAGGCCAATCGCGCCTTTGCCCATTATCGGTGGTAGTCGTTTGCTGGTTACGGTGGTAGGAACGTCGGGCCGATCCCGAAACTCTCCACCTGACCATCCGGTTCTTGGCAGCAGGTTTCGATGCCCAGACAAGTCCCGCTCGAGTGGATACGGAATATAGGTATAATTGCGCATATTGACGCTGGCAAGACCACGACGACCGAGCGGGTGCTTTTTTATACCGGCAAGACGCACCGGCTGGGAAACGTTGACGAGGGCACAACCGTCACGGACTGGATGGAACAAGAGCGCGAACGCGGCATCACCATCACAGCGGCTGCGATTACCGCGTTCTGGCGCGATTGTCAGATTAACATTATTGATACACCGGGTCACATTGACTTTACGGCCGAGGTCCAGCGCAGCTTGCGCGTGCTGGATGGCGGCGTGGTCGTGTTCGACGCGGTTGCCGGCGTAGAGCCGCAGTCGGAGACGGTCTGGCGACAAGCTGATCGCTATCGGGTCCCACGTGTTGCATTTGTGAACAAGATGGATCGAACCGGTGCGGATTTCAACCGGACCGTGCAAATGATCCGCGAGCGACTAGGAGCCATGCCACTGCCGGTGCAACTTCCGATGGGCTGTGAGGACAAGTTCTGCGGCCTGGTGGATTTGTTCGACATGCAGTCCATCGCGTGGGGCAATGACCAGGGCCGCACGATGGAGCGAGGCGAGATACCGGCTGAATTGCACGAAGAAGCGCAGGCGGCGCACGAGACATTGGTCGAGCGCATCGCCGAGACCGATGAGACCTTAACACATGAATACCTTGAAGGCAAGACGATTCCCGCGGATGCCCTCAAAGCGGCGCTCCGCAGGGCGACGATCAGTGGGCAACTAGTGCCGGTGCTGTGTGGTTCATCGCTGCGCAACAAGGGCGTGCAGCCGTTGCTCGACGCAGTTGTGGATTATCTGCCCTCGCCAGCCGATATTCCGCCGATCACGGGCGTGAACCCATACACCAAGCGCGAAGAGACCCGCACCGCCGACGATAGCGGTTCATTTGCCGCGCTGGTGTTCAAGATCGTGTCTGATCCTTACGTCGGGCGGCTGGCCTATTTTCGTGTCTACTCTGGCAAGGTCAGAGCTGGCGAGTCAGTGTTGAACTCGACCAAGGGCAAGAAGGAACGCATTGGCCGCGTCATCCGCATGTACGCCGATCACCGTGAAGACATTGACGAAGTGCTTGCAGGCGACATTGGCGCGACGTTGGGCCTGAAGGATTCGTTCACGGGCGAGACGCTGTGTGCGCCTTCGGCGCAAATTGTCTTGGAAAGCATTTCCTTCCCAGAGCCGGTCATTAGCGTGGCGATTGAGCCGAAAACGACTGCCGACCAAGACAAGATGTCCGAGGCGCTGCGGCGGCTTTCGGAAGAAGACCCGACCTTTCGCGTCCGCACAGACGAGACGACCGGGCAGACGCTCATCTCCGGGATGGGCGAGCTTCACCTGGAAGTGTTGGTGGACCGGATGTTGCGCGAGTTTCGAGTCGGCGCGAGTGTGGGCCGACCGCGCGTAGCTTATCGAGAGACGATCACCCGCCCAGTGAGGGCGGAAGGCAAGTTTGTCCGGCAGACCGGCGGGCACGGTCAGTACGGCCACGCGATTGTCGAGTTCGAGCCGATGGAAAAGGGCCATGGCTTTGAGTTTGAGGACAGGACACGCGGCGGGGTGATCCCGAGGGAATTTATCCCGGCGATTGAAAAGGGCATCAAAGAAGCGATGGAGTCCGGAGTGCTGGCGGGCTATCCGTTGGTGGATTTGAGGGCGAAGCTGGTAGATGGCTCGTATCATGAAGTGGACTCGTCAGAGATGGCATTCAAGGTGGCCGGTTCGATGGCGTTGAAGGAAGGCGCGGCCAAAGCCGGGCCCGTGCTGCTCGAGCCGGTGATGAAAGTCGAAGTCGTCGTGCCGGACGAGTCTACGGGCGATGTCATCGGTAATCTTTCAGCGCGGCGTGCGGCGATTGATGGGATGCAAGTGCACAGCCGCGGGATGCAGGCCATTGATGCCCATGTGCCGCTGGCGGAGATGTTTGGATACGCGACCGACCTGCGCTCAATGACGCAGGGGCGCGGAACGTTTACGATGGAGTTTGGTTATTACGCCGAGGTCCCGGATAATGTGGCGAAAGCGATTCTGGGCCTCAGATAGTCTTGATTAATACCAGGAGGATATCATGGCAAAGGAACATTTTGCACGCACCAAGCCGCACGTGAATGTGGGGACGATCGGGCACATTGACCACGGCAAGACGACGCTGACGGCGGCGATGACCAAAGTGCTGGCGATGAAAAAGCAGGCGCAGTTTCGCCCGTTCGATAGCATTGACAACGCGCCGGAAGAGAAAGAGCGCGGGATCACGATCGCGATTGCGCACGTGGAGTACGAGACGGACAAGCGCCACTATGCGCACGTGGACTGTCCGGGGCACCGTGACTATATCAAGAACATGATCACGGGGGCGGCGCAGATGGACGGGGCGATCCTGGTGGTGGCGGCGCCGGATGGGCCGATGCCGCAGACGCGGGAGCACGTGCTGCTGGCGCGGCAGGTGGAAGTGCCGGCGATGGTGGTGTTTCTGAACAAAGTGGACATGATGGATGATCCGGAGCTGCTGGAGTTGGTGGAGATGGAGTTGCGGGAGTTGTTGACGAGCTACCAATTTCCTGGGGACACGACGCCGATCGTGCGGGGGAGTGCGTTGAAGGCGTTGGAGAGTACGAGCCAGGATCCGAACGCGCCGGAGTACAAGTGCGTCTGGGAGCTGCTGCGGGTGGTGGACGAGTACATTCCGACGCCGGTGCGGGCGGTGGACAAGCCGTTCCTGATGCCGGTGGAGGACGTGTTCAGCATCAAGGGACGCGGGACGGTGGTGACGGGGCGGATCGAGCGCGGGACGGTCAAGGTGGGCGAGACGGTCAGCATCATCGGGCTGCGGAACGAAGTGCGGGACACGGTGTGCACGGGCGTGGAGATGTTCCACAAGATCCTGGACGAAGGGCAGGCAGGCGACAACGTAGGCTGCCTGTTGCGGGGGATCGAGCGGGAGGAAGTGGAGCGGGGGATGGTGTTGGCCAAGCCGGGGAGCATCAAGCCGCACACGGAGTTTGACGCGGAAGTGTACGTGTTGAAGAAGGACGAAGGCGGGCGGCACAAGGCGTTCTTCCCGGGGTACCGGCCGCAGTTCTACATTCGGACGATGGATGTGACGGGAGAGATCACGTTGCCGGCGGGGGTGGAGATGGTGATGCCGGGGGACAATGTGAACATGCACGTCAAGCTGATCATCCCGGTGGCGTTGGAGGCGGGGTCGCACTTTGCGATTCGCGAGGGCGGGTTGACGGTCGGCTCGGGCGTCATTACCAAGATTTTGGAGTAAAATAAAGCATGGCAAAAAAGGATGTTCGGATCGTCGTGACGCTGTCGTGTTCGGAATGCAAGGAGCGCAACTATACCACGCAAAAGAACCGCCGCAACGACCAGGGCCGTTTGGAATTCAACAAGTATTGCCCGCACTGCCGCAAGCACACGATGCACAGGGAGCAAAAGTAATCTGTGCCCTGTAAAGAGCCTGCCCGGGTGATGAGAAGGGTCTGGTCCTTTGCGGGGACGAGTTAGGCCAGTAGCTCAATTTGGCAGAGCACCGCTCTCCAAAAGCGGGGGTTCTGGGTTCAAGTCCCGGCTGGCCTGCCTGACAAGGGCGACGCGAGCGTCGCCCTTTAAGTTGAAAAAGCACGGAGCGTGAAGGGTGACGACCATCATGACGAGAATCTCTGATCCGATCATTCGCTACTTTCGCGAGACGTGGGCCGAGCTCAAAAAGGTGCGCTGGCCCACCCGCCAAGAAGCGCAGAACCTCACACTCATCGTGCTGGGGGTGACCGTAGGGATGGCTGCCGTCCTGGGCCTGATGGACTTTTTTTTCGCCTGGGAGTTCAAGGGCCTGATTGATAGCCTTACCGTGAACCTGATAATCGCCGGAGTTATCCTGACGGGCGGCATCGTGGCGCTCGTCTTTGGATTGCGCGAGCAGTAGACGGACGATGGAAGAAGAATTGGAAACGCTCGACGAGCTCATGTCCCAAGGGGACAAGCCTACAGAGCCAATGTCCCAAGAGGACAAGCCCGAAGGGCTCATGTCGCAAGAGGACAAGCCTGAAGAGCTCGTGTCCCAAGAGGACAAGCCTGAAGAGCTCGTGTCCCAAGAGGGCAAGCCCGAAGTGCTCGTGTCCCAAGAGGGCAAGCCCGAAGAGCTCATGTCCCAAGAGGACAAGGCCGAAGAGCCCGAGTCTCAAAAGAAAGCCCCACGCGAGCGGGAACGCGATCGCGACGTGGGCATGGAAGGCGCGCCAGACCTGAGCGAAGCCTCGGACGAGCGCGCCTGGTACGTCGTCCACTGTTATTCGGGCTATGAAAACAAAGTCAAGCATAACCTGGAACAGCGCATCGAGACGATGGGGATGCATAACCAGATTTTCCAGGCGATTGTCCCCACGGAAGAAGAGATCGAGGTGCGCGACGGCAAGCGGCGCACCGTCGAGCGGCGAGTGTTCCCCGGATATATCCTCGTCCAAATGACCATGAACGACGACTCGTGGTACGTCGTCCGCAACACGCCCGGCGTGACAGGCTTTGTGGGGATGGGCAACAAGCCTACACCCTTGCGCCCGGAAGAGGTCGTCGGCATCCTCAAGCGGATGGAAGCCGAAGCGCCCAAGGTCAAAGTCACCTTCAAGCCCGGACAAAAGGTCCGGATTGTGGACGGGCCGTTCAACGACTTTATGGGCACCGTGGACGAGATTGATATGGACAAGGCCAAGGTTCGCGTGATGGTGTCGTTCTTTGGCCGCGAGACGCCTATCGAGCTGGATTTCCTGCAAGTCGAAAAAATGTAAAGCCGTAGAGATGTTGTAAAACCGTACAGACGTTGCATGCAACGTCTCTACAGTGGGAGGGCGCAAGCCCGCCAAAACCACAAGGAGAAAAAAGATGGCAAAGAAAGTCAAAGCGATCGTCAAGTTGCAGATTCAGGCCGGCAAGGCTAACCCGGCGCCGCCCATCGGCCCGGCGCTGGCCGGCCACGGCATCAACCTGATGGCATTCTGCAAGGAATACAACGCGCGCACAGCCTCGATGGCCGGCCAGGTGATCCCGGCCGAGATCACGGTTTACCAGGACGGCTCGTTCACGTTCGTCCTCAGGACGCCGCCTACGCCCTCGCTCTTGCTCAAGGCCGCCGGCCTCGAAAAGGGATCGGCCGAGCCGCACAAGACCAAGGTCGGCAAGATCAGCCGCAAGCAGTTGCGCGAGATTGCCGAGCTCAAGATGCGCGATCTAAACGCGATAGACGTCGAGGGCGCCGAGCTGCAGGTCGCCGGGACTGCCCGCTCGATGGGCATTGAGATTGTGGACTAGCCGGTGGGAGGGCCTGCGGCCCGTCAAGACCACAAGGAGCAAACAATGGCAAAGCACGGAAAGAAATACCTGGCGGCTGCCGCCAAGGTAGACCCGAACAAGAATTACGCGCCAGCCGAAGCGCTGGCGCTGGTTCGAGACACCAGCATAACAAAGTTCGATGCGACGGTAGAAGTTCACCTCCGGCTGGGCGTGGACCCGCGCCAGTCCGATCAGCAGGTGCGCGGCGTGTGCTTGATGCCCGGCGGGCTGGGCAAGACCGTCCGCATCCTCGTCTTTGCCGAAGGCGAAGGCGCGCGCTCGGCGCAAGAAGCGGGCGCCGATTACATCATCAGCGAAGACGAGGGTTACGCCAAGATCCGCGATGGCTGGACCGATTTCGACGTGGCGATGGCGGTGCCGGAAGTGATGAGCAAGGTCGGCCGCCTGGGCAAGATACTGGGCACTCGCGGGCTGATGCCGAACCCGAAGGCGGGCACGGTGGCCCCGGCCGGCGATATCCCGCGCCTCATCCGCGAAGCGCGCGCAGGCCGCGCCGAGTTCCGCATTGACAAGACCGCCAACGTGCACGTGCCCATCGGCAAGGCTAGCTTTCCGGCCGACAAGCTGACGCTCAACTTTGCAGCCTTGATGGACGCGATCAAAAAGGCCAGGCCGGCGGGCGCCAAGGGCACGTATGTCAAAAAGATCGTCGTGACGACGACGATGGGGCCGGGCGTCAAGGTGGACGTGAACCTGGCTCAGAGTATGGAAGCTGCCTAGTCACAGAAACTCGTTTTCCCGGGGAAAACGGGTTTCTGAACAACCGAATATCCGCAGCCAGAGACAGCAGGTAGTGTTCGCAGGGGCGGTATCCCATATAGCCCGTGCCCACGTAAAGCCTGCCGAGGCAAGCGACGAGTGATCATCCCCGTGTAGCGCGCAATCCGGATTGCGCCCGGCGGGCACACAAGTCTTTGCCTTACGCTGCGGCAAAGATTTTTTAATTTGCCGTGCAGGCGGCAGATGGGACGAAAGGGGGTGAAAATCAATTGGCAATCACAAAGCAACGCAAGGGCGAGCTGGTCGAGGGCTATGAGGACTGGCTCAAGCGCAGCCAGGCCGTCATCCTGGTTGACTATCGTGGGGTGTTGACCAAGGACGTGTATCGCCTGCGGACCAAGCTGCGCGAGGCGAAGGGCGAGTTCCACGTGACCAAGAACACGCTTATCGCGCGCGCGCTGCGCCAGGCGGGCCTGCCTGTGCCGGAGGCGATGCTCGAAGGCCCAACCGCAATCGGCTTTTGCTTCGAGAACCCGCCGGCGGTGGCCAAGGCCATGCTCGACTTTGCTTCAGAGGTGAACCTGATGCAGGTCAAGGGCGCGGTGCTGGGCAACCGCGTGATTGACCGGGAGGGCGTCAAGGCGCTGAGTGAGCTGCCGCCGCGACCGGTCGTGATGGCCCAGGTGCTGGGCACCATCCAGGCGCCGGCGGGCAAGGTGGCGGGCGTGCTCAATAGCGCTGTGGCGCAAATCGTGCGCGTCCTCCAGGCGCGCGTGGATCAACTCAAGGCCGCTGAAGGCGCGGCGTAAAATTAAAGAGAAGGAAAAAAAACAAAATGGCAGACCTGAACAAGATTGTCGAGGAAATCAGCGGCCTGAGCCTGCTCGAGGCGGCCGAACTGGTCAAGCTGTTGGAAGACAAGCTGGGCGTGACCGCCGCCGCTCCGATGGCGATGGCGGCGATGCCCATGGCGGCGGCCGGCGCGGCCGCTGCTGCCCCGGCCGAGGAAAAGACCGAGTTCAACGTCATCCTCAAGGCCGCCGGCGAGAAAAAGATCGAGGTCATCAAGGCCGTGCGCCAGATCATCACGACCCTGGGCCTCAAGGAAGCCAAGGATTTGGTGGACGGCGCTCCGCAGCCGGTGCTGCAGGGCGTCAGCAAGGAAGCCGCCTCCGACGCCAAGGCCAAGCTGGAAGCCGCTGGCGCGTCGGTTGCGGTCGAATAGCCAGCCGGTCAATCAGTCACTCTCAATCGGTTGCTCAGCACGCAAGACCTGCGTCGAGCAACTGCTTTGCTGGGCGAATCATAAAGGCCACTCGACGAGAGTGGCTTTTGTGTTTTATGGTGTCAGATCGCTGGCTCTGTTTGGCTCGATGGCCCGCGATCAAGCCACCGCAGCCAGTGACGTGGACTTGCTGGTCGAGTTCAGCCGTCCCGTCGGGTATTTTGGGCTGTTTGCTTTGCAGACCACCTCGAGTCGCTTTTGGGCTGCAAGGTGGATTTGGGCACGCCCGGCAGCCTCAAGCCGCGCATCCGCGAGCGTGTGATGAGAGAGTGCGTCCGTGTCGCCTAGAGATTGGAAAGAACGGGTTCAGGATATTCTGGAAGCCATTGCCGAAATCCAGGCCTTTACGCGCAGCGCTGTGTTGTTCGGTGAACGACGCTGTGCGACGGAATAGCGCCCCTCCATCCGGTTATGTGTTGTGCCAATGGCATCTGCTGTCTGTACTGCGGTGGGGCAGGTGTGAGCTTGCACATCCGCTGCGGGTTGTATGAGCCAGCGCAGGTGGCTGGTCAAGACATGTACAGGCGCTTTTGGCGCGCTCAACAGAGTACAGAGGAGAGAACGATCAAGGAGAAGGAGACGACTCTATATACGATGTGGGCCCATCACGCTTTGTCAAACTCATCGTGATCAACGCCCAACTCGCGCAAAAGACGCGCTAACAATCCAGGGCCGATCTCCTTGGAACGGTGATATGGAATAGGGACCTGCCTGCCAGTGGCCGGATTGCGCCATATCGGGTAAAGTAGCAACCCAGCCGTTTGAGCTTGCGAGTCAACTCGGAGTATTTCACACTGGCACTGCCACGTGAGAAGCAAAAGGCAGTGTCCGAACGGTCTTCAGGGTAGCCAGCAAGGCGTCGCCAGCAGCTTGCATTGAGGTAATTAACGCCTCAGCTACATGAGGGGCTTGGGCTAACACTTCTTCAATGGTTTCGCCGGTCACGATCAAGTTAGGCAAGTCAGGGCTGGTAGCCATATAACGATAATCGCCCCCATCGGCTATCTCTTCAACTGTGATCTGCAAATCATACAGCGTCATTCTACACCTCCGTCAGAGGCATGGTCTGCTCTCTTTGCGAACCATCTCTGCCGGCAATTCTAACATGAGGCTACCCTAAAGACAAGAGGCACTTTGACGCGGGAAGACACGCCCGTAATCGCGACTGAGGTCAAACGGTTCTTTGCGTCCTACGTGTGGTAGGCTGCAACAGATAGAAACACATGAGCGGATGGCAACCCTCCATCCGCTCATCCGTTGCGTATTATCCAGGCCAGCGTGAGTAGCTGGCCTGTTTTGCAACTTACACCATTGAAGGCGAATACATGCGTGCCCCACAATCATACAGCGAGCCGAGGCTGGCTTCCTCCGAACGCTGCCCTGTAAACCGCCGGTCAGTCGGCGTCGCGCCCCAGACGTAGCGCGTCACGCCATAGGGCTTGCCCACTCCGCTTCGCTACGGGGTGCTTCGCAATAGCGCAGTTCGCCCAGCTTGTTGCCGCTCGCGTCGGTTGTTAAGGATGCGCTGCCGAGGTGGTCGGCGTGCAGATAGTATACCACGCTGCCGGTGGAGGTGATAACGCGCGTGGCCACCCGCTGCGCGCCCGCCATGTAGTAAGCCTGGGTGATGCGCTGCGTGCCGGTGATCGTGACCTCGATCGATCCGGCGTAGGCGGTCGTGATGGTCGTCCCGCCTTTGGACTCGACTTGCTTGACCCGCTGGCTGCCTGCCTCGCAGCGAAGCGGAGGGGGTCGCCGTCATAGTAGAATCGTGTCACAGATAGCGTGACGGTGTTCGTCACGGCGATCAGGCGGTTTTCAAGGTCCCATCCTTGCGTGTAGGTGATGCGTTGCGTGCGGGTGACCTAGAAGTGGGCAGCGATAGAAGGACGACCCTACTGCACTGGTCCCACCGGCTACATAGAGTGCAGAATGGGCCAGCATGAATCGCTAGCCCAGGGCACAACAAGCGAAACGCGCTATTGACCAACTGTAAAGTACACAGTACGCTCAGGCTGTTTCACCAAATAAATCTCTACCCGATACTGACCTTCAGGAAGAGGGGTTCCATCCATGCGGTAGATTGACATGTAGCCGCTCTTATCCACCGTTTGGCCTTTGTCCATGATTAGAGTGTCGTTGTAATACCATCTTGTTCCCACATAGATTGGCCTGGACGCATCTATTGTCACGACACAGTAGATCCGACTGGCCGTTGGGTCAAATCGTGTGATATTATCTACTGGCCGTCCCAGTGCATCCAGCCCAGTCGTCAGTACAACACTGGTGATCGTGACTCTTTGCGCAGAGGTCCACATCTTCCCAGTGGCACCAGCCGCCACCAAACCGCCCCCGCATAGAATGACAACGAGAAGACAACTTCCCAACCCGATCCACAGTGGCACAGACTTTTTGGTAGAATGTTCAGTCGCCATACGCATATACCCTTCTTACCATCGGGACGATTAACAGACCTTCTGCTGTCACTGGTCGCCAAGTGGATGATTGATCCCAAATAATTGGTCTACGTGCAATAACAGTGCGAAGATATCCCAGTGCGACGCCATTCTGGATGGAAAGGGCGTAAATCTTTCCAGTAGCTATTCCTCTGATATAGACAATATCGCGCAGAACAGCCGGGGTCTGGTAGCGGTCACTATCCGTTTGAGCAACCCAAAGAAGGCTGCCAGTCTGAGCATCAAATGCCATTGGCTGCCCACCGTTGGTGGGTACGAGGAGACGTTGCCCGGCCGGTAAGGGTGCGTACGATTCCCCAAGTTTCTGACTTTGCCATAACACAGTTTCCGTGCGAGTGTCAAATGCCACCAACTTGCCGACATCATTGAATCCATAGAGAATCCCAGCTTGAAAAGTGGCCGGTCTATCTATTTGCCCTTTGATTTCCTTAATAAGCTTGCCTGTCACTGAATCCCGGACTTGGAGAATGCCACCAGTGATCACCAAGTATATCTTGCCGTCGTCAAGAAAGAGATTGGCGCCTGATCTGGCGCCTGGCAGAGCGTCTTCCCATACCACGGTGCCAGTCTCACGATCATAAGCTTGGATATCACAGTTGTATCGGACCACATAAACCATAGTCTCACTGGACGCGGAAGGGACTACTGGGGCTACCGCACAAGTAGGATTTTGCGACACCCACATTACTTGGCCTGTGTCGACATTCAGGGCTTTTACGCCATCTTGATACCCGATCACTACTTGACCATTCCCAGTCAGAGGTGGCGATGGGTATATCTCTGAAGGTGCAGCGACGTCCCATAAGCGCGAGCCAGTGCGTGCGTCCAATGCATACACTTTCCGTCTTGTTCGGATTACAACCTTACTGCCATCCCCGCTAGGCTCTGTGACAATCTCGCCGTCTACCTCGAAGCGCCAACGCTCTTTAATGGGGAAGACTCCTTTAACGACAGGCTCATTGAGATACTGGTAGCGCGATGCTACTAGCACCAGCAGGATGACGCACGCAGCTGCAAAAAGTATCCATCGCCAAGTTTTCATGTCACCATTACCGTCCACATCCTCCGGCCAGCCGACAACCAGCCAGCAATACGGGAGAATCTGCCAATGATACATGAAAGGCAGTAGGAATAGAGTACGTGGCATTCACATAGAAGCTTACTATAGGAAATGACTTACTCAGGCCCCCCTCAAATCCCCAGACAGCCGTTGAAGGCTGGCGAACTTTAGGATCGGGGTCAAATGCCACAAAACCATTGACAGCTGCTGGCCCGCCGCCGCCTCCTATGTTTAGGAATGGCCCGCTATACGCAGCCGCGCCATCTTTGCTAAATGCTTTTCCGAAAGCTACCCCCTTCATCAAACCTGTTCCATACTGTGGGCTGTAGACTGGAGCAACGTCGTCCGATACGCATATGAGCCAATTGGTCGCCTCGCCAATACCTTTTGTGTTCGGTAAGAAGCTAAGCAGCTTGCTATCTGGTACTGTAAGGAAGACCTGGATGTCGCCCTCCCTAGTGCTGACAACATCAACACTGAAATAAACGTAGAGTCTTCCTACTCCGGCACTGCCTCCAAAAGAATGTACTGACGCATCAAACGGGGTGGGAAGTAGCTCGTCTGCAATAGAGGCTGGAGCTGGAGGTGGAGCGACCCTCGGATCTTTAGGCGCTGTCCACTCGTGAGCTGACCGCACTATGGGCCCGTGTAGCGTTGACCATCTAACAGCGGGATCGTCCGGCTCTTCTTCAAATTCATAGTGCCCAGTCGGGTCAACGAACTTGAGTGGTGAATTCCGGACATACGCGTACCTGTTGAGCGACTGCGGATTCCCCGGACTGGGCACGATCGTATCCGCGCTGAGGAACCGCCCCAGCACGGGTGAATACATGCGTGCCCCACAATCATACAGCGAGCCGAGGCTGGCTTCTTCGCTTCTCTGCCCCGTGAACCGCCGGTCGGTCGGCGTCGCGTCCCAGACGTAGCGCGTGACGCCATAGGGCTTGCCCACTCCGCTTCGCTACGGGGTGCTTCGCAATAGCGCAGTTCGCCCAGCTTGTTGCCACTCGCGTCGGTTGTTAAGGATGCGCTGCCGAGGTGGTCGGCGTGCAGATAGTATACCACGCTGCCGGTGGAGGTGATAACGCGCGTGGCCACCCGCTGCGCACCGGCCAGGTAGTAAGCCTGGGTGATGCGCTGCGTGCCGGTGATCGTGACCTCGATCGGTCCGGCGTAGGCGGTCGTGATGGTCGTCCCGCCTTTGGACTCGACTTGCTTGACCCGCTGGCCCCTTCGGCAGGCTCAGGGCAGGCTCTGCCGTCATAGTAAAAGTGCGTCACGGATAGCGTGACCGTGTTCGTCACCACGTTCAGCCGGTTCTCAATGTCCCATGCCTGCGTGTGCGTGATCCGCAGTGTGCCAGAGACCTCGACGCAGGTGAACATGTCCCTGTTGGCAACGAATGAAAACGGATAAGCGGATGGCGCGTGTCCATCCGGTTATCCGTTGTGCCAAAGGCATCCGCTGCCTACACCTGCGATAGGGCAGATGTCATCTCGCGCGTCCGCTGCGGGTTGTACAGGCCGGCATGGATGGCTGGCCCAAGATGAACAACATACAGATTGCTTGCTTCACAAGAGCTACTTTGGTTGTCTCCATCGCCAGTATGGATTCAGTCCCCCATCCACGATTCTCGTCTCAACACCAGTCTCGACATTCACTTTGAAGATAGCATACTGGCTGACATTGGACTTTTCGCAAACCTGGTCGTCAGGCAGCATACACTTGTGGTACACTAGCCATTTGCCATCCGGAGACCAGGACGGCACAGGAGGCCAGTCCTCATATGTTGGGCCGGTCCAATATTGTCGGAAGGCTTGGTATGCAACCACGCGCCTTGACATAGTCCCATCACGCTTCACCACGTAGATACCATCTCGACCCGTGTAAGCAATCCACTGGTCATCCGGTGACCACCGTGGCGCAATGCCATGTCCTACAATAGTGATTGTCTGTGCAGCGGAATCTGCGTCGAGGACACCGATATCTTCTCCTTGCCAGAACACAACTTCCCTCTTTGAGGAAGTAATTGATCCACCTAGGGCTCGGACAGTAAGAAAAGTATTTGTGATTTCACAGTTGTCGAGATCCAATAAAACGAGTTTGTCAGGTAGTTGGGGCACAACATTCATGACTGCTTGTTTGCCATCGGCTGTGATGAACAGTGGCCCCCCACCTCGTGTATGCTCGGGCTGGCACATGGTCAAGCCTCGACCAGCACGCAAGATGAAGAACTGTCCAAGATAGTTCACATCTGGGATTCGCACCTCGCCACGGAAAATCAATGTTTTTCCATCTGCCGACCAAGCTGGCAGAATCGCTGCTCCGATCCCTTGGTTAAGTTTGACAATAGTCAGGCCAGAGCCATCTGCATTCACGAATGCAAACGAGTAACCCTGCCCATTGTCGTAGGCCATGGTCTGAAACACGATGTCAGTATTAGGCAACTGTGCAGGCACAGTGCGTAGGCAACCAGTTGTCTCCACCATGATAATAGTGATGAGCAGAACGTAACACACTGTCTTGGATTGCAGAGTTTGCATTGAATACTCCTCCCCAGAATTGACAAGCATTCCTGTAATTTGTAGACTAACGGTACAAGGTCACCATCGCATTTTGGAAGTAACCCAACGCGAAGGGTCGGTTCCAGTTCGCCAAGAACTGGGCTGTAGACCATCGCGTGAACTGAGGATTCCGATCGGCCGGATTGAGGAAAGCCCATTCATCGGCAACTGAATCGTAGCCACCAACCACCATCGCATGAGCAGTGGTATTGCCTGGCCACACGACGGTGACAATTGTGGGGTCGCCATTGTTGAGGTTGTCTATCAAGTCCCTCGTAGTAGCATTGTTCTTATACACAGCCCTGAACGATTTGGAATCCAATTCGCGGGCGAATTCGTTCAGCGCACGCTCCTGTCCCTGAGGGGGAGTTGCTCCCTTGCCGCCCAAGGGCAAAAACCAATCCGTCAAGCGATAACCGCCGATCCCCAAACCCCTCGAAGCGTTCTGCATTGCTTTGCCCAATTCATTCTTTCGCACGGGTTGCCAATGGAGACCCATCCGCAGATTGATAGCCATAGCCATTGAGGTGGGCGCACAATCGCTAGAGCTGTCACCTTGATATTGATGGTAATTCCGGAGCCCGTTTTCAGTGTAAGGGTATAGCCAGATTGGAGGAGGTGGCTGCGGCGGGACAAGTACGGGTAGTGGGTCTGCTTTGTTCGAATCTTCCGGACAGTCTTCGCCCGGAGTACAGTGTCCTGTCGGATCCGTGTACTTGACAGGGTTATTCCTGGTATAGGAGTATCTATTAAGGTCCTGCGGGTTGCCCGGTTGTGGCACAATGGTGTCGGGCTGAATCCAGCGGTTAAGAGAAGGCGAATACATGCGTGCCTCATAATCATACAGCGAGCCGAGGCTGGCTTCTTCCGAACGCTGGCCGGTGAAGCGCCGATCCGTCGGCGTGGCGCCCCAGACGTAGCGCGTGACGCCATAGGGGTAATAGCGCAGTTCGCCCAGCTTGTTGCCGCTCGCGTCGGTTGTTAAGGATGCGCTGCCGAGGTGATCGGCATGGAGATAGTATACCACGCTGCCGGTGGAGGTGATAACGCGCGTGGCCACCCGCTGCGCACCCGCCATGTAGTAGGCCTGCGTGATGCGCTGCGTGCCGGTGATCGTGACCTCGATCGCTCCGGCGTAGGCGGTCGTGATCGTGGTCCCGCCTCTGGACTCGACTTGCTTGACCCGCTGGCTGCCTGCCCTCGCAGCGAAGCGGAGGGGGTCGCCGTCATAGTAGAATCGTGTCACGGATAGCGTGACGGTGTTGGTCACGGCGACCAGGCGGTTTTTGGCGTCTCCTGTGTGGTTGAGCGCAACAGATGAAAAACGGATGACCGGATAGGGCACGCCATCCGATTATCCGCTTCTCATCCGGTGCTTGCACTGGAAAAGCGATAAGCTCAACCAGTCGCTTAGCGAGGCTGTCTTGCTTTGCAGGCAGGGCTGCTAAGTCTGATTTGACTGTTTACTTTTTATCTTGAACATTGCGCGTAAGGGCTCTAACTAAAACTGAAGGGCTCCAAATACCGGCCAGACCGAGCACGCCCATGACAAGCCCGAAGAACACTGCTAATGGCCACAAGACAAATGCAGACCACGCCGATATGAAGGTCATACCGCAGATTGCGGACCCAAGGCCCAATACGATACCTCCAATGAGGCCTTTCTTCGTCTGATTGATTGGGGGTTTTGCTACCTTCCAACTTATCCAACCATATGCGATCGTGGCTAGAAAAGCCAGCAACAGGCCCGCACCGATAAGCCAGTAATTAGGTGTAGCTACAGTCTCATTCATCGCTTTCGCTCCTCTGGCGCAATTCCTGTGTACCAAAATCCGTATTCATCGACTCCGATCCGACCTTTAATATATGTGGGAATTGTCCCGTTCAGTCGTCCTATGTCGTACGCAACCAAACCTCCATTCAATGCAGTATCCGACACTGCCTCCGGTGAGACCAAGCCAAGTCCATTATCTATCAAGCTTACTAGCGTATCTTGACCGAACACAACCTCGGTCCCTTGTCGCATATTAGGAAGCTGAGCTGTCTGAATGTATGTTTCTCTATTGAATATGTCTGCACCAGCAGTAGCAAAGAATGATGCTACACCAATGGCATTTTCTGCGACATTCAGTTGACTATACAGTACCACACCCGCACCTAAACCTATAGCAGTTCCTCCACCTGGCAGCGGAATTGCCGTACCCATGGCAGATGCGGTGGCTTCAATCAGTACTCCACTGAAACTTAATCCCGACGCGGTAATATCTAGAGCAGTTGCTACTAAACTCAATACATTGCCCACTGTCTTACACCACGGGCAGTGCCCAGTCGGATCGGTATACTTGAGTGGGTTATTGAGCACGTAAGCATATCGGTTAAGCGCTTGCGGATTGGTCGGCCCCATCGGGACGTTATGCTTCTCGCGTACCTCCTCGTCCCACTGGAAGAACCAACCATACTGCGCTATCTCACGGTTCTCTTCACCGATTTGCGAGGCGAACTCGGCCATGTTAGTGGTGAGTGGCGTCAAGCGTGTCTTGGGATCGTAGCCCAATGTCGCTGCGCCACCACCTGTGCCATCGGCTGCCCCCGGCACCATCGTATCCGCGCTGAGGAACCGTCCAAGCACAGGTGAATAGTAGCGTGCGCCGTAGTCATATAGCGAGCCGAGGCTGGCTTCTTCCGACCGCTGACCGGTGTACCGGTAGTCAGTTGGTAAGGTTCCGCTGCCCCACCTCGGCGCGCCGTAGGGCAGGTACAGCTGCCGCGCCACCTCCGCCCCCGCGCCCGTCGTCACCAGCGAGGTGCTACCCAGGTGGTCGCCGTGCAAGTAGTATACCACACCATCCGAGCGCATCGCCACCCGGCGGCCGGCGGCAGCGTAATACTTTTTCACCAGCGACACCGTCACCTGTCCGGACGTCTGCCAATCGCTTTCGTTGCCTACTCCATCTGTGGCGCTCACGCGGAAGGTGTAAACGTGCCCGCCCGGCCCGGTAAAGAGGGCCTGAGTCACTGGGGTGCTCACCAGCCAGTCTGTCCAGCCGCTGCTCTCGCTCGCGTATTGCACGTCATAGTGCGATACGCCTATCAAGTTGTCCTGCGCACTCCAGGTGACGACAAAGCCAGGGATAGCCCGCGCCGGAACGATCAGACTGGTGATCGTGGGCGCGGTGTGGTCATACGTCGTGCAGCCGTCGCCGCGGTCGGTCGGCGCGGCTTCTGAATACCCGAAGGTCGCGAAGGAGTGCAAGACCCGAGGGGTTTTAATAGACCGCTCGGGTCTAAAAGGGGCGCGACGCGAGCGAGCCGGCAGCCCGCCCGTTGGGCGTGGACGCGTGCGAGCAAGTTGAGCGGCACAGTCGGTCGCTGGCCTGAAAAGGTATGCGCTGTGGTCAAGGCGCAAAACGGGCTAGCATAAATGGCTGGCCCGTAGTATGTGTCGCTACTCGATGCTGTTCAGACTATCGATTGTTGCCACGCCCTCTCATACTGCCTGGCGGTTAGCAGGCAAAATCAGAGCCTGTCAGTCGAACCCATAGGACTTGTAAAGGAATAACTTCCGAGTTTTGACTCGGCATGAAGCGCGGAAAATCGGAAGTTGTTCTTTTTCAGCTATATAGAATGAGTCTTCTGATATTATTGGTGACCAAAGCATACGACAACGTCCATGTAGAGGGGCAAACCTTCGCCTCATGGCAGGATGGGGCTGCACTCGCTCTCGAATGAGTCGAACAAGAGTGGTATCGTTAAACCAGATATCGGGAATTACGCGAAAGTTCCCCCGATAGGGTATTCATTGAACATTTGTTCCGCTTCCCGACACAAGATGGCAAATTCTTCAGGCGAAACATAAAAGAACATGTACATGTAAATCTTGACTCACTCTGCCGTTCCTGCCTGCTTCACATCAGGGCACATAGCAATACGAATAGACTCGGTAGATCCGATTTTAGTCATGTGACAGGGTGGCCAGCTTGACAAGAAAGGCTTGCCCGAACCTGGTATGATTGTCAGCGCGACCCAACAATCCCAGGAGGGCAAGCCCGTGACTAATGAGACGCCAGAATTGACTGATCAGGAAGTGCTGCAACGCGCTCACACCTTGCTGGCCGAGCATTTGCCGTTGCAGGCGGATGGCTGTACGTGCACCACCGATGACTTGTTGGATGTGTTGTTGGGTGTGGCCGCCAACCGTGGCACGATTGAAGCCGTGTGTGCCGACTTGGTCGGGACACCGGACGCTGAAACGATTCGCGGCTATTTCAAAGACCAGCTGTGCGTGGACGACCTGCCCGAGTTGGAACGGCGGTTGAACGCGGCATTGTCGCATGAGATTCCGCCGCGGGTGTGGCGTCAGGCCCGTGATGTGGCGATCGACTTTCACGACCGGCCCTATTACGGCAAACAGTCGCAGGCGAGCGGCCTGTGGGTACGCGGGCCAGCGAGAGACGGTACGACACGGTTCTATCGCGTGATCACCGCTTACGTGATGCTGAACCACTTGCGGGTCACGCTGGTGGTACGTTTCGTGTGGCCCGACGAAGAAACCGTCCACGTGTTGAAAGACATGCTGAAACGGGCGAAAAGACTGGGGATTCAGATCGAACGCCTGTTTCTGGACAAAGGCTTTGCGGGCATCGCGGTGCAGGAGTATTTGACACGCCGTCGGCAGCCCGCGTTGATCGCCTGCCCGATCCGAGGAAAAACCGGCGGCACGCGCGCCTTATGTCAGGGAAGCCAAAGCTATTTGACCGCCTACACGTTCACGTCGGGCAACATGCAGTGGACCGCGCAGTTGGCGGTGTGCCGCGCCTTTACCACGGCCCGGCGCACCAAGCGCCTGAAACGCCGAGTGACGTGGCTGATCTACATCTCGATTCATCTCGACCTGTCGCCCCGGCGGACGCGGCGACTGTACCGCCGTCGTTTCGGAATTGAAAGTAGCTATCGCTGTGCCGGTCAAGTGCGTGGCTGGACGACTTCGCCCAATCCGGCGTATCGTTTTGTGTTGCTGGCGTTGAGCTTCGTGCTGCTGAATGCCTGGATGCATTTGCGTTGGTTGTTTACTCAGGTCCCACACCGCGGGCGGCGTGGGTTGGATGTCCGGCGGTTTCGACTGACACGGTTCGCCAAGTTTATCCGGCGGGCACTCGAGCGACTGTATGGTTGCGTCCATCGGATTGTCGCCCTGGCAGTGCCTCTGACTTGAAAATCGGATCTACTGAGACTCATTCACACCGGTCTCTTTATCCCTAAAGACACTGAGGTCACGTT
>Ga0315268_10002143_pt1 | contig 22538 bp, 25 predicted proteins | sample C1_top_MG_FD_204535 | JGI IMG/M metagenome (GOLD analysis project Ga0315268, IMG submission 204535) | Sediment microbial communities from Yellowstone Lake, YNP, Wyoming, USA - C1_top | ecosystem: Environmental > Aquatic > Freshwater > Lake > Sediment | place: USA: Wyoming | collected 2017-08-01 | reverse complement strand
GGGAACTTGGAAAGGTGGTAAAGAAAAATCACCTGCAGCAATGTGTAGAAAAGCAGCGGAAACGACTAATGGAGGTGAGATTGAAGTTTGGGGTGATGGAAAACAAACACGTTCATTTCTTTATATTGATGATTGCATTGAAGCCGTTCAAAGATTAATGGGTAGTGATTTTATCGGTCCTGTTAATATTGGGAGTGAAGAAATGGTTACAATTAACCAATTGGCTGGAATGGCAATTGCAATTTCAAATAAAGATTTAAACATTAAAAATATTGATGGTCAAGATTTTATTGACAAATATGGGTTTAAATGTCCATTAGGTGTTAAAGGTAGAAATTCAGATAACAAATTATACAAAGAAAAGATTGGTTGGGAAGTAAATCAACCATTATCAATTGGTCTTAAAAAGACATATGAGTGGATTAAGATGCAAGTTGACAAATCATAAAAAATTAAAAACAAAATAGATGGGTAGCACAAGACCAAAGAAATCACCAGTACCAACCCCTTCAATAGAAGAGGGTCAAAATAAAACAAGAAAAGAAGTAATTTGTTCAATATTAAAAAAGAAAACAAAAGAAAAATTTCTAACTCAAACACAAAAAATATATTATGACACTTTAATATCAAGTGAAGTTACAGTATGTTCAGGACCTGCAGGTGTAGGTAAAAGTTATATTACAATGAAAGCGGCGATTGATTTACTTTCAGACCCAAACACACCTTACGAAAAAATTATCATTGTAAGACCAGCGGTTGAGGCTGAAGAAAAGTTAGGTAGTTTACCTGGTAATGTTGAAGAAAAATTAGACCCTTATATTTTTCCATCATATTATTTGTTAAATAAAATAATTGGTAAAGAAATGAGAGAAAAATTAAAAGAACTTGAAATTATTGAGGTATTTGCATTGGCATTTATGAGAGGTATGAATATTGACAATTCAATTTTAATTTTTGAAGAGGGTCAAAATGCAACACCAAGTCAAATGAAACTTCTATTAACAAGAATTGGTTTTAATAGTAAATTTTTTATATCAGGAGACGTAGAACAATCTGATAGATATAAAAATAAAACACATAGTGGTCTATGGGATGCAATTGAAAAATTTAGGGACGATAAATACATTTCAACTTTTGAATTCAAAGACAAAAACGATATTGTTAGAAATCCACTGATAACTAAGATATTACAGAAATACGATAACGAGACGGAATGAAAATTGCAATAGAATTAAATGGTGTTTTACGAGATACTTTAAAAAAAATACAACAGGAATACGAAAAATGGTATTTAGATAATCCGTTTAAAGAAGATGAAGAAAAATCTGAATATGAAGTAATATCTGATTTAACAACTTTGGATATTTCAAAACATTTAAAATTTAAAGACGAAGATGAATTGTATAGTTTTTTATATAAAGAACATACAATGGAAATTTTTGGTCATTCAGGTTCTGTTGAATCTTCAAGTATGATGGACTTAAATGAGTTTTATTTGGACATGAGAGACAATCACGATATTCTAATTGTATCTGATGAGATTGGTAAATCAAAGCCTGCTTCATTATTCTTTATTTCAAAATTTGGTTGTCTTGTTGAAACGGTGAAATTTTACAGCGAACCAACAATTAATTCAATGTGGGACTCAATAGACGTTTTACTTACGGCTAATCCTAACTTATTATTAAATCATCCTGAGGGAAAAATTGTTATAAAATACGAAACATCATATAATAAAGATATTAATACTGAACATTCAATAACAAAATTAAAAGAATTACAAACAAAAATAAAAGAACTATATGATTAAAGTATTAGGAGAAAACTACTATATTGATTTAGACAAAGTTGAAGAATATTTGGACATGTCTAATCAATACCCTGACGACGAGACTTCAGGTAACACAGAAACAAGGATTAACATCATAAAATTTGAAATGGTAAAAATGTTAATGGACACCGTTTTAACTGAACATGAAGAAATTGATGAGCAGTTAGGAATAAAATCAAGTTCAAATACAAGTATACCTTTCAGATTAGCATTTAATAGCTTATTAAATAAAAAACTTATAAATCATTATTAATATGGATACATCGTTAAACGAAAAAGTAAAACAGTCAATTCAAAACCTTAAAGATAAGAAATCAAGAATTTATTTTCTTATTCAAGACACTAAAGGTAACGCAAAAGCTTCTGTTAGATTAACTTATCAAATGGCAAAATTGCTATTAGATTCAGGATTTAATCCTATAATTCTCCACGAGAAAAAAGAATATGCTGGTGTTGTTGCTTGGCTTGACGAAGAATATATGTCAATCCCACACAGAGCTATTGAAGGTCAAAACTTAGAGATTGCACCTGAAGATTTTATTATTGTTCCTGAATTATTTGGATACGTAATGGACCAAATTAAAAATTTACCTTGTGGTAAAATAGTTTTTGCACAAAACTACAATCATATTGTTGAAACTCTACAACCTGGTCAAAATTGGGCTCAATACGGATTTCTTAAATGTTTAACTACTACAAAAAAACAACAAGAATATATTGAAACGGTTATGAGACAATCAAGTTTTGATATTATTAAACCTTTGATTACTGATAGTTTTTACCCAAAAAATGTTCCACCAATGCCAATCATTGGAATTCACACTAAAAATCAAGAAGATACTATTAACATTATCAAGACTTTTTATTTAAAGTTCCCTCAATACAGATGGTTTACATTTAGAGATTTAAGAGGACTTTCCGAAAAAGAATTTGCAAACTCATTAAGAGATTGTTTTGTTAGTGTTTGGATTGATGATGAAAGTGGATTTGGTACTTTCCCATTAGAATCTATGGCATCAGGAGTACCAGTTATTGGTAAAGTTCCAAATATTCAACCTGAATGGATGAATGATGATAATGGTGTTTGGATTACAAACAAAACATTAATATGTGATTTTATTGCTGATTATATCCAAAATTGGTTGGAGGATAATATCAAAACTGAACTTTATGAAAACATGAAGAAAACAGTTGAGAACTACACAAATAAACAAGAATTTGACTCTACAGTAATTTCATTATTTGAAAACTACCTAAACGTAAGGGCAGAATCATTTGAACAACAAATATCAAAAACAGAAGAATAATATGAAAGAAAAATTATCACTATCCATTATACTACCTATTAAATCATCTAAATCTAGAGATTTTAATGAGTACTTTGAAAAAGCAATGAATTCAATTAAAACACAAACTGTTGATATTGAAGAATTAATAATCATCCACACACCTGAAGAATCATTAGTTGAACATTTAAATGGTTATGATTTTGAATCATTAAATGTTACAAAGTTGTTATGGGATAAAGAACCTAGTTATGCAGAACAAGTAAATTATGGTATTAAAAACGCCAAAGGTACTTGGGTTTCATTATTTGAATTTGACGATGAGTATGCATCAATTTGGTTTAAAAACGTTAAAAAATACATTGAGTCTTTTCCTGAAACTCAAATATTTTTACCTGTAGTTGTTGAAACCGATGAAAAAGGTTTATTCGCAGGATTTACTAACGAAGCAACATTTGCAGCAAACTTTAGTCAAGAAATGGGATTTTTAACTAATGAAACATTACAAGACTATCAAAATTTCCAAACAGCAGGTGCGGTTATTAAAAAACAAGTTATTGAAGATTTTGGAGGGTTTAAACCTTCAATCAAATTAACTTTTGTTTATGAATTTTTATTAAGATTAACTTACAATTCTGTGTCAATTATGACAATACCTAAACTTGGGTATAAACATACCAACATGAGAGAAGGTTCTATTTTTTGGAATTATAAATTTGGTGAAAACAAAATGTTAGAAGATGAAGTTAAGTTTTGGGTTCAAACGGCAAAGAAAGAATTTTTCTTTGTTGACGATAGGGTCATAAAATATCAATCAGAAAATGGATAATGCAAGAAACTCTATCTGCAACAACAGAAGATGTTTCATCTAAAAAAAGGGGTAGGAAAACGGTAAATGTAAATTATTTTGATGTTAGAGAAGAGAACGCAGTAAGAAATTATTTATTGGCAGAAACTTCAGAAGAGAAAAACAAAATATACAACGAATTCTTAAGAGGTCCTTTAGATAAGATGATATCATCTATTATTAGAAGATATAAACTATATCGTAAAGATATGGATTTTAATGAAATCCATTGTGATACTCATTCTTTCTTAATGACTAAGGTTGATAAATTTAAACCAGCAAAAGAAAAGAAAGCTTATTCATATTTTGGAACCATTTGTAAAAATTACTTAATGGGCCAAATAATAAAAGACCAAAAAGAAACTAACAGAAAAGTTTCTTATGAAGATATGTCAGAAAGTATTGAACAAAGACCTGATATGATGTATCGCATTGATGAAGACCAAGTTGATACTAGTATTATAATTACAGAATATCTAAGAGAATTAAAGGATTTTATTGAGGGTGAAAATTTAAATGATAATGAAAGAAAATTAGGTTACGCATTAATTGATTTATTTGATAACTACGAATCTATATTCTCTGGAGCAGATAATAATAAGTTCAATAAAAATGTGATTCTTTTATCTTTAAGAGAAATGACAAATTTAACTACAAAAGAAATTCGTAGTTCAATGAAAAGATTTAAAAAATTGTATATTTTTATTCAAAGTAAAATCAAAACCGATTAAAAAGTATTTATAGATATGCCTAGACCACAACGTAAAGAAATTAATTTTAGTAAAGATTCAATCCTATCTTTAATGCAAGAAATCTATAATGAACTTGTAGAACAAAGACAAACGGCAATTCGGATTCAAAATAAAATGTTATCAATGTTAAAAGACCCTAATGATATGATGACTATTGGACCTGTAATTGAAAAACAACAAAAAATTGTAAATGATTGCGTTGAGAAAAAAATTAGTTTATCTAAACTACAATCAAGTATTTGGGAAAAATCTAACAACAATAATAATGAATCTTTTTCTCTTGCAGATTTAGATGACGACCTTATTCAAAATTTAATTGATAAGGATGTTTCTAATGATGAAGAAACTTATAAAATGAAATAATGATGGCAGATTTAACTTCAGATTTTGATAGTGCAAAAAGTCAAATAGCATCTATAAAATCTTATAAAGACATTTCCGCGGGCACTAAAGAACTAAAAAAATCTGCAGGTAATTCATTTTCACAATCAACGGCAAACTTAAATTCTTCTTTAGATAAAGTTTCAAATCAACAAAAAAGGTATCTAAGAGACCAACCAACCTCATTTGACCAATTATTACAATTAATAAACGTTACAAGTGGCAGTGGATTGAGTTCTACAAAATTTTTGAAACAAAAACTTTTAGAAGTTGTTGTTAAAATAGAACCTCAAATACAAAAACTCATAACCGAAGAGGCGTTAAAAGCTTTAGGTTGTTCACAAGAACAAACATTTAAAGGATATGATAAGACAAATTTAAAATTAAATCCTATAACAACACTTCCAATTGGTGAAGGAATTTATGTACCAGTACAATCTTTAGATTTGGCAAATTTATTAAAAAGTCCTGTTGATAGTAAAGTAGGTAAAATTTCATTTGAAAAAAATGACCCGAATGTTATATCTGGTTTTTATAAACCTTATTCAGGCCCTCTTCCATTCCCAATGAATAAGACATTAAACCTTAGAATGGAGGATTCAAATTTAACTAGGTCGTATGAACAGGAATTTGGTAAAAATTATCAAGGAACCTCAGGTTTAGACTTATTTGATTTTGTATATACCCCAACAAACCAATATGGTGTTAACCAACCTTGTTATAGAGTTGCATTAATTGATAAACCTGCGAATACTTTAACAATAGAAGGAACAACACCAGGAGAAAAAATTAATAAAGTTGGTGAATTTTTAAATGACTATTATTCAACAATTAGATTGGTTGACAAAGTTGATTTTGTTGCAATACTCTTAAATATAATTTCAGGGGTAATTAGTATTCAATCCAATTTAAGTGCCCAAGAAATAGAAAAAGGAAGCCAATTTTCTTTAATCATTCAAAGAATATTAGGTCTTTGTTTTGACAGTAGAAGAGAAATTGATGTTAGTGGTGTTTCAAAAGTTGCTGAATTAGATGGTGTTGATGACTCATTTTTTGAATTAACTGAAGTTGATTTAAGAAATATTGAAATTAGAATATCTAATATTCAAAATGGTGTTATGGAATTTGAAGGGTGTGATAATGTTAAATTACCTGTTGATTATGATACATTAATTGATGAGTTAATTAAATTTAGAGATACTGTTGATGACCAAACACCTGAACAACAAGTACAAAGTATTAGTAACATTTTAGATACTTTATATCAAAATCCTGAATGGCAAGCGTTTTTACCAACAAATTTTAATCTTGAAGTTGCGGTTAATAAAGAAATTATTAAACAAATCCCTTTAGCGGTCGCATCTGCTGTATTGAGTCCTAAAGTATTATTTCCAATTTTTACTCTACTACAAGTTGTTGAAGGTCAAGCAAAAAATACCTACAATCAAGCGGTAACCTCAGGCAATACATACGTACAATCGGGTAATACAACTCTTGGTGGTGTAAATAATATCATTAATAACGGAGTAGATTTTTTAAAAGTATTTAAAAGTTTTAATGTCCAATTAATTTCAAAAATAGGTGCGATTTTTTTAAAGGCGTTGTATGATATTTTGAAAAGAGATATTTTACTCTTAATTAGTTCGGTTATTTCCGATATTTCAAAATCACAGAGGTTAAAAAAATATACAATAATCTTAAGATTGGTTAGTATACTTTTAATATTAGCTCAATTAATTGATGATTATAGAAAATGTAAATCATTAATTAACAACATTTTATTATTGTTAAAAACAATATTTGGTGTGTCGGATGGGTCAATACCATTTCCACTACTAATATTTACCGAGTTTTTACCAGGAACTTCACCTGAAAGGTCAACAATAAATACAATTGAATTATTACAGGGGGTTGGCATACCAACTGGGGTTTTACCTGATGGTTCACCTAATTTAATGGGAATATATAATTTAATGACGCATAAAGGTGCTGATAAAGAAGAGTCTGAAAATGGTAAGGTTGAAGGTACAGTAATTGTTCCTCCATTAACTGGTGGTCTACTTAAAGTGTGGGGTAAAAAAAGATAATATGATTAAAGAAGAATTTGAAAATATAGTAAAAGAATTAGGTGATTTAAAAAATCTACCTAACACTAAGTTAATTGAAATCATGGATAAACTAACAACTGATTTTGAGTTAACAAAAAATAATATAATTGGTCTTACAGTTTACTTAGATAGTGTAGAAGAATTATATAATAAAACATTAGAAGAATATCAATCTAGAACATAATGGAAAACAATACAATACTTTTTCAAGCGGTCGTAATTGACAATGAAGACCCAATGATGTTAGGTAGGGTTAGAGCCAGATTTCAAAATCCGCCATCTGACATGGGTAGCTATGAGGATATAATTAAAGCAATTAAAAACCCACCTTGGAATGAAGAAAAGGATAAGTGGCAACCAAGAGACCCTTTTGTTTTTGCACCACTGATGCCCTACTTTATTTATCAAGTACCAAAAGTTGAAGAATTAGTCCAATTAATTTACCTAAATAAAGATTTTAAATTTCAAAATCAATATTACATACAAAGTAATTTCTCAAGCCCTACAGCAACTAAATTTAACTATAACCAAGGTGGTAATCAATTTACTGGTTTGGGCACTCAATTTGTTGCGCCAAAACCACTAAAAAATCAAGATGGTACTTATACTGATTCCGCAATCCATAAGGGAGTATTTCCAGAACCAGGGGATAACGCTATATTAGGTCGTGGTAGTGCTGATGTTATTGTTAAAGAAAATGAGATATTAATTAGAGCAGGTAAATTTAGAGGAACTTATCTTGAACCAAACGTTATTCCTACAGGAAATCCTCAAAGAGGTTTTTTACAGTTATCAAGATTTAATTTATCTAAAGTTAAAAAGCCAGACAAAGTAGTAACACAAATTAATGAAGAAACTGTTTCAGTAAAATATCTAATTGAGTGGGTTATTACAAACCCTGAAAACACGTATGAAAAATTTACAGGGACGGTGTATCTATATAAATTAAAAAATGATTTATCAACTAACTCAAAAAATTTAACTGTGGGTAGTGCGGTTAAAGAAAATTTAAAATCATTGGTCGCTTCTGAAACTTTTAGTTTATTGTCTAAATCACAAGTGGTTGTTTTTATAAATAATTTTATACAAACTTGTAATTCTTCAAATAAGACAAAATCAGGAATTCAATTGTTTACAGATTCAAGCAATAAATTTCCAATTTTTTATAGACCAAATAAATTAACCTATAATATTTTAAAATCTTCAGTACCTCCAGCACCAACGTACAATCAAAATTATTATTCTATTGGTAATAAATTTTGCACTGATGTTTCACCTATAACTTGTAATGTTAATATACAAGTTATTGATATTGCAACAGGTTTAGTTGTCGCAACTGGAACTGCAGATGGTAATCAAACTTTATTAAATGAACTCTATCAAAGTGTTGTTAGTCAAGTAACCGCAAATTTAATATCACAAAAAATAGAAAATGTATTATTACCTGATATAAATGAATTAGATGGTTCAAATATAATTGCTCCAACAACAATTGATGTTGCAGAATCTACCGCGTCATTTAAGAATGTTACAGAAATTTACAATCAAATAAAATTGCAACCAGCACTAAGGATTTCTGGTTACGGTTTAATTTATGCTCAAGATAAAGTTGGTGTTCCATTAAACTTTAAATCAACAAATGTCCCTCAATCAAGTTATTTTGCAGACCCTACAACATATGGTGCATTAGGGAGTGATTATTTATTCTTATTATCTCATAGTTCAAAAATACCTGGTAAGGGAAAAATTAATTTTGATAATACATTGTATGGAATTAATGTTGACCAATTTGTTGACGAAATAATGCCAAAAACATCAAGTTTAGTTAGAGGTGAAGAACTTTTAGAATTAATTAATATGATTGTTAGATTCCTTACAACTCACACTCACGCGTATCCAGGACTACCTCCAGTGCCTGTTACTCAAGACGGTTCTAACATTGCGGATATGTTAACTGAACTCCAAAACTCATATACTAAAATTCTTAACAACAATATCCGACTTAATTGATATTTATAAATAAAAAATAATGTCAATTTTAAGGTTATACGTAGATAAGAATAGTACAATACAATCAAACTCATATGTTAATACGGGTAGAAACCCTATTATTGAATTGAATTTTGGTGCGTCAGATTATATTGTTCCAAATTATGGTTATAGTAGACTATTGTTTAATTTAGATTTAGAGTTATTAAGAGAAAATATAGTATCGGGTGTTATATCAACAGGATGTACCACAGGTATGACTCACGTTCTTCAAATGACAAACACATCATCGTTTGATAATGAATTATTAAATACGTTTATGTCAAACGAACGAAGAAGAGCAACTTCATTTGATTTAATATTATTTAGAATTCCAAAAACATCAGGAACAACAGGAAACCCACAACCTTGGGATGAAGGTGTTGGTTTTGATTACACCGATTCTAATATAAATCAAAATAGTTCTTATGGTGGCTCAACACCAATAACTTACGTTGATAGTAGAGCATACTCAACAAGGCCATCAAATTGGTACCAAACAACTACAATAAGTGGGTGGTCTCAATCAGGTGTGTACAATAACAAAAATGAAGGTACCGTAAATTATTCAGGTTTAACTATTATTGCAAGACAACATTTTGAACTTGGTAATGAGAATATTAATATGGATATGTCCAATGAAATTAATGGTATATTAAATGGTACTATCACAGGTGTTACAGGTTGGGGTGTTGCATATCTACCACAAATTGAAAACATTACAGGTTTAACTGACAGTTATAGTGTTGCGTTCTTTTCAAGACACACACAAACATTTTATCAACCATTCCTTCAAACAACTTATGATGATTTAATTAAAGACAATAGAAACTTATTCTTGAAGAGCCAAGAAAATAAACTTTATTTGTATGTTTATCAAAATGGTGATTATAAGAATTTAGATTCCGACCCTGTTGTTAGGATTGAAGACCGAAATGGTGATGCGGTTGCAGGTATGGCAACCCTATCAACTTGTTTAAGAACAAAAGGAATATATGAAGTAATTGTTCCTAATGGTTTTTCAGGTTCACCAACACCATGCCAATATTATGATATATGGTCAGGTTTAACAATTAATGGACAAGCGTTACCAAATGTTACCAATCAATTTACATTACAACAGTATAGTGCAGGTATCCAAATAGGTTCAACCTCAAAAGAACCTGAGATATATGGATTTGATTTTTACGGTATATTACAAGATGAAAAAATATTAAATTCAGATATCAGAAAAGTTGGGGTCACAATTAAAAAGGCGTACACTGGTCAAGTTTTATTACAAGATATTTCAGCGTTCTATAGAGTTTATGTTAGAGAAGGAACAACTGAAGTATTAGTTCAAGATTGGACTCCAATTAACAGAACACCAAACGAGTATTATTTTATATTTGATATGAGAGATAAAATTCCTAATCAATACTATGTTGATATTCAAGTGAATACTTCAGGTGAGAAAGATACTTATAAGAAACAATTAACCTTTAACATAGTAAATAAAAAACAAAATTATCCTACAATATAATGAAAACAGTTAAATTAACAGAAACAGATATCACAAGATTAGTTAAAAGAGTATTATCTGAACAAGAAGTTGAAAATGAAAACTATATGTTCTTTTCTAACTTAAAACAAATGAAAAGACAAATTGAAATGATAATGGAAATGGACCCAAACATGATTGATGATATTATTCAAAACGGGCATGATTGGGCTGATGACCATATATCTGGAGCAAAAACCAATATAGACCAAGTATTTGATTTTTTAAAAAATGAAATGGATAAAGAATCACAATATGTGGATTATGAAGAAATGAATGAAGGTAGGAAAAAAACAGGAACTCCACTTTGTGCAAGAGGTAAATCTGCTGCTAAATCAAAATTCAAAGTATATCCTTCAGCATACGCAAATGGTTATGCAGTTCAAGTATGTAAAGGAGATATCAAAGGATTAGATGGTAAGAAACAATGTTCAGGAGCATATTGTTAATTTTTTTAAATACGTTTTTCTTATTCAAATTTTTTGATTATCTTTGTTGGTAAATAATAATTACCCAAGAATGAACTCATATTCACACAAACTAAGACGACTCATCCAAAAATGGTATATCTCATTAGTAAGACTAACAACTCCTCATATAGAGAAATCTGAATACGAAAGAGACTGTATTGCAATTTGTAAAAAACTAATAGTAAAAGAAGATACAGTACTTTTACTCACACCAATTTCAAACAAACGATATATTAGAAATGAAGAATTACAAATCTTTGTGATTCTTGAAGGTCATAATGTTAAAGTTATTAACCACGTATATTCTTACACTGTATTTTTAGAACAAAAAGAGTGGGATAACGTTATACTTTACTTTGATACAGAAGTAGAAAAACGTAGAGAAGAATTTGAAAAAGAAATTACTTCAAACATTAGACACTCACTACAAAACATTTTACAGAATATCTAATGAAAAAAAATAATTCATTTAAAACAATTTTTTATTTGGGGTTAATTGTATTACTATTAATTGGGTCAATAGTATCCTTAATTGTGATTAATTTATTTAATGCTTTGTCCCCTAAATTTACTAAAGATAAAGTTGAAATTTATATTGATGATGTTACACCTGAAAAAGAAATTATTTACGATACAGTATATATTGACAAACCTATTGTTAAAATTAATAACACTCCTAAGAATGTTACCACTGTAATTCCAAAAAGTTTACCTGTAACACAAGGTGAAAAGGATACAGATAATGTAACTAAATCAATAATTACGGATACAATTAAATAGAATTTTTGTATTCGTTAAGTATTGTTGTAATTGTATCTCTTAACGATTCATTTTTAGGTTTGTATGATACCATAGTTGGTTTGTTACCCTTACCAATTTTAGGGTCTTTTTTCTCTTCTCTTCTTTTTTGAGAACATGCTGATTTTTTTTGAGCATCTGTCATTTTGGAAGCAACACCTGCGGCTCTACATTTAGGGTAACCTTTAGAATCCGCTTCAGGTCTACCACACGGTGGATGTCCTCCACCTTCTTTTTTTCTACAAATGTTAACCCAAGGTCCACTAGGTTGTTTACTACCTTTTGGTTTTTTTTTTGTTCCAAACCAAACCGCCAAATCTTCTTTTAATGGTCCCACTGCTTGTTGTATAATTTTTTCGGGGTCTTCAACATCACCAAGAACACTACCTTCATCGTCATTTTGTCCTGTATAAAAACTTTTCAAATAAGCATCTACCTGAGATATTCTATCAGTTCTTTTTTCAATACGAGCACGTTCTTCAGGTGTTTCTTTAAAATCACCGTCAGCCTCTTCGTAAGCTAACTCAGCGTTATCATAATCGTACACATCAATAGTGAAAGGAGCGACTTGTTTGTCGGTCCAAGGTTGTGGTGAAAGTACTATTGGAACTTTAAAATGTCCTGAACTTCCTGAACCTGTTGCTTCACTTATTCTATTTTTTTTCATATACTTATACTATAAATATACAGATAACACATTATGGAACAACAAAAACAACCAATATTATTTCTATTTGAAGATGTTGCAATATACAAACCTGAAGACATTGATAATTTGATAGATTCTTTAACTGAAGAACAAGCAAAATTTATGTTAATCAGAGCGGTTCAAATGGCTTATAAGAATGGGTTATATTCTTTAACTGAATCCGAACTTGTTTCAAAATCACTTAGAATGTTAAAATAAAAAAAGGAGTCTCACGGGACTCCTTTTTTTATTTATAACTTATTTCCGCAAGACGGACAAAATTTATATTTTGATTTTGTCTTGGTACCACACTCGGTACAATAATGTTTAATTTCATCTGTAGTTTTATTTTTAATACCTAATGGTAATATCTTGAAAATAATTTGACGAGATGCATTATATTCAAAATTTTGATACGAATTAGTAAATTGTTGTTTTGATTTTTCACCCTTTTCAACTCTTCCAGTTTCAATGGTATTACTAACGGATGACGTGTTAGAATAATACGCCATTGGAGCAGAATTTGACGTTGTAAAAGTAATATCACCATAATAAGGTATACCTCTACTAATAGTAGTATTTAAATTACCTCCTAAATTTAATGTTGTACCATAATTTGGTTGGTAAGTTTGTTCGTTATAGAACTCAATTCTAACATCCCCGTTTAAATCAATTGCCGTCCTGTTTGCCGACGTATCTTTTACTTCGTAGGTACTGAACTCAAACTTGTTGTTAGTGTCAAGGAAACGTTCTAAAAATACTCTCTGACCTGGTCTAATAACAACACCACTTGTGGAGATGTATTCACCATTCAATTTAATTTTACAGAGAACTGATTTTTGTGTTGGGTTATGAATTTCAAATTCAAAATTATCCTTATCTCCAAGGAAAACGTTGTTACCATTGTAGACTTTAAGACGCGACTTTTTCTTTGTGATGTGTGCAGTCGGTTTGCTCACCTTGTTTGTTGTGTAATACATTTTCTTTAATTTTATAATAGTTAATGACTATGTTACCAATACCTTTGTGTCCGTGAATACTCAACAGCTTATTATGGCTGGGGACTGATAAACTAAAATCTATAAATAAATAAATGATGATTTGAAAATTAATAAATGATATTATTACCTTTCACTATGTTTTCTTTGCCCCACATAGGTTGTAAGTTTTCTAACGACCAACATTTGATAAAACTATCATCGTCAACAGATTCAAAATTAAAAGATGATATTGGCATTCTATGGTCAACATGCCACTCACCATAATTCTCCCATGTCATACCATCCGTAAATTGTTTCTCTAAATTTGAAATTAACTCTTCAGGAGTGTATTTTAGGATGTCAAAATAATGTTTATTCTTTTCCACATTGTTCTCTTTCAATACCTGATATATGGCAGTTCTGAAATTAGAGATTAGTTTATAGGCGGGGTCATTAGCTTTACGATTTCTTTCGTAATCACGTTTGGTTTTACGAATTTTATCCAAATTTTTTTCACGGTATTCTTTAAGATATTCTTTACGATGTTCTTTATTTTGTTCATACCAAGTTTTAACATAATCACCAACCCTTTCTTTGTTTTTTTCTCTCCATCTTTTATCTGCAACTTTTTTACCTCCAATGTTTCTTCTACCTGGTAATCCAAAAACAACACCATTCTCTTTAAGAATTCTATTAACGGTTTGTTTACTAATACCCGTTTTTATAGATATAGTATGAGTCCCTAATAATTCCTCATTATACATTTTTAGAATATTATATAATTCTTCTTTATTTAATACTATTTTTTTCATAATTATAAATATAAGACATTTAACCAAAAAACATATAGTTTTTGTTAATAAATAAAAAAAGGGACAATTTCTTGTCCCTTTTTAGTGTATTTGTTAAAGATTGATTATCTCAATTCTCTTAAATCAAATGTTCTAACACCATCTACTGTAATTCTTCCGTAAAAGCGGTTATTTACCATCTTCTTAGCGTATCTAGTCATGATACCTTTGATTGGTGTAAAGTTAAACGGATTGTACATTGTAGGAGTTAATTGTAGAGGTACATACGGTGCGTAGATGTAACCTGTGTCTAACAATGATGTTCCTTTATGTCCCATTAACACTTGGTTAGGTGGGAAGTAAGGGTCACGGTAAACTTGGTAACGACCAGCTAATGTACCAACTCTTTCAATACCCATGTTGTATTGGTCTTGCTCAGGAGCCGCGTTTGATACGTGGAAATATTCCAAGTCATCAAAGATTGCACTGATTTCAGAAGAAACAACAATCCAGTTTGCTCCACCTCTTAATGTAGATTTGTGGATTTGTGCTGAAATTTGGTTGATTGCTGTGATTAAAGTTTGGTTCCAATCTTTTTGAGTATAAGGAACTGCACTTGAACCCAGACGCTTCCAACCATTGTAGTCCCATCTTAAGTTCCAAGCTGCACCTTTACGTAAATCTCTTAAGATTTCACGGTCGATTTCAGCCGCAACTTGCTCAGATAATAAAGCTGTTAATTCAGCTTCAGCATCAATGTTGTGGAACGCTGCAACGTCTTGAGCCATTTCTGGAGACCATTGAGCTCTTAATTTTCTTTCAGTTACAGAAACTGTTACTGACATAAGGTCAAACGATACCTCACCAATTCTATCTTCAAACTCTAAGTTTTTGTAGATTCTGTAAGTTCCAGTGAATGCATTGTTACTTGTAGTAGATGAAGAGAATGTTGAACCTGTGTAACCGTCCATAGAACCACCACAAGTGATACATACTGGAACTTGTAAGTCAACTTCTAAGTAGATTTTACCTTCAGCATCACATAAGTTGTCATATTGACCACCGTCAGTTTTACTGTTAGGGAAAGTTAACGTAGCGTTGTTGTTACCGTATTGTACAATACCTTTACCATATCTTTGAGTTACAACTCTAAATAAATAAGGGTTAGTTGTATTAGCTGACGTGTAAACGTTACCTGCAGCACCATAGATAGTTAAATCAGATAAGAATGCTTCATTATCCATTGGTTGACCATCAGGACCGATTAATTTACCAGCTCCATCAGATGCAAAACCTGACATAACGATTAACACTTTTCTGTAATCAGATAAAGTATAAGCTGAAGGAACTAACGCATCAGCTAACCAAGATACAGTTACAACTGGTGCTGTGATTGCAGAATATTGTCCTTTTGAATAGTCAAATAAACCTGGTGGGTCTAATGCTGGTTCGTTACCTTCGTAGAATCTATCGTAAAGGTCTTTAGTGTTATTGTAGTCGTAACCACTGTTTGGTGTTTGGTCATTAGCTGCGTTTGGTGAACCATACGGTGCATAGTGAATACCTGTATTTGCTAAGTTAGTTGGGTCAGTGTACGCTTGAATGTTAGGTACAAAGTAGAATAATTTACCAATAGGTAAGTTCATTGCTTGTACTGAAACGATGTCGTTTGCTAATAATTTAGAGAATACACGTCTAACAATTGGGAAAACCACTGTTTCAAATGCACCTGTATCAGATGTAGATGATGCTTCATTGATTAAGAATGATGCTTGGTTTTCGTATAATTGAGCTACGTTTTCTCTCATGTGACCTTTAAGACCTTCTAAAAAGCCTAATTTGTCCCATTTGTTGATTGTGTCTTCTTTGATAACTTTAAGGTGTTTTAACCCAATGTTACCTACAAGACCTGATTCTAATAATGCTCCCATTTTAGTATTTGTTTTTGTTTTTAGTTTATTTTAATTTTATTTTTACCCTAATTTACCCATTAAATCTTTCATTCTTAAGAACTGAGGATTTTCATAAGTTTTTGATTCAATTAGAGTTGTTGATGAACCTGTAGTAACTGTTTTATTTAATTTTGCACCTACTGATTCATTAATTGATTTTGTTTCTACCTTAGATAATTCGTCTTTGATTGACCTATAAAGATTTTTAGATTCTTTTAAAGTTTCAACATCGTCAAATCTTCTTAGGATGTTTATTTTTTCTTTCTTAGTAGTTGAGTGTTCTGTGAACAATCTTGTAGCGTAAGCTAAGTTTGAATTGAAGATTGCAACTTCATTAAGTTTTTCTCTAAAAACATTTAATGCTTTTCTGTACTCTTCATTTTTTTCTCTCAACATTCTAACTTCTTCTTGAGTAGATTCAGTTTTAACACCATTCTTACCATAAACATAGTTTCTGTTTGGAGTGATACCTTTTCTTAAACCTCTACCTTCTTTAGACCCCATGCCGTATGTTCTAGCAGCTTCTTTGGTTTCTTCTTTTTCAAACGCCTTTTCTCCTTTAGAATTTGTCATACCTTTTTTAGTAGTGTAATCTTCTTTACCTTTCATGGTTTTAGATTTATCACCTTTATTCATTCCGTAATCGCCTTCCTTAGTTTCAGTTTTAACAACTTTAGACTTACCTTCCATGTTAGCACCTTTTTTGTAATCAAATTTTGCTTTACCAGTACCAACAGATTTAGGACCTTGTTTCATGTCTTCTTTAAATCCACCTGTTGTTTTCTTGTAATCAAATTTAGGTTTACCCATACCAACACCTTTAGGTTTAATTGTAGTTTTAGATTCCATCATGTTGTCATCATCATCTTCTTCCATCATTTCAGAATCATCTTCTTCCATCATTTCAGAATCATCTTCTTCCATCATTTCAGAATCTTCCATGTCGTCTTCCATCATTTCAGAATCATCATCTAATGTAATTTCGTAAACAACTTCTTCGTCATCAGACATATCTTCAGAATCTACCTTTGACATATTTCCACTAAAAATAGCGTCAATAACATCGTCAACCGACTCATCAAATTCTCCATCGTCAACCATCATGTCATCTTCCATCATGTCATCAGACATCATATCATCTTCCATCATTTCGTCTTCAGATTCACCAAGCTTAACAAGATATTCTACATCAGCATTTTCGTCAGATAAATGAACATTCTCACCGTCTTTTTTAACAATGATTCCGTCGTCTTCACCCATCGCTTTGAATACTTTCAAAATTTCTTCGTCAGAAGCGTCAGTTAAATCAATTGGAGTTTCGTCTGAATCCATATCAAAGTCCATTTCCATATCTTCAGATTCATCATCTGAGTCCATATCCATGTCCATGTCTACTTCATCATTATCAGCGGACATATCCATGTCTGCATCTAATTCAATCTCATCTTCGTCAGCTTGTTCGGAAAGAGATTCTTTTACTAGTTGATTGATTTCTTCCTTCATGGTAGAAGCAAGTATTCCTTTTGCGTTTTCGGCTATAGCTTCTTCAACTTGTTTCATTTGAATAAGAGCCTCTTGAACTAATTTGTTTTCTTTCATATAGAAAATCTATTTATTTTAACTAATAAATATTACCAAAAAACAAAAAATACCATTTTTGAGTGATATATCTTTTATTTTTTAATATTTTATGATTATTAATCTTGCTGAAATGCAATATTGTATCAATATATAAATATGTACAAGCAAAAAAAAAGTGGTCAAAATTGACCACTTTAATTTAATTAACGTAATTTAACCAATTATTCAATAACTTCATCTATTTTACTTTCAGATACTGAAGTAATTCTCCAATCATGAGTAAACCCTTCGTATTTTGTTGTTACTTTTGCTTCCACATCTGTAACTGAATAACCTTTTACAAGTTTTTCTTCTCTGATTTTTTTAATTTTACCACTGTTCTCATCAGGTAAATCGTACTGAACTTTTGCTACAAAAAATTTTTCTTCCATAATTTATTTTTATTTTCCCAAATAATCGGTTAATTTTCTCATTAAGTCAACTCCTTTGGATTGGAATTCTGAATTTTCTGGTGTTTTATGTCTTTTTTCTTCTTCTAAATTTTCTTCGTATTTGTTTCTATCTTCTGCATTACTAAATAAATAAGCTCCTGGTGTAGATGGTGAAGACACTAAGTCAAAACAAATTAATTCAAAATCGTCTTGTACTTCATTTCTTTCTCCAACCTTTTTTAAAGAACCTACTCCTCTTGAAGATACTCCCATTGTAACACCTTGTCTCATTAAGTTAGCTGCTTGGTCACCTTTAGTTGACACAATACCTCTTTCATGAAATCCTGGTGATGTTAATAATTTAAGTTTACCCATTAAAATATTTCCATCCCACCATATATCAGTAATCATGTGGGCCACTCTGTCTAAATCTATTAAGGATGATTCAGGGTGGTTAAGTTCTGAAGTTGATAAACCTTTGGCGATTGCCTTTTTATAGTTTTCCGCTTCTCTTTTTAATATTCTTTCAGGATAAAATCTTCCGTTTCTATTTGGAGTGTCATACTTTTGTAATACAGCATAAAACTCAAATGGGTTTCTATAATCTAAGTTAGCGGCTTCCTTTAACATTTCGGAATTACGAATGTCTTTTGGGGAAACCCAACCCGCATCCGTTTCAATCAATATACCATGACCTACTTCACTTGCTTCTAAAATTCTTAATTGTTTCATTAATAGTTTTTAAGATAAATATATCAAAGGAGTTATTTATTGATTTTATTTAGTTTTTGATATTGAAAAATCAAAGTACTTATTTTCAATAACGTTATCCCTTACTATACTTCTTACTATTTTTTTAACTGATTCTTTTAATTCAATAGATTTAAAATCAAATTCTTGGTTGGTATATAAATTAACTTCTAAATTAAAAAATGATTTTTTTCCATGTGATATTCCGCTAGTTCTAAGGTCTAAATCAACAATAGTATTTTCCTTAAAAAGATTTATATCTATTGAATTAAACACTGAATGTTTTATTTCTCGGTTTAGATTACCTACGACCCGATTCCAATTGTCGTGGTCAAATTTGGGGGATACCCATGATTGAATGTTTATGTATAATGATTTTAAATTTTTAGAATCTACCGTACCATACACCGATTTTATCGGACTGAATAGATTTAACTTTACACTTTTTCCTTTTTTCATTAAATTTCATTGATGTCAATGTTTATTTGTTTTGCTAAAAAATAACACAAATAATACCCATTGTCAAAAATTTTTAAAAAAATTGAGATATTTGTAATAATATGCTAATAGTAGAAGTAAAAAAAGACGGAATAGAAAAAGCCCTGAAAACTTTAAAATCTAAAGTTATCAAGACTAAGCAAAATCAAAGTTTATTTGATAGAAAAGAATTCGTTAAAAAATCTGTTGTAAGACGAGCTCAGATATTAAAAGCCTCGTATGTTCAAAAAAAGAAAAATTCTTTAGATTGATTCCTCTAAGTTTTTTAACTTAAGAAAATTCAATTGGTCAAATTTTTCACTTTTTAATCTGTCTATAGTTTCAGACAATTTTGTCTTTAATTCAAATTCCTCTTCTTTTTCTAAGATGACGTTAAGTTTACTGATTGCGCTTTCACGAATAGTTTCAAACTTATCCTCAAGAGATTTTGAATCTTCAGAAATTAATTGAAGGAATTCTTTTTTAGATGATTCATCAAGATTTTCAACATATTTGTTTAAAGTTTGGTTTGCAATACTAACCATTGATTTCAATGGAATATTGATAGATTCTTTAACAACATTATTTGTTGAAGTTAACACACTTGTAATATTTTTTTTGGAATTAACCCTTTCTAACAAATTTAATTTATTTGTGTAGACAAGGGCATCAATATCAGAATACCTATTCTGAATATTCTCAGATAAAGTTCTTGGTAATTTAATACTTGGCAGTAATTTTTGAATTAAATGAATTCCTTCTTCTAAAAAATCTTTAGCGTCAGACTCGTTTAGTCCTTGAGGAGTACTCAATTGGTCGTACAAAGAATACAATTTAGACATAGTTTTGTTGTTCAAAACATTTTGTTTGAATTCTTTCAACGATTTCTTAAATTCCTTTTCATCTTTGTAGGATTCAAGAAGATTGTTTTCAATTATGGATTTGATTTTTCCGAAAGTCATTATAGTGTGTTTTCAATATAAATATTAGGAGTTTAGTAACTTATCCAATTCTTTTGAAATTTCTCCTAAAGAATCTTGTCCTTGACCTAAATCTAAAAATGTTGACCCTTCTAACAGATTACTTTCTATCAACAAATTCATATTCTTCATTCTTGATTCTGGTGTAACGGCAGCTTCCCCACCTTCAGGTGCTCCACCTTCTGCTGGTGGCGGTGTAACTTCTTCACCTCCTCCTGCTGGCGGCGGTGCGGTTTCAAATCCTCCTCCACCTCCAAGTGGTTCTTCACCACCTGTGGTAGTTGCTGCAGCATTGGCGGTTGCTCCTGACGGATTACCGTATAATTTGTCAATATTATCAAATAAACCTGTCTTAGTAATAACTGTAGGTGTTGCTTTAAGTTCCTCACCAACAGCTCTTTCAATTCTTTGTTGTTGTAAATCCAATCTAATTTCTTCGTCAGACCAGTTAAAAATATGTTTCTTAGCCCAAGTAGAAGATGTTGGTTGAATACCATTTCCTGGGTCCGAAACTAAATCTTTATATAATAAAACTTTTTCTTTCCAAACGTCAATTTTTAATAAATCTGCTTGTGTAGATGGGTTAGATAAACCTAATGTAAAGTTTTGTAATTCATCCTCAAATCCTAATAAGAATAAGTGAACAATTGCAATCTTGTTTAACTCGGCAATCATAGATTTTTGAATTCTGTTGATTGTACGAGCAAAACGGATATCTTGTAATGATAAATTTTTACCATCACCAACAACTTCTTCAAACCCTAAGAATGCTTTAGGTACACGAAGTGCTGTTAATAATTTCTTTTGAATATATTCAATATCGGCAATCTCTGATAAGTTTGTTGCTCCTGGTAATGTTGTAATTGGGTCTGGGGCTGCAGGGTCACGAACAGGGATAAAGTAATCTTGGTCAACCGCCATTTGGTTGAATCTCATATCTACATTACCTGTTTTAGAATCTACAATTTGTTCTCTTTTAAATTTGTTGGCAACACGGTTTACGTATGCTTCAACGTCATCGTCATTCATGTTACCCACAAATACTTTAAACATTCTTCTTTCAGGGGCTCTTGATGTACGATAGATTAACATTGCATCTTCTGACAATAATAATTGTTTCCAAATACGTCTTGCTTTTTCCAACATAGAAGTACCGTAAGGAAGTTTTCTGTCGTCACCTAATAACCTAAAGTGAGCGACCTCCCATGATTGAAATTCCATGTTTCTGTTTTTCCAAGTAAAGTGAAGAGCTTTTTTGTTCTCATCTTTCTCTTGTGTAATATCAACAGTAATTTTGGCAGTTACACCAACCTCATGACGTTCAATTTCAATCGTAGGTAATTGTTGGCAACCAACAATACCTTTTTCAGGGTCTAATTTTAAATACACAAAGTTATCACCATACTTACAAGTGTTTCTTGTCCACATTGGTAAGTTGGTGTTAATATCTAAGTTGTTATTAAATAAATCGGCTAATACTGACTTAATACGTTTTGATTCAGAATAAATTTGAAGAATAAAACCATCTTCATTTGTTGTTGTAGATTCTTCAGAATAAATGTCCAAAGCCGCAGAAATCTCAGGAGTATATTCCATTGATTCATAATCATATTGGGCAGATAACCTTGATGGTTCATAATAAATTGCTTGAGAATATAAATTATTTTCAACTTTAGCCCATTGATTTGTTAAATAGAACGTTTGTTGCGCTTGTAATTTTTCTCTTTCGTATTCATCACGATTTGGAGTACGCAAAAGTTCTTTCTTATCAAACTTAAAAGTAGGATAATCCTGTTTTAATAAAGAATTTGGGCCGAATGTTTTGGATAGTCTCTGCCAGACCGTAAGATTATTATCACTCATAATT
>Ga0315268_10002142_pt1 | contig 22540 bp, 23 predicted proteins | sample C1_top_MG_FD_204535 | JGI IMG/M metagenome (GOLD analysis project Ga0315268, IMG submission 204535) | Sediment microbial communities from Yellowstone Lake, YNP, Wyoming, USA - C1_top | ecosystem: Environmental > Aquatic > Freshwater > Lake > Sediment | place: USA: Wyoming | collected 2017-08-01 | reverse complement strand
ATGTGAATGTCGCGGGCTCGACCTTGGGCAACAGCATCTGCAACCGCATGGCGCACTCTCTCGCGGACAAAGAATGCGCCTATTGTGCATCCACTTTTACCATTTGTCGAACGGTCACAGTTTTGCGGAAGTTATGTTCACCTGACACTGAATCGTCGGGCTGACAGACCAAAAGGCGATCTGGCAGAGTTCAACCTATCCGTGTAATCCGTGCAGAATCCGTGTCGTGCTCTGGCTGCACCTATCCTGCCAGCACCTCCCGATACACCTGCTCCACCCGCTGGATCATTGCCACCTGGCTGAACTCGGCGTGCGCCCGCTGATGCGCCGCCCGCCCCATCTCGGCCCGGCGGGCCGGGTCAGACAGGAGCGCATTGATCGCTTCGGCCAATGCCTTGGGGTCGCGTGGCGGGACGATCGAGCCGGTCGTGCCGGCCAGGTTCACCCACGACGTGCCCGAGCCGACCTCGGTGCTGACGACCGGCAGCCCGGATGCCATCGCCTCCACGATAACCGTGCCAAACGCCTCGGCCCGCGCATTGGCTGGCAGCACAAACAGGTCCCCCAGCTTGTAACAAGCCGGCAGGTCGGCGTCGTCCACGTCGCCCGTGAACGTCACGCGCCCGGCAAGGTTCAGCTCGTGCGCCAGTTGCTCCCACGGCGCGCGCATCGGGCCGTCGCCCACGACGAGGAGATGCGCCTGGGGGATTTTCGGCAGGGCGCGGAGAAGGTCGTCCAGTCCCTTGTAATACCGTAGGCGTCCGACAAAGACGAGCGTTGGCTGGCGGTCGGGCTGGGGGAAGAATCGCTGGCGCAGTGATTCGACGTGCGCCGGGTCAACGTGGTCGAATCGCTCCACGTCGGCGCCAATCGGGATGATGACGCACTTGTCGCGGAGGTGACGGAGGTAGCGCGAGCTTCCGATGTAGGTGGCGCTGGTGGCGATGAGCCGGTCGGCGCGCCTGAGCACGTACCGCAGCAAGGGATGATACACGGTGCGCAGCGTGCGCTGGCGGACAATGTCGCTGTGATACGTAATGACCGTGCGCTTGGTCCGCCCGAACAGCAGGTGGGCCACTTCGCCGGGCGGGTGGGGAAAATGCAGGTGCGCGACGTCCGCTTCCAGGCGGGCCACCCAGCAAAACATTGCCGGGCTGATGGGTGTCGAGGCTAGGGTGCCCCACCGCCCGGCTTTGACCAGCCGCACGCCATTCGCCATTTCGACGACTGTGCGGCGGCCCGGGTTGGCTACAAGCGTCGTCACGTCGTGGCCGCGCGCGGCCTGCGCCTCGGCCAACACTTTGACGTGATTTTCGATCCCGCCCAGGACGGGAAAATAGTCTTTGTAAATGTGCAGGATGCGTAAGGGAGAATCGGCCTCAGAATCTAGAGCGGAGCTCATATCCTTCACCTCGGCGCTGGGCTGGGGCTGGGCTGGGTGATGGCAAAGTATTGCCGCCCGCCTGCCTTCCAGATCAAGTAAAAAGCTAATCGTTTGAGGATGCCAAGCCCGTACTGAACGCTGCGGAGGAAATCTACGGAGGAAGCGTGCGCAAAGTAGCGGGTGGGGATCGGGATCTCTTTCATGCGGAACCCGGCCACCACCAACTGGATAATGATCTCGGTGTCGAACACAAAGTTGTTCGAGTTTTCGGCAAAGGGGACGGACGTGAGCAGGCGGCGGCTGTAGGCGCGGTAACCCGTGTGGTATTCGGATAGGTTCTGCCCCAAGATCAGGTTCTCGACCTTGGTCAAGAGACGATTGCCGATTTGTTTATAGATCGGCATCCCCCCGGCGCTGGCGCCACCCTTTTGCAGCATGCGCGAGCCCAGGACGCAATCGGCTTCGCCATTCTGGATGGGCGCGATCATCTGCGGGATCAGCGTCGCATCGTATTGGTAATCGGGATGCACCATCACGACAATGTCGGCGCCGCCCTCCAGCGCCGCCCCGTAGCAGGTTTTCTGGTTGCCGCCATAGCCCCGGTTCTTGTCGTGTTGGATCACCTTCAGGTTCAACAGGCGTGCGATCTCGACGGTATCATCCTGGCTGGCATCGTCTACCAGGATGACGTCGTCCACGACTTCTTTAGGAATATCGCGGTAGGTGCGGATGAGTGTACGGGCCGCGTTGTAAGCTGGCAGAACGACCACCACGTATGGCTTGGCGTGGACCTCACGTAGAGTAGGAGCGGCAAGAGGCTCGACGGACATGAGAAGGGTCACCTCACGATAGCAGGTCAACCGCCAGTATAACATTGGCGGCATAGAGTGTCAACGCGATATTCTCAAGAGTGCCCGATTTGACATCCCCGAACCTTTGTACTACTATTATGCTGGCGTTAGCAGAGGGCGGCATACGGAAGCTGCCCTATTTTTTAACAGCTTGGTCAAATATCTTGGGGGAGGCAATCACTCTCCCAGGGAGCCTGATTCGTTTCAAAAAAACTAGCGTGATTCCAGAATCTACAAAATTACAAATATGACATAACATGGTCAATTCCTCATTCTGCATATTGCGTTCTGAATTCCTCCCGCACTTGCTTTCCTTCCTACCGAAGGGTTCGGGAGATCACCCCGGAGGCCCAGATGAAGGTTGATACAATTCTGGCTCATGGCGCCCTCGTGACGATGGATGTTGTCTTTCGCGTGATCCCCGACGGAGCGCTGGCGATGTTGGATGGCAAGATTGTCGCAGTTGGCCCATCGGCGGAGGTGCTGCGCGATTTCGAATCGCCTGACATGGTAGACTGCGCTGGATGCGCCGTCATCCCAGGCCTGGTGAACGCCCACACTCACGCGGCTATGACGCTCTTGCGCGGCTTGGCCGACGACCTGCGCCTGGACGTCTGGCTACACGGCTACATGATGCCCGTCGAGCGCGAGTTTGTCAGTCCCGATTTCGTCCGGCTGGGCACGCTCTTGGCTTGTGCAGAGATGATTCGCGGCGGCGTGACGTGCTTTGCCGATATGTACTATTATGAAGACGCCGCAGCTCAGGCAGCTGCCGAGGCCGGCATGCGCGCTGTGTGCTCGCAGACAATTGTCAAGTTCCCATCTCCCGATGCGGGCAGCTACGAAGAGAGCCTGGACTATAGCCGGACTTTTATCGAGAGATGGAAGGACCATCGCCTCATCGTTCCCTCGGTCGGTCCGCACGCGCCATATACTTGCACGCCCGACCTCCTCAAAGCGGCGACTGACCTGGCGGTTCAGTATAATGTGCCGCTGCATATCCACCTCTGCGAGACCGCTTCGGAGGTAGAGGAAAGCCGCAAGGCCCACGGCGTGCCGCCCGTTACCTGGATGAAAGAACAAGAGATATTTCGGGCCAAGGTCTTGGCCGCGCATTGCGTCCACGTGGACGGAGGGGAGATTCGCGATTTGCGACGAGCCAACGCGGGCATCTCGCACAACCCGAGCAGCAATCTCAAGCTCGCCAGCGGCGTCGCGCCGGTCATGCAGATGCTCAAAGAAGGGCTGCACGTCGGCATCGGCACTGACGGCGCGGCGAGCAATAACGACCTGGACATGTTTGAGGAAATGCGCCTGGCGACTTTTCTCGCCAAAGGCACCAGTGGCAATCCACTGGCCGTCCCGGCGCGGCAGACACTGGCGATGGCGACCATTGAGGGCGCGCGTGCGCTTTACCTGGGCGATGTGACTGGCTCGCTCGAAATCGGCAAGCGCGCCGACGTGGCGGTGATCGCATTGGACGGATTGCACGACACACCGCACTTTGCTCGTGACCCGGACGCCGTCTACTCTGAGCTGGTCTATGCTTGCAAGAGCACCGACGTGCGCCATGTCTGGGCCGATGGGCGCTGCCTGTTGCAAGATGGGCAGCTTCAGACGATAGACGCTGCCCGGGTCCGCGTTCAGGCGCAAGAAATCGCCGCGCAGATTGATGCATTCCTTACCGCCCGTGAAGGCAACTTGCTCGACAAGCTCATCGCCATCGGCGGGCTGGCGCAAGAGGAAATGTTCGAAGTGCAAGTCAAGGTTCACCTGGACGATGCCTCTCTGGCGCGTGTGGACGCTGCTCTATCCGGCAGCGCGCTGACCGTCCAGCGTTCATCCGTCCGCCGCCAGTACGATACCTATTTCCTCTTTGCCGACCCGCAGGCAGACCGCATCCGCTACCGCGAAGATGAGATCCTCAATAGTGCTGGTCAGGTGATCGAGAGCCGCTATGGCCTGACGCTCACCGGCCCCAAGAAAGAGCGCGAGTTTGCCAATTCCGTTTTGCTCTCGCGTTCGCGCTTTACAGCGCACGCGGATCGCTCGCTGCGCTTTTACCGCGAGTATTTTCGCCCGCTGGCCGAATTCGAAGTCCACAAGCAGCGCCGCCGCTATCACATTGTGTATAGAGACACCGAGTTTGCCGTGAACGTGGATCACATCGTGCAGCCCAAGCTGGCCGGGAGCTTTTTGGAAATCAAGAGCCGGACGTGGTCGAGCCGTGACGCCGAGCACAAGGCCGGGCTGATCGGCGAGCTGCTGATCGAGCTGGGGCTGGGGAGCATACCGGTGACGCGTGAAGAGTATCTGGATTTGCTCAAGGCGCCATCAGTTTTGCGTTGACCAGCGCGGCGATTTGGTGAGCGGTCACCCCATCGCCATCTTCAAGCAAAACGACGATCACCCACTGAGGCGAGTCCACTGGCGCAAAGCCGATAAACCAGGCGAGCTGGTTTTCGCCGCCTACGGCCAAGGCGGTCTGTCCCGCCAGGCCGCCATGTGCTGGAAGCGCAGCTCGAATGGCCCCGGCGACCTCAGAGGACATAATGGGGAGTGCAGGCGTGGCCGGCGCGGGGCCCTGCGTGAGGTGAGGCGCGCCAAGTGGATGCCCGTCGTTGACAATTGCCCCGATAACGGATGCCATTTGGAGTGGCGAAACTGTGAGCGCTCCCTGGCCCAACGCCAGGTCGCGCGTGGCCTGCGTGTTCGACAGTGTCTCTGGCGCAATAACGGATACGTGCGCAGGTAACCCCAATCGATCTGGCGCCACGTCGAGTTCCCAACGCCCAATCGCAGCGGCCATGCCACGCGCGTCGAACTTGTCCGCCAGCATGGCAAACGGCGCGGGGCAACCGGCGGCGAACGCAGCCGCCAATGTCTCGCCTGCTGGAGGTGCGGCGCAGCGTAAAGTTGCGTCGCCAACTGTCACAGGCGCATCGGCTGATGGAACAGTATCGGTGAGATGCGCCAGCCCTCGCGATATTGCTTCAGCCAGAATGATGGTTTGAAAAGCCGCGCCAGGCTGGTATGATCCCTGCGTGGCGCGATTCAACAGAGGTGACGAAGCGTCGGCGCGCAATCGCTCCCAGTCGTCGTCCAGCGTGGCAGGATTGAACGTCGGGTGACTGGCGAGCGCGATCACTTCTCCCTCCGGGGCCGAAAGGACGACGACGGCGCCGGCGTGATCCCCCAAGGCCGTGTCGGCTGCTTGTTGCGCAGGCAGGTCAAGCGTCAACTGCACCGAATGGCCTGGTGGGATGCGATGCAACAGCTCGTCTTTGAACGCATCCATGCGCGTCCGGCCTGCTGTTCCTCGCAGCTCGGCGTCAAAGGTGGCTTCTGCGCCGCCTACCCCGTAGCGCAAGCTATAGTACCCCACAACCGGCTCGGCCGCTCGCTCGGGATAATATCGGACGTATCCGTTTTCCGAGTTCTGGCTGGCAGCCAGTGATTGACCGTTTCGATCTAGAATCGCGCCACGCGGGACCAGGCGCTCTGCTAGCACGTTGCGCGGGTTGTCGTCTCGCGCGGTAAGCGAGGGGCCGCGCGCCACCTGCCAGTAACCAGTGAGCGCCGCCAATGCCAGCAGCATCACAAGCATCAGGAGACTTGTAGTGCGAATAGATGCTGGCACCCGCTCGCTGTTCGTTCTTCGCTCCTCGTCCTTCGTCATCATCTGCCAGGCAACTGACGATCAGAGACTTGGAGCAGCAGCCCGATGGCAATCAGGCTCGAAAGCAGCGAGCTGCCGCCGTAGCTGAGAAACGGCAGCGCGACTCCCGTCAACGGGATGAGCCGCGCATTGCCGCCCATGATCACCCAAGCTTGCAATCCGATGAGCGTCGCCAACCCTGCGCCGAGCAACTGGGCAAATGGAGCGCGGGCATGCATTGCCGCGCGAAAGCCGCGCAGGATCAATACGCTGAACAAGATGACGACGGCCAGCGTCCCTATCAACCCGAACTCTTCGCCGATGGCCGCATAAACGAAATCGCTGTGAACGACCGGGACGACAGTGGGCGAGCCTTGCCCTAGCCCTTGACCGATGATTCCGCCTGTGCCCATGGCGATGAGCGATTGGACGATCTGAAACGCGCGGCCAGATGCCTCCGGCCAGGGATTCCACCAGGTGTCCACGCGCAGCGCCACGCGACTGATCAAACGGTAAGCCACCCCGGCCCCCGCCAAAAACAGCCCTAACCCGCCGACCACGTAACCGGCCTGGCTGCTGGCGATATAGAGCATCGCCAGGAACGTGAAAAAGAACAAGACCGCCGCGCCCAGGTCTTCTTGCGAGGCTAGCAAGAGCATCGCCAGCCCCCACATCACGAGCAGTGGCGCCAGGTAGGGTAGGGCGGGCAGGCGAAACCGCCCGATGCGCGGCCCGACTGTGGTGATGAGCTCACTCTTTTCAGCCAGGTAAGACGAGAGATAGGCGACAAACAAGAGTTTGAGGATTTCCGAGGGCTGCAGGTAAAGGGACAGGGGGCCAGCGCGCAGCCACAGCCGTGCGATACTTGCGCCAGAGGGGTTGACGCCGACGACAAGCGTCGCCGCTAAAAGCAGCAGCCCGCCGAACAGCCATGTGTAACGATAACGCCTCAGCCACCGCAAGTCGCGCGGTGCGGCGGTGACAGCCAGCAACGCGCTCAGGCAGATGGGCAGCCACAGCGTTTGACGTGCGAGGAACGCCGGGGCCAATCGAGCGATCTCAACCAGTCCCCACCCCGAAAGCAGCGCGGCAACTGGAAGGAGCAGCGGGTCGCGTTCTGGCAAGAAACGGCCCAACAGAATGTGGGTGACAGCAAACGAGGCCGCCCAAACGACGAAGGACAACAGACCGGCGACGAGCGACAGGCGCGCCAGGAGCGTCAGCAAGACCAGGCCCGTCCCGACAAATAGCGCGGCCAGGATGAGCAACGCGCGCTCGATGGCGGCTGACGAAATGGCTGTGAGCCGCACCGAAGCTGGCAGCCACGGTCGAGTGTTTTCCAATGTCACCTGCGCCGCTTGCTGCTGCGCTTGCTCTTCGCAGGCAAGTACTTGCCAATGATGGGCGCCAGCTCACGCTTGAGCTTTTCCGGCACCCGGTCAGGCCGGGTGATGAGCGCAGTGGCGAGCGCGTCTTGACATTCGCAGGCGCGCTCGACGTTTTCCATAGCCCCGACGAGATACCCGACCGCCCGCTTGGTCAGCGCGGCGTTAGCGTTGAGGTTCTCGATCAGCATCGCCACGTTGACCGCTTCTCCCGTCTCGCGCCACACGTCATAGTCGGTGACGTGCCCCATCGTCGCGTAACACATCTCGGCCTCGCGTGCCAGTTGCGCCTCCGGTGCCGCTGTCATGCCGATGATGTCGAAGCCAAGCTTGCGATAGACGGCGCTTTCGGCCTTGGTGGAGAAACGCGGGCCTTCGATCACGACGAACGTCGCGCCCTCGTGGACGGTGAGGGCGCCGGCCTGGCGTGCGGCTTCTGCAACCCTGTGACTGAAATCGGCGCAAAACGGGTTGGGGAACGAGATATGCGCCACCAGCCCCCGCCCAAAGAAAGTGTGACCGGAGCGCAGCTTGGTGTGATCGTAGAGCTGATCCGGGATGACAATGTCGCGTGGCTTGACGTCTTCGCGCAGGCTGCCGCACGCGCTGATCGAAAGCACCCGTTCCACTCCCAGCGTCTTGAGCGCGTAAATGTTCGCGCGGCTGTTGACCTCGGTGGGCAGGATGCGGTGCCCGCGACCGTGACGCGGCAGAAACGCCACGCGCACCTCGTTCAACGTGCCCACGATAATCGCGTCCGAAGGATCGCCAAAGGGGGTCTCAATGTTGACCTCGGTCACATCGGTCAGTGCTTCAATGTCATAGACACCGCTGCCGCCGATGACGGCGAGTCGGATGGGTTCGAGTTTCTTTGCCATGGAACTACTCCTTTGTTGCATATCCCTTCACTTGCATGTGCGCTTGCGCCCAAGCGCGGCAAGTGCCCGCGTGTCGCCTATCGCTGGGATCATCGTGGCGAGGCTAGCGCATAGTCTCGGGCGTGTCGTCTTTGGGTGTTTGGCCGCCCAGCTTGAACTTGATAGGCCCGATGCCGATCTCGGTCTTGCCCTCGAGGATGGCGCTCTCGCGGTAGAGATAGGCAATAATGAGGATCACCACTATGACAAAGACAACTCCAACGATCTGGACGATTTCCATTTTAGCCTCCCATTATCCTCGCGAAGGATCGTAATCTTCGCAAGGGTTCCTTGACTCATAGCGACGCACGGATGGTGCCACCATCAATCGGCAGTGTGACGCCGGTAATGTACGATGCCGCTGGACTGGCCAGGAAAACAGTTGCGTTGGCAAACTCTTCGGGTCGGCCCATGCGCCCAAACGGGATGCTGGCAATGACCTTGGCTTTTTCCTGCTCTAGCGTGGTACCGTTGGCCTTGGTGCGCGCTGTCAATAGGTCTTCCACGCGCTCGGTCTCTGTCCAGCCGGGTGCGACGGCGTTGACGCGGATACCGCTTGACCCCAGTTCTATCGCCATCGTCTTCATCAACCCGATGACGGCCATGCGGATGCTATTGGACAGCACTAGGTTTTCTGCCGGGTGCTTGACCGTGTACGAGGTCATAAAGACAATGTTTCGGGCGCTGGAGCTGGCGGACGTCATGTGTGGAAGAACAGCGTAACACAACCGGACAGCACTCATCAGGGTCAGGTTGACAGCGGCTTCCCAATCGGCAGGCTTGAGCATCACAAACTTGCCCGAAGCTGGGCCGCTGGCATTCACGATAAGAATGTCAATCCGCCCGAAGTGGTCGAAGGTCTGCCGGACGAGCTTATCTATGTCGTCCGGTAGGGTCACGTCAGCTTTGAATCCAACGACCTGCGAGCCGGTTGCCTTGGCGATGCGTTCGGCGGTTGACTGTGCGTGTGAAAGGTCGCGTGCGCACAGTGCCACCTGGGCGCCCTCCATTGCGAATCGCTGCGCCACGGCTGCGCCCAGGCCACGTGAGGCAGCAGTGACGAGGGCGATTTGACCTTTGAGTCCCAGATCCATGTTTTCCTCCGCAAGTCAGTATCGCATAGTTCGTATTCCGTTTTTCACGCAGCGCGGAACACGCAGTATGCACCACGCATCATGCTTCGATCTCTACTTTGAGCTTCACCTGCCCAATCGAAACCACATCGCCCGCGCTCAGGATGGTCGGCGCAGTCACACTCACGTCGTTAATCTGCGTGCCGTTGCGGCTGCCGAGGTCCTCTAACCACCATTGCCCGCCACGCCAGGAGATGAGCGCGTGTTCTGCGGAGGCAAAAGTATCAGGCACTACAATGGTGTTGGCCGGGCTGCGTCCCAAGGTCGTAAACGGCTGAAGTGCAAGCATCACACCTTCTTCCAGTCCATCGCAGCTTGCCATCACGGTCAATCTGGCCTTGCGTTCCTGGATGGCCGCCGGCGCTTCAGCCGCCGCGCGCAAGTCACGCCACAACACGATCAAGACCACAACCAGGAACAGGTAGAGCAGGGCGGCGAGCAACAGACGAATAACAAAGATGAGCGTATCCATAGATTTCAAGACTCAAATCTCAAATATCAAAGGGTGCTACCCGATTCGTCATTTGAGATTTGGGGTTTGGCATTCGGCATGGCAGGAGTGTCCTGCGGGCCGGGTGGCTCGGGTGGCGTTGGGTTATCTTCGCCGTAGATGATCTGCACACCGGCCAGGCTGATCACGTCGCCGGCTTGGAGCAAGCATTCGCTCACGCGGTCGCCATTGACCAGGGTTCCACCCGACGAGCCCAGATCGTACACGATGTAGCGACCTGCGCGGCGGCGCAGTTGCACATGATGGCGGCTGACGCGCGTGTCATCTACGATCACATCGTTGTCCAGGCTGCGCCCGATAGTCACGATGGAGCGGGCGAGCGATACTGTTCGCCGCCCGTCAAGAATAAGAAAAGGCGCTGCGCCCGGTGCACGTTCCAGCTCGGCGCGCAGCGCCGCTGAAGTCTGCGCGTCCATTTCGGATGTGCCGCCAGATTCCACGCCCTCTAGCGGAACGTAGCGCGCAGCAACAGACACTTGGTGGCGTTGGATGCTTTCGGCAGAGTGAATCTCGACGATAGGTGGCTGCGCCAACACGAGCTCTGCCTGCGCTGCCAGCTCGGCGACCGACTGGGTCAAGTCTTCCGGGAGTGTGGGTTGCGCTTCGCGCAATGCGAAATAGTCATCCGGATTCAGGTACACCCAATAGATGTTGGGAGCCATGCGCTCACCGTGCAGGTTGAGCACCTGGGCATCTTCCATCGCACGCGCCAGTTGCAGTGCCACTTCAAGCGGGTGCAACCGCCCGGCGAACCATCGCCCAAACGTACCTTCGACCAATTGCTCGGCCAACGTCTCGAAACGCGATAAAGGATTCAAATCTCTAATCTCTGGTCTCGAATTCCAAGGGATTATAGCCCAACGCCAATGAGACGGCAAGCGGTTGTCGCACCGAGGCGGATGGAGTATACTTGGGAATCAAAGGTTAAAAGTCAGAGATCGGAGGTCGGAAGCTAGAGTGACTGCTGACGGGTCGCCCAAGTGACTGGTTGACCGATGGAGAACGAGGAAAAGATGACAACAGCAAAACAGATTCGGCTGACTTCACTGGCCACTTGCGCAGGTTGAGCGAGCAAGATGGCCCCCGAGGCCCTGGCGCAGGTGCTGCGCCCTTTACAAGATCGTTTCAAGCGTGAGGACTATCCTGACTTGCTCGTCGGGCTGGGTGAGCCGGATGATGCCGCTGTGTATCGCGTCAGCCCCGATCGGGCGATCATCCAGACAGCCGATTTCTTCCCGCCCGTCGTGGACGATCCATATGCGTTCGGTGCAATTGCTGCCGCGAATGCGATGAGTGACGTGTATGCGATGGGTGGTGAGGTGCTGTTTGCGCTCAATATTGCTGCGTTTCCGGAAGACTTGCCCGGCGAAATCGTCGCAGAGATCCTGCGCGGCAGCGCGGACAAGGTGGTCGAGGCTGGGGGGGCGATTGCGGGTGGACACACCGTCCGCGACCGGGAACCCAAGTATGGGTTGGCCGTAACGGGCATTGTCCACCCAGACCGCTTGTTCACCAAAGGTGGCGCCAAGGTCGGTGACACGCTCGTGTTGACCAAGCCGCTGGGCGTCGGCGTCATCACGACCGCGCTCAAGCGTGAGCAGGCTGACCCCGTGCACGTCCAGTCTGCCGTCGAGAGCATGTCACAACTCAACCGGGCTGCCTCACACGCGGCGCGGGCTGCCGGGGTGCGCGCAGCCACAGATATCACCGGGTACGGACTCTTGGGTCATGCCCTAGAGATGGCAGAGCAAGCGGGCGTGGGCTTTCGGTTACGCTTTGCAGACATCCCGCTACTGCCCGGGGCTCAAGCCTATGCCGATGCCTGGACCTTCCCGGGCGGCGCGGAGAGCAATGAAGCGTTTTACCGCCCCCGCACCAGGTTCAATGTCAAGCTGACACTGGCGCAGGAATGGCTGCTGTTTGACCCTGAAACGTCTGGAGGACTGCTGGTGGCTGTGCCGCCAGATAAAGTCAATGGCTTTCTGGATGCGATGGGGCAGGGGGCCTGGCCGATCGGAGAGGTCGTCGAGGGCAATGGGATAACTGTCGAATGAGTGAATCGAGCCGGGCGCATTACCGGGCCGTTGGGCTTGCCCTCGGGGCGAGCGTATTGTGGAGCTCGGGTGGCCTGCTCATCAAATGGGTGTCTTGGAGTCCGCTTGCGATTGCAGGCGCGCGCAGCGCGATTGCGGCCGTCGTCCTGCTCGTCGCTCTCCGGCATCCTCACTTTTCCTGGTCTTTTGCTCAAGTAGGCGGCGCGGTGGTCTATACGACGACTGTGATTCTATTCGTCGTGGCGACCAAACTCACGACCGCGGCGAACGCCATTCTGCTGCAGTACACTGCACCCGTTTACGCTGCCTTGTTCGGCGCGTGGTTCTTGGGCGAACGGGTCGCCTGGCTGGATTGGGTCATTATCGCGGCAGTCCTCGGCGGCATGACGCTGTTTTTCCTTGACCGCCTGACACCAGGCGGGTTATGGGGTAATATTTGCGCCATTGCAAGTGGCGTTTCCTATGCCGGCCTGGTCACTTTTCTGCGCAAGCAGAAAAGCGGCTCGCCGCTAGAGTCCATTTTGATAGGTAACTTGCTCACTGCCCTGGTTGGCCTGCCGTTTATGCTGCAAGGTCCGCCCGGCGGCGCCAGTTGGGTGGGCTTGATCTTTTTAGGTGTGTTTCAGTTGGGCTTGTCCTACGTGCTCTACTCGACGGCGATCAAGTACATCACGGCGCTGGAAGCAATACTGGTCGCGGTGGTCGAGCCGATTCTCAATCCGCTATGGGTGTTTCTACTAATCGGCGAAGCGCCCGGACGATGGGCTTTGCTGGGTGGCACTGTTGTGCTGATTGCGATGACTGTTCGATACGCGGTGAATGCGCTGCACAAGACCTAGAACTTTTTGAGGTCGGAGAGGGCCGCATGAGCAAAGACAAGCGCAAGACATCAAATCATATCCGCTTGCACGCTGTCGTTAGCGGCATTGTGCAAGGCGTCAATTTTCGCTACTATACTGCGCGTGAGGCCCAGGCGCTCGGCATGACGGGTTGGGTGGCAAACCGATGGGATGGCACGGTTGAGGTGGTCGCAGAGGGGACGCGCGCTGATCTGCAGGCGTTGCTGGACTGGCTCCGGCATGGGCCGCCTTCTGCGCGCGTGGATGAAGTCGAATCTGCCTGGGAAGAACCTACTGGCGAGTATGACGCCTTCCGCGTGCGTTACCTGTGAGCCTCTAGCGCGTTTGGCGATTCGCCTCGGGCGTGGTAGAATCTGCCGAGAGCTGCCCTCATCTCGCCGGTCATCCATGAGCAATTTATGAGACAAAACCCCGAACGTTTGGCCTGGGTAGTGCTTTTGACTTCTTTTACCGTCTGTGTCGGTCTAGCTATCGGTATTCCGTTAGCAGCCCGGTGGTACCTGCTTTACTCGCATTCTGGCGAGCTGGTGACTCTGGATGTTCAAGAAGGCACCTTGCTCTACACCTGCCCCGGCGCCGATACTCCGGCGGGCACCCTGGGCCGGCAAGGAGATTTGTGCGAGGGGCGCGAAGGCGTCCAAGTTTCCACTGGCCCGAGCGACCAGGGGTTGTTGAGCGTCCGTCCCCGCACGACGCTCACGACTACTGTGGCAACGGTGCAGTTGTATCGCAGCACAGGCCTTAGGGTTCTGCAGGCGCGGGCGCCTCGTTTTTCATTCAGCTCCGAGCCGCACCGCGTAGTGATGCGCATGGAGAATGGCCGTATCCGGGTGGATATCCCATCCCGTCTCGCGCACTCTGTTCTGCTTCAGATTTACACGCCGCAGGCGCTCGTCCAGATGACGGACGGAAGCACGTATGTCGAAGTCAACAATCAGCAGTCACAAGTGATTGTTCGCGAAGGGCAGGCGCTCGTCGTGGCGCTGGCAAACAATACGGGTATGCCGGTCAATCGAGACCAGCGTGCCGTCGTGCCGACCGGCACCGGGCTGAGTGAGGTCCAGCCGGCAGAGCGAAACCTGATCGCTGACAGCGACTTTGCAGAGGCGCTGGGCGATGTCTGGAAGCCCTACACAGGCGACCCGGAGATTGATGGCGAGTCGGGCGGCGCGGCGAGCAATGCAATGACCGAGCGAGGCCCGGTCGTGGACTTGGCGCGAGTAGGCACCGGGCATGCCGAGACCGGCATTGTCCAGGAAGTCAATCGCGACATTCGCGATTTTCGTTCACTCCAACTGCACGTGGTGCTGCGAGTGCTTCAACAGGACGTGCCCGTGTGTGGGTCGCAGGGCACCGAGTGCCCGGTCATGGTGCGTATTGACTATGTAGACGAGGGCGGCGGCATCCGGAGCTGGCTGCAAGGCTTTTACTACCTTCCTGACCCCAATCCCAAGCCTAACCCAGAGTTTTGTGTGACGTGCAACCCGCGCAACCCGCACATCCACGCTGCCAGCGGCGTGTGGTATCCTTATGACTCGCCCAATCTCATTCCCATTCTGTCCGAGCTTGGACCAGCCCCGGTGACGCTCAAATCTGTTCAGATCTATGCCTCCGGGCACACCTATCAGTCGCAGGTGGCCGAGATCGAGCTATCTGGCCAAGAGTAGCGATTTTTGTCGTTCATCATCTGCCCTAGCGCTCTTGCCGGAATTGGTTTTTTGTCTGCTGACGCATCATCTCGACGACGCCATCTGGTGCAACGGGATATGCTCGCCCGCATGTGCCACACGTGAACGAATCCTCGCCGTGCGTCATCGGCCCCTTGCATTGTGGGCAGCGCAAGATGTGTGCCAGTAGCTTTGCGCTACCGTTTCGTCCGCTTCCCGGTTTCCTTGCCCACACCAAATCGTATTCTACCTGCCAGGTCTGCGTCTGGATACGCTCCAGGCCAAGCATTGCAAGCATCGCCTCGAACGCCGTGCGGCTCTGTGTGTGTCCGTGCAGAAACTTGGCCCACGGGCCGACGCGATTGGTCAACAACGTGACGCCGCCAGGCCGGAGCACGCGGACAATTTCGCTCAGCGCCTGCCCGGTATCCGGCATAAATTCGAGCGCCTCCAGGCACGCCACTGCGTCAAAGGTATCGTCATCGAACGGGAGGCGGTTCGCACTCTGCCAGATGAGCGCCAATCGGTCGGGCGCACCGAACGTGACGTGCGCCGCCTCAGCCAGCATTTGACGCGAGCTATCCAGCGCAATGACGCGACCCCGAAAGCCCCCTTGCGCCAACAACGTGATCGGCAGGCGACCTGTGCCTGTCGCCACGTCCAGCACCAGCGGCATGGGGATGTCATGCAACACACAGGCCAGCGGCTCACTCAGGAACCACGCTTCGTAAGAAGGATCGAACTGCTTGATGTTGTTGTAGCGGCGGGCGACGAGATCGTAGAGGTAAGCGACAACGCCCGGACCCAAATGAACACCTTCGGCTACAACGAGTTCCCAGTAGGCAAGTATGGCTAGGATCACAACAGCGAGTGGAACAAGCCAGAGGAGCATTGTAGGAATCGTAAAGCAAGATGGCATCTTGCTCTACGAGACGGAGATGGCAGCGATGAGCATAGCGACCATCAGCCAAGCTTGCGTGCTGCGAACAAACCACGCACCGCCCATACCGCGCCGCAACGCTGGTTCGAGCAGCATTTGTGGAATGACCATCAGGAACACTGCGAGCGCGGCGACCGGCTGACGCATCAGCACGAGCAACCCGGCCGTAGCGAACTGCGCCATGTTCCACACCATCGCGCGCCGCCCGCCTTCGATGAGTGTTAGTCCCGTGCCATAGACCGCGGCGAATGCTATAGCCAGCAGCGCCGAAGGCAAGGTCAGCGGCGCAAAGACCGCGTGCGCCAGTAACCATGCCAGCCCGATGTCGAGCGTCGCTTTGAGTGCTGGCAACGGTTGCCCTGTCCCCCGTCCCACGACGACACCCAACTGCACAACCGCAACGCCGGCTGCCGAAAGCGCGACCGCCGGCCAGCCCAACACGGCTGAAAGCGCCGCGCCGAGGGCGACGCACAAGATGATCGTGGACACCGCCGACCCGATGGAGGGGCGGAGGTGCTCTCGCCACCACTGGATCGTGTGGCCCAGCCATCGCGTTGCGCGTTCGCCGGGCGCGTTGGGCTGCGTATAAGGCAACATGCGCGCGGGCGTAGCTTCAGATTGGCCCCAGCGCGCAGCGGGCGTGGCCCAATCCGTTTCAGCGGCAGCCGACCACAGCGTGGCCCAGGCGCCATCTACCAGGAAAAACACGAGCATCGCTTGCAGCAGCGATGCGCCGTTCCATTTAAATCCGCCGGAAGCGAGGATGCCGCAGATAATGGCCCAGATGGGCCCCAGCCACAGGCCCGACGCGCGCAGCGTCACCTCCAGCCGGACGAGTTGGCCGATTTCGGGAGTGTCTTGTGTACTCATGCTCTGGTTACTCGGTCACCCGGTTGTCTGATTCCTCGATGGGCGGATTGGCTGACCACTGATCCCTATAGACCTGAGGATTGACGCAGTATGGCAATCGCTCGCCATGCAAGCCCGCCAACAGATTCTGCGCTGCCATCAGCGCCATCTTGATGCGCGTAGCGATGGATGCGCTGCCGATATGCGGGACGACGATGCAGTTGGGCAGCGTCAGCAGCGGGTGGTCTTGGGGCAGCGGCTCTGGCTCGGTCACGTCTAGTGCGGCCGCAAAGATCGTGCCGGACTGGAGCGCATCGTACAGCGCGTCCGGGTCTACGATCGGCCCGCGCGCAGCGTTTACCAGGACTGCTGTGCGCTTCATCTTTGTCAGCCGCTCGGTGTTGATCAAATGATACGTGTCCTTGTTCAGCGCGGTGTGAATGCTAATAAAGTCAGACTGGGCCAGCAGTGTATCCAGGTCAACGCATTCCCCAATGGATTCAGCCTCTGCGCGCGACGTGTGAGAGCACAGCACGCGCATATCAAATCCGCGCGCGCGGCGAGCCATCGCCTGGCCGATGCGCCCATAGCCGATGATGCCCAGCGTCGCGCCGTGAACGTCCACGCCAGCGAGCAGTAGTGGTCCCCACGTTCCCCAGCGACCGTGCCGGACCCAATCTACACCTTCGACGACGCGTCGTGCTGCTGCCATCATGATCGCCCAGGTCAGGTCGGCGGTTGTTTCAGTGAGCACACTGGGCGTGTTGCCGACCGGAATGCCGCGCGCCGTGCAGGCGGGAACGTCAATGTTGTCATAACCCACGGCCATATTACTGACGACCTTGAGCCGGGGTGCAGCGTTCAACAATTCGGCATCCACACGTTCGGTCAGTAAGCAATACAATCCATCGGCTTGGGTCGCTTCCCGCAAGAGCACATCGCGCGGGACGGCGGCCTCGCCTTCCCATAGCGCCACCTCGCACTCGGTGCGTAGCATCGCCAGGCTCGCTTCTGGCACTAGGCGCGTGACAAAGACTCGTGATCGCATAGTACTATTGTACCATACGCCTGCTAGTTGCCAAAACAGATTTACCGGTGTAGAATCTTGTTTGGCTGACTCCTCGCAGCCGGAGGCCAATGAAAAGCGCCCGATTGCTTCTCGTTACAACGCTGGCCGTGGTGGCGCTCTGTGCGGCTGGAGCCTGGGGTGTCCAGGCACAGTCGCCGACCAGCCAGTATTTTCCTCAGACTGGCCACACGGTCCAGGATGATTTTTTGCGCTTTTTCAATGCACATGGCGGCCTGGAAATCTTTGGTTATCCCCTGACGGGCGAGTTTGTCGAAGGAGGCCGGCTCGTCCAGTACTTTCAGCGGGCGCGCATGGAGGCTCGCCCTGAAAACCCCGACCCCCTGAAAGTTGTGCTTGGACCGCTCGCTTCGGAACTGGGCTATAGCGAAGCGCCTATCCCGGCCGCGAGCATCCCGCCGGCCAACGATCCGAACCGTCGCTATTTTCGCGAGACGGGCCACACGACAGGATATGGATTCCTCAGTTATTTTGACGCGCACGGCGAGCTGAACGTCTTTGGCTACCCGATAACCGAATTCAAATGGGAAAACGGACGTATTGTCCAATATTTCCAGCGGGCGCGGATGGAATGGCATCCTGAGCTTCCGTCGGGTCAGCGCGTGCAATTGGGCAACCTCGGAGAGATATACACGACGACCCGGCTCGACCCATCGCTGCTCGAACCTCCTTCAGGTCGGATCTCGTCAGGCGTCCAGCAGATTACGGCGCTTCGCGCGACAGCTTCGCTGCAGTGGGCTGTTACCCGGCCGACCGGCCAGCAGACGCTTTACGTGTATGTGGTCGATCAGCGCGGCAAGCCTGTGCCTGGCGCTATGGTGTTGGCGTCAGTGCGCTTTCCCTCTGGCGAGGAGAACGTGACACTCCCTGCGACCGATCCAAACGGGTGCACACAAATGACATTCGACCTGGGCACGCTCAATCCCGGGCAGTTGGTTGTTGTCCAGGTCCGTGGGTCCTGGGCAGCGTTGGCAGCAGAGACGCAGGCTTCATTCCTTGTGTGGTGGTAAGACTCTGCGCATGGTTTGCCGTCAAAAACGCCCGCACAGGCTCACCTGGCGGGCGCAATTCCTTTAATCTACAAAGGACACGAAGAAACAGCAAGGATTGAGGTCTTTGTGTCCCTGTTGTTCTTCGTGGCCGGAAAAGCTCATTTCTTGGTTTCGGGCTGTGCGGGTTTTTTGGCCTCTTCTTCCTCGTCCGTATCCTCCCAACCGATGATCCACACGCACAGTCCGGCCAGGCCGATGGTGGCAACGACCAGCGCCACCGTTTGTTGGGGCAGCAGCCCCACATCCTTGGCCGACCACAGCAGCATGATGACCATCCCAATCGCAAGGACGATCCAGGCGACGAGCTTGGGATGACGGTTGTAGAATTCGACTACACGTGCCATTCGATGATCTCCTCTTGTTTCCTGATACTCTTTGAGACGAAAGACCAAGTCCCCTTTCGTCTATTATCAGATAGGCCGGGTGACCAGTTGCTCTCGCAGCCGCTTGGCTATCACAAAGCGATCTGCTCCGCCGAACTCTGCGGCTGAATTGAGCCAGGCGGGCGGCCAGTCCGTCATATCCGGCTCCACATAGCCACAGCTTTGGAAAAAGTCATAGGAAGCGGGCGAAGCGTTGACGTGAACAAACAGCAGTACTACCTCGCAGTTGAGACTGTCCACGTCGGTTTCAATGCTGTCCAGCAGCGCCTTGCCGGCCACGGGCCGCAGCGAGACCGGATGCACGATAAAGTCTTCGACGCGGGCGACAAGGTTTTCCACGTGAACGCCCGCCAATCCGACAATGCGCGTCGTCTGTGCCAGGAAAAATCCCCTGGCTCCCAACCGCTCTTGGACTTGAGCGCGGTCGGGGTCAATGCGCCCGCGCGTCGCATCGGATAGGAAGCTAGCAATTGCCGACGCGTCCGAGAATTTGGCTCGCCTGACTTTGATTTCGTCCATATGCGCCCTCTGGTTGGTAGTGGATAGCTAATAATGTGATTGAAACACAGAATGGGCTGGATGTCAAATCCATTGCCACGTTGAGATGACTGGCGCTTGTGAGCGCCGGTCAGCTGGGAATGCGCTCCCAGTGATGCTTGACCTGCGCCCGGAGCTCGTCTACCGTCCCATTGTTTTCAATGAGCACATCGGCCAGTGCAGCCTTTTCCGATTGGGGTGGCTGGACCACGATCCGGAGTCGCGCATCCCGCTCGCCCAGTCCCCGCGTGTGTACAAGCCGGTCAAGCTGCAGCCCGGGCCGACACGTAACCACCCACAGCGCATCGCATCGCTTGTCCAATCCCGCTTCGATCAGCTTGACGGCCTCAATGACCACTACTGTTCGGATGTTGGAAGTTGGAGGCCGGAAGCCGGAAAGTCGTCTCTCAATCTCGGCACCTACAGCAGGATGCACGATAATCTCTAATCGGCGTAATGCCTCAGGATCGGAAAAGACGAGGGAACCTAGTTTGGCGCGGTCAATTTCCCCATCGGCACGGAGGATATCGGCGCCGAACTCGGCCACGACGGCATCGTAAACCGGCGTGCCTTGGCGTTCCAACTCGTGCACCAGCGCATCGGCGTCAATAACGTGCGCGCCCAGGTCGCTCAATATTCGCGCCACCAGACTCTTGCCGGTAGCAACGTTGCCCGTGAGTCCAATCAGATAAATCATCCCATGATCCGTGGCAGGCCCGAGGGGATTACCAAGCCCTTTGGGTCTAACTCGCTATCTGCGACCACTCATTCAGCCGCTCGTGGAGTTGGCGCTCAACTTCCGCATATTCGCGGCCCAACTCGTGGACACGCGCCACGGCGCTGCTGACGCCGGCCGTTTCCAACTCGCGCGATAGCTCTTGCAGCCTCGCTTCCAGCGCAGCGATGCCAGCTTCCAGCTCAACCACTTGTTTTTCGGTCGCCTGGTGACTGCTGCGCCTCGCATTCTGCGTATTCTTCTTGGCTGCTCTTTTTGTCTTCTGATCTCCCTGACCTCTTGTCTTCTTGTCTCCCCGTCTCCCTCCTTCCGTGCTTTTCGCTCCACGCTCTACTTTCTTTGCTCTATGCTCCGCGTATTGCGTGTACCCACCCTCATAGATCGCCAGCCGCCGATCCTCGATGACCCACAGATGCGTGGCAAGCCGATCTACCAGATAACGGTCGTGGCTGACGAGCAGGATCGTTCCGACGAATTCCGAGAGCACGTTCTGGAGTACCTCTTGCGATTGCAGGTCAAGATGGTTGGTCGGTTCGTCAAGGAGCAAAAAGTTCGAGCCTTGCAGTGTGAGCACTGCCAGGGCCACGCGGCTGCGCTCGCCGCCGGAAAGCAGGCCGATGGGCTTGAATACGTCATCGCCTGTAAACAGGTAGCGGCCCAACAGCCCCCGTGCCTGTTCGACGGGCATGTTCTGCACGTCAAGAATCGTGTCGAGGATGGAGCGGTCGAGCTGCAGCGCGTCGTGCGTCTGCGCCAGGTAGCCGACCTTGACAGACGCGCCCAGCATCACCTCGCCGCTCATCGGCGGCAGTTGGCCCAGCACCGTCTTGAGGAATGTCGTCTTGCCGGCGCCGTTCGGTCCCCAGAGCGCTACGCGCTGAAGCCGCCGCAGTTCGAGTGATTCACACGCAAGCAGCGGCTCGTCGCCTGCATACCCCACCACCAGGTCGCGTCCGGCCAGCACAATCTCGCCGCTGCGCAGTCCCACGCGCAAGTTGAGCTTGATCGCTTTTTGGTCGCGCGGACGCTCGATGCGCTCAAGGCGCTCCAATCGCTTGGCGCGACCTTGGGCCTGTCGCGTTTTCTGCCCGGCCATGTAGCGGCGGATGAACTCTTCTTCTTTGGCGACGAATTCCATCTGCCGCTCGTATTCGATCTGCTGGCGTTCCTTTCGCTCGGCGCGCACGGCGGCATATTGAGAATAGTTGCCCGAATAAGTTTCCAGCGTGCCCCGATCCAGTTCCCACACCGCTTGCGCTACCGCATCGAGCAAGTACCGGTCGTGCGCGACGACGACCACTGCGCCGGGGAAATCCGCTAGCGCCGCTTCGAGCCATTCGACGGCTTCAATATCCAGATGGTTCGTTGGTTCGTCCAGCAGCAGGAGCCCAGGCTCCTGCAACACGAGCTTGGCTAGGAGCGCGCGCGTCTTTTGCCCACCCGAAAGCTGATTGACCGGACGAGTGAAATCTGCAGGCGAAAATCCTACGCCGAAAAGCGTCTGCCGAATGCGGGTCTCGAAAGTATAGCCGCCAGCGTGCTCAAATCTTTCGACAAGCGCCCCGTAGCGTTGCAGTGCAGCGTCGCGTTGAGCGGGATCGGCCATTGCTTCTTCCAAGCGATGAAGCTCAACCGCCTGTGTCTGCAAATCCCCGAACACCGTGAGCATCTCGTCAAAGACAGAGCGCTCGCTATCCAGATACTCTTCAGCTTGCTGCGGCAGGTAGCCGATGGTCAGCCCGCGCATCCGGTGGACCTCGCCTGCCGTCGGCTCTTCCAGCCTGGCCAGGATGCGCAGGAGCGTCGTCTTGCCCGTGCCGTTAGGGCCCACAAGCGCCACACGTCCGCCATGCGGCACGGCGCAGGCCACGCTGGAAAAGATATCCTGTGCGCCGTATGATTTTGTGAGATTCACTACAGAGATGACTGGCATAGGTCACAATAATAGGATGAACCCTCTGCATCCGCCATAACTAGCTTCACGGGAACTCTCAGAGGGTGGCTCATTTGACGACACATTTGTGTCGCCAGCCATTGAGACTATTCGTTGAACATCTTGCCGACCGACTGGCCCTCATGCACCCGCCGAATCACCTCGCCCAGCAGCGGCGCGACGGAAAGCACGGTCAGGCCGGGTAGGCGCTTTTCGGGCGGGATGGGCACTGTGTCCGTACAGATAATCTCGCGGATGGGCAACGCACGCAGTCGCTCGACGGCGCCCGGTGAGAAGACCGCGTGCGTGAAACTGAGATAAATGTCGGCAGCTCCGTGCGCTTTGAGGATATGGACTGCGCCCGCGACGGAACCGGCGGTATTTACCTCATCGTCTACCAGCAGTACGTCTTTGCCGGTCACCTCGCCGATGACAGTCAGCGCCTGCGCGGCGGCGTCGGAGACGCCGCGCCGTTTTTCGATGAATGCCATCGGCAGCCGGAGCTTTTCCGCAAAATTGCGCCCCTTTTTGGCAAAGCCCAAGTCAACCGCCACGACGATCGCGTTGTCCAGCTTTTTGCCCGCCAGATAGTCACTCAGGAGG
>Ga0315268_10002141_pt1 | contig 22540 bp, 18 predicted proteins | sample C1_top_MG_FD_204535 | JGI IMG/M metagenome (GOLD analysis project Ga0315268, IMG submission 204535) | Sediment microbial communities from Yellowstone Lake, YNP, Wyoming, USA - C1_top | ecosystem: Environmental > Aquatic > Freshwater > Lake > Sediment | place: USA: Wyoming | collected 2017-08-01 | reverse complement strand
CGGCGGGTGGACGCCGGGCACGGCGCCGCACATCATTGATTTGCCGGTGTGGGCGCTGGAGCTGGGCTACCCGCTGGTCACCAGCGCGTCCGGGGGCCGCTTCGTGGTGGAGGACGACGGCGACGCTTACGACCATCACGAGGTGCTGTGGCGCTACCCGAAGCTAACGCTCACTTGGATGTCGTCGCTGACGAACAGCTACGACTTCGTGATGCGCGGGGACGCCGAACCGGAGCGGCGCCTGGGCATCTACTTCCACGGCACCAACGGGACCATCTACGCCAACTACGGCATGTTCCGCGTGATGGCCGAGGGCAAGCGCATGGCAGACAAGACCCCGCCCCCGGCGAGCATCCCGCCCTCGCCCGGCCACGAGCGGGAGTGGCTCGACTGCATCCATTCGCGGCAGCAGCCCAGTTGCAGCGTCTTTTACCACGTGCGGGTGGACGTGCCCATCGTGCTGAGCCTGCTGGCTCTCAAGCTTGGGCGCTCGATTCGGTTTGACCCCGCCACCGAGCGCATCGTTGGCGACAAGGAAGCCGCCAGCCTGGCAATCCCCCAATACCGCGCGCCGTGGAAGTTCCCAAAGGAGTATTTGGAGAAGACCTGGACTCAGCCGACGGCCTGCCAACCGCGCCGGGTGCTAAAAAGCACTTGCGGTCTGGAGAACAGCGCGGTAAAGTGCTGAAGGGTGATTCGGATCCGAAGGCAGCATGAATGGGCTTCCGCCGCTCGGCAAACCAGAAGACGTTCTGGTTGTCTTGGCCGCTTGCCGAGAGGGGCGGGCGTTGGTCAGTCGGTCAATGAACAGGGTCACGGAGCGGTTGCTCCTGGAGAGATGGCAGACAACTTTCGCCCGGCTCCAGCAGGCGGTTGTCGAGCACATCGAAGAGAACAGAAAGGTGTACGGCAAATTGGGAACCGATGGGCGTCTGCTCGCAAGGTGCCTGCAAGCGAACGCGACCCTTTACGAAGGCTTGGACATTTACGTGGAAATGCGAATAACGGCAAACCGCCTGGTGATTCTGGCTGCTCAGAGCCACCACACTCTGCGACTGCCACAGTGAGCCATGAAGGCTGTTGAACGAATCTCCTGCGCGGCTTGCGAAAACGGCCACTACGACGAAGTCTATGCCCGCTACGAGGCGACGGCAGCGGACGACGTTCAGATCGTCCTCCCGAGGGTGAGGTTGCTCCGCTGCCCGGACTGCGGCGACGAGCTTATACCGCCGGACACCCAAGCGCAGGTGGACCGTGCGGTTGCGGAGCAAACGGAACAGCTTACCCAGCGCGAACTTGAGGAGATCGCAGAAAGGTTCGGGCTGGATCAAACGCAGACCGCCGAAGTGCTCGGATTGGGCAACAAGACGTTCCACCGCTGGCTCAAGGGGACGCAATATCCCAGCCGCTCCATGGGCTACTACCTTCGCGTGCTGGCGAAGTTTCCTGAGGCTTTCGAATGGCTTAAGGAACGACGATGGCGAAAGCGGAGCCGCATCGCTGGTTCAGACGCCGTCAAGTTGGCGGCAATTCGACGATCTTGACTGGGCAGTTGCTCCAGACTAGACGTGGGCTGCGGGCGGGAGTGCCTGCGGGCAGTGGCGCCCCAAATCCAAATCGTCAGGTCTGACAAGGCTGGCAGCGAATCATTTTCCAGGGCGATCAGGACGGCAAGGGCCCTCGGCACGCGGGCGGAAGCGCGCCTGAAAGTGGTTTCGGCCCAGCGACGCCTTCGGCCTCACCACCAGCGCCATTCGGGGTCCGGCTTGGGATCGAAGATCCAGATTTCCATCTGTTTTGCGTCGGGGAAGTGGTAGAACTCGACGTGGCCGTCGGCAAAGAGCATGTTGTAGCGGCTCTGCCCCCTGTAATTGTGCCACTGGCTGCGCTTGTCAACGTTGCCGCGGTTGCCGTGCCAGGGCCAATCGCCCTGGATGATTTTGGTGGAGGGTTTGCGGGCCACCTCGGCGCTGCGCATCGGCGTGCCTTCATAGCTGGTGCCGAAAGGAAAGCCGGCGTCGCCGGCCACGTGTCGCACGCGGAAAGAATCGTGCTGGAATTGGACCAGATAACTGTTGCCGTAGGTCTCGTAGCAGGACTTCTTGGTTAGGCGCAAGAAGTCGCCCTTGTCATTTGGGCACCGCCACAACTCCAGCGCCGAGGCGTACTTGTTAAGGGGCCGATTCGTGGCCGCCACGAAGAGGTCGTAGGTTCCGTTGGTGCCGCCGCCTGAAGCCCAGTCTTTCTGGACGGGGTAATAGTCGTTGTTGTCGTCCACGTAGAGCTGGTAAGCCAGAGAGAGCTGGCGCTCGTTGCTCAGGCATTTGGTCTGGGTGCTCTTGGCCTTGGCGCGGGCCAGGGCGGGCAGCAGCATGGCGGCCAGGATCGCGATCACGGCGATCACGACCAAGAGTTCGATCAGCGTGAAGCCGCAGCGCCCGGGGGCGGGGCGATGCGAAAATGCGCGGTGGATAGGCAAACTCATGCTTCGCCCAATCCAAGTCAGTCGCTCCGGTTTTCCTCGTCAGCCATATAACCGAACGGCAGGGGCCGCGCCATTGCCGTTGTCCCGCACCCCGTTCTGGGTGCAACTGAATAATAGCTCACCCGGCAGCCGGGAGTCAAACCCATGGCTTGGCCGATTCGGGTCATGGGCAAGGGCGCGGCGGCGAGGCTTGGTCCAGTCCATCGCGGGCGAGAATCGCAGGTGACAGCGCCGCAAAGCCCTTGTGCCCGACTTCTGAGGCTGTTAGTCTTCCTACATGGGCCGGAATGCAGCCGTTAAGATATGACTTCGGCGATTCGCTGTGAAACCCACGATGAGGTTCCGTTTTCACGGGAGGCGGTCTGGGCTGTACTGAGCGACACCGAGTGGGTATTGAGCGCCCTTGGGCTGCCGCCGGGGAAGTATGGTTTCCAGCCGTTGCCCGAGGGAGGCAGCCGCGTTACTGGCCGGGCGAAGTTCCACGGGTTGGCTGCGCGGTGGGAGGAGCTGCCCTTCGAGTGGCGGGCGCCGGACTTCTACCGGGGGCGCCGCCTCTTCAGCAACGGTCCACTCAAGGAAGGGTCGCTGGAGGTCGAGTTGCGCCAGTCCGGGACAGGCCAGACGCGGATAGTAATCAGGTGCGAATTGGTTCCGCGCGGTTTCTGGGGCAAGTTGCTTGCGAAGCACCTTGTGCGGGCCGTGGCACAACGGAGAATTGAGTGGATCATCGCACAGGTCCGTGGTTTTTTGCGTGGCGAAAAGAAGACACTCTGGCCGGAGTCAGCCGTTCACCCAGTGGCGGAGGAGTTGTTCCGAGCCAAGCTGGCGGAGCTGACTGCGGCCGGCCAGCCGGCGGACCTGGTGGGTCGGCTGGCGGAATTCTTGCGCCAATCGCCCGACACAGAACTCAGCCTCATCCAGCCCCTGGCCGTCGCCCGCGTCTGGAAAAGAGACCAATGGGAGGTGCTCCGGCTGTTTCTGCGCGCGGCCAAGTGCGGCCTGCTAGAGTTGCGCTGGCGGGTTCTCTGCCCCAACTGCCGTGCTTCGCGCCCACCGCCCATCGCGTCACTGAGCCAAGTCCCGCGCGCCGGCCTTTGCGCGGTGTGCCGGGCCGGCTTCGAGGTGCAATTCGACCGGTCTCTGGAACTGAGTTTTGCCGTCAACCCGGCCGTGCGCCCGCTGGAGCATCGAGAGTTCAGCCTGGCCGGACCAGGAAGCCAGCGCCACGTCCTGAGCCAGACTTTGCTCGGAGCGGGCCAGCGCAAAGCATGGATGTTGCCTGAGTTGACCTGGCCATTGCGTTTGCGCTCGCCGCAAGTCAAGCAACCGGTCAACTTGCGCCCCGAGGACGCGCCGACGCAGCTCTTTCAACCCGTGATTGTGTGTGAGCTTGAGCACTTCCTTGTGCGCTACGAATACGGCGCCACGCGCGACTACGCCGTCCAAGTGCTCAACCCGAATGCCTTCCCCGTATTGCTGGCGCTGGAGGAAATGGAATGGAGTAGCGAGCTGCTCACGGCGGCGCGGGCGACCAATTGGCAGGAGTTCCGCGACTTGTTCCCCGCCGAGGTCGTGTCGTCCAGCGAGCCGATGCCCGCCGGTTGTCAGGCAGTGGTGTTCACCAGCTTGAGGGGATGCACCGCCTTGTATGAGAGTATGGGCGACGCGGCCGGGCACGCCGTGGTGCAGAACCACTTCCGCGTTTTGGCCGAGGCGGTCCGGGCGCACCACGGCGCGGTGGTCAAGACAATGGGTGACGGGTTGATGGCCGTGTTCAGCCAAGTTCAGGAGGGGCTGGCGGCGGTTGGTCAAATGCATGAACGCCTGCCGGAAGCCAACCCAAATCCCAGCTTATCCGCGCGCCTGTGGCTCAAGTCGAGCTTGCATGCCGGTCCTTGCCTAGCCGTGAATGCCGATGGGAGTCTCGACTTTGTTGGGGCCACCGTCAACCTGGCCGCGCGCATGGTGGAATGCTGCCAAGGCGGTGATCTGGCGGTGTCAGACGAAGTCTATCAGCAAGCAGCGACGAGGGAGTTTGTCGCGAGGGTCGGCAAGGCGGCTGAGGCTCGCGAGCTGAAGATGGGCGGGCTTGAAGCCGCGCAGAAAGTCTGGCGCGTCAACTTGGTCGCCTGAGGATCGTCCTCTCTTGCCTGCGCCTTCGCCAGCGGACGTTGGCGCCAGCACTGGCCTCGCCGCCGCGGCAGCCGCGCCAGCGGCTCAGAGTTGGACCTGCATGCCTAGTTCGACGACGCGGTTGGGGGGCAGTTGGAAAAAGGCCGAAGGCGATTGGGCGTTGCGCGACATGGCGGCGAAGAGCCGGCGGCGCCAGGGGGCCATGCCGGGGCCTTGCTTGGGCACAATGGTCTCGCGACTGAGGAAGAAAGTGGTCTGCATCGGCTGGACTTCCAGGCCGTGCGGTCCGCAAGCGGCCAACAGGGCCGGGACATTGGGCTGCTCCATGTAGCCGTAGTAGCCGGTGACCCGGTAGATGTCGGCCCGAAGCTGTTCGACGCGCGCGCGCTCCTCTTCCCTGACCAGCGGCACGTCTTTGGTCACGATGGTCAGGATCACCAGCCGTTCGTGGAGCACTTTGTTGTGGCGCAGATTGTGCAAGAGCGCCAGCGGGGTGCCCGCCGGGTTGCCCGCCAGAAACACCGCCGTGCCCGGCACCCGGTGCAACTCGTGGCTGCCAAGGTTTTTTAGGAACAAATCGAACGGCAGGTAGCTCTCGGCCAGTCTGGCCCGCAGTGTTTCGCGGCCTTTCCGCCAAGTGGTCATCTGCACAAAGACGAACAGTCCCACCGCCAGGGGGAACCAGCCCCCGTGCCAGAACTTCATGCCATTGGCCGTGGCGAAGGCCAGTTCCAGCACGATGAACACCCCGCACACCAAGGCGGCCTGAAGGCGGCTCCACTGCCACAACCGCCGCGCCGCCGCAAAAAACAGCAGGGTCGTGCTCAGCATGGTGAGAGAGACTGCGATGCCATAGGCGCCCGCCAAGCGGCTGGAGGACTGGAAGCCCAGCACCAGCGCCACGCAGGCCACCATCAGAAAGCCGTTCACGTGCGGCATGTAAATCTGCCCGCGCTCGGTCTGGGAGGTGTGTTGGACGAGCAGCCGCGGCAGACAGCCCATTTGAATCCCCTGCATCGTCAGGGAGAAGGCGCCGGAGATCAGCGACTGCGAAGCGATCACCGCCGCCGTCGTCGCCAGCCACACCAGCGGCAGCACCGCCCAGGCGGGCGCCAGCATGAAAAACGGATTCCTGGCGGCTTCGGGGTTGGTTAGCAGCAGCGCGCCTTCACCGAAGTAATTCAAGAGCAAGCCGGGGAACACGACGGCGAACCAGGCCCGCCGGATTGGCCCGGCGCCAAAGTGGCCCATGTCGGCATAGAGCGCCTCCGCGCCGGTCACGGCCAGGAACACCGAGCCGAGCACCACGAAGGCGAGGCGGCCGTTGTGGGCCAGGAACAACGCCGCGTGATGCGGACTGAGTGCCGCCAGGATGTGCGGCGCTTTCCCGATGCCGCGCAGACCCAGGCCCGCCAGCGTCACAAACCACACCAGCATCACCGGCCCGAAGACCCCGCCGACCTTGCCAGTGCCGAAACGCTGCACGGAGAACAACACCACCAGCACGCCCACCGCCAACGGGACCACGTAAGGCCCCAGCCTCGGTGTGGCCACCTCCAGTCCTTCCATCGCGCCAAGCACGGTGACGGCCGGCGTGATGATGCCGTCGCCGTAAAGCAGCGCCGCGCCAAAAAGGCCCAAGCCAAACAGTAAGCGCGTGCGGCGGCTGGCTTCCTCGGTCATTTCCGGCACCGCCAGGGCCAAAAGGGCGAGGATGCCGCCCTCGCCCTGGTTGTTGGCGCGCATGACCAGCAAGAGGTACTTGATCGAGACGATGAGCGTCAGCGACCAAAAAACGAGGGAGACTACGCCCAGGACGTTGTCGGGCGTGGGGGGCACGCCGTGGGGGCGGTTGAAGCATTCCCGCAACGCATACAACGGGCTGGTGCCAATGTCGCCATACACCACCCCCAACGCCCCGACCACCAGGGCCAGCCGATGCCGACTATCTGTTGTCTTCACACCCTGCCACTCGCGGTCTGCCAGCCGGACGCGCCGACCTGAACCTGCTTCACTGTCCCTGCCATTCGAGTAGGGAATCTGGCGGCCGCAACCGCGACGGCCCTGGAAGATTGCCCTTTCACGCGCCGACGGGGTTAGCTGGCGGGCTGGGCCTTGAAAGTAGCCCCAGCGCCTGCGCGCTGTTCGCCCCGGCCCGAGGCCGGCCTCGAGCATTGGTTCCCCCGCACCCGGCCTCGTTGTCGGGCCGGGATTAGGCGGCGGCACCTATATGCCACAGGGCGTTTCCGTTGTCAAATCAGTTGTGCCGCACAGATTGGCGCATTACACTCCAAGGCATGAAGACGAAACGAGACGTCTTTTTGCTGCTGCGGCGCTTCGCGCTGGGTTTGGCATTGCGCTTTCGGAGTGCGCTCCAGGCCGGACTTCTGTGCGCGGGCCTGGCGGGCGCGCTGGCTGGCGCCAGCGCTCAGCAAATACAAATCCTCTCCTTTTCGCAGAATGGGCTGCTCACTTGGTCGAACGCGACGTTGAGCGCGACCTGCCGGGTCGAGTGGGCTTCGAGCGTCCAGGGCCCCTGGTGCAGTTCCTGGGATTCGCTGGCCAGCATCGTGGTCACTAACAGCGTCACCCAGTGCAGTGTGCCGATGTTTTACCGGGTGGTTTGCGCGCAAGTGGCGACCAATATCACTCCCGAAGCGGCGCTGGCCTTGCTCAGCAGCCACCAAGGCGACACCAACTTCGTGGTCCTTGACGTGCGGACGCCGGACGAATACGCCCCGCGGCACATCAAAGGGGCCGTGAACCTCGATTATTACTCGACCAACTTCGATGCTAGCCTGGCCGTTCTGGACCGGGGCAAACTCTATCTGGTCTATTGCGGTTCGGGCAGGCGCAGTGGCTGGACGGCTGACAAGATGCGCACGCTCGGCTTTCTGCAAGTGTACAACATGCTGAACGGCTTTAGTGCGTTCGCGGCCCTGAGCGGCGCGGACCAGTTCCTCGAACCATAGAGCGGAGCCGGCGAAAACCTCCGGGGCGGCAGGCGGTCTGCCCGTTCATTCGGGGTTAGCAATTCCGCTTCGCAAGAAGCACAGTCATGCCGGATGCGCAAAGTCGTTGTCAAAATCAAGCTGACCAATCTGGGCACGCGCGTCTTGCGGATGGTCTTAGCCCGCTTGAGCCGCGATTGGCAGGCAGCTTATGGCCACCCGGTGCTCGTGGTCGAAACCTTTGTCGATCCCGACCAGTTCTGCGGGACGGTCTATACGGCCAACGGCTGGCAAGAACTGGGCAAGACCGATGGCTCGGGGCGACATCAGCGCGATTACTATGTTCGCCACGACAAGCCCAAGCGGTTGTTTGTGCGGGAACTGTGCCGTAAGGGCCGGCGCAGCTTGCAGGCCGAGCACCTCAAGCCGCAGCTAGCCGTGGTCGAAGCCAAGACCGCGCCCAGCTCACGCCACCGCGTCAAAGAGATTAGGTCGCTCATCGATCAGCTCAAGCAGGCCCCCGACTACCGCCAGCGGGTCGAGTCCTATCCCCTTTGGTCGCTGCTGGCCACCTACTTGTTGGCGGTGCTCTGTGGAGCGCCTCGCGGCTCAAAGGATTTGGCCAAGTTCGCGCGCAAATTGAGCCAGCCTCAGCGGCGCGCCCTGGGCATTCGCCCTCGCCACGGTCGCTACCCCGCCCCAAGCCAGCCCACCTTTTGGCGGCTGCTCCAGGAGATTAGCGGCGCCAAGTTGGAAGAAATCCTCTTGGCCGTTCAAGCACAGCTACGCGGCCCAGCCCCCAAAGAGGAGTTGATTGCCCTGGACGGCAAGCAGCCCAAACATGGCGGTGGCCAAAGCGTGCTCACGGCCATCGGCGTGCCCAGCCAGTGTTTTTTGGGCAGCGCATCGGCTCGGCCACCAAGACAAAACCCGATTCGTTTGCACTTTCGTCCCGGATTTTCTCAGCATGCCGCCGCTGGCCTCCGACCCGAAAAAGTGACTTTTGTGAATCCCTATCGAGGCTACTATGACCTCATAGATATGCGCGTTCAGCCACCCGATGACCTCATAGACGTGAACTGACGACGCCGAACAGATGCTGGAATTCGACATGGTCAGGTCTTGAGATTTTAGAATTGCGCTGGGGGCTGCTGAGGGAGTAACGGCGAACGTCAGGGTTTGGTCAAACATGCATATTGAAAACGCTGCTTTCGTTTATCATGCCGGCCCTCACGGGGCCACCTTGATGACGAGCCGCGCGTAGCGCGCCAGGGGCGGGTCGCCAGTGTCGCGCACCGCCAGGATGAGGTGGAGGTCGCCGGGCACGGGCGTTGGCGGCGCGACGAAGCGCACCGTGCGAGCGCTGGCGTCCTCCAGCTTAACTGGCTTATCGCACGTGCCGGCTTCGGGATACACGAACCACTCGAAGCGGAGTGCGTCACCGTCGGGGTCGCGCGATGCGCTGGCATCGAGGACTACCGTATCACCCGGTTTGACGCTCCGGCGGGTGTCGCCGCGCACGCGCACGATCGGCGGATGATTCGCTTGGTTCGCCGGCTTGGCGCACCAGTCCAGCCGGGCGCGGAAGTCGTTCTGCAAATCGGCGGCCCAGCGGGCGAGGGTGTTGTCGCGGTTAGTGACGCCGCCCCAGGCGTCGGCCTGGTTCGCCCAAAAGTAGTTTCTGCCGGGGTAGTTCGTGTTGGGGCCATAGCGGCCGGCCCAACTGCCCCAGCCGGGATGGTTCGGATCGTTCATGCCCGTGGGCACCAGGTAGAGAAAGCTCATCGTGTCGCCTTCTTTCTGCGGGGGGCCCGTGTTGGTCGGATACAGCGCGCCGAGTGGGCCGTGGCCAATGAGCGCGTCGCGGAGGAGGTCAAAGCCGCCGGCGGTGGCCGTCAGCGGCGCGAAGCGGTGATACCAGCGCTTGCCTTCGAGCGGGGGGTGCCAAGTATCCACCCAAAAAGGGAAGGGCGGGGCCAAGGTGCCGGTGTGCTCGCCAAAGTTGTCGTAGGAGCTGAGGCGGAGGCGGTGTTTGAACTTCGCATATCCCGCCGGGCCGCGCTCGCGCAACACTTGGTCCAACGCGCGCCGGAGGTTGTTGGTGGCGGCGCCGCGGTCGCTCCCCCAGTCAGAGTACCACAGGGGGCGCGGGTCGGGCGCGTCCACGGCGCGGACGATGAGTTGGACGGCCTCCTCGGTGTCGTTGTAGCCGGCGACGGTGCGGGCCAGCAGCAGCTCCGGGCTGGGATAGCGGGAGTCGTGCTGGACCAGGTTCGAGTAGCATTGCCCGTAGGCCTGGACGAGCCGGCGCAGGATGCCCAGCCCGGTGCGCTCAGGATTCCTGTTCTCGCCCTCACGCGCGTGTGGCCGATTGGCGATGATCCCCTCGACGTCCCACTCATTGGCGCAAAGGAGGAACCGCACGAACGACTGCTCGTCGTCTGGGTCACCGCCGGCATCGGTTTCAATGATGAGGCGAAGGCGCGCCGGGGCGGGCACGTTTTCCCCGGCGGTTGAGGGTTGAGGGTTGAGGGTTGAGGGCGATTGGGGAGTGTCGAGTGCCGAGTGCGGAGTGCGGAGTGCGGAGTGCGGAGTGGGCGATTGGCGATTTGCAGTTGCCCATTGGGCGTCAGCTATCGGCGATTGGCCATTTGGTGCCAGTAGGGCCGCTGCCGCCACCAGAAAAGCGCCGGCCAAAGCCGCGCCACAAACCAGGGCAGCCTTCAATAGACGGCGCAAAGACCACTGCTCGCGCTGATGATGCATCGCCCGCAAAATGCCAGGACTCGGGCTGCCAAGCCAGGTCAAAACCGCCGCCCGGAAAGCCTGCTGGGCACTCCCCGTCTTCTTCCGGGTTGCCGCGCACGCTGATCACTGGTAATCTGACTGTGATGAGCGCACTCAAAGAGCGCATCGTCCAGAGGCTTGATACGCTGCCGGAGCCAGCCTTGCGGCAGGTGCTGGATTTCGTCTCCTGCCTGGTTGGGAACGGCAGCGCAGAGGAAGCCTCTGTGCTGGCCGTGGCGGGGCAATTGCCGGGTGAACCGATGTCCGCCGGCCAGATCGAGGAGGCTCTTTACGGAGAGAGTCATCGCGGGGCAGCGTGAGTCCGTTTGCTCGACAAACCGCTGATTCGTCAATGAACTGAAATGATTCCCGGAAACCAGTTGCCTATACCGGTCGAGGCCCGTATGTTGTCGGCATGAGCACGGTCCAGGAAATCACCGAGGCCATTCAGAAGCTTTCGCCCGCCGAGCGCGAGAAACTGGCGGAGGAATTGCCGTTGTTCCTGCCCGAATTGAACGGAGACGCGGTGTGGGAACGAATCATTGGCGATCCATGTCCGCGTCCGGCTCTGACTTCCCTGGTGGACGGCCTGGATGCGGAATACCAGACCAATCCCCAGGCGTTCCCGGAAATGACCGGGGATGACTTCGGGCGCGAGGCGTGATTTCCAAAAGCTCACCGTTTTTCTGGCGATGCTATCGGGCGTTGCCGGGCGGGGTCAAAGCCGCCGCCCGCAAGGCATATCGGACATTCCGGGAAACGCCCGACCATCCTGGCCTTCGGTTGGCACGTTTGCGGACCGATCCGCGTCTTTGGTCAGTGCGTGTCACGCGAGACTACCGGGCGGTGGCACGGCGCTACGAGGATGGGTGGGTTTGGTTCTGGATCGGATCGCACAAAGAGCTCAATCGCGTTTTCCCGGGATGATTCCGAAGGTGGTGTTCCGGCCCACGGTGCGCCAAGGCTGGCTGTTACCGGTGCCGGCGGGCAGGAAGCATCCCCTTGCGCCAAAAGTCCCGTTATCCAGTCCCCGTTGGGAAACGAAGGAAGGAAAAGGCAGCCTCGCCGCTCGGACCTCCCTGCTCCCCTTTTTGCGGGCCTTCTTCCACCTCCTCTGAGGTCAACCCGTGCGGACGTCCACCGCGTTGACCATCTGCAGGCGCCCGTCGTAGAGCGTGACGTTGCACAGGGCCTGGGTGTCCGCGTCCAGCCAGCCGGGACCTTCCTTTGCCCGCCTTCCAGGCAGCCCGCCAGGCTGCCTCCAGACAACGGCCTAGCTTCGCTTCTCGAATTTGAAGAAGAGCCAGTTGCCCAGAGGCACCAGTAATGACGCGGCCACCGCGCCGCCGAAGACGTCCACCGCGTAATGGTAACGGCAATAGACCGTGGAGAGGCACAACAAGAGCACCAGCACCAAATGGGCGTAGCGGATCTTCGGCAGGTAACGAAACGAGAAATACAGGGTGCACAGCGCGGCGGCGACGTGACTGCTCGGGAACGCCGCCCCCGGCCCCTCGAAACAGCGGTAAATGAACGCCATCAGGTTGTAGAAGGGGCCAACCTGGACGGCCGCGGGGAAGGCCGGCGAGCCAACCAGCGCCTGCACGTCGTCTGAGAGCTGGTAGCCTTCCACCGCGCGGAACAGGCAGCGCGGCCCCATGACCGGCAGGTGGATATAGACCAGGTAGCAAATGTAAAACACAAACGAGACAACCGAGACGTAGTGGAAGAACTGCCGGCGGTCGCGCAGGAAAAGAGCCAAGCCGACGCCCGCAATCATCAAGTAGTACGAGAAGTAAGAGGCATAGAAAACTTCGCTCACGAGCAAGTAAGGCAGGCTTTCCATGAACACCAGGCAGGGCTGCTGCCCAAAAAGACGGTGCTCGAGGCGGATGAACCAGGGGTCCTGGTAGTCGGTGATAAACATCTCATTGAGCGCCCCCGTCTCGCGGTAGAAGCCGATGTAGAGCAGAATCGGGTAGAGATGGCGCAACCAGTCCAGCCAGCGGGCTGGGTGCCCGGCGGCGTAAGCGCGGATCAACCAATGGACCAAGCCGATGCCCACAATATGGCCAGCCACCAGGTAAGGCCACTCCTCAACCGTCCGATTGTGCTCCAGCAGGATCAGCAGGGCGACCAAGGCCATATAGCCCTGGGTGGCGTAGTCAATGAACTTGTAATGCTTCACAGCCAGTGGTGATCGCGATACCAAGCCAGCGTTTCGGCGACGCCCGCCGCCAGCGTCGTCGAACAGCCAATGCCCACTTCACGGCGCAAACGGTCCGGGTCGCACACCCAGCCGGGAGCGCGCAACTCCGCGTATTTGTCACGGTTCAACATGCTGGCCCGCCCAGCCAACCTGGCGAGAGCTTCCTGCGCCAGGCACACTGGATAAAGGGCTTGGACCGGCAGCGGGAGCGAAAGCGTCCAGGTCTTCATTTGGGCGGCGATTTCCGTGGCCATCGAGTCTGTGGTCGCCGGCTCCGGGTGCGCCACATTATAGGTTCGCCCGGCGGCGGCCGGATGGGTCAGACAGGCCAGCACTGCCTCCGCCAAGTCTTTCACGAAGACCAAGCTGAAAGCGCGCCCGCCGCCAAACACCGGACAAAGGTGGGCCTTGACCGCCCGGAAAAGCCTCAGAAACTCGACGTCGCGCGGCCCATAGACACCAGGCGGCCGCAGGATCACGAATTCCGCCCGGCAGCCTTCGCGGAGCGCCTGCTCGGCGGCGAGCTTGCTCCGCCCATAAGCCGAGACGGGGCGCGGCGCGGCGTCTTCGCGCGCCGGCGCGCTGGCAGGGGCCGGGCCGCCGGCGGCCAGACTGGAAATGAAGAGCAACCGCCGCACTTGCCCGCCAGCTTGGTTGAGGGCATCCACCAAGTGCCGCGTGCCCAAGTGGTTCACTTCCTCGAACTCAGCCGCCCGCACTGCCTTGGTCGAACCGGCGCAATGGATGACGTGGGTGAGGCCGCCGACGGCCGCGCGCAGGCTCGCCGGATCAGTCACGGTCCCCCGGCGCACCTCCACCTGTGAAAGGCGCTCCTGGATGAACCATGTGTTGCTGGTTTGGCGCAGCAGCACCGCCGTCGGGATGCCCCGCCCACAGAGCAGGTCCAGGACGTGGCTGCCGACGAACCCGTTTGCGCCCGTAAGCAGGACCTTCATGCCCATGTTCAAGCGCGCCACGTTTGCGGAAGCAGCCGGGCGAGGGTCAGGGGGCGCGGCATATTCCCCATCGGGGAGGAGGTCCAATCAGTGGTTTCATCGCCCCCTCACCTACGCCTCTCCCCCGATGGGGGAGAGGAGATTCCCAGATGCAGGCGCGGGCGCTCACCGCCTCGCGCTCCGGCCTGTCCCGTGTCCACAGCGGGCCTCATTCTTTGGTCAGCGTTTGGGGGGGCCGGCTGCCTTCAACGGCCATTTCAGCCTCAGATGAGTTCCAGCTCTTTGCCTACTTTGCCCAGCTTGTCAAGGGCAAAATCAATCTGGCTGTCCGTATGCGTGGCCATGAGGCTGATGCGGATCAGCTCTTGGCCCGGTTGGACGGCCGGCGCCACCACCGGGTTGACGAACACCCCTTCTTCTTCCAGCCGCTTGCACAACTTGAAGGTGGCCATCAGTCCGCGGCAATAGACCGGCAGGATGGGTGTTTCGCTGGCGCCCAGGTTGTAGCCCAAGGACAAAAGGCCGGCTTTCATGCGCCGGGTGTTGTGCCAGAGCCGGGCGATGCGTTCTGGCTCGGCGAGCATGATCTTGAGGGCGGCGTGGACGGCGGCGGCGTTGGCGGGGGTCATGCTGGCGCTGAAGATCAACGGGCGCGAGTGGTGCTTGAGGTAGTCAATGGTCTCAAAATCGGCGCCCACGAAGCCACCCAGGCTGGCCAGCGATTTGCTGAAGGTGCCCATGATCAACTGGACCTGGTCGGTCAGCCCGAAGTGATTGGCGGTGCCGGCGCCCCGCTCGCCCAGCACCCCAATCGCGTGGGCGTCGTCCACCATCACCGCCGCGTTGTGCCGGCTGGCAATGCGGCACAACTCCGGCAGCGGGATGATGTCGCCTTCCATGCTAAAGACGCCGTCCACGACGATGAGCTTGCCGGCTTGCGGCGGGGTCTTTTGCAGGCGGCTTTCCAGCGCCGCCAAGTCGCGGTGGGCGAAGCGGATGAACTCGCCTTGGACCAGCCGGCAGCCTTCGACGATGCTGGCGTGGTCGCTCTTGTCCGCCAGGACGTATTCACCCTTGCCGACCAGGGCGCTGATGACTCCCAAATTGACCTGGAAGCCGGTGCTGTAAAGGAGCACGGCTTCTTTGTTCACCAACCCGGCCAGCGCTTCCTCCAACTCGAGGTGGATGTCCAAGCTGCCGTTGAGGAACCGCGAGCCGGCGCACCCGCTGCCATACTTGTCCACGGCGGCCTTGACGGCCTCCTTGATCTTGGGATGGTTGGTGAGGCCCAGGTAGCTGTTGGAGCCGAGCATGAGCACCTTCTTGCCGGCCATCATGACCTCGGTGTCCTGGGCCGAAGAGATGGTGCGGAAATAAGGATAGAGCCCGAGCGCCCGCACCTCGCGCGCGCTGGTGTAATTGTGGGTCTTGTTGAAGAGGGGAAGCAGCTTGGCGGCGGGCTTTGCCCGCGCAGCAGCGGGGGGCCGGGGGACCGCGCCCCCGCCACCCGGACGGGCCGGCGTCACGGCGACCGGCGGCCGGGCAGGCGGCTGCTCCAGGACGGCTGTGGTGTCATCGCGGTTCATATCTGAATGCCACGCCCGAAGCCTCATTTCAACGGGCATTGGCTGTCAAGCGTTTTGAATGCTGATTTTGTCCGCGTGCCATCCGTGCCAATGTTTAGGCGGCGCGGCGCGCAAAGCGTCTGGAGTGCGGCGGCGTGCGCCTGGACCTCACACGCATCATGGGAGCGAAGTGTGGGTTCAGGGTTTCCGAATGCGTTGTTCCCCCTCACCCCGCTCCTCCCCCCCCGATGGGGGAGAGGCGAGAAGCATCGGGTGCGTGCGTCGTGCGTTCTCCTCTCCCCCAATGGGGGAGAGGGGGGGAGCGGCGCCGCCGGCTAAAGCAGTTCCAGCGTGCGGCGCAGTTCCGCATCGGTGTTGTAGAAGTGCGGCGAGAAACGGAGGTAGCGGCAGCCGGCGCGGTCGGCGCGCAGGGAGGCAATCACGCCGGCGTCGGCCAGTTTTTGGTGCAGGGCAGCCATGTCATCGCCGGGCCGATGGAACGAAATGATGGCGCTGGCGCTTTCCGGGGTGGCGTCAGCGTGGAGAACGGCGTAGCCCTTGGCCAGGAGCGCCGGCACGAGCCAGGCGCGTTTGCGCAGCAGTTCGGCGGCGATGGCCTCAGCGCCTATGCCAGAAAGCAGTTCCAGGGCGGCGCGCAGGCCGACCAGGCCCAACAGGTTCGCCGTGCCAGGCTCATAACGCCGGGCATCGGGCGCAAAGACGATTTGCTCCTGGGCGATGTTGTTCGGGCAGCGGACGTTGTGCCAGCCAAAGGCGGCGGGGGCCAACTCTTCCTGAAGGCTCTTGCGCACGTAAAGGATGCCGGCGGCGCACGGCCCGAGGAGCCATTTGTGGGCGCCGGCGGCCAGGAAATCAATGTGCTCGACGGTGGTTGGAAACGCGCCGAGCGTCTGGATGGCATCCACGCAAAAGCGGATGCCGCGCGCCTGCAGCAGCCGGCCAATGGCCGCATGGTCAATGCGATAGCCGGCGACGAAGTGACTTGATGCCAAGGCGACCAAGCGGGTGTGGGCGTCCACTTGACGGAGCACGTCCGGCGGGCGGACGCAGCCCAAGGCAGGCGTCTGCAGCCGGCGCACCTCCACGCCGCGCTCCGCCAAGGCCAGCCACGGATAGACGTTGGAAGGGTAATCATCCAGATAGATCAGCACGTTGTCGCCTTTGCGCCAGGGCAGCCCCGCCGCCACCGCGCTCAAGGCCAGCGAAGTCGGGCCGACCAGCGCGATTTCCTCCGGTTGCGCCTTGAGCAAACCGGCAGCCAAAGCGCGGGTCTGCGCGGTGAACTCCGGCGGGAGGACGTCTTCCTGGTCGCCGCCGGCGCACTGGCTGGCGTAAGCGTTGAGGGCTTCGGTTACCCGGCGGGGCAGCGCGCACACGCCGGCGTGGGCCAGATAGACCATCTGCCGGGCAACTGGGAATTCACGCTGCCGCAGGGTTTCGTTCGAGAGTACCTCGCCGAGCGTCATGCCCTTGACGGATAGCAAAAAAAGGCCTCCCCATGCAATCCTGGATCACTTTGCCGAGCAGTTCGCCGGCCTCTGGCGAATGCGCGCCTGCCCCCACGCGCCCGGTATGACTGGCCAAGCGGGGCTGTTTTCGTTATGTTCTGCCGAGTGAGCGAGGTGACGCAGATTCTCGAGGCGGTCCAGCGGGGCGAGGCCCAGGCGGCAGCAGAGCTCTTGCCGCTGGTGTATGAGGAGCTGCGGCGGCTGGCGGCTTGGAAGATGGCCCAGGAGTCGCCGGGCCACACCCTCCAACCTACCGCGCTCGTGCACGAGGCCTGGCTGCGCATGGTGGGGGATCGGAACCCAGAATTCGCCGGGCGCGCCCACTTCTTCGCGGCTGCTGCCGAGGCGATGCGCCGCGTGCTCGTTGACGCCGCCCGCCGCAAACGCAGTCTCAAGCGCGGCGGTTCCGCCCAGCCGGTGGCATTGGAAGACGCGCACCTCATCCAGAACGCGCCGTCGGAGCAAGTACTGGCGGTTAATGAAGCGCTCGATTTGCTGGCCGCCCAAAACCGCACGGCGGCGGACCTGGTCAAGCTGCGCTATTTCGTGGGCATGACCATGGAAGAAGCGGCGGCCGCGCTTGGGCTGTCGTTGCGCACGGCCGGACGGCTCTGGACTTATGCGCGGGCGTGGCTGCGGGAGCGAATTGAAGCCGGGCCGGCGTAGCGCCGCAAACGACGAGGAGGAGATGGGCGGCGACTGGCGCGAAGCGTTTGGAGTGCGGGAGCTTGCTCCCGCTTTCTGAGCGGGTGCGGCCAAAAGCGCCGGCAAGCCGCCGCAGTCCAAACGCTTCGCGCTGTCAAGGCCGTTTAGCCTTCTCCCGTCACACGCCATGCCAGGGCGTGGCGCCACAAGCATCGGAAATGAAGTCAGAGCCTCCTTACGTCGGCTCCTGCGCATTCTCGTGTCCAACGACATGCCTCGGGGAGGCACCACAGGCGGTGAAGACGGTTCGAGGACGAGAACGAGAAGGAGGACGATTCCGAAGCATTTCGCCTCTGTGTTCTCGGTGCCCTCGGCGGCGTTTTCTGGTCAGACTTCGTGTGCCCTCAAGTCGGCGCTCCACAAACGATGAAAATGGCCCACGGTAGGGCGGAGCTGCGGCTCCGCCCAATCTTTGGGCGGCGCGGCAGCGCCGCCCTACCCCTTCGCGGGCATTTTCAGGTCAGACTTCATGCCGCACGCGGCGCCACAAAGGATGAAAACGGGAAGAAATTAGGACTGAGATTAGGATTAGGATTGGGATTAGGAAAGGAAGTCAGCATCTTCCGGTCAGGCTTGACAGCCGGGCCGTTTGGCGGGAGCCTCAGCCACTAATGCGATGGGTTATGCGGCGTCGAGGCTTCACCCTGATCGAACTGCTGGTAGTCATCGCCATCATCGCCATCCTGGCGGCCCTGCTGCTGCCGGCGCTGGCGCGAGCCAAGGGAAAAGCCCATCAAGCCGTCTGCCGCAGCAACCTGCACCAGCTTGGCATTGCCTTTCATCATTACGTCCAGGATAACAATGACACCTTCCCCGGCACCGCCTCGCGGGGCGCGTTTGTCGCGATGAAGGAAGACTGGATTTTCTGGAACCTGACGCCGCGCGAGCGGAATGATCCGACCCTGCCGCACTCCTTCTACACGAACGTGCAGAACAGCGCCATCGCGCCCTACGTGGGGAGCTTCAACACGAATCTGTTCCGCTGCCCGGCGGACCGGGATTGCGTCGAGCGCACCCAGGCCTGGTTCAAGAAACCGACGGGCTGGAACCCGTATCTCTTCAGCTATTCCCTCACGAGTTTCGTGGACGGCAGTTTCCCGTCGCTGGTCAACCACGGGATCGCCTCGCTTTACTCGGCCAGCGCCTCGGACCCGAAGTACCACTTCAAGTCCGTGGGCATCCGCAACCCCTCCCGCAAGATCATGCTCGTGGACGAGAACAGCGACGCCAAACATTATGACGCGACCATTGACGACGGGCGCTTCGCCGTGCCTGGCAACTACATCACCGCCCGCCACAGTATGCCCCGGGGCGTGCGCCTGGCCGCCCGCGACTTCTTCAACCGAGGCCGGGGCAATATCACCTTGGCCGACGGCCACGTCGAGACGGTTGCGCCCAGCTACGGAGAGTATCTTGACAACTACGACGCGATCAAATAGCCCAAGCGCGCATCCGCGCGCCGGCGTCACAGCAAGGCCGGCCCCAACCGAACCCAAAGCGCCCGGCTGGTGTCAGAGTAGTTGGGCGAGACTAAATGACTTTCCTGCCCATCGTCGAACGTGAGTTGCGCGTCGCCGCCCGGCGCCAGGGCACCTATTGGTCAAGGGTTGGGGCGGCGCTGCTGGCGCTAGTGGTTTCGGTCTATTGCTATGTGGTCACCAGCCCGTTTGCCCAGGCGGAGTTGGGCTTGGTGGTGTTCACCGCCCTGGCCTGGATCAGCTTGATCTACTGCCTGCTGGCTGGGCCAAGGCTCACCGCTGATTGTGTCAGCGTCGAGAAGCGCGAAGGCACCCTGGGCCTGCTTTTCCTGACCGACCTCCGAGGTTACGATATTGTTTTTGGCAAGCTGGCCGCCTCTTCCACGCGCGCCTTCTACGGTCTGTTGGCGCTTTTCCCGGTGTTGGGCCTGGCCGTGCTCTTCGGGGGCGTGACCGGCACCCAGTTCTATCGAGTGGTGCTGGTGTTGTTGAACACACTGTTTTTCTCGCTGGCGGCAGGGGTCTTTGCCTCGGTTTGGTTCCGGCGGTGGGGCAACGCGAGGGGCCTAAGCTTTCTGGTCGTGTTGGTCTTGAGCCTCGGTCCGGTCGCTTGCTTTGGATTGGCAACCGGGCTATGGGGTTGGGCGCCGCCGTCTCAAGAATACTTGCTGGTGCCCAGTCCAGGTTTTGCCCTGCTGCTGGCCACCGCCCCGGCGACATGGAGCGCACCGGTGCATCTGTACTGGCCTTCGGTCGCGTCCACCCACGTCCTGGCTTGGGTGCTACTGGGCGTGGCCAGCTTGGCGTTGCCGCACGCCTGGCGGGAGCGGCCCGCCTCAGCCACGCGGTTGCACTGGCGGGCGCGCTTCCAGCAGTGGTGCTACGGCAATGGGGCGGCGCGGGCGGCGTTTAGGCGGCGGTTGCTGGATGTCAACGCCTTCTTGTGGCTGACCGCGCGCGACCGGCTCGCACCGGCCCACGTCTGGGCCTTCATGGGCCTGGTGGCAGCCGGTTGCCTCTATGGGTGGCTCTACCACCCTGACCTGCGCGACGAGACCGGACTGCTGCTCTTTGCTTCGCTTTTCGCCCAGGGCGTTTTGAAACTGTGGCTGGGCACGGTGGTGGTGCATCGGTTGGCCGAAGACCGCCATAGCGGCACTTTAGAGTTGATCCTTTCGACCCCAATGACGGACCGGGAGCTGTTTTGGGGACAGCGGCGCGCCTTGTGGCGACAGTTCGGCTGGCCCCTGGTCGCGTTAGCGGCGGCGGACATCTTGTTCTGTTATCTCACCATGCGGCAGGAATATGGCGAGCATACTGAAACAGCCATGTTTTATGGTGCGCACATCCTGATCCTATTCGCCGACGCCTATGCGATTTCGTGGGTGGGCCTCTGGACGGCGGTTACGGCCAAGTACCCCAACCACGCCGCCGGCGCTGTCCTCCTACGGGTGCTGGTGCTGCCCTGGTTCGTGTTCATCACGCTGACCTTCGCTTACGAAGTGCTTCACATGAGATACCGCTGGGGCTGGGATCCCTTCGACAAGCCAGGCACCCCCATTGCCATCTGGTTCGCCATCGCGCTGGCCACGGACATCGCCTTTGTGGTCCACGCCAGGCTCAAGCTGGCGCACCGTTTCCGGGCCGCAGCCGCGCGACGGTTCGAGGCCGCGCGGGCCAGCTTCTGGGCGCGGCTCTTTGGCGGAAGATGAGGAGGCGCAGGAGAAGAGCCTCAGGCTTTCCGAAGGCATTGTTCCCCCTCACCCCAGCCCTCTCCCCCAACGGGGGAGGGGGGGGCACATCGCGCGGGTGCCTCGCGCGGACTCCTCTCCCCCACCGCGGGAGAGGATGAACGTGAGAGGGCGATGAAACCGCCGGATTTGGGCTTTGGCGTGGGCGGCCAGTCCGCTACACTCAGCGGCGCGATGGTGATGCTGCCAATCGTTGACCGCGAACTGCGGGTGACGGCGCGCCGCGCCAAGACTTACTGGCTGCGGCTGGCGGCCGCCTTGGCGGCCATCCTGGTCTGCTTCTGGGTTTGTGTCTGGACGGCCCGAGCCCAATCGGCCATCACCTTGGGCAAGTCGTTGTTTTCGGCCTTGACCGTGCTGGGCTTTGGGTACTGCCTGCTAGTTGGCCCATTTATCAGCGCCGACTGCCTGAGCGAGGAGAAACGCGAGGGCACCCTGGGCCTGTTGTTCCTGACCGACTTGCGCAGTTATGACGTGGTCCTGGGCAAGTGGCTGGCGGCCTCGCTGGCGGGCTTCTATGGGCTGCTGGCCATTCTGCCGGCCCTGGGCTTGCCGCTGTTGCTGGGCGGCGTCACCCCGGCTGAATACGCCCGGGTCGCCTTCGCCATCGTCAACGCCATTCTGTTCTCGCTCACCGCCGGCTTGTTTGTGTCGAGCCTAAGCCGTGAGCAAGCCAAGGCGGTGTTCGGTTCCGCGCTCTTGATCCTGGGCGTGTCGGGGTTGGCGCCGGGCCTGGCGACGGTCTTTTCGACTGGGTTCTTTACCAAACCGCTCAGCCAGTTCCCCAGCGTCGTGCTGGCCAGCCCGGCCTACACTGGTTATCTCGCCCTGGACGCCGCCTTTCGGGCCGCGCCGCGGGACTATTGGTTCTCGCTGGGCATCGTCCACGGCTTCTGCTGGCTGTTCATGCTGCTAACGGTGCTGATCGTGCCGCGCGTGTGGCGGGAGACTCCGCAAGAGAAGCCCGCCACGCGGCGGTGGTTCTGGCGCTTCGGCTACACGCGCGGCTGGCGGCGGCTCTTTGCGCGGCGCCTGGAGCGGAACCCCGTGTTTGCGCTGGCGGCACGGCTGCGCTGGCCGCACTTGGTGTTTTGGTGCCTGGTGGCGCTGGTGGCGATTAACGTCTTTTGGCTCACCTACGGCTACCGCCACAGCCCCGGCAGCGGCAGACTCCACCTTTATTTCTCCTCCGCCCTGGTGTTCACCAACCGGGTCTGGATCACCGCCATGGCCTGCTGGTTTTTCCTGGAAGCCCGCCGCACGGGCGCCCTGGAACTGCTGCTGACCACGCCCATGCCGGTCAAGACCCTGCTGCGCGGCCATTGGCGGGCCTTGCGCCGGCTCTTTGTCTGGCCGGTGCTCATCATCGCGCTGCTGCACGTTTTCTACGTGATGGGCAGCGCGAGCCAATCTGCGTCGGCGGGCTTGGCCGGCAGGCTCAACCTGCGCTACTCTGCGTATCTGGCTGCCGGCAGCTTCTTCAAGTTCATAACCGACGTGTTCGCGCTCTGTTGGGTCGGCGCCTGGCTCAGCCTCTCGTCCAAAAAAGCCACTTTTGCCATGCTCAAGACCTACTGTTACGTGATCTTGGTGCCCTGGTTCATCGCGTATTTCGCCCCCAACGCCCAAGCTCTGATTCTGCCGAAGCTGGCGAACTACCCTTTGCTGCGGCCCTTTGTCCAGTCAGTGATGTCTAATACACTGATGTCGTATTACCTCTGGCCGCCGGCCTGCTGGGTGCTCAAGAACGTGCTGTTCATCGCTTGGGCCAGATACAAGCTCCGCAAGCACTTCCGGGCCGCCGCCGCGCAGGCTTATAGACACGGGCCGAGCTGCGCGCGCAGGTGGCCGTGGTCGCCGCGCTGCCAGCCAGCCCTCGCCGCGCTGGCGGTCGGCGGTCAAATGGCGCGCGACGCCTGACGCACCGCCGGAGGAACAAATCAAGAAGTCAGGACCGACCTCATGCCAGGGATGGCGGCGCGACTAACAAT
>Ga0315268_10002140_pt1 | contig 22559 bp, 20 predicted proteins | sample C1_top_MG_FD_204535 | JGI IMG/M metagenome (GOLD analysis project Ga0315268, IMG submission 204535) | Sediment microbial communities from Yellowstone Lake, YNP, Wyoming, USA - C1_top | ecosystem: Environmental > Aquatic > Freshwater > Lake > Sediment | place: USA: Wyoming | collected 2017-08-01 | reverse complement strand
GCCGGCTGCGCATCCGCTCGCCCGAGGTCTGGTGGGGCGACTACCTGGCCATCCTGGGGGCGGCCCGGATCGCCGAGCGCCGGATCACCGAGCTCGGCGCCGAGCTCGGCTGGGGCACGCTCCACGCATATGCCCGGCAGTGGTTCGACTACAGCGAGCAGCGGATGATCGCCGCCATCCGGCGGATGCCGGCCGGGCGAGTGACCGTCCATGCCGCCCACGATCCCTTCCCCGGCGTGCCCGACGGAATCCCGATCACGGTCACGGTCGAGGTGAAGCCGGAGGAGGCGACCGTCGAGGTCGATCTGCGGGACAACCCGGACAACCAGCCCTGCGGCCTCAACCAGAGCGAGGCGACCGCCCTGACCCACGCCCAGATCGGGATCTTCAACAGCATCGACCACACCGTGCCGACGAACGCCGGCAGCTTCCGGCGGATCCGGGTGCTCCTGCGCGAGGGCTGCGTGGTGGGCATCCCGCGCCACCCGGCGTCCTGCTCGGTCGCCACCACCAGCCTCGGCAACCGGGTCGGCAACGCCGTCTCGCGCGCCCTGGCCGAGCTGGGGGAGGGGATAGGTACCGGCGAGGTCGGGGCGATCATGCCGCCGTCGTTTGCCGTCATCTCGGGCCGCGATCCCCGGGCCGGCGGGACGCCCTTCGTGAACCAGCTTCTGCTGGGCGCCGCCGGCGGCGGCGGCGGCCCGTCGACCGATGGCTGGCTCACGATCGGCGACGAGGGCGCGATGGGCATGGTCTGGCTCGACAGCGTCGAGAGCGACGAGCTGCTCTACCCGATCCTGGTGACCGAGCGCCGGATCATCCCCGACAGCGAGGGCGCCGGCCGCTTTCGTGGCGCCCCCGGGACCTACGTCGAGATCGAGCCGCTGGGGACGACGATCGAGGCGATGTACGCCAGCGACGGCTGCGTCCACCCGGCGGCCGGCGCCCGCGGCGGCCTGGACGGCTCGCGGGCGGCCCAGTTCCGGCGGGCGCGCGACGGCTCGCTCGAGCCGCTCGGGCCGATGGGGCCGGTCACGCTCCGCCCGGGCGAGCGGATCGTCTCGATCGGGGCGAGCGGTGGCGGCTACGGCCCGCCCTGGGAGCGCGACCCTGCCCGGGTGGCGAAGGACGTGGTCGAGGGCTGGGTGAGCCGCGAACGCGCCGGGGCGGTGTACGGTGTCGTCCTGGGGCCCGACGGCAGCGTGGACCGTATCGCGACCGCCGGCCGGCGAGCGGCGCTGGCGGCACCAGGACCGGGCGAGACCGGCGCACGGGGTGAAGACGATGACTGACGGGTTCGAGCTCCTGTACCTCACCCGGGCCGAGGTGGAGGCGGCCGGGGTGACCATGGCCGAGATCATCTCCGCGCTCGAGGTCGCCTTCCGGGAGAAGGGCGAGGGGAGGACGGAGATGCCGCCCAAGCCGGGCGTCCACCCGGGGAGCGCCGACAACTTCGTCCACGCCATGCCGGCCTGGATCCCCGCCCTCCGCTCGGTGGGGGTCAAGTGGGTGAGCGGGTTCCCGGGCAATGCCGGCCGCGGCCTGCCCTACATCAGCGGCCTGTTGATCCTCAACGACCCGGAGACCGGGATCCCGACCGCCATCATGGACTGCACCTGGATCACGGCCATGCGGACCGGGGCGGCCTCGGCGCTCTCGGCCCGGTATCTCGCCCGGCCCGATAGCCGAGTCCTGGGGGTGCTCGGCTGCGGCGTCCAGGGCCGGACCCACGTGGAGGCGCTCCGCCTGGTCCTGCCCGGGCTGGCCGAGCTGCGGGCATACGACGTGGATGCGGCGAAGGCTGGCGCCTACGCGGCCGATATGGCCGCGCGCCACGGGCTGTCGGCTGCCGCGGTGAGCTCGCCGCGCGAGGCGGTGACCGGCTGCGACGTGGTGGTCACCGCCGGCCCCATCCTGCGCATCCCGCATGCGACGATCAAGGCCGGCTGGCTCGACCCCGGCGCCTTCGCCGCGGCCGTGGACTACGACTCGTACTGGGACGCGGCGGCCCTGGCGGAGCTGGACACGTTCACCACCGACGACACCCCTCAGCTCCTCCGGGTCCGCGAGGGCGGCTACTTCCGGGACATCCCGGCAATCCATGCAGACCTGGGCGAGCTGGTGACCGGCAGGAAGCCCGGCCGCGAGACGCCGGCAGAGCGGACGATGGCCTGCAACCTCGGGCTGGCCCTGGATGACATGGCCGTGGCGCCGCTGGTGGTGGTGGCGGCCCGTGAGCGGGGTCTCGGCGTCCGTCTGCCGCTGTAGGATCGCCGGCGCGGGCCGAGGCGACCGACCCGCTGTGGTGGGCCGTTCATCGACGAGGGAATGGCCCGAGCCTGATGTTCTCTCCACCGGGTCGGGCACCGTGCTTGTTCGACCCGAGGCCGAGGTGTGACATGGACGCTCCGCTCCGCATCCTCCAGCCCGGCGACGCTTGCCGCATCCACGAGGCTGCCCTGCGCGTCCTCGAGGAGACGGGGATGCTCGTGGACCACGGGACCGCGCGCGAGCTGCTCGACGGCGCGGGGGCGCGGGTCGACGCCCGGAGCCGGATCGTCCGCTTCCCGCCGGCGCTCGTCGAGGAGAAGCTGGCCCTCGTGCCCCGGGCCCTGACCTACCACGGTCTGAACCCGGCCAATGACGTTACCCTGACCGTCGACGGCGACATCTACGGCCGGGTGCCAGGCGGGGCCCCGGGCTACGTCGACCTGGAGACCGGCGAGACGCGCCGGGCGCGGATCGCCGACTGGGCCGCGTTCGCCCGGCTCTTCGACGCGCTGCCCAACGTCCATGTCATCGCCACGCTCCATTGCGGCGACGTGCCCGAGGCGACGGCCGACCTGCACTCGCTCCGGACGTTGCTTCTCAACCAGCGCAAGTGCGTCGTCCACAACGCCTTCAGCCTCGACAATCACCGGGCGATGGTCGAGATGCTCCTCGCCGTGGCCGGCAGCCGGGAGGCGCTCGAAGCGCGGCCGTTCGCCCACCACATGCTGTCGCCCATCTCGCCGCTGTTCCTCAACGAGGACGACACTTCGCAGCTCCTGCTCGCCTGCGAGTACGGCATCCCGACCGACATCCCGATCATGCCGATCGCCGGCATCACCGGCCCGATCACCCTGGCGGGGTGCCTCGTCCAGGCGCTCGCCGAGTACCTCGGGACGATGACCCTCGCCCAGGTCGCGCGGCCGGGCCACCGGATGCCCTTCTTCGTCGATCCCGTCGCCGGCGACATGCGCACCGGCAATGCCCTCTTCGGCGCGCCCGAGGTCGGCCTGCTGGTGGCCGCAATCTCCCAGATCGGGACGGAGGTCTACGGGCTGCCGTCGCAGGCGATCGGCCTCGATTCGGACGGCTTCTCCTTTGGCGACACGATGTTCCAGAAGGCCCAGAACCTCGTCTTCCAGGCGATGGCCGGCGGGAAGCTGATCATCGGCGCCGGCAATGTCGAGGCCACCATGGCCCTCAGCCCGACGCAGCTCGTCGTCGACGACGAGCTGATGGCGATCGCCCGCCGCTGGGTCCGGGGGATCACGGTCAGCGACGAGACCCTCGCCGTCGACGCGTTCGCTCGGGTGGGCCCGCGCGGCGATTTCATGTCCGACGACCTGACGATCGCCTACCTGCGGAGCGGTGAGCTCATCGACCCCGAGCTGTTCGAGCGGGGCAGTCGCGAGACCTGGGAATCGAAGGGCGGCCGGACGCTCGAGGAGCGCGCCCGGGACAAGGCCCGGGCGATCATCGCCGGCCACCAGGTGGAGCCGCTGCCCGACGAGGTGCTCCGCGAGCTCGATGCGATCGTGGCCCGGGCGGACGCCGGCCTGGCCCGCGCCTGAACGGCCCGATGGGGCCCTTGGAGGGCCAGCGGGCCTCGTCTATCATCTGGTCGACCGGTAAACCAGCAGGAGGGTCGGGCCGATGCTCCAGCCGATGATCTACTCCAGGTTCCGCCTCATCGATCCCAGGCGGGCCGAGCCCGAGATCGAGAAGGCGAAGATGGAGCCGTATCCGCTCAAGCCCGAGTCCGCGTTCCGGATCGTCACCCTGATGAACGAGCCGGCAACCCAGGTCGTGCTGGAGGACTGGTTCAAGGACAACGACATCGAGTGGGTCTACTTCGTCGACGCGTTCCACATCGTCCTGTCGGGGCGGGCGGAGATCTCCTATCGGAACCCGCCCGACTGGCCGGAGTGGAAGACCGTGGTCGCCGAGCCCGGGATGATGTACCTCACGCCGCGCGGGGCGCACGTGAAGTGGCACATCCTCTCCGACGAGCCCTTCCGCCACGTCGTCCTCGACATCCCCAACGCCGGCTACAGCCCGGAGATCGTTGGCCCGCTCGTGGGCGGCGTCGACTGACCTGATCGGTCGGGGCGCCCGGGCTCCGCGTGCCCACTGGCGCCGGGCCCGCTGGCCCTCGGGCGTGCCCGGGTGCCCGGCACCTGATCTGCCCGGTGCCCGGTCCGGCGCCCGACACGAACAGCGCGGTGGGCCCGGCCTGCTATCGTGACACCGTGGAGGAGAACGCCCCGGTCGCCCGCGGCCAGGGCGCCGCGCCGATCGTCGCCCGCTGGCTCGGGCGGATCGCCTACCGCGACGCCTGGGCCCTGCAGCGTGCCCTCGTGGCGGCCCGCCAGGAGGACGAGATCCCCGACCAGCTCCTGCTCCTCGAGCACGATCCGGTCATCACCCTCGGTCGCCACGCCGGCGAGACGCACGTCGTCGCTCCGGCCGCCCTCCTGGCCGAGCGGGGGATCGAGATCCTCCGGGTCGAGCGCGGGGGCGAGGTCACCTACCATGGCCCGGGCCAGCTCGTCGCCTACCCGATCGTGACCCTGGCCGCCCGCCGCCTCGGGGTGCGCCCGTTCGTGGAGGCGCTCGAGGGCGCCATGGCCGACGCCTGCGCGGCGGCCGGCGTGGCGGCCGGGCCCCGCGACGGCCACCCCGGCTGCTGGTGCGACAGCGGCGGGTCCCTGCCGCGCAAGATCGGCGCCCTGGGCATCCGGGTCAGCCGCGGCGTTACCTTCCACGGGATCGCCCTCAACGTGACGACGGACCTGGCCGACTTCGGCCTGATCGACCCCTGTGGCATGCCCGGGCTGACGTCGACGTCGATCGCCCGCGAGCGCGGCGACGGCGCGGCCCGGCCGAGCACGGCGAGCGTCGCTGCCGCGGCCGCCGACTTCGCCCGGGCCCTGGCGCAGCGCCTGGGTGCCCGGCTCGAGGGGAGCCTGCCGCCGGCCGCCGACCCGGTTGCCGAGCGGGCGGCGCTGGGGGCGATCGGGCAAGACGCGATGGCGGGCGGTCGGGCGGCAGCCCCCGCGGCCGCGCCCCACCCGACTGCGCCCGCCGCGGCAGCCGGAGGAGGCGGCTGATGGCCGCGGGGCTGTTCGAGCTGCGCAAGGACGCGATCACCGGCTGGTGGGTTGCCACCGTCGTCGACCGCGAGTTCCTCCGCGAGCGGTTCGCAGTCGCCGCGGAGCCGGTCAGCGAGCACGGTCCCTGCCGCAACTGCCGCGAGCCGGAAGGCGAGGGTGTCCGGGTCCGGACGCTGAAGGACTTCGCCTTCCACCTCGTCGGGACCGACGCCGAGGCCCGCGAGCTCGACCGCTCGGTGGCCCAGGTCGCCCTGGCCCAGGCGCGGGCATCGGGCGCCTGGCGGACCGTCGTCGCCCCGCCCGGCGAGCACCGCCCACTCCACTCGGTCGGGATCGAGCTGATCACCAGCCTGCTGCGCGAGGCGCGGGCGATCGTCGCCACGGCGGCCCGGGTCGGCCAGACCGAGTACGTGCAGGTGGTCCAGAACTGGGGCCGGCAGGCGGGGGCGATGACGAACCACCTCTGCCTCGACGTCTACGACCTGCCCCAGGTCCCGCACCGGGTCGCGGAGGAGATCGGCGGCGCGGCACGCTTCGTGATCCGCGAGGGCGAGTGCCCGTTCTGTCGGCTCGTCCGGGTAGAGCGCGAGCGCGGCGTCCGGCTGGTCTGGGAGGACCAGCACAGCGTCGCCTTCGCCCCGTACGCGTCGCGCTCACCGTTCGAGACCTGGATCGTCCCGCGTCGCCACGAGGCGGACTTCGGCCGGGCGGGCGACGCCGACCTGGCCTCCGCCGCCGAGGCGCTCCGCCAGGTGCTGGGCCGGCTGGCCGTGCTCGACGGGCCGCCGTACAACCTCGTCCTCCACGCCGCCCCGCTCCGCGGCCAGGTGGACGCCACGTACCACTGGCACTGGGAGGTCCACCCCCGGTTGCGCGAGATCGCCGGGCTGGAGCTTGGAAGCGGCCTGCCGGTGAACCCGGTCAGCCCGGAGGAGGCGGTCGACCGGCTCCTCGGCCGGGCGGTTGCCGGCGAGGATGGCCCCGACCAGCGCCCGGGTGCGCGCGCGGGAGGCCGGGGGTGAGCGCGTCGGTCGCCGCGCGCCGATCGGGCAGGCGGGTGAGCCGGCCGGCCGGCGAACGGCCCGGCAGCGCGCACGGGGTCGCAGCCGCCCGGCGGCGCGGTGCAGCGATCGCCGCGTGGGCGGTGCTGCGTCACAACGGCCGCCGCCGCATCGTCAACGGGGCGTTCCGATCCGATTGCGGCACGTCCCAGCACCCGTGCCGGCTCTCTGCGGAGGTTTCGTGGCCTTCGGCATCGCAATCCGCTGGAGTGGCCCCGTGACCGGCCTCGGCCTCCCTCGGCCCGGGGACCCCACGGGCGACGAGGTGCCGATCCCGGCGGCTGATCTCGTCGTCCCGGCCGACCCGGCCGCGGCCCGTGCCTTCGTCGAGGTCCTCTTTGCGCGCCACCAGGCCGAGATCCACACCTACCTTCTCCGGATGGTCCGTGACACGGAGCTGGCGGCGGACCTCACCCAGGACTCGTTCATCCGCGCCTATCGCGCCTGCGGCACCCTCGACGATCCGGCCAAGGCCCGTGCCTGGCTGTACCAGATCGCGCACCGGGTGGCGCTCGACGAGATCCGCCGCCGGCGGATCATCCGCTTTGTGCCCTGGGCGGGCGAGACGCGCGGCGCCGCCCCGTCGGCGGAGCGGCTGGCCATGAACGCGCGGCTGTCGGCCGAGATGGAGCGGGCCCTCGCCCGGATCCCGGAGCGCCAGCGGTCGGCCCTCCTTCTCGCCGAGGTCCACGAGCTGACGGGCGTGGAGCTGGCGGCGGCGATGGGTACCAGCCACGTGGCTGCCCGGGCCCTCCTCACCCGCGCCCGCGAGAGCCTGCGGCGGGCGCTCGCCGCCGAACGCGCGGCATCCGCCGCTGCGCGACGCGCCGCCCGCGGGGAGCGGCCGGAGGCAACCCGATGAGCGGGCTGCGGCGGGCCTTCACCCACCCCGACCGGGCCAACGACCCGCACGCGCGCGCCCGGCGGCTCGTCTCCGACGCCTTCCTGGAGCCGCTCAGCGAGCCCGCCGGGCGCTGGCTTGCGGCCCACCTCGAGGATTGCGGCCCGTGCCGCGAGGTGAGCGAGGCGTGGACGGCCGACCACGAGGCCCTTCGCGCCCTGGCGGGCACCGTCCCGGCTCCGCCCCGCGACCTCGGTGCCCGCCTGGGGGCGGCGCTCGACCGCGAGGAGGCGCGCGCCGGCCGGTCGTGGCGGTCGGACCGGGTCCCGGCCCGCCGGCCGGTCGCCGGACGGCCGTCGCGCGTCCCGGCGATGGCCATCGCCCTCGTCGCGGCCACCGCCGTCCTCGCCCTCGTGGTCCTGCCGATCGTTGTCCCCTTCGGCGGAGGCCCTGGCCGGTCGATCGGGCCGGCTGCCACCCCGATCCTCGTGGCCGACGCCGCCGTCGCCTGGGCGCGCGCAGACGAGAACGGCCGCTACGTGGTCGACACGGCCACCGTCGACCGGGTCTGTCCTGGCGACGAGACGGAGGCGTGCGGAACACTTGACGAAGGTGCCCGGACCCTGGTGGCGCTCGACCTCCGCGTGTCGCAGCTGATCCTGCCCCCACGCGGCGACCAGGCGGTGGCGGTGAGCTCGACCGGCATCTACACGTTCGTGATCCCGGCGCCGGCTGCGAGCGTCACACCCGGGCCGGCCAGGTCGTCTGAATCGCCGGCACACGCACTCCCGACGCCGGCGGCGACGGAGGTGCCGGCTTCTCCTCCGGTCGGCACCCCCGCGCCGTCGGGTTCTGCTTCCCCGGTTCCCAGCGAGCAGCCGTCGTCGTCCGCCGCATCCCCGCTGGCGACGAGCACCGCGCCCGGGAGCCCCGCCTTGACCCCACCCGTTCCGTCCGTCGTGACGCTGCTGCCCGCCACCCCGGCACCGGTGGCCGCCGTCGCCCTCGCCATCCTCGAGGACGTCGTCCTGGTCGGGGCGGCCCCGGCGTACTCGCCCGACGGGGAGTGGCTCGCCTTCTCCGCCCGGCCGGCGAGCGGCGCCGGGGGACCGGACCTGTACGCCTGGCATGTCGGCGACGAGCGGGCGCTGCGCCTGACCACGGACGGCGCCTCGGTCTTCTCGGGCTGGTTCGGTCCCCGGATCCTGGCCAGCACGGTCGAGCTGGTCGGCACCGTGCCCGCGACCGCCGCGCCGGGCGCTACGGCGGAGCCGGGTGCCACCACCGAGCCGGGTGCCACCACCGAGCCGGGTGCCACCACCGAGCCGGGTGCCACGGTGAAGCCGGGCGGCGAGCCCGGGGCGAGCGGCGCCCCTGGCGAGACGCGATCGCCGGCTCCGGCGTCGCCGAGCGCCACGCCGACCGCCGGGCCGTCCTCTACCGCCGTCCCGCCGATCGAGCCGTCAGCCCGTGGCGCCTCCCCGGTGCGGACGGAGGTTCCGCCGAAGGCCGCGGCCACGGTCGAGCCCGTCTCCAGCCGCACGGCGAAGCCGGGGAAGAAGAGCCCGGCCCCGACCGAGTCCGCGACTGCCTCGCCGGCGCCGACAGTCACGCCGACGGTCGCGGCCGAGCGGCGGGCGGTTGCCTTCTCCTTCCTGCTCGACCCGGTCAGCGGCGTGGTCGAGCCGCTCGCGCGGCCCGGCATCTGGCGCCCGGTCGTGGACCCGACCGGGACGACGGTGATCTTCTTCACTGGCCGGTTCGCCTGGAGCGCGGAAGACCGGGCGTGGGTGCCGGCTTCCGGTCGTCTCGTCGTCGCCGACTGGGCCGACGTGGTGGATCCGGAGCGCCCGCTCGACAGCGACGCGCTGCCGGGCAGCGCCGGCCGGACCGGCAGGACCCTGGCCTGGAACGTCCGCTGGGCGGACAGCGGCGCCCATGTCGCGGTGTGGATCGCTGACGAGGGCGATCCGTCCACCGGGCGGCTGAGCCTCTACGAGACGACGGAGGACGGCCGTCCGACCGACTCGCTCCTCGACGACGCCGCGGCGCTGCCGGGCTTCTCGATCAACCCCGACCGGCTCGTCTGGGCCACGCCCGCCGGCCAGAACGGGGCGGGCAGCCTGATTGGCGTCTTCGCCTGGGGCGGCGCGGAGCCGGGGGTCATGTACTCGGCGCCGCTGCCCGGACCGGGCCCGGTCGTGGTCGCCCGGTAGCGCGGCGGCACCGACCCGCACACCCGGCCGGCCCGCACGCGAGATCCGCAGCCTGGCAAGCCGTCTGCGCCCCACGCCATGCTTCCTGTCTGGGGGCACTGGAAGGCGCCGTTTCCTCCAGGACTTGCGCGCGGCACGCACAACGGGGTGCCCAACGCCGCCCCCGGCGCCGCCCGGGGCAGGGGTCTCTGCGTGCGGCGCAACCGGTTCGAGACAAACCGGTTCGATGATGCGCCGGCGCGCGGTATCCTTCGCCCAACCTTTAAGGACCGACCCCGAGAGGTCGGAAAGGAGGCGCGAGCGTGCGACGCCGAGGCGGCCCGCGATGAGCGGCCGCCAGATCATGACCGCGGAGGAGATCCGGCGCGCGATCGTCCGCGTCTCCCACGAGATCGTCGAGCGCCACGGCGGGACCGAGGGCCTGGTCCTCATCGGCATCCAGCGCCGCGGCGTCCCCCTCGCCGAGCGGCTGGCGGCGGCGATCGCCGAGCACGAGCCCGTGCATCCGCCGGTCGGTGCCCTCGACATCACCTTCTACCGCGACGACCTGTCGCTCATCGCCCAGCACCCGGTGGTGAAGGGGACCGCGATCCCGTTCGACCTCAACGACCGGACGGTCGTCCTCGTCGACGACGTCCTCTACACCGGGCGGACGATCCGGGCAGCGATGGACGCTCTCGTCGACTTCGGGCGGCCCCGGGCGATCCGCCTTGCCGTCCTCGTCGACCGGGGCCACCGCGAGCTCCCCATCCGGGCCGACCACGTGGGCAAGAACGTGCCCACGGCGCGTGACGAGATCGTCCGCGTCCACGTCGTCGAGACCGACGGCGAGGATGCCGTCCGCCTGGAACAGAGCGGCACGCCGGCCGCGCACGCCTGAGGGAGGCCACCGTGACCGCTGCGCCGATGCCGGGCGTCACCTGGCACCACCGCCACGTGCTCGACGTGGATGTCCTCTCGGCCGCTGACATCGACCTGGTCATGCGCACCGCCGACACGATGCGCGAGGTCCTCGCCCGGCCGATCCCCAGGGTCCCGGCCCTGCGGGGCACGAGCGTGACCATCATCTTCTGGGAGGCTTCCACCCGCACCCGGGTGAGCTTCGAGGTGGCGGCCAAGAACCTCTCGGCCGACGTCGTCAACATCGCCGCCGCCACCAGCTCGGTGACGAAGGGCGAGTCGCTCGTCGACACCATCCGCACAGTCGAGGCGCTCGGCGCCGACATGATCGTCATGCGCCACTCCGTGTCCGGCGCCCCGTACCTGGCGGCCGAGGTCTTCGGCGGCTCGGTCATCAACGGCGGCGACGGCTGGCACGCCCATCCCTCCCAGGCCCTCCTCGACCTGTACACGATGCGGGCCCATCTCGGCGACCTCGCCGGGCGGAAGATCGTCATCCTCGGCGACGTCCTCCACTCGCGGGTCGCCCGGTCGAACATCTGGAGCCTCACGGCGATGGGGGCCGACCTCTGGCTCTGCGCCCCGGCGACGCTGCTGCGCGGCTTCGATGCCTGGGCGGCACGCTGGGCGAACGGCCGCGGGGCGCCCGGGCATGGCCGGTTCACCGTCACCTCCGACCTCGGCTCCGCGCTGCGCGACGCCGACGTGGTCATGGCCCTCCGCCTCCAGCGCGAGCGGATGGAGGCCGGGCTCCTGCCCTCGCTCCGCGAGTACGCCGCCCGCTACGGCCTTACCCGCGAGCGGCTGAGGATGGCGAAGCCCGACACCCTGGTGATGCACCCGGGGCCGATGAACGAGGGGGTGGAGATCGCCCCGGACGTGGCCGTGCTCGACCGCTCGGTCATCCTCGAGCAGGTGACGAACGGGGTGGCGGTCCGGATGGCGCTCCTGTACCTGCTTTCGGGCGGGCATCCGGAGGGCGTCCACGGTGGCTGAGCTGGCGATCGGGGCTGTCGTGGAGCGGCTCGACATCGAGCGCGCCTGGCTCGTCGACCCGGTCTCCTGGCGGGAGGGGCCGGGCGAGATCGTCGTCCGCGGCGGGCGACTCGAATCCGTGAGCTGGCTCAGGGGAGCGGCGGCGAGGGGGGTCAGGCCGGGCGGGATGCTCGTCCTGCCCGGCCTGCTCGACATCCATGTGCACCTCCGGGAGCCGGGCAACGAGGACGCCGAGACGGTCGCCACCGGGCTGGCGGCGGCCGCCCACGGCGGCTTCACGACCGTGGCGGCGATGCCGAACACGAGCCCGGCCGCCGACGACCCGGCGGTCCTCGCCCGGGTCCGGGCCGCGGCGGCGGCCTCGGGCTCGCCGGTGGAGCTCCTCCTCCACGGGGCGGTGACGGCCGCCCGGGCCGGTGAGCGCCTGGCGGCCCTCGGCGAGCTGGCCGACGCCGGCGCTGTGGGTTTCTCCGACGACGGTGCGGCGGTGAAGACCGCGGTCCTGCTTCGCAATGCGCTCCTCTACCTGGGCGCCTTCGGCCTGCCGATCTTCGAGCACGCCGAGGACCCGGGCCTGACCGCCGGCGCCGAGGCCCACGAGGGGGTGGTGGCGGCGATCCTCGGCCTGCGGGGCTGGCCCGTGGCAGGCGAGGAGACGGCCGTCGCCCGCGACCTCGCGGTGCTGGCCGCGGTCGTGCCCGACGCTCCGGCTGCGCGGCTCCACCTGACGCACCTCTCGACCGCCCCGGCGCTCGATCTCGTCCGGCGAGCGAAGGCGGCCGGGCTCCCGGTCACCTGTGACGTGACGCCGCACCACCTCGCCCTCACCGACGAGTGGGTCGCCGGGGCCCGGCGCTGGTCGTGGGAGGCGCTCGATGGTGACGGGGCGGTCCGCGACCCGTGGGCCGACGGCGCCCTCGTCGCCCACCCGTACGCGACAGCCGCGAAGGTGAACCCGCCGCTCCGCTCCGCCGAGCATGCGGCCGCGGTGCTGGCAGCGCTCGTCGATGGGACGGCCGACGCGGTGGCGACCGATCACGCTCCGCACAGAGCCGTCGACAAGGAGACCGAGTTCGGCCTGGCGGCCAACGGCATCAGCGGCATCGAGACGGCGCTGTCGGTGCTGCTGGCGGCGGTCGCGGCCGGCAGGCTGCCGCTGCTGCGGGCGGTGGCCGCCCTGACGACCGGGCCGGCCGCCGTCCTCGGGGCCCGGGCCGGGCGGCGCGGGGCCGCCCGAGGGCTGGTGGAGGGTGCACCGGCCGATCTCGTCGTGGTCGACGCCGGCGATCGCTGGACGGTGACGGCTGACGCGCTCCGCTCGCTCGGCAAGAACAGCCCGCTCCTCGGGCGCGACCTGCCCGGCCGGGTGCTCCTGACGGTGGCCGGCGGTCGCCTGGGCTACCGGGACGCGGGCGCGGCGTAGGGCGCACCCCGGACTGCGCACCGGTGTCCCGCCACACTGAGTCACCCGGGCCGTCCGTCCCAGGCGCCTTCACCGGCGCCGCCGGCGATGCTCAGGGGGCAGGTGACGCGGTCGGGGCCGGGCCGTCGCCGACCCACCCGATGGAATCAACGACGAATGCCCGCTCGCAGGCGACCCGCTGCTCCGCCGGGCAGCGAGCCGCGGACGCGTCGTGGAAGTGGCCGACGAGGACGATCGGCAACGGTACGGCGCCCGCGGCCCCCTCACCGATTGTCGGCTGGTCGATGTCGATGAAGCGCGGGTTCAGGGACGGGCCCATCGGGGGATGCCAGCTCCAGCTCCCCTCGGGGTTCTCGAGGAGGATCTCGGGCAGCGCGGTGAGGGCGGCCATGTCGTACGGGCAGTGCTCGACGAGCGGGGAGATCGGCACCGTCGGCGCCGGGCAGGGGACGGGATACCAGGGGCTGTACCAGCCGCGGACGGCCATCCGCTCGTCCGTCGGCGGGGCACGCCCGGCGCGGTCCTCGATGGCCGTCTGGACGGAGATTACGGGCAGGCCCTCGACCTCGGTCGGGAAGTCGATGGCTTCGGCCGTCTCCGGCACGATCGGCCAGGCCGGCATCGGCTCGACGGTCTCGTCCCCGTCGCGGAGGTAGACGGCGCTTAAGCTGGCTTGCGGCCCCGCGTCGAGCAGTCGGACGAGCCAGAGGTTGGTGGCGTCGCCGGCCGGCACGACGAGGAGTCGGGGATCGACCTTCGAGGTAGATGCCAGGTCGACCACGGCGAGCGAGAGCACGGTCGTGCCGGGTCGCGCTCGCTCGGCCGCCGCGATGACATCTGCCGCTGTCGACCTGGGCGGGGTGCCTTCCCACAGCTCGGCAACCTGCGGCTCGAGCGCCCGCCCGTCGGCCCAGGCGACGGCATCGATCACGAACGCCTCCAGGCAGCCGGCCCGGGCAGACGTGCTGCAGAACATGCTCCGCGGGTCGTGCCAGTGGCCGATGAGGACGACAGGGAGCGGCCGGATGTCCGGCCAGGTCCGTGCACCGGGCCCGGCGATCCCGATGAACCGGGGGTTGAGGGCGGCACCCACCGGCTCGCGGCCCTCGAAACCATCCAGGCGAACGACGACGGTCTCCTGGGGCACGTCCATCAGGAAGCTGGCGGAGTCCGGGCAGGCCCGTTCCAGGGCGTCGACGTCGCCGGGGTACGGGCAGAAGATCGGCGGGGCCGCCGCGTACCAGCCCCGCACGGCCAAAGGGCCGGAGCTTGCCGGTGATGCGTCGCGGATCTCAAGGGCCCGTGCGACGGAGATCGTGGGCAGGCCGAGAATCTCGGCGGGGAAGTCCGCGGTCGGCGGTGAGGTGGGTGGTTCGGCCGTCGGCGCGGGCACAGCCGGTGACGAGCCCGGCCCCGCAGTGCCTGGTGGCCCGGGCTGGAACGCCAGCCCCACGGATACCGCCACCACGACGGTGAGAGCCGCCGCCACCGCGAGGATCCCGCCGCGCCGGAGCCGGGGATCGGGGCGCCGCTCGACGCGGACCCGTGCGAGCGTCGTCTCGACCAGGTCGTCGGGGGCCGCCGACCCGCCCCCGATCGCCGCTCGGAGCAGGTCGCCGAGCGGGTCGCGGCCGGAAGGGCCCGCGCCCTGCTCGCTCATCGTCCGCTCTCCGCCTCGAGCGCGCGCTCCAGCCGTTCGCGCGCTGCGTGGAGCCGGGACTTGGCCGTCCCGGCCGGGATGCCGAGAACCGTCGCCAGCTCGTCGACGGACCGCCCCTCGATGTGATGGAGGTAGAGGAGCATCCGTTGCTCGACCGGCAGCCGCCCGAACGCGCGGCGGAGGGCATCGCGCTCGGCGACGTCGATCGTCCTGTCGCCGGTCCTCGAGGAGGGCCCGGCGACGAGGGTCGGGCGCCCGTCAGCCGATTCGAGAAGCTCGGCCGGGATCTCGCGCACCCGGCCGCGTCGCCGGAGCGTCATCCGGGCGGCGTTCAACCCGATCCGGCCGAGCCAGGCGTCGAAGCGGGCGCCGTCGCGGAGCTGAGGCAGCTGGCGCCAGGCGGCGAGGAACGTCTCCTGCGTCGCGTCGCGGGCGTCCGCCTCGTTGCCGAGGATGGCCAGCGAGCGGCGGTAGACGGCGTCGATGCCGGTGCGCACGATCGTCTCGAAGGCCTCCTGATCGCCGCGCCGGGCCTGCTCGACGAGGTCGCGGTCCACCCTGCTCCTTCAACCCGGCGCCTTCACCGATTCCGATGCCGGTCAAGGCCGCCGGGTTCAGCGTCGATGGGATTCTGCGCCGGGGGAGCCATGATTCGTCCACGATGCGGCTCTGCGCCATCGCGCGCCGTTGTACGGATCCGGCCGGTGGGAACGCGCTACGCTGCCGCCATGCCAGCCCGAGCCGCCGACGCCCTCGCGACCGTCGAGCAGCGCGTCCTCTGGCAGGCCCAGCTGCCGCCGATGCCGGACCGTGGCGGTCGGCCGCTGCCCGACGTGGCCGACCTGGTTGTCATCGGTGGCGGCTTCACCGGGCTTGCCGCCGCCCGGCGCGGGGCGCTGCTCGGGGCGCGGGTCGTCCTGCTCGAGGCAGAGACGCTCGGCTGGGGCGCCTCGAGCCGGAACGCCGGGATGTGCCTGGTCGGCCTCAAGTCGGGCCCCGCAAGGCTCGTGCAGGAGTACGGGCCGGAGCTGGGTGGCGCGCTCCACCGCGAGTCGATCGAGGCTGTCGAGTGGACGGCGGCGCTTATCGCCGAAGAAGGGATCGAGGCGGGGTTCGCCCGCTCCGGTCACCTCGAGCTCGCCTTCGGCCCGTCCGATGCCGATGGGATGGAGGCGGCCGCCCGCGAGCTGACTGGGGCCGGCACGCCGGCCCGGTTCGTCCCCCGCGCCGTGCTCCGCGAAGAGATCGGGACGGATGCCTACTTCGGCGGGCTGCTGGTCGAGACCGACGGCGGCCTCGACCCGGCCCGCTACCACGCCGGCCTGGCCGAGGCGGCCGGGCGGGCCGGGGCCGACCTCCACGAGGGCGTTCGGGCGCTCGGGGTCCGGTCCCAGCGTGACGGCCGCTCGGTGGTCGAGACGAGCCGCGGCGCGATCCTCGCCCGCGAGGTCTTCGTCGGGACGAACGGCTATACCGACGGCGTGGCCCCGGCCCTCCGTCGGCGGGTGATCCCGGTCGGGAGTTACATCATCGCCACCGATCCGCTGCCGGAGGACCTGGCGCACGAGATCAGCCCGCGGGGGCGGATGTTCTTCGACACGAAGCGCTTCCTCAACTACTGGCGGCTGACGCCCGACCGGCGTGTCCTGTTCGGCGGCCGGGTGAGCTTCTGGCCGTCGTCGGTGGCGAAGACGGCCCGGATCCTCCAGCGGGCGATGGTGGCGATCCATCCCCGGCTTGCGGCGGTCCGGGTCGCCTACGCCTGGGGCGGCAAGCTGGGCTTCAGCGTCGACCGGATGGCGCACGCCGGGCGGATCGCGGGTGTCTCCTTCGCCACCGCCTGCTGCGGCTCGGGGGTGGCGATCCTGCCCTACCTGGGCGACCGGACGGTCGCCTGGGTGCTGGGCGGCGACGGGGCCCCCGCGCTGGCGCGGCTCCGCTTCGCGCTCGTGCCGGCGCCGTACGAGGGCCGGCCGTGGTTCCTGCCGCTGGTCGGCGAGTGGTACCGGCTCCAGGATCGGCGAGCGGCCCGGCGGAGGTGAAACGGGCCACGCGGGCCGCCCGGGATCGTCACGCTCCCCGTGGCCGATCAGCGGGCCGGCGTCCGTGTGACAATGCCGGCGGCTGGATCGGCCATGCGCTGGCGGTGAGGAGGACGGGGAGTGGCGTCGCGCCCGGCTGCGGCCCGGGAGTTCATGGCCAGGATGGCGGCCTCGCCGTGCTGCGCGGCGATCACCTCCGACCAGGTCATCGAGGCCGCCATTGCCAGCCGCGTCGCGATTCTCTTCGTCCTGCGCACCGACGGCCTCGGCCTGGAGGCCCTCATCGACCGCATCCACGGGGCGGGGAAGCTCGCCGCCGTCCACCTCGACCTCGTGGACGGGCTGCGGGCAGACCGGACCGCGGTCCGCTGGCTCGCCCGGGCCGGTGTCGACGCCGTCATCAGCTCGCGCGGCCAGCTGATGCAGGCGGTCCAGCGCGAGGGCATGGTCGCGATCCACCGCCTCCTCCTCGTCCGCCACGGCCTGCTCGAATCCGGCTTCGCGGCGGTATCGCGCTCGGGGGCGGACATCGTCGAGGTCCTGCCGGGGGCGATCCTGCCCGACGTCCGGGCGCTCCTGCCGCCGCTCCGCGTGCCGCTGCTGGCCGGTGGCTTCATCTGGACCGAGGAGCAGGCGCGCGCCGTGCTCGCGGCGGGAGCAGCGGCCGTGACGACGAGCGCGCAGCATCTCTGGAACATGGACCTTGGCTGAGCGGACGGCGCCCGCCCTGCCCCGCGTGTTCGTCGCCAGCGACGGCCGCGACCCGGTCCGCCTCATCGATCCGCGACTGGGCGTGCTCCTCCGCGACCTCGACCTCTTCGCCCTCCAGGCTGCCGCCGAGTCCGGCCGCCGGCTGCTCGCGGTGGACCTCGACAGCGTGGAGGGCCTGAACGCCGATTCGGCGGCCGTCGCCTTCGTGATCCGGCGCCTGGGGATCGAGTTCGTCGTCACCCGTCGCCCGGCCCTGGCGAGCCGGGCGGTGCAGCTCGGGGCGCTCGCCCTCCTCCACGTCTTCGCCTTCGACTCGACCGGTCTCGGCCGGTCGCTCGACGCGCACCCGCGGGCGGCGGGGGTGGGGACTGTCATCTCCCCGGGGCCGGCCCTCGCCCACATCTCGGTCGAGCTGCGGGCCCGGATTCCGCGGCCACTTGCCGCCTACGGGCTCATCGGGTCGCCGGAGCGGGCGCTGACGCTCCTGCGCCTCGCCGACGCGGTGGTCGTCCCGGCCGAGCAGGGTGCCGCGATGGCGGCCCGAATGCCGCGCCGCTGACGGAGGGGGCGCGTCGACACACCGGGCGCATCGACACCGGGCGCATCGACACCGGGCGCATCGACACCGGGCGCATCGACCATTGACAAAGTCGCGCCGGCGGCGTACACCATGCCCAGCCTTGATTCCCGGGACTAGGAATGGGACAAGTCCCGCTTCGGCGTCGTGCCGAAGCGGGTTTTTCTTTCCGGCAGAGGCTGCAGCCAGGGAGGGCCGACTCTCGATGGGCTACCAGCTTCGCGCCCTGGAGCGCCGGGCCGTGGGGGTGCGTGCCGCGGAGGTCGTGGCCGCATCGGACCAGCTCCGCCGCACGCTGGCCCTGATCAGCGGCTACAGCCAGACGCTCCTCCATCTCCAGCTCGACGAGGCTGAGCGCAGCCGCTGCCTCCACGGCATGGTGCGGGCGGTCGAGACCCTGTCCGAGCAGGCCGACGAGATCCTGGGACTGGTCGCCGACCACGAGCCGCTGCCGGCCGTCCGGCCGGTCATGGCGCCGGAGCAGCGGCCCGGCGGCGGGTACGGGAGCGACCCCGCGTCCTGAGCGCGCGCGGGCGCCCGCCCTGCGTCCGACCCGCCTGCAGCAGCGCGGCGCCCGGTCGGAGCCCGCCTCCCGGCACCGTCCCGGTACACTCCGGGCCGATGGACGTCGTCATCCTGTCGCCCCACTTCCCGCCGAGCATGGCCCTGTCCGGGCTCTTCCAGCTCCGCCACTTCGTCGGCGGCCATATGGACGACGCCGTTCACCTCAGCAGCCCCCTCCGCTTCCTGCCGGGGCTCGACGACCCGTCGATCCTCGAGCGCCTGGGGGTCTGACGAGCGCGGAAGGAGGGTGCACCGCGATGGGTCTGCCGTCTGCTGCCGGGCCGCTCGCCCGTCACCCCGACCTGGTCGGGCGGCGCGTCGTCGTGACCGGCGGCCTGAGCGGGATCGGGCTGGCGACCGCGGCCCGCTTCGTGGCCGAGGGATCGCGGGTAGTGATCCTCGACGTGGACCTGTCGCGCGCCGCGGAGGTTCGGGAGGAGCTGCCGCCCCTGGCCGGGATCGTGGGGTGTGATGTCGCCGATCCGGCGGAGGTGGAGGCGGCCTTCGTCGGGGTCGATCGGCTCGTCGGCGGCGCGGACGTCCTGGTCGCCAATGCCGGGATCAGCATCCGTCACCGCTTCCTCGACATCGCCCCGGAGGAATGGCGGCGGGTCATGGCCGTCAACCTGGACGGCGTCTTCTACTGCGCCAGCGCGGCGGCCCGGCGGATGGTCGCAGCCGGCGGCGGGGTCATCCTCATGACGGCCTCCACCAACGGCCTCGTCGGCCACCCCTTCTACGCCGACTACAATGCATCCAAGGCGGGCGTCATCCTGCTGGCCCGGTCGATGGCCCTCGAGCTGGCCCCGGCGGTCCGGGTGAACGCGGTCTGCCCGGGCTACGTCATGACCCCGATGCAGCAGGCCGAGTACACGCCCGAGATGCTCCGGGCGACCGACGCGAAGATCCCGCTCGGGCGGCACGCCCGGCCCGAGGAGGTTGCCGGGCTGTTCGCCTACCTCGCCTCGGACGAGGGCGCCTACATCACCGGGGCGGCCATCCCGATCGACGGCGGCGAGCTGGCCGGCGGCCTGGCCAGCCGCGACTGGCTCCGGGTCGGCCACGAGGCCGGGACCTGACCGACGGCAGAGGCGACCAGCAGGCGCCAGGGGTCAGTCGTACGGGGCGATCTCGCGTCCGGTCGCGTTCGCGATCTGGTTGGCCGCGTCGTCGAGGGTCGTCTTGAGGTCCGCCCCGCCTGAGAGGATCGCCGCCTGGGCGCTGGTCATGATGCCGGACGCCTGGGAGTCGTCGGCGGTGTAGAAGATCGCCGGGATCTCGGGGGTCAGCTCGCCGAACACGGCGAAGACTGCCTGGCCGCCGAAATAGGCCTGCTCGGCGGTCATGATCGGCTCGTCGTAGGCCGGGAGGTACGAGGGGAAGAGGCCCTCCTTCTCGAGCATCGAGGCCTGGTTCCTGGCGTCGGCGAGGGCGAAGTGGACGAAGGCCCAGGCGAGGTCGGGGTTCCGCGAGGTGGCGGGGATCGCGAGGGTCGAGCCGCCGTTGTTGGAGGTCGTCGAGCCGCCTTCCTCGAAGACGGGGAGGGGCATCACCCCGAACCTGCCGGAGAGCTCGGGTATCTCGGCCGTGAGAGTCCCGATCCACCGCACGCCGGTCGCCTGGGTGGCGGCCGTGCCCTTCTTCGCCGCGCTGACGCGGGCGTCCCAGCCCTGCTGGTTGTCGATGAGGCCCTCCTCGTAGAGCGTCTTGAGGAGGGTCATCGCCTTCACGCCAGCGGTCCCGCTGACGGTGATCTTCCCGTCGCCGTCGAAGTACGAGGCGCCCTGCTGCTGCATCAGCTCGGCCCAGATGCTGTCGGAGCCGTTGACGTCGACGTTGATCATGGCGACGCCGGTGGTGGCCTTCACCTTCCTGCCGGCGGCCACGAAGTCGTCCCAGGTCGCGATGTCGTCCGGATCGACGCCCGCCGTCTCGAAGTAGTCGCGGCGGTAGAAGATGGCGACCGTTCCGGAATCCCAGGGCAGGCTGAACAGGCGGCCGTCGGCGTCGCTCGAGGCGACCCACTTCGACGAGTCGAACAGGTCCTCGAGGTCGGCGGCCTGCTCGGTGATGTCGAGGAAGCCCTGCGGGAAGTCCGTGATGTACGGCTGCATGTGGTCAGTCTCGATGGTCACGATGTCCGGCAGCCCGGAGCCGGACTGGAGGCCGACCGAGATCTTGTCGTAGGCGTTGTCGTAGCCGATGTCCTGGACGTCGATCGTGGTGCCCGGGTTGGTGGCCTCGAAGTCGGCGGCGAGCCGCTTGAGCGCGGTCGCGGCAATGTCCCAGGACCAGACGGTGATCGACCCGGACGTGGCCGGGGCCGTGGACGGGCCGGCGGACCCGGCCGCGGACGGGGCCGGCGTCGGGCTGGCCCCGCCAGCGCAGGTGCCGACGAGGAGGGCGATCGCGGTGACGGCTGCTGCGAGAGCCGGGAACCGTGCTCGAGCCATGGGCGAGGTCCTCCGTAGACCCGGTGAGGCCGCGCGCGGGCCGGGCCGCGCGCCTTTCGGCTTCGAAGGTCTGTACTTTCGATAATCTTCGATCTCGGTGTCAAGCAGCTACTCGAGCCACGCCTGCGGCGCGCTGGCGCGCGCCCGCGCGCGATGCGGGGCGCTGACGGGGCCGGAGGCAGGTCAGGCAAGCGCGATCTCGAGCCCGCGGCCCCGCAGCGCAGCCAGGGGAACAGCATCGGCAGAGGCGTCAGTGATCAGCAGGTCCACCTCGTCGATGGGGCACAGGTGGACCAGGCTGACCTGGCCCACCTTGGAGCCGTCAGCGACGACGACGCCGCGGCGCGCCGCGCGCATCATCAGCCGCTTGACCTCGGCGTCGGCGACGCTGGTGTTCGTGACCCCGGCGTCGGCCTCGATCCCGTCGCAGCCGATGAACGTGAGATGGGCGTGGATCTGGTAGAGGATCACGGTCCCCATGGGGTTGACGAGGGAGTGCTGCGTCGGGCGGAGCGTCCCCCCGGTCACGATGACGCTGACGCTGGCGGGGACCGCCCGTTCGAGCTCGAGGGCGATCCGGAGCCCGTTCGTGAAGACGTGGACGTCGCGCAGGTCGGCCCGGGCGGCGAGCGCGGCCGCGACCGCCGCGGTCGTGCTGCCGGCGTCGAGGATCAGGGTCTGCCCGCTCTCGACGAGGGCGGCGGCGGCCGCCCCGATGCGCGCCTTCTCGGGAGCAGAGGCGTCGGCTGACTGCTCGAACGAGGGCTCTCCCTCCACCGTGGCGTGGTGGACCGCGCCGCCCCGAACGCGCTGGATCCGGCCCGCCTCGGCGAGCGCCTCGAGGTCGCTCCGGATCGTGACCTCGGAGACCCCGAACGCGGCACTCAGGTCCGCGACCGACACGAACTGCCGCTGGCGGATCGTCGCCAGCACCCGGTCGCGCCGGACCGAGGTCGGGAGCGAAGCGCCCTCGTCGCCGGTCCGGTTGTGCATCCGCTTGCCATTGTCCTCGCCGGTCGTGGTTGCTTTCGAAAGCATAACTGATATCATCGGCCGGTTCTCGGGACCGGCGCCATCCGCGGTCCATGGTATTGATCGAGGGACCGATGCACCACGACCGGGAGGACGTCCACCCGTACATCCCCAACTCCATCCCTGCAGTCAAGCAGGCGATGCTGGCGGCGGTCGGGGCGACCTCGGCCGAGGATCTCTTCGACGCGATCCCGGAGCGGCTCCGCCTCCGTCGGCCGCTCGACCTGCCGCCGCCGCTGCGGTCCGAGGCCGAGCTCGTCCGCCACGTGGAGGAGCTGCTCGACCGGAACCGCTCGACGCGCGAGCTGGTCAGCTTCCTCGGCGCCGGCTGCTACGACCACCACGTACCGGCGGTCTGCGACGAGATCAGCGGCCGGGGCGAGTTCCTGACCGCCTACGCCGGCGAGCCGTACGAGGACCACGGCCGCTTCCAGGCCCTCTTCGAGTACGCGTCGATGATGGCCGAGCTGCTCGAGATGGACGTCGTCAACGTGCCCACCTACGACGGCTTCCAGGCGAGCGCGACCGCGCTGCGGATGGCCGCCCGGGTCACCGGCCGGTGGCGGCTGGCGGTCGCCGGCTCGATCGGGCGCGACAGGCTCTCGAAGGTCGCCGACTACGCGGCGCCGGACCTGGCGATCGACCTGGTGCCCTTCGAGGCCGCCACCGGGTTGCTGGACCTCGAGGCGCTGCGGGCGACGG
>Ga0315268_10002139_pt1 | contig 22560 bp, 14 predicted proteins | sample C1_top_MG_FD_204535 | JGI IMG/M metagenome (GOLD analysis project Ga0315268, IMG submission 204535) | Sediment microbial communities from Yellowstone Lake, YNP, Wyoming, USA - C1_top | ecosystem: Environmental > Aquatic > Freshwater > Lake > Sediment | place: USA: Wyoming | collected 2017-08-01 | reverse complement strand
TCAAGCTGCCCTTCAGCAAGCGCTTCGCTCAGCCGCGGGTCTCTGATTGGGTAAGGGGCGTGGCGGGCAAAGTCTCGCGCCAGGACCTTGATGAACAGGCCGGCCATGAAGGCCAGGCACGCGCCGTCCAGCCACACCCAGTGCCAGCAAAAGCCGCCTGGCTGCTGGGCCGGCATGATGTTGAAGGCCAGCTCCACGTAGTGCATCAGCCACACCCAAACGCACAACGGCGCCATCCACCACGATTTGAGCTTAAGATCAATGCGCAGCAAGGCCAGAAACGGCAGCAGGAAGTGCCCGCAAATGATGACCAAGCCGACCTGCCGCCACGAGCCGCGCTCGCGCAGCACGTACCATGAGGTTTCTTCGGGCAAGTTGGCATTCCAAATCACGAAGTATTGCGAGAAGTGGATGTAGGCATAGAAGACCGTGAAAGCCAGCAGGAGCGAACCGAGGAAGTAGAATTGCTGGTCGCGCAACACGTCTTTCAGTATCCCCGCGCGCCGCAGCACCAGCGCGGCGAAATAGATCATCGCGATGGCCACCCAAACGCTTTCAGCGAAGTAGTACACCCCGTAGATGGCGGAGAACCACTCGTGCTGGAGCGCCATCATCCACATCACCGCCGCCAAGCTGAGGCTGAGTGCAAACCCAAACATGCCTCCCGCCGACCACCTTCGCAACTGGCGCGTGCATTCCGCCGAGCCGTCCTGGTCTTGCCTGAGGGACCAAGCTCGCAGTTGGTGGGAAACCAGCCACCACGTGCCGAAGCAGAGCAGCGCCACCAGGTAGAATCCCAGTGGCGTGAACAGCGGCCATTTGGCGCGCAGGGCGTGATCGGCGCCAGGGGCAGCCTGCATCCAGTGGTAAAGCCGCGGCGCCAGCGCCGCCACGGGCAGGAACATCAAGGCCAGCCACGGGAACAGCCACGCCGCGACGTGTTCGCAAAAGCGGCGGATCGGCACCGACCAACTGGCATCAAACAAATGATGCGTCATCACCAGGAACAACGCGCCCAGACTCAGGCTCAGGAAGAACATGAAGGCCAGCAACCAGGCGTAGCCGAATCGGGTGGCATCGCTGGCCAGCCCCGCCATTGCCGCCAGCCCGCCAACCACCATCAGCAAGTCCGGCAGCCGGCGCCACCGCGCCAAGCCAAGCGGCTCTTTTACAGAAGGCAACGGAGGTGACGAAGAACTCGCTTCGTTCCCTTCGTTCGCTTCTGTGAGTGGCACTTCCACGTTCATTCTTCTATGTGCGGTCAGACCGCATGCCACGCCGCGCGGGGCGCCACAAACAATGAAAATGGGATCGGCGGCGGCTGGCGCGAAGCGTCTTGGACTGCGCCAGTCCTCCGGCGCTTTCGCCTGCGCACCCGTTCCAAAAGCGGCAGGGGACTGCCGCACTCCAAGACGCTTCGCGCGCCCGCATCCGGCCACCATTTTCTGGTCAGTGGCATGGTCGAGTCTCCTATTTTACCAGCGCGCGGCGGTGCTCGGCCGGCACGTCGTCCAGCGTCGCCAAGTGGCTCAGTTGGAGCGCCCGCACGTAGGCGATGACCGCCCAACGGTCCGCCGGACTGAGGCTCGCCCCGTAACTCTGCATCATGTTTTTGCCTTTGCTGACGGTGTTGAAAAGCTCGCCGTCGCCCAGGCGGACGATCCGTGGATCGTGCAAGTTGGCGATGACGGCCAAGCCGTAACTGGTGGTTATGCCGCGGCCATCGGCTTGCGCGCCGTGGCAAGGCCAGCAGTGAATCTGGAAGCGGTCACGGCCCCTGGCCAGCAACTCAGCAGTGATGGGCAGCGCGTTGGTCGCAATGAAGTTCGTCGTGCCGGGAAGTCTGCCCGTGTTCGAGGGTGTGTCTTGGTAAGGGGCGCCGCGCGCCACCGTGCCCTCAACCGGCAGGCCGGACGCCAAGCCGTTGGTGAAAAACTCCGAGACGGTCTGTGGGCGGAGCTTGGGCTGGCGCGCCATGTCGGCGAAAAGCTCAATCGGCGGCCGGCGCGAAAGGCCGCCGCGCAGGCCGGCCACGCTGATGACCAGCAGGCCGAGACAGGCCAGAATGGCAAGCCAGTGACGCATTGCTAGTCCTCCACCAATTCGACGCGGCAACTGCCCAGCGCCGCCAGCAGCTTGCGCGCCGCGCCTTCGTCGCATTTCGGGTCGTCGCGCGCGATGACGAGGAAGAACCGGTCGCGCGTGGCCAGCGCAAACCGCCGGTGCTTGAGCAGCGGGTGGTGCAGGCGCGGCAGGCGGTTGAGCCAGAGCATGCCCAACAGCGCCCCAAAGGCCGCCAGCAGCACCATCGTCTCAAACGCCGTCGGCAGGGCCGAGAACGGACTGAAGAGCGGCTTGCCACCGATCGGGATGGGGTAATCGCGCTGGTTCATAAACCACACCATAGCCATGCCGGCCAGAAATCCCAGGGCGCCCCCCACCAGCGCGAACCAGCCCACCCCGGAGTTTCTAAGCCCCATCGCCCGGCCCAAGCCGCGCACGGGGTAGGGGGTGAAAACGTCCCAACGCCGCAGTCCTTGGTCGCGGATCGCCTCCGCCGCCCGCAGCGCCGCCGCCGGCGTCTCAAACTCCGCCAGCAGCCCGTAAGCGCCAGTTTCTACGCCGCCCGCCGCGTCGGGCTTGCCATCTTCGGCGGGAGCACTGTCCTCCTGCGAGTGAGGACTGAAACGTGAAACGTGAGCGGCGACGCTCTTGACCTCCGCGATCGCCACCAGCGGCAGGAAGCGCAGGAACAGCAAGAACAAGGTGAAGAACAACCCAAAGCTGCCCACGAACGTGCACACGTCCACCCAGGTTGGAGCGTAGTAAGACCAGTTGGCCGGCAGAAAATCGCGGCTCAGCGAACCGACCACGATCACAAACCGCTCCAACCACATGCCCACGTTGATCAGCAGCGCGACGCCAAACACGGCGGCCGGGTTCGCCCGCGCGCGCTTGAACCAGAAGGCCTGTGGCGCGGCCACGGTGCACGCCATCATGGTCCAATACGCCCACCAATACGGCCCGAAGGCCTGTTGGCGCAGCGCCCTGCTCTCATAAGGGTTGCCGCTGTACCAGGCGGTGAACAGCTCCATCAAGTTGGCGTAGCCCACCAGCGCGCTCATGGCCAGCGTGACCTTGCACATCACCTCCACGTGGCGCGTGGTGATGACGTCTTCCAATCGGCACAGCTTGCGCAACGGCACCACGAGCGTGAGCACCATCGCCAGGCCGGAGAAAATAGCGCCGGCCACGAAGTAGGGCGGGAAAATGGTGCTGTGCCAGCCGGGCAGTTGCGCCGCCGCGAAGTCCAGAGACACGATGCTGTGCACCGAAAGCACCAGCGGGGTGCAGAGACCGGCCAGAACCAGGTAAGCCTTCTGGTAGTGATGCCAGTGCCGGTGCGAACCGGTCCAGCCCAGCGCGAACAAGCCATAGCAAAACTTCCGCGCCTTGTTTCGGGCCCGCTCGCGCATTACCGCCAAGTCAGGCAGCAACCCCATGTACCAGAACAGCACCGACACCGTGAAATAGGTCCCAATGGCGAACACGTCCCACATCAGCGGCGAGTGGAACTGTGGCCAAAGACCGTTGGCGGTGGGGATAGGCAGCAGCCACCACGCAAACCAGACCCGCCCGACATGGATGACAGGAAAAACGGCGGCGCAGATCACGGCGAAAATGGTCATCGCTTCCGCTGCGCGGTTCACGGCCGTCCGCCACTGCTGCCGCAACAAAAACAAAATCGCCGAAATCAGCGTGCCGGCGTGCCCGATGCCGATCCACCAAACGAAATTGACGATGGCCCACCCCCACATCACGGGATGGTTCACCCCCCAGACGCCGACCCCGGTCGTCACCAAGTAGAGCACCATCGCCACGCCCAGGCACAGTGCCAGGAGGCTGATGGTGAAGGCGATCCACCACCACTTGGGTGTCTTGCCTTCGGTGATCGCCGCAATCGTGTCCGAGAGCCAGCCCACGCCGCCGCGGTCGGCCACCAAGGGCACCCGGGCCAATTCTGGCGGCGGCGGGGCGAGTTGGATGGGAACCGCGGTTTCCATGGGAGGACACGGACGAACACGGACTGGCACGGACTAACACGGACTGGGGGGCATGGCGGGGTTTGGGTTGCGGCGACGGGCGAGGTAGGTGGTGCGTGGTTTGGTGCCGAGGGATTCCAGCAGGACGAAGGCGCGGCCCTGAGCCTTCAGGCGCGAGATTTGGCTGTCGGGGTCCTTGAGGTTGCCGAAGACGATGGCCCCAGCCGGGCAGGCCTGCTGGCAGGCGGTCAGCACCGCGCCGTCGGGCACAGCCGCCGCCGCGCTCGGCCCCGCTTTGACCTTCTGGGCAATTTTCGCCTGCTGGAGCCGCTGGAGGCAATAGGTGCACTTCTCCATCACCCCGCGCATCCGCACGGTAACGTCGGGATTGTTCGCCAACTGGAGCAAGTCCCATTCTGCCTGCGGTAGGCTGCCGCGGTCGCGGCTTTTGAACCAGCGTTTCACTTCCCATTCACCCTCGTTGAAACTGGCCAGCGGGCTGCGGTAGAGCTGGTCGCGCGCGCGCCGGTGGTAGTCGAAGAAGTTGAACCGCCTGGCTTTGTAGGGGCAGTTGTTGGAGCAGAACCGGGAGCCGATGCAACGGTTATAGACCATCAGGTTGAGGCCCTCCGGCTCGTGCACAGTGGCATTGACCGGGCAGACGTTCTCGCACGGGGCGGCCTCGCAGTGCTGGCACATCAGCGGCTGGTGGACGACTTGCGGGTCGGCCTCCGGCCCCACGTATTGACGGTCCAAGCGCAGCCAGTGCATCTCGCGCCGCCGGCTCACTTGGTCTTTGCCCACGATGGGAACGTTGTTCTCGCTCTGGCAGGCGATGACGCAAGTCGAGCAGCCCACGCAGGCGTTGAGGTCGATCGCCATGCCCCACCAATGCAGCGCCTTCTGTTTTGGGGTCAAACCCTGGGCATCCGGGACGTCAAGGGGATTCGGATAAAGCGGCTGGGCTGCCGGAGCGACCCGGCCCGGAGCGCCTGCCTCCTCGCCCGCCGCGCGCTGGCTGTCGCTGCCCGTTGCCCAGTGGGTCTGCGTGCAAGCCAGCGGGTAGGTCCGCCCTGTCAGCGTCAACTTGACGCCCACGGCGTGGTGCGGCGATGTGCAAGCGCGCAGCAAATAAGCGTTGTAGCTGCTCCCCTGCCCTACCCGGCCAGCTTTTGGCCGCCCATAACCCAGCGCCAAGCCGACCACCCCATCCGCCAAGCCGGGCTGGACCCAGGCCGGGCCTTCGACGGCGCGGCCAGCCAATTCGACGCGGACGACCGGCGCAAGCACACGGTTCCCCTCAGCCGACTGCTGCGGCAGGCCCAGCTCCTGGGCGGTTTGCGGGCTCAACAAAATGACGTTGTCCCAGGTGATCTTGGTGATCGGGTCGGGCAATTCCTGAAGCCAGCCGTTGTTAGCGTAACGGCCATCATCCACGCGGTAGTCGCGCACGAAGACGACGTCCACTTGGCCGCTGCCAGCGGGGGGCGCGGGCGCCTGGCTGGACAACTCCCGCAGGGCTTCACGGAAATGCCGCGCGGCGCCTGGCGCCAACTCCACCTCCACAGCTTGCGCCGCGCTGCCAGCCAGAAAGCCGTCGTGCAGAAACTTGTTCCAAGCCTCCTCAAAAGCCGGGTTGGCTGCGGTTTGGTTTGCGGACGCGCCGCCACTGGGACCGAGAGTGCGGACTTCGGCGCCGGCCACGTTGACGAGTTCCGCGAACGTCTCCCGCACGAGGTCATAAGGCTTGGCCGCCGGCAGGCCAGCCACGCGCGCCAGGACTTCCAGTTCGGTCAATCCGCCAAACAACGGCTCAATGAGCGGCTGGATGGGAACCACCGTGCCATCGGCCGTGCGTGCGTCGCCCCAGGACTCCAGGTAATGCGCCAGCGGCAGGTGCCAATCGGCAGCGGCGAAACTCTCGTCCTCATAAGCGCCAAGGCGGATGACGGTCCTGGCTTGGCGCTGGAGGGCTGGCCAGTCCAGGTCAGCCGGAGCGTCATACACCGGGTTGCCACCCAGAATCACCAGCGTTTCCACCTCCTTGGCTCGCAGCGCGGCGGCCAAAGTGTCGAGCGGCTCTGCCTCCGGCGCTTGGGCTGGAAGAAAGACGACCGTCTTGCCGACGTTGCCCAGCGCGTGGTTCAGGGCGCAGGCCAAGAGGTGGGCCGCCAACGGCTGCCGATGCCCAGCCATCACTAGGCCGCGGCCCCGGTGCGCCAACAGGTCTTGGGCGCAGCCAGCCACCCATTGCTGCCAGCCGGCAGGGAGAGCCGCCGGCGGCTCTGGCACCCAATTGTTCCACCCCAAGGGTGGCAAAACCTCCTGGGCCAGCCGTGCCAGCAGCGCCGGCAACTGGCTCGGACGCGCGCGCAGCCGGTGGTCGGCGTTGGTGCCGGTAATGGTCAGGAGGCTCTCGACAACGTAGAGGCGGCTCATCTGGTCAGCCGGCGTTTCCACGCGCCGCCCGCGGGCGTAGCTCCAGACCAAACGATAGGCATCTTCCTCGCTGCCCAGGAAATCGCCGTCCAGCGAGACAATGCGCTGGGCTTGCTCGAGTCTGAAAAAAGGCCGGACCGGCTTGCCGTAAGCCAAAGTGGCCGCCTGGCGATGAATGTCGAAGTCCACTGGCTCATACTCGTGCCAACGGGCCAGCGGGAGCTTCTCCCGAATCAGTCTTTCCAGTCGCGCCCGCGAGGGTGAACTGCTCCGCCCCATCAAGAAGCACACGCCCCGGCCCCCGGTGGCCGCCCCGGCCTTGGCCGTCTGCGCCAAAAAGTCCAGCGCTCTTTCGCGCGAGACCGTCTGGCCCTTGTGCGTGCAGCGTTGGGCGCGGTCGGGATCATACAGGCCCAAGAGCGAGGCCTGCGCGAAGAGGTCGGTCGCGCCGTGCGTGCGGGCACCCTTTCTCTCATTCGGGGAGAGACCCTCTCCCCCACCGGGGGAGAGAGACGGCGTGAGGGGGATCTGATTGATGGGATGCTCCGGGTTGCCCTCGATCTTAACTGGCCGGCCTTCGACCACCTTGACCAAAAGCGGCATGGCGCTGCCGCGAACCGGCATGGCGGTCGCGTAATATTGAGGGAGACCGTGGACGTAATCTCCCGGCTGTGCGCTGAAGGGCACCACCTTTTCTTCTGGCCGCCGGCAGCCGCTTAAGCCCACCCCAGCGAGCAGAAACGACGCCGACATCAGCTTCAGAAACTCCCGGCGGCTCACCGGGTCATCGAGGGAGTCCGGAGGGCGGAGGGCGGACTGCGGAGCCACCGAAGCGTGGACTGCGGAATGCGGAATGCGAAGTGCGGAGTCCCTTTTCATCGGTGGCAGGCTGAACAGTTGTCCGACACCTGGATTCTCCATTCCCGCACCATGCGCCCACCCTCGGACAATTGCTTGGCGAGGCTCTCCGCTTTCCAGTCCAGGTTATACACCTGGCTTGGCGGGCACAGGTAAGCCGCCGGGTTCCGGTGGCAACCCAGACACAAGACCATGCTCAGCGGCTGGGCGTGCTTGACCTCGTCCATCAAGTGGAGTTGCCCGTGGCACTGAACACAACTGACGCCGCGATTCACGTGCGCCGCATGGTTGAAATAGACGTAATCCGGCAGCCGGTGAACGCGGACCCAGGGGATTGGCTGCCCGGACTGGGCGCTCTGGCGCACCAGGGCCAGCCGCGGATCGTCCTTGAGCACTTGGTTATGGCAGTTGAGGCACGAGGAACTGGCCGGCAGATTGGCGTACCACGATTGTTCCACCCCCTGGTGGCAGTAGCGGCAATCCATCCCCAACTGCTCCACGTGCGTGGCGTGGGAGAAGCTCACCGGCTGGATCGGCTGGTAGCCGGCGCGGGTGTACTTCGGGGTAAAGTAGTACCACACCCCCGCCGTCACCGAGGCGATCAGCACCAAGCCGCCCGCCGCCAGGCGCCGCGGCAAACGGTTGGTCCATTTGGGAAAAACGTCGGACATGGCTCAAGGGCGCGCGCCTGCCAGCAGAGAAGCGCGCTGATTATGTTGGCCACCCCCTCTCCCCCATCGGGGGAGAGGGCTGGGGTGGGCCCGGTGCCAAGACATGGGTGACAGTTTGATGCCAACACATGGGTTACACTTTGACGGTTTTGAGACGGCGAGGGTGTCTGTAAACCGCCGGTCGCATCGCGCCGGTGTCCCGCTCTTGCAGGTGTCCGATCAGGAGATGGGCGAAATAGACGCGGCCTACTCCACACCGCCAACGTCTCAAGGCCACCGGTTGTCCAACCAAGGCTTCGCCCACAAAGCGCTTTCGGCCAGCCCAGCGAATCTCTCCATTGCGGCGCACTTGTCGCACAGGATCGCTCCGGCCGTAACGCAGCGCCGGCAGACGCCACCGGAAACGTCGCCGGCTTTTGCGATACAACTCCACTGGCCGGCGCTGCCCCAATGCTTCGTGCGGCCGATGCCGGTTGTAATCCCGCAGCCACACTGTCGTACGGCGTTGCTGTCCGCTCGGCGTCCACGCCACTGGCCCGGTTGTCTCGCGCTTCATCACCCGATGGAATTGCTCGTGCGCCCCATTGTCTTCTGGATGTCCCGGTCGAGTGAATTCGACCCTGATGCCCAGCCGCACCCAGCAGGCGCTCAAGCGCGAAAGCCCGGCTGGACCGCTCGAGGCAAAGGGGCCACCATTGTCCACCCGAATGACTTCCAGCATCCCCTGCCGGCCAAACAGGCCTGCCAAGGCGGCCTGCACGGGTTGCCAGCGCTGCGTGGGCAAAAGCCGGACCAGCAGTCCGTACCGGCTGAACAAGTCGCGCACCGTCAGCGGCTCGCAGCGCTGGCCATTGCCCGTCCGGAACCAGCCTTTGAAATCCACCGTCCACACCTGATTGGGATGTCGGGCCAAGGTAAGGGCGGGATAGCAGCGCACACAGGCTTTGCGCGGCCGGCGACGCTGCCCCTGCGTCAAAGGCAGTCGTTGGAGCCAGCGCGCAATGGTTCTCAGACTCGGCGCCTCCGGACCCTGGCGCAGAAACTGGGCCCGCATCTTTTTGGGCCCCCAGCGCGGACGTTTGCGGCGCAGGCGCTCGATCCGTTGGCGCCACTGGCTGACCAACTGGCGCGGGCTTCGGCGCGGGCGGCGCGACCAATCGCGCAAGGCGCCACGTCCGCCTTCGATAAAACGCCGCTTCCACTTGCAAGCGGTTTTGCGGCTGACGCCGAAAATCCGGCACCAGCTTCGCACCGAATTCTCCCTCCGGAGCACGGCCTGAACCAGACGCCAGCGCTCCCCAACAACAGACTGAACCTGCCACGGCATAGCCGCAGAAAATCGCCTCTTCGATGGAAAAAGTGTCACCCATCTCTTGGCGCGAAACTGTCACCCATGTCTTGGCGCCGTGCCGGGAGGGGGCGGCTTCCCTTCCATCAACGCAGAGACCGACTCACCGGTTTTCATCGCCCCCTTACCTAAATGCTCTTCCTCGGTGGGGGAGAGGAGACTCCGCGACGCACGCGCTCTCGTGTACCTCGTGTGTTTCGTGGTTATCTCCCTCACTTCCCCGCCTCGTAGAGCCGGAACTCCCAGATGGTTGGCCCATCGGTGGCTTTGAGAACGTTCAACCGGACGCGCTGGGCCGTTACGGGCAGGAACTTGAGGTCGAGCGCGCCGCCGATGCGCTGGCCGCGGGCGAAGCTCTCCCACTGGCCGTCGCGCTCAGACTGCAGCTCGAATTCGCGGACCCGGTTGTAGGCTTCGCTCAAATAGGCGCTGCCGATGGTCACCGGCTGGCCCAAGTCAACCTCCAGCCAGGCCTGGTGGACTCCGGCATCCGTCGCCCAGCGGGTCGCTTCATCGTCATCGAAGGCCTTGGTCGCATCGAGCGCCGCCGCGTTGTGATACACATTGGATGCCCTTGCCAGCTTGCCCGAAGCCACCGAAGGCGGCAGGCGCAGCTTGAGCCCGAAGGCCGGGCTGTCCAGTTGCAGGACAACGATCGTGTCTATCTCCTGGCGGTCGCCTGGCGCGACGACAACCTCGGTGGCTTGTTCAGATTGTCCGACTTCGACAGTCCCCCCGGTGAGCAGGGAGCTGCTGATGATTCTGGCCGGGATGCCCGGCAGCCGGAGCTTGTCGCCGGGCCAGTCGAGCACGTGCACAAAGATGGTGTTGCCCTTGCAGGTGCTGGCGCCCCACTGCCCAGGCCGGAACGGGCCGCCGCGCGTGGCGTAAATCGTTTCGCCGTATTCGGCGAGCCACTGGCCCATTTCTTTGAGCCGCTCAACCTGGCGCGGTTCGATCTCGCCGGTGGGCATCGGCCCAACGTTGAACAACAAGTTCCCGTCGCCCCCCGCGCACCGGATCAGTGTTTGCAGGCATTGCTTGAGCGGTTTGAGGTTGTCGTTGGGTTTCCAGGCCCATTGGTCGCCCAGCGTGATGCACGATTCCCAGGGGCGGTCAGTCTGAAAATGGCCGATCTCCTGCTCCGGGGTGTCATGGTCAGCAGGCAGGCAGGCCCGATTGTTGATGATAATGCGCGGCTGGAGGTAGCGGATCATGGGCAGGAGGTTCTCCGCATCCAGCTCCCGCAGAGTGGAGTTCAGCCCGTCGAACCAGAAGATGTCCACCCGGCCGTAGTTGCTGCACAACTCGCGCGCCTGCCCGTGCAAATACTGAATGAAGCGGGCGTGGTTGGCGGTGCGGTAATCAGGATGATGCCAGTCGGGCGGCGAATGGTAGAAGCCGAGCTTGAGCCCGGCCTCGTGACAGGCCTCGGCCAGCTCCTTGACCACGTCGCGTTTGAAGGGCGAGTTGGTGATCTTGTAGTCAGTAAGCTGGCTGTCAAACTCGCAAAAGCCGTCGTGGTGCTTGGTCGTAAAGACGAGGTATTTGGCGCCCATCGCCTTGGCCACCGCCACCCACTCACGCGCGTTGAAGTTGGTCGGATTGAATTCCTTGTAGAGGTTGTCATAGACCGCGAGTGGGATTTCCCCCGTGCCGCCGATGCCGGGCCGCTGGCCGCCCCGCGACCACCCGATCTCGGTGCCTTTGAGGCTGACCGGCCCCCAATGAATGAACATGCCCAGCCGCATCGCTTGCCAAGCCTCAACGTCTTCCGGGGCGGCCTTGGAGTCCTGCGGCGCCCGGCCGGCCTCGCCGCGCGGCGGGTGGCCCTTGCGGTAGAGGCGCTGTTTCAATGCCGCGCGTTTGGCCTCCGGCACCAAGGGCGTCCAATCCCGCAACGGCTCAATCGCGGCCACCCCATGCCGGAGGGCGAAGCGCATCGTGACGATCTGTTGTGGCCGGACGGCAAACCGATACGTGGCGCCGCGCTTGAGCGGGACGGGATGCCCGCCGGCCAGGTCGGTCAAAGCGGCTTGGCGGTGAGGCAGGGCGAGCTTCACTTCGGCGGCGCCGCTCTTGCCCAGGCACTCCACGAAACGCACCTCCAACTGCTGGCCTTCGCGGCGCATGGCCTCAACGATCACGTTGTCGGAGGTCTGCAAATAGGACTCCGCGCGCGCCTTGGCGCGGCCTGGGACCACGACCGGGGGGCAATTGAATTCCCAGGCCATTTGCGGGATGCGCGCCTTGTCCCAGGCGGTGTCATGCGCCACCAGCGCGTAAGCCAGCCGGTGCTTGCCGCGTCCGCTCAGCCAGGAATTGGTGTAACCGTAGTATTTGTCGGTGGCGTTCAGGAGAAACAGGATTGGTGTCTGGCCGGTTAGTTCGCGCCCGGAAAGCCCCCGGTCTAGCAGCGCCACGCCGCCACCACCTTCCAGCGTATAGTCTGACCACCGCACCGCCGGGACGATGCCTTTGGTCCAGCCGTGCAGGTCCGGGTTGGGCTTGGCCCAGGCGCCGTGCGAAAAGCCATAAGGAATGCCGCGCCGCACTTCTGTGATGGCTTCGGCCAATGGAAACTCGGCCGCGACCACCGTCTGATCCGGGATGTCATTGAGTTCAGTCTCAAAATCAATGCGCGGGTAATCCTGGTAGAAGGTCATGGTCCGCCGGCACGCGCCGCCGCCGTAAAACTCGGACACCGCGGCCACGACAGTGGCCACCGGGCCGATGCTGACGGTGACCTTGGGTTTGAATTGGCTCGACTTGGCGACTGGCTCGCGTTCGGCCCGGTCAACCATGTCGTTTCCGGGTTCGTCAATTCGCCGTTTCGGTTTTTCCGCCACGATGACGTTGGCCGGCCCACCGAGCATCTCGCGGCCCGACGGTTTGAGCCGCAGGCTTACCAACGCGCCGGTCTGCGGTTCAAGGCGCGCGGAGTAATGCTTGGTTTCGATTCTCTCCGGCAGTTCGATGGGCTGGGAGGGGGCGGCGGGCTTGGCCACCATGGCCGCGCCCAGCGTGCCGGCAGAGGGCAATTCCAACTGGCACAGCACTCCTTGGCCGTCAGGCAAGCCCTGGCACGCCGCGCCCGCTAGACTGCTGCCCTCGGCCAGCGGCACCAGCAGCGGGTCGCGACGGGGCCAGTTAAGGGGATTGAAGAAAGCCACCCCCTTGCCTTTGGGCACCATCTTTTCGAGAGCGCCCGCCAGCGCCTTGCCCCCAATCGCCTCGACCGCCTCGAACCGGTCGCGCGCATCCCACGAGCGCTCAGACTCGAACACCATTCCCCCGGCCGAACCCCACAGAGTGTTCCGGTCCATGTTCAGCAGCAGCATGAGCCAGGCTTGGTAGAGCGATTGCGCCGGGTATTCGGCCTTGGCTTTGAGGCTCGCCACGCTGGCGAGCATCTCGGCGGCTTGGAGACGGTGCTCCGCCCGCCGGTAGGAGCTTTTGACGCGCGGGCACTCGATCCAGAAGGCGTTGAAAGAATACCGCGTCCCGCTGGGCGCCACCGGAAGCTGCATCTGCCCTGATTCGATGGCTGGCAAAATGGCGTCCAAGTACTTGCCCGGCGTCGTAAAGCGCAGGTCAACATCTGGCGCGACCAGCCGCCACTGCTTGAGCAGCTCCGCCGGGTAACTGCGGCGAACGGGCGCCAGGTTGTAGTCCCCTTGGCCGCCCAGGATCAGCACCGGCGCGCCGGGCGGCGTGCGGCGCGGAAGGCCGTCACCTGTCCCGACCGAGAGCTGGCGGAGTTCTTCGGCTGTGAGCGGCGCCAGGTTGGCCCGCGCCCGCGCATCTTTCGCCAGCGCCTGGATGGCTTGGGCCGAGAGTGGCTCGCGCGTGCCAAAGACCTGTCCCCAATCGGCATAGGAATCCGGACTGATGGCCAAGGCGCGCGTGCCGTCCGGCGATGCAAACCAGTGGAGCGTGCTGCCAGTGGGGTTGTGGCGGCAATAAACCAGCGCCTCCAAGCCGAGGCCGCTGACGATTTGGGCTATCTGCTCGTGCATGCCGGTCACGTCAATCATCCAGGCAAAGCGCGGCCGGCAGTTCATCACCGCGGTCTGCCAGCGCAGGCCCTCGAGGCCACTTTTGACCAGGGCTTCGCCGCCCGAAAGGCTGATCGTCGGCTCCAGGAAAAAGGCGTTGACCAACTCCACGCGGCCTTCCTTGGCGCGTTGCTTGAGCTCTTCGAGGCGCTGCGGCTCGAACTGGAGAATCGCCAGCAAATTCGGCGCTTCGGAGAGCGCAAAGGCGTAATTGGGGTCGTCGCGCACGCGGTCCAGGTGGTCCAGATAGCTGTTGGCGCAGAAGTTGCGCTCGGTGGACCAATCGGCCAGCCACCCGCAGCAGGCCGGATGAAAGTTGGGAACCAGGTAAACCGAGGGGACCTGTTGGGCGGCCAGCACGGTTGGCCACAAGGCGCACACCGCCATGGTCCCCGCTGCCAAATGCCGCGCGTATCGTTTCAGCTTCATGGGTGCCTTTCCGCGTGCGGGCGCAGCATTGCTTGCGGAGCGCGTTTTGGCCAGCGGAAAAAGGCGCGAGACCTCCTGCCAGGGCGTCGCACTCTCAAAAACTTGAGGGGCGCCTTTCGTTCACTATCTGCTCACCTTTCAGTGCGGGAAGGACTTGCTTTCATGCAACGCCCTGGTAAGCTGCTGGCATGAGCGATAAGGAAATCGCGGTGGATTTGCTCCAGAAGCTGCCCGAGGAATCGTCCTTGCTGGAGATCGCCCAGGAAATCGAATTTGTGGCAGGCCTTCGCGAGGGCCTCGCCCAGCTTGACCAAGGCCAGAGCCTGACGGCTGAACAACTGCGGCCACGACTTCACGCATGGTTCGGTTCCACGTGATTTTCGCCCCGCGGGCCGAGGCTGATCTCTGCGCGCCGGCACAGATCAAAAATCGGAAATCGGAAATCGCAAACGGGCTATGCCGCCGCTTCTTCCTGCCGGTAGCGAACGATCGGTTTGGCCTCGCCGCGCACGACGGCGCTGGTGATGGTCACGCCCGACACGCCGTTGCGGTCGGGGATTTCATACATCAAGTCGAGCATCAGCTTTTCGATCAGGCTGCGCAAGGCGCGGGCGCCCGTGCCCTTTTTGCGCGCCTGCGCGGCCAGCTCCCGCAAGGCGTCGGTGGTGAACTCCAACGCCACGCCTTCCATCGCGACGAGTTTTGCGTACTGCTTGGTGAGGGCGTTTCTGGGTTCGGTGAGGATGGTGACCAGTTGGTCTTCGGTCAGTTCGTCCAGGATGCTCACCACCGGCAGCCGGCCGATGAATTCAGGGATGAATCCATAGGCCAACAAGTCCTCCGGTTCCACCCGCCTGAGCACTTCGCGTGAGCCCAGGGCCGCCGCCTCAAGCCCATCGTCCACGGCGGCGAAACCCATCACCCGGTTGCCCAAACGCCGGTGAATGAGCTTGTCCAGCCCCACGAAGGCGCCCCCGCAGATAAAGAGGATGTTCGTAGTGTCCACCCGGATGTACTCCTGCTGCGGATGCTTGCGGCCGGCCTGAGGCGGAACGTTGCAGACAGTGCCTTCGAGGATTTTGAGCAGCGCCTGCTGGACGCCTTCGCCGGAGACATCCCGCGTGATGGACACGTTCTCGGTGCGCCGCGCGATCTTGTCAATCTCGTCTATGTAAATGATGCCGAGCTGCGTTCGGCGCACGTCGTAATCGGCGTTTTGGAGCAGCCGGAGGATGATGTTTTCGACGTCCTCGCCGACGTAGCCCGCTTCGGTCAGGGGCGTGGCGTCAGCAATGGCAAAGGGCACGTCCAGCGCCTTGGCCAGCGAACGGGCCAGCAGGGTCTTGCCCGAACCGGTGGGGCCAATGAGCAGGATGTTGCTTTTCTCCAGTTCGACGTCCGCGTGGGCTTCGCCGGCCAGCGATTCGGCCAGGCCGAACTCGGCCTGGATGCGTTTGTAGTGGTTGTGCACCGCCACGGCGAGGGTCTTCTTGGCGTGTTCCTGGCCAATGCAGTAGAGGTCGAGGACCTCCTTGATGTCGGCGGGCCTGGGCACCTCCAGGCGCGGCATCGGGCGCGGGGCTTGGCCGCGCGAATCTTTGTCCAGCACGCCCTTGCAGATCAGCACGCAACTGTCGCAAATATAAACCCCCGGCCCCTGGATGAGCTTTTTGACCTCGGCATGTGACTTGCCGCAAAAGCTGCACACCGTCAGTTGCGTGGGGCGGGCCATGGGATTGGGGATTTGCGGTTTGCGATTGCCGATCGGCTATTGGCTGTTGGCCATCCCTTAGATCGCCGCCGGCTTCCGCTCCTCCGTGACGGCCAGGCCGGGGATTTCCTTGCGTGACTTGACCACTTCGTCCACCAGGCCATAAGCCTTGGCTTCTTCCGCCGACATGAACCGGTCGCGGTCGGTGTCTCTGGCGACGGTTTCGACGCTCTGGCCGCAATGCTTGGCGAGAATCTCGTTCAAGCGGTCCTTGAGCCGGAGGATTTCCTTGGCCTGAATGCTGATGTCGCTCGCCTGGCCTTGCACGCCGCCCCAGGGCTGGTGGATGAGAATCCGGGCGTTGGGCAGCGCGTAGCGTTTCTTGGCCGTGCCCGCCGCCAGCAGCACGGCGGCCATGCTGGAGGCCTGGCCGATGCAGTAGGTGTTCACGTCGCAGGTCAGAAACTGCATCGTGTCGTAGATGGCCAGGCCGGCGGTCACCGTGCCGCCCGGCGAATTGATATAGAGATGGATGTCCTTTTTGGGTTCATTCATCTGGAGAAAGAGCAGTTGCGCGATGACGACGTTGGCCACGACGTCATCCACGGGCGTGCCCAGGAAAATGATGCGGTCCACCAGCAACCGGGAATAGATGTCGTAACCGCGCTCGCCGCGCCCGGTCTGTTCGACCACCATCGGCACCAAAAAGTCTTGCATCTTCATGCCAGCCACCTCGAACCCGGACGAGAAGCTAACGCAAAGCCATTCAATCGTCAAGCCTGCAACGATGTGTTCGCGGTTTACCCGAAGAACCGGCGAACGATCTTGAACGGGGAGGCAATCAGGGGAGGCGTCACATCGGCTGCTTCCAACACGATTCTCAGCCGCGCGTAGTCAGGCTCTTTGAGGTGGGCATCACTGCTGAGCAGCAACGTCGCGCCCACCGGCGCGGCCTCGGCCACAATCAAAGAATCGTTCAGTTCCTCGTCGGGAATCAGTCCGGCCCGACGGATTTTACTCGCGATCTCCGCGGCGATACCGCGCCCGACAGGGATGAAGCTCAGCGGCCGAATCCGCCATTCGAGCAGGTGGGACAGGACTTTCCTGGCAAGGCGCCTCCCCAAGACCGTTTCGCCGCGTTCGGCTTTCAACACGGTCTCTTCAATCACCGTAGGTGTGATAATGAACGATGGCGCAATGAGTCGCCGGCCAACGGTGGCAAGGGCGTCAACCACTGTCTCGTCCTCAGCCGCGCGGTCGAGCAAAACGTTGGAGTCAAGCGCGACGAGCTGGGGCTTTGGGGCGGCGGGCATAGATCATCTGCATGCCGCGGTGGAGCAATCGCTCACGCCCTTCGTCGGAGAGCTTGTCAGCCACGGCGCGCGTCTTCTCGGCCAAACGTGTGCCCAGTGAGACTCCTTCGTCGTTTTGGCCCGTCTTCTTCATTGGGCAAAGCTAGGCCGCCGCACCTTGCCTGTCAAGTGCAACTGATGGGAACCAGCTCTCTTGTGGACCGGCGTTTGATAATCAAGGCAAACCGGTCGTCCGACTACAGGTAAAAAGCAAAAGCCAGGGTGCGAAAACAGTTGGCTTCGGAAGCGAAGCGTGCCGGATTTGCGGCATGAGCGGGGTTACTTTCAGGCTGTACGAGAGCGGCCACAAAACCGCCGCCGTGATAGACCTGCGGCGCTATGCCCACCTTTGGGAAGACCTCTACGACACGTGGCTGGCGGACTCGCGGGCTCACGAGCCGCGGGAGAGTCTGGGGGTCAGTCAGAGCACGCCTGCGCCCAAGGGGCAAAGGACATGGGTGATTATACCGTCACCTTGGCGCGCTCGGCGCGATCAGGCGTGAAGAGGCAGGAGGCAGGAGACAGGAGCCAGGGATCAGGAGTCAGGGCGTGGAAGGCAGCTTCACGCAGCACGGATCACGGATCACGTTTTCACGTTTCACGTTTCACGTTTCACGCCCCCCTCACTTCTCCCGCCAGTCCCGCCAGACCTCCACTGCGGCCTGGCGCAACTTGGCCGGGGTCCAGGCGGTGCGCTCGGGCATGGGAGCCGAGGCGCCGGGACACGCCACCAGGAAGGTCATTTCCTGGGCGCCTTTGGCAGGCAGGGTGAGCGAGTACTCCACCTTGCCGCCGGCGTAGAGCGATTGGTCGTTGTCGCCGCCCACGTCCACGTAACGCGCGGCGAGGCTGTTGAGCTTGCCCGCGATGACTTGCTCGAGGTTGGGCGGCGAGCCGGGCGGGAATAGCCAGATCACGTTCAGGATCGGGTTCAGGTCGGGCGCGCCCGGATGCGGCAGCACGGACACGTCCAACCGCGCGTCCCCATTCTCATCGCGGGCCGCGAACAGTAACGCCCCCGGTTTGTGCTGCCCCCACTTGGCCAGCGGGTCAACGGCTTGGCGTTTCGCGCCTTCGACTTCGCACACGACCGGCCGCTGGCCCGGCTGCGACCAGAAGCTCTCGCAGAAACCGAGCACGACGTTGAACGAGGCGCGCGGCTCAACGGCAAACCGGTAGTGGATGGGCACCCCGCCCAGGCCGGCGCGGATGTTGCGAAAGGCCGGGTCGCACTCGCCTTCAGGCCGCGCCCAGCCGGGCAGGGCGGTGGCATCGTCAACCCAGCCCCATTCGCGCATCGTTTGCTTGAGGTTTGGCGGCGAGGGCAACGCGGCCACTGTGCGCCCGCCGACCGACACCGTCGTCGCGCCCAGCCGCACGTTCTCCGGCAAGCCAAGCGACAGTTGCAGCGGCGTGTCCCGTCCCGAGGTTTCTTCAAGCCGCACCGTCAGCACATCCAAGCCCGCCGGCCACGCGGGCGCCCGATAGACAGTGAGGGTGCAGGCAACCGGGCCGTGCTGGGAACGCGCCTGGGCGGCCGGGATGAGTTGGTCGAGTTTGACGGCTTGCACGTCAATCGCTGCCGGGGCCGTCAGGCCTTCGCCGGTGAGCTTGACCTCGAGCGCGCCCCAGTCTTCCACCAGGCGGCCCTGGGCGTCGAGGCGCGAAGGGGCCAAGCCGGGAGAAGCAAGCGGCACGTCCGGCAGGCCGCGGGCGGTGGCGGCGAGGCCGAGCAGCAGTGAAACGTGAAACGTGAAACGTGAAACGTGAAAAGAGGGCTTCATTGGGGGATACTGGATGCTGGATACTGGATGCTGGATGCTGGGTGTTGCGAGCGTCGTGCGTGATTCGTGGAAAAGCGCCCAGAGCCTGGGGGATATGTTCACGTTTCACGTTTCACGCATCACGTTTCACGCTCACACTTTCCCGTGGGTGGTGAAGCGGGGCGAATGGACCACGTTGACGCCCATCAATTGGCAGAAGCCTTCGACGACGCGCCGATGGTTTCCCAGCGTGACCACTTGATGGAAACCCAGCACGTCGCGCGCGTCTTCGATGTCGTCCATTTTCAATTCGAGCGAAGTCCGGCACCCGCCGGCGGGCGGCGTGGGCACGTTGCTCACCACCGTCCCGGTGTCCAGGATAAGCTCGTTGGCGTTGCTGAAGCGGATCAGCGAGACGGGCGCGCCCACCGGCCACAGCACCTGCACCGAGACGCCCAGGGCCGACTCGGAGTGGTTCCGCAGGACGTAGGGCACAGGCGGGCGGTCGAAGCCGTTCAACCGCGTGCCCGAAGTGCAGTGGGCGACAATGAGCAGGTTCTTCGCGGTTTCGGCCACCGGGTCGTTCATGTAGCCGGGGCGGTCTAGCAAATAGCTGGTAAGCATCATGGAAGTGGCGCCGTGCAGGTCCGCCTCGCAGGCCGCCGTGATGCCCTCGTCCTGCAAGATCGTCCAAGCGCCGCAGGGCGGCGTGGGCACCAGTTTGGCGCCCACCATGCCGAGGCAATCCATCGAGAGCGCGTTGGCCTGTTCATCGGCCAGCAGCCGCTTGGCGGTGGTGTAGCAGCGGGCGGAGTTGAGGCTGTCCTGGAAATTCGGCTCAACGACCTTCTTGGCGGCGCGGCGAAAGCTGGCGGCAACATCCTTGACCTCCTCGTTCACGGGCATCTTGTCGAACAGCTCGTTGAAAGTCTTGCGCGGGATGGCCCGGACTTTGCAGCCCAGCCGCTCCAACACGGTCTCGTTGCGCTTGTCGCCCTGAATCCACAAGATGCGGCTTTCCTCGAACATGCGCTTGGCGCGAATCATCCGCAGCCCATCCTCGACCGCCGGCCATTCCAGCGATGAGACCAGGTACACCCCGGCCCGGCGGGAGATGCCGGCCACGTGCCCCGTGAACGAGGTGCCGATGGGCGAAAAGATGAGCAGCGGCACGCCGGCTTCTTTGGCCAGCCGTTCGCACCAACCCCAGCAGTTCATGTGCTGGACGGTCACCAGCAGGCCGTCGGGCTTGCGCTCCTTGACGCCGTCGAGCAGGGCCGCCAGCCCGGCATCGTCCTGCACCGGCTGCGTGGCGTGGTTCAGTTCGATGCGCAGGCGGCGGCAGGACTGTGCCAACAGCGAACGGTACTCGCGCTGGTGCCCGTCCAAGTCATACGTCGTGCCGGGCCAGCCGAGCCAATAGGGGCGGGGCATTTGCAGAAACGCGGCTTCGAGGCGCACTTTGGGGTTGGGGCACAGGCCGGCTGGGTCCACGAAATCCGGCTCAGGTTTGCGCGGCCTATGCGTGGCGGACTTCGCCAATGCTTCCGCGACTGGCCCGCCCAGGCCCAAACCCAGCGCGGTGGACGAAATCAGTTGGAGACAGCGGCGGCGAGACAAGCAACCATGGCATTGGTGTGGATTATTCATGACACGCGATTTGCTCCCGAAAAACGAGGCCGCCGCAGCCCTGGCCCCCTGCCCTGCCGCAACGGCGCGGCCAAGGCGGGTGAGGGCGCGGGCGACCTTGCCTGTCGGGTTGTTTCAACCATCAACTTAAGCCGCGTTGGCTTCTACGGCAGGCCGGCCCGGGTGGCAAGCGGGAAACGCAATGCGGCACAGCCGCAGTCAAAAGACGAGTGACGATTTGCGCCAAAAAGATTGTTACCCGGAAGGGGGGTGATTTGGTGGTCTGAACAGGTCGTTGCGCCAAAAGTCGGTGTTACCCGACATGGACAACGAAATGAGCAAAAAAGCAAGGGATGAAGTGCTGGCTCGGTTGCGGCGGCGCTACCGGACAGCGGGCCTGGAACACAAGAGCAAGCTGCTTGACCAAGCGGTGGGCGTGCTGGGCTATCATCGGAAGGCGGCGATTCGCGCACTGCGGGCGGAGCCGCCGCCGGCCCGGGGGCCTGGCCTGGTGTTGGGGCGGCCCAAGACATATGAGCCGGAGACGTTGTTGCCGATCCTGAAGCCGATCTGGTTTGCGGCCTTCCAGCCCTGTGGCAAGCGACTGGCGGCACTGTTGCCCGAATGGGTGCCGGCCTACGAGCTGGATCACCGGCGGCTGGACGCCGACGTGCGCCAGGCGCTGCTTTCAGTCAGCGCCCGGACGCTGGATCGGCTGCTGGGGCCGCTGCGGGTGGGGGCCGGGCGGCGGGGCGGGACGCGGCCGGGGAGCCTGTTGCGCCAAAGCATTCCGATTCGGGGCGACTGGACCGAGGAGGGGCCCGGCTGGCTGGAGTTGGACACGGTGGCGCTCTGCGGTGGGGTGTTGGATGACCGGCACTTGTGGATGTTGGATGCGGTGGACGTTCGGACCGCCTGGGTGGAGTTGCGGGCGCTAGAAAACCGCAGCCAGCATTGCACTTTGGCGCAGATTCGAGACTTGGAGGCCAGTCTGCCGTTTGCGATTTTAGGGGTGGACAGCGACAACGGCGGGGAGTTCATCAACCACCATCTGGCGGCCTACTTGGGCCAGCGAGCCAAGCCGGTGCTCTTCACGCGGGGGCGGCCCTATCGCAAGAACGACAATGCGCGGGTCGAGCAGCGGAATTGGACGCACGTGCGGCAGCAGTTTGGCTATGAGCGGTATGACAACCCGGCGGTGGCGCCGCTGATCAACGCCCTGTGCAAAGGGCCGCTGGGGCAATTGCAGAACCACTTTTTGCCGACGCAGCAACTGGCGGAGAAGCGGCGGCAGGGGGAGCGGCAGAAGAAAGCGATCGAAGCCCAGCGGTTAATGAGGGCTTGAAAAGGAGGCTTGGGGTGAGTAAGAGAGACGGCGCCCAAGAAAGGGAAGCGAGGGAGGTCGGGTGGCGTTGGCCGCCGACTTCCTTCGTTTCCAAATGAGCAGACGGGTAACAGGACTTTTGGCGCAACGACCTGCTTCCCCGCCCCGGGTACGGGTAACAGTTACTTTTGGCGCACTAGGGTGAGAAGACCAGAGGACACGCCCTGCTGCGCGGCGCCACAAGCAATGAGAACCGAGAGAGAACGAGATGGATTCTCTAGTCAGACTTCATGCCGCACGCGGCGCCACAAACGATGAGAATGAGATGTGCGCCGGCTCGCGCGAAGCGCCTTGGAGTGCGCCAGGGGACTGGCGCAGTCCAAGATCCTCTGCGCCAGCGACCTCTCGACCCATTTTCATCATTTGTGGGGCCGTTTGACTCGGTGACGCCCAGCCTTTCTCCCGGTGGCTGAACCGCAAGCGGCTGGACCCATGAGCACACCAATGACCTCCAGCGCAAGGTTCAAGTGGTATTCCCTGGCCGCCTTGGTGGTGCTGCTGGGCGGAGGGTTGGTCTGGCAGTTCTCCCCACTGCCGGCCCTGCGGGCAATCAGTTCGCTGAGCGACCCGGCCAAACTCGCCACGCTGGGCAAGCGCGGCGCCAATTCCAGGCTCAACAAGCTTGTTTATTGGCTTGACCAAGCGCGGCGCCGCGGCTTGCCGCCCCAGACCGCCATCAGCCTGGCGCAAACGCTTAATCGGACCAGCGAACCCCGGGCGTCGCTGGTCAAGGCCGGGCTGCTCCGCAACCTCAAGATCGCGGATCAACTGGGCTTGCTGACGCCCGACAACCAGGAGCGGCTGCGGCGCGGGCGGGCAGCCGTCGTCACGCGCGGGCCCTACGCGGGCCAACACGCGGAAATAGACCATATCGT
>Ga0315268_10002138_pt1 | contig 22567 bp, 16 predicted proteins | sample C1_top_MG_FD_204535 | JGI IMG/M metagenome (GOLD analysis project Ga0315268, IMG submission 204535) | Sediment microbial communities from Yellowstone Lake, YNP, Wyoming, USA - C1_top | ecosystem: Environmental > Aquatic > Freshwater > Lake > Sediment | place: USA: Wyoming | collected 2017-08-01 | reverse complement strand
TTGTCCAGTAGTGAAGGCAGTCCATAGCCTTCCGCCACGTACCGAATAAAGTTAAAGTGCCATGGCTCGTCGGGTGATTCAAACAAGGGGATGGTGGTAGTGTAAATCAAACCGAGGATAAGGAAGACAAGTATCAAATACAAGATGCCGAATTTCAAACGCCTCACTCGACCCAGAGCGACATTTGAGATTTGAGATTCGAGATTCGACATTGGACACTAGCGCCGCAACACGCGGGATGCACCTAAACGCACGACGGTGTAAAGCGCGCGGGTGATTTCGGTGCGCGAGATTTTCGACATGCCACGCCGCCGGTCCATAAAGTGGATAGGCACTTCGGCCACCTTCCAGCCGCGCTGCTGCACCTTGTACAGCATCTCGATGAGGAAAGAATAACCATCGGAGAAAATTGCATCCAGTTCAATGGACTCTAGCACCTCCCGCCGGTAGCAACGAAAGCCGGCCGTGCAGTCCATCGCCCGCAGACCCAGCACGACTTTGGCAAAGGCATTCGCTCCATAACTCAACAGGCGGCGCAAGGCTGGGCTATCCACCGCACCACCGCCGTGCACGTACCGGCTGCCGATCACCAAGTCGGCAGTCTGGCCACGCTCAATCATCGCCGGGATATAGCGCGGGTGATGCGAATAGTCAGCATCCATAGTCAAGATGCGCTCTGCCCCAGAAGCCAGTGCTTTTTTGAATCCGGTGATATAAGCCGTACCCAACCCTAGCTTGCCAGGACGATGAACCACAGACACTCGCGGTTGTGTAGCCGCCATCTCTTTGACGATGAGACCAGTGCTGTCGGGCGAGTTGTCGTCTACCACAATCACATTCAAGCCGAGAGGCAACGCCAATAGCTCCGGCACAAGCAGGACGATGTTTTCGCGTTCGTTATAGGTAGGAACGATGACGGTTGATTTCATGACTCTTGATCAAGCTGGCAACTGTGACTCGTTGACTGCCAGTGCAAGTGTGGCAATCCAAAGGAGGGAGTAATTCAACGCCCGGCGCGACCGGCGATACGCACCCCAAGCAATCACTGCTACCACCAGGCCGACAATAAAGCGTAGCATCCCCAGCGGCTCGCGCATGGTGGACTGCGGTGTAAACGGGATGACGAGCGCGTTCACCAGCAAGACGCACACCAACGGGTGAAAATCACCTCGGGCTATATTGCGCAGCGCAGCAACGAGCGCTGCCAGCGCGGGAAGCAGCGCCATCGGCGCGACAACCAGCGTAATGAGGGCAAACGCGCGCACGTTGATCGCCGCCAGTGACCACAGCCCTCGGTACCCAATCCACTCAAATGGCGTTGCCAACGCGCCGCCGGAGCCGATGCCCCACGCGCCCAGCCACGCGCGCAAAAATACCTGAAGCACTACAAACGGCGCGCCGATGATGACAGCCCACTCGATCAAGTCACGCCAGCGCCGCGAGAGCGCAAAGCTCAACAAGAATCCGCCCGCGACGAGCAGCGTGGTCTCTTTGGCAAGCGCCGCTAAAGCAAGCAGGCCTGCTGCGCCACGTGCGCGGAGCGGCCCGCGCTCGTACGCCAACACACCCGCCTGGACTAGCGCATAGGCTAGCGGCTCTGTCAGGTCGAGCCGCACCGCCATCATCAGTCCACCAAACAAGCCGTAGCTCAGTGCATACCAGTGGCTCACACCGCGCCCGGCCAAGATATCTTCTGTGAACCGCGTGCCCGCCACAAGCGCCAGCCAGTTCACGCCGATGAGCGTCCACGGGATAAATGCTCCCTGTCCGAACGCCACAACACGAGCGACGAGTGGATACAGAATACGCTGGTAGCGATAAGCCGGAACATCGAGAAAACGAGACGCGCCAAGCGGATCGCGCGCAATCTGATAAGCGAACTGCCCGTCATAGCCCCATGTCCCGCCAGGCAAGCCGGGGTCATAACGCGTGCCCACGAGCGCGAATTTCGTCGGGTCACCACTGTACCGTGCTAACGTCAGCGCAACATAGATCAGCGCCGCCAGCCCGACGATATGCCATGGACGCAGCCAATGACGAATGATGAATGACAGACGACGAAGGACAGCCATTGGACGGTTAACCGTCGGCATTCAGTGGTCTGCGGTCAGCGTGATCTCGGAGATATAGGAAGGTCAAAGCCCCAACTAGCGCAATCAGGGTCACCAAGCTGACCACCGCGCCGACATAGAATGAAAGCGGCACGTACCGGAACACAACCGTGTGTTCGCCCGGCGGAAACACAACAACGCGGAAAGCATAGTTTGCCCGCAGAATCGCAACCGGCCTCCCGTCCAGGGTAACCTGCCAACCGGGATAGAACGTGTCGGCCAGCACCAGAAATCCGCCGGATTCAGACACGGCGCGTATTGTAACGGTATTAGGAGAATCCTGCAAGGTAACGGATGAAAAGCCGGCCGCATAATCGGTAACAGGCAGAGCCTGCGCATCGGCGAGTTCGAGCAAGACAACCTTGCGCGGGTCGAAGGATGGATCAGCTAGCGCGGCGAGCGAATCACTGACGGCACGCGCCTGTGGGACAATCCACGCGCGACTCTGCACCCCATCATTGCGATAGATCGCCACCTCCGGGCCACGGTACACCACCGGCAATGGCAACTCGCGCGGGCTGACGACGTAATACGTATCCATTGCGCCAGCCAGCCGCAGTGCATCCGAACTGGGCAGCTTGTTCAGGAGTGTCATCAGGTCATTGTAGCAGCCCACCAAAAGCGGGTCAAAGTTATTGGCGCTCGATACACGCTCGATCATAGCCATGTTCGGCAATAACGTCTCTCGCGCGTCGAGCCAGTGCTTGACGTCCTCCGGCCCAAAACCCTTGAAAGACAGATAGCGCTCGAACTTGACCTTGTCCTCGTCAGTGGTAAACCAAAGGATGCGTCCGCCGTCCGCGGCACGCACAACTTGCGCGGACACAGTACGCTCGTGATACAGCGACGGATCAGTTGTTGGATTGAGCCGCCAGTCAGCCACCAGCAAATCTAACGCGACGACGCCGATGAGCGCTGCTTGCCAGATAGCCTCCCTCTGACCGCTTGCGCGCCCGCCTGCAAGAGGAGACAAGGGGCGAAACGCGAGACAGGCCGCGCTTACACCCAGCATCACACCAAACTGGATCACAGGTCGGACGAACACGGCACGCACGCCAGTCAACATCACGCCAGCGCTCACAGCGACCAGTACGCCCAGCGCAGCCACGATCAGGATTCGGCCAGTCCGCCGCAGCCGGTTGCCTCCGAGCAATTGCTCCGTGCCAATGCTCGCGAGTGCCCCGACCGCCAAAGTGTACACGCTCAAGAGACGCGCCGGCCCCTGGAACAGCGTTGCACCTGGTAACGCCCGGAACAGGAGCGGATAGAACGGCGCGAACCTTCCCAACGCAATCAACAGCGAGACCACCGCCGTCGCGCCAAAGAACCATGTGACCGGTTTGAGATTTGAAGTTTGAGATTTGAAGTTTGTGAGCGCAAAAAGCGCCATCAGCAGCGCCCACAAACCCGTGTACCCTGCGTTCTCCCAATAGTTGTCATAGCCCCAAAAGTTGCCGTCGGCAGGGTTTCCCATCAGGTCCGGCGCGATGAACGAAAGCAAGCGAAGTGGATAGAGCGAGTGTGTGGCAGCGAATTCGTAATCTAGCCCGCTCGTGCGCTGTGACTGCGCAGCCAGCTCTGACGACGGCAACAGTTGCACCATTGCCAGTGCAAACCCGGCCCCGAATGCCAGCAGCAAGTATCCAGCTGCACCTGCTAGGTATCCCCTTATCTCCTTACCACCCTGTCTTTTTGTCTCCTGCATCAGTCGAATGGCTGCGTAGACCACTAGAATGATCAGCCCCAGCCCTGCCGTCTGGGCGTGACCAGCCAGCAACCCCAACCCAATCGTCAACGCCAACCACAGCATGTCGGACATCCGGTGCCGTTGAGCCAGCACCTCGGCTCGCCATAACCAGACCGCCGTCCAAGGGAATGTAGCTGTGATGCTCAGAAATCCGAAACGCGCGATAAAGAATTGGCTCAATTGAAATGCTAACGCGCCCACCAGCGCCGCCAGCGGACGCAAGCCGAACGCGCGCCCCCATGCATACATCGCCAGCCCGGCCAGGATCGCGTGCAGCACCGCCGTGTAACCCATCGCCCGCTCGACCGGCAAGAGGAGGTACAGCGCATTGAGCGGATAAAACACCGCCGATTGCAGGTTGGCTGCCAACGGCGCGCCATTGCCGACGAATGGATTCCACAATGGAGCATTGCCACTGCGCCACATCTCGACGGCAAACTGCTGCCAGGGATAGAATTGCAGCAGCGGCACGCCCCAAAACAACACCCGGCCACCGAACACAATGCGCCAGAAGAGGACGAGTGGAGCCACGACGAGAATAACCCACAGGAGATTTCGGATGTCGGATCTCAGATGTCGCATGTCGGATCGCACGTGAGCCTCGCTACACCGATTGCTTGTCGCTCCACGCTCAATACTCTGCGCTCTATATTCACTTCCCACTGACCACTCGATGAACAGTGTACCCCTCTGCCTGGTAAACCGGCAACAGAGAATTCGCACTACCCGGAGAGAACTGGTCTCCCGGCCCAGCTAAGATGTAGGTGATATGCCACTCGCGCAGGAATTGTGCCCGCCATTCGTCCGGCGTGGAAGCGTCAAAGAATCGCTTGACCAGTAAGCGCTTTTCCTCGATGTTCACCGTCTCTGTCCCCAGGCCAATGAACACCCGCGCGCCAACTCGCGCCGGGAGATAGTTGCCTGTCGAGTACGACGCGAGAATCACGTCGTCGTACGTCGCGCCAGCCGCAAGCCAGTCAAGCGCCCTGACCTCGCCGCCGTCACGAAAGATGGGGGCGGCGCGCGAAAGTACAGCCAGGCTTCCACTCGCCAGAAGCAAAGCATTTGTCGGGACGGTCGCGACCAGAATCAGCGTAGCAGCCCACCGGCTCAACCCGCGCGCCGAGTAACGCGGGAAGCGGGTCAGCCAGCGCACCGGTTGCGTCCGCCGCCAGGCAGGCAGGATGAAGCGCACCAGCCCAATCGCGGCCAGAATCGCCAATGGGATCTGCCAGCCTTCGATGAGCCGCCGCTGCAGGTTGAAAGGCACGTACAGCAGCAGCGGTACGACGACGGCCCAGGCAACTAACCGTAGCATCATCTCGTCGCGCCGACGCAGAACATAGACCACGCCCAGAATTCCGAGTAGCCCGACGAGCGCATAGCCCATCACATAATGCAACGGATGTGGTGAGAGGACGAGATTCTGCGCCGACCACGCCCGCATGACAGGATTGGCGGTAAACAGAGCCAAATTGTAAATCACGACCGGAGATGCGACGAGGCACGCCACCGCCGTCTGCACCGTCTCGCGCCAGATTATAGCGCGCCGCCGGATGGCCACCGCCAACCAAGCTGAGCCCGCCGCCGCCCAGGCTACCGCCACGTAAAATGGGACTAAAAATCCCATCGCGAGCCAGCACAACCCAACGATTGCAACCTTGCGAAGGTTCGCAGCCTCCGCAAGGTGATTCCACAATACGACGAGCCCGGCCAGCAGCAGCGTCCGCGCTAATGCAATGTGTGGAAAGCTATACAGCACCAGGAAGGTAAAACCTTCAGGCAGGATCAGGTCAATCGGTGAGCTACCCAACCAATCTGGTTGGCCCAGCAAGAGTAGCAACCAACCGAACCCACCACTGAATGCGACAAACAGAAACGCCAGCCGGCGGACCGCGCGAGATGACGCGAACATGGCAGCAAAGCGGTACACCGTCAGCAGCAGCAGCGCGCCCAGGAACACTCGCGCGATGTGGTCAACCACAACCATCGTCTCAGGCAGTGGCCAGTGTCCCAGGCTCGCCACAAGGCCCGCGACCTTGCCAAGCAGAATATAAAACAAATAGACCAGTGCGCCGCTATGTGGCTCGCTGGTATAGACGTTGTGGAACAGCCACGCGCCGCGCGCGCCCGTACCCATCTTGGCCAGATACGAATACTGGTCTTCGACGCTCAGGACAAACCCGCCAAAGACGTGCGCCTCGGAAGACAGCGCCGCGCCGAGCAGGTAAGGCACGCACGTCAGCGCCAGCGCTGCCGCCGACCACGCCAGCACCCACAGCCATTCACGTCGAGTCACTTGCCCGCGTGGTTCCACCGTTGTCCTCGGAACACTTGTGTAGATTTCAGAGCTTTCACAAGGGCGCCTAGTAGCAATCCGCTCCACCCCACCGAGCTCACGAGAAGGCCAAACTTGACCGTCCACGGGTCGAACGTGAACTCGGCAATGTGCGGTCCAGCTTCCAGGCTCACACCCATCAAGGCCGAGTCCACTATCTCGATGGGCACCGCACGCCCGTCCACTCTGGCATACCAACCGGGATAGTATACCTGGCTCAGCGTCAGCGCCCCCGGCCCATCCGCCTCCAGAACGATGCGATCTGGCGTGAGCGTCGTAACGCGCGCAGCCGTCCCTTCCCCGACGAATGCGCGCGGCAACGCGGACATATTCTCATACACGAAAGTCGTCCCAAACCGTGCCCGTTCGGCCAAGCCCTCGACTTGAATGGGAAACTCGGCGACGACGTAACGAACATTCAGCCTGCCTAGCAACCGCGCGGAAGGCCGCGCGTCATGCCAGGCCGTTCGCACATCCGAGTTTGGAGGGAACGGGGGAATAGTCACGGAATAACCGCTCGCTCGTGTGCCGGTGGCTGCCTCCATCAGCCGTGCATAGTTTGCCACCTGCATCGGGTCAACACCATCAGCCAACTCTAAACCCGCGCGCTGCGCAACGTGCTGTGGCAAGCTATAGCTGGGCGAATAGACACGAAACACTCCTGGCTGCCGGGCAAGCCACGAAGCAACCTCGGCATGATCGGAGAAAGCTTGTGTCTCCGACACGACGCGGTACAAACTCTGGTCAACCGGCAAAAGCGTCACCACAATCACGGCTACCGAGCACGTCGCGAACTCGCGTGCGCCCATACGGCTGTGCGCGCGGAGCAACACCACCCCAACCGACGCTGGCACAACCAGCGCCAGGTGTAGCATCGCCGACCGAGCCAAGGCTGCCTGCGCATTGCCACGCAGCAGCAAAAAGCCACCCAGGCCAAACAACAGTGCGAACGCCGCGAGTACTACACCGGTCAGCGTCACCCAGCTGCGCGGCTTGCGAGTCTCCTGCAGCATGACTTGTACGCCGAACGCGCTTAACATTGCCACCGCAAACGCGACGATGAACCAGGCGCGCGGCGGCACGCGCAGAAGCGCCAACCCCGGCAGGAATCGAAATAGGATCGGGAACAGCGGTCCGTTCGTGCCCAGCGAAAAAAGCACAGCGACAATGAGGCAAATGACCAGCCAGGTAATAACCAGGTTATGCTGTGTGATGCATGTGGCACAACTATCACGCAATGCGGAATACGAAACACGCAACACGCAGCGCGTAGCAACCAGGCCCAATATCAACGGCAAAATCCCGACGTACACTGTCCACTCGTGAAAGCCGCTCCAGTCGGCAAGGAGCAAGCTCACCAGTTGCCGCACCGGCAGCGACCACTCGCCCGCCTGGGCTAATGTCAGCGCGCCTCTGTTGCTCTGCATGATGAACTCTATAAACGGCAGCCAGAGCACTGCACTTGACATGGCAAAAGCCAAGATGGCGAGAAGAGCCACCACTAAGATACCAAGATACCAAGTTTTGTTTTGGTTTTCTTTATGCCTTTGTGCCTTGGCGGTAAAGACTAGTACGATCAAAATGTACGTGACCGACAACGCGACTGTGTAAAAGCTGATGCGCGGATCGGCCAGGAATTGGACAGCCCACACCGCGCCGAGCCATGCTCCATTCATCACGCGCCGGGATTCCACCATGCGGTGCGCCGCCCACACTGCCAACGGCATCCACGCGACGGCCTCGACCATGCCGACATGCCCCGCGCCGAGATGCGCGAACAGCTTGGGCGTCGCCATCCACGTTAATGCGCCGATGAACGCCGCCGGCCGCTCGACCTGCCATGCGCGCAACAAGGCGTATGCGCCGCAGCCCGCGAGCCAGACGTGCGCAATGTACAGCACGTTGAAACCTATGGCCAGAGGGACGACAAGCAAGACAGCATGCGGGAAATAGAACAAGCCAGAGAGAGGATTGGCCGCAAACGGCGTGCCACTCATAATCGTCGGACGCCATAGCGGGAGACTACCTATCGCGCGCAGGCTGGCGATAGCAAACTCGGCGTTGGGCCAGTGCGTGATGGTGAGGTCGGAAAAATCACCGTGCGGCGGATAGACCAATCCTCCGGGTTGCGCCACAACGGGCACGAACAGCATCAGCGCAATCGCAAGTAACACGAGCGCGGCCCATCGGTCAGGGTGACGAGTCACCTAGTCTCCCATCCAAATCATCTCAAGGTTGGTAAATTGTCACCGTCGCGTTGTGGAAGGCCTCGCGACCTGGCAGCCGGCCGGCAAAGCCCAACGCCCGCTCCCGCTGGCCGACGAAGACAAACGCCACGTGCCAATCACGCAACGACGTTTGGCGTTCGGCGTCGCCTGTCCCTGCAGCAAAGAACGCTTCGACACGAGCTTTCGTCTGCTCTGCGTCCAGCGTCTCGAAAGGATGACCGTACACCACGCGGCGGCCCGACCAGGCCGGAATGAACAGTCCTATCTCTGGCGAAGCCAGCACTACTGCATCGTGCGGTGCGCGCTCGCGCAGCCAGTCCATTGCGGCTGCTTCGTCTGCGCTGACAAACAACCTCGAATCGTGCCCCAGCCCGCCACCCAATGCCAACAAGATCACCAGTGCCGTCGTCGGCAGCGTGACAGCCAGCGCTGCACCAGTGACCAGCTTGCGCCCTTTCGCCACGCGGCACAGTCCCATGGCCGCCAGGACCGCCAGCGGGACATGCAGTCCCAAGCTAAAGCGGCGCTGCAGTGCAAACGGTGCATAGAGCAAAAGCGCCGTCGCGCCAACCCACGCGAGCAGCATCAAGTCAACATCGCTTCGCCGGCGTGCAGCCCAAACTGCACCGGGCATAGCCAAGACAAGGATCAACCCGTAGCCAAGCATATAGTCCCATACTGGCGGTGAAGGAGTGACGTTTTGCGCTGTCCATCCACGCAACACCGGGTCAGCCTGCGTAATCCAAAAGGTATATCCTGCCAGTGGCAACGTAACCGCGCCCGCGATGACCACCATCCACACAGGCAGCCATGCGATGTGACCGTCGCGCCTCCAGCGCAGAATTAGATAGACGCCGAGCGTGGAATAAACTGGCACTATAGCGAACGGCTGCACAACAACAAGAGAGAGAGACGCTATTGCCAGAGCGACTGTCCCCCAAACATGGCTTGGCATCGCGCCGTTGCCCACAACTCTAACAAACATTCCAATCATCAAAGCTGTTGCCAACGGAAAGTGCGGGTTGATCTGAAGGCTGTAAAACGTGTTCGACTCGGGGATGACCAGGTCAGATGTATCCAGATGATTGAACATCACGGCCAGCCAACCCAGGCCAGACGAGAGCGCGACGAACAGGAACGCGATGCGCCGCTCCGTCAGATCCTGCGTCACGCGAGTGACAAACCAGTATGCAGCCAGCAGTACAGCAAATCCAGTGATGATGCGCACCAGGTGATACATCAGCGGGATCGGCAACCGCATCCATGCCGCGATGTGGCCGAGCAGGATGTGAAATGAAAAGAGTAGCACGCCAGGATGCCCCTGGGCTGTGTAGGGCAGATGAAACAGCCAACCGCCTTGCGCACCGATTTGCATCTTGGCAAGATACGAGTCCCCGTCCAGCGGATTGATCAACACGCCGAGAAATCGAAAATCGGATGGCGTAAGAAGATAGACGACAACATAGGGCAGGCTGGCGAGCGCGACGACACATGCCGCCACAATCACGGCCCATGTCCACTCGCTGCGCTGGATATTGGATAATCTGTTCGTCATACGAGATCGCGTTGCGCGCTGCGCGCCCCGTTAGTCGCCACGCGCCATAGCGCCCGCCGCAATAAGCGCGAAACCCACAATCATGACGATGAATCCCCACGCCACCACCGCGGGCGATCCATAAACCCCTGAAATCGCTGGCAACGCGCGTGCAAAGAATTCCCAGCTCGCAGGAAGCGCGCCGATCAAGACAAGCAAGATAAAGGTCACGTCTCGCCATCGCTTTGGGATGCGCCGCCCGAGGACAAGGACCAACGCCACCCCCAACAGACCTGCGACGCTCAGCCAGAATGAACCGCGATCTTCGACAGATGAGTATGCCCTGAGCAAGAATGGATAGGGAGGCAAGGGGACGAGAGAGAAAATCGCAGCGACAAATGTGAGCGCATAGCGCAGAACGTGCAAGAGCTGGTCAGGCTGGCTGGCCCAAAGAGCAAGGGCGAGCGCGGCGGCGACAATCGGAACCAGAAATAGCTCGCGCGTGATATCGCCCAGTCGCGCGCGGGCGATGAACTTGCTAAACTCGGTCAGGTCAAGCGCGTTGTACGTGAGCGCGGTGACCTGGCGCTGGGTAGTCACCCACGGACCATAGAATCCTAGGATCGCCAACGCTACGCCGGCCAGCGTGATGATACGTTTCATCGGCGCGGCCTCGGACGGGCCTTGGTCGAGTCGCGCACGACCGAGGCAATCTCGCGTTCCTCGCCTTCCTGCGCGGCAAAATAGTCATCCATGAAACGACTGCGCCGTTGACGGAGAGCCATGGCCGCCACAGTGCGCAAGTCGGCGAGGTCAGCCTGCATGCGCCCATCGGCGGCGGCGTGCGCGCGAGCTGCTTCGAACAAGACGACCTCGGCCCGGTGACTATCAATCCCCAGACGCTTGACCCACGCCACACCCGTCCGCTCAACTTGGGGAGAGAGGTTGACGTGGGGCAAACGCGTGCGTGCCTCAGCGATTTCCTCGGCGGCGGCCAACGTCTCGCCCGCCCAAGTAGCACGGAGTGCGTAAGGATTGGTCTGGTAAGCGCTCACGCGCCGATAGACCTCAAGCCTATCCTGCGAGTCCGTCAGCCCATGCACCAACACGCGCAGCCCAAAGCGGTCTTGAATCTGCGGGCGGAGCTTGCCTTCTTCGGGGTTCATCGAGCCGACAAGCACGATGCGCGCTCGAAAAGTGGCTGCGAGCGGCCCGCGCCGCACCGTATACAGGTTCTGCGCCGCCGCATCCAGAATCGCGTCCGCGATCTCGTCGGCAAGTAGATTCACCTCGTCCACGTAGACCAAGTTCTGGTCGGCCATCGCCAAGAGGCCCCTCTCCAGGCGCACCTTGTGTTGCTCCAATGCGACACGCTCATCAATGCCGCCCACCACGTCATCGAGTCGGGCGTTGAGCGGCAGCTCGACCAGCCGCATCCGGTCTGGCGCAGTGATGCGTTCGCCTCGGACGAGCTTGGCCGCACACGTGGGGCATACACCGTCCATGCCGGCGGCTTCAGCAGCCTGCGGCTCGCAGCCATTAGGGCATGTGCTGCGTTGGACCTGAGGCAGCAAATCCGCCAGCCCGCGCACGGCGGTCGTTTTGCCGGTGCCGCGCGGGCCGCTGAGCAGCACGCCGCCCGCCGCGGGATTGATCAGCGTGAGGATAAGCGCCAGCTTCATCTCGACCTGGCCGACGAGCGCCAGGAACGGGAAGCGCACCTCGTCAGCTAGGCCACGGTCGCCGACGCGAGAAGCCAGCACGGCTTGCACAGGGCCATGCCGGCGGAGCAATTGGAGAAGTTGAGAAGCTTCGGGCATAGTTTAGGTTATAAGGCCCTGCAAATAGTGTACCGTCTCCACAAGTCCCCGAGCTCCTAGCAGAGAGAACCCACTGGAACTCGAACCATCTAGCGGGCTAACCAACTAGTTCTGCGTAGTTGTAGTAGCGTCTCTAGTCGCTTACTGTGGACGGACGAATGAAGTCGTCACTGCGCAGAATTTTCTGGTCACACCGCTAACGTTCCCTGGTCCTACGAGCGAGTCGCTCTACCTGCCGTTGTTGGGCCTGATCCCAATGCCGCCGCTCCTCCTCGGTCTCCAAGGTCAGCGGCGGCACCTCAGTTGGGCGACCATCGTTCCCCAACGCCACATATACGACGTAGGCTACGTTCGTCAAACGGCGTGTGCCTGTGAGGATTTCCTCCGCCTCCACGCACACTTCCACCTCCATCGAGGTATGACCGACATAGGTCAAGTGCGCGTCGAAGGTCACCAAGTCGCCAATATGGACCGGCGTCAGGAACTCGAGCGAGTCCACGGCTACCGTCACTATAGGGCGGCGGGCGTGCCGCGCCGCGCACAGCCCGCCCGCCTCGTCAATAAGCTTCATCACCACGCCGCCATGGACATTGCCCAGAACGTTGACATGCTCTGGGTTCATCACCTGGCTGAGCGTGACCTGCGAATCGCTGATTCGTTTGCCTTCCATGTTGATCGCCGTCCTAAAGCACCAGCATCAGTCCAATCGCCGCGAGCAAGCCCATTCCGCCGCCAAAGTAAAACGCAGCCGACGGGGCAACGTGATCCCACAATTCCCCCGCGATTAAAGACGCCGGGAAGAGCCCGATGCCGATAATTGTCGCGTGAAGCCCGATGGCGGTGGCACGCACATTCGCCGGGGCCAGGTCAGAGACCAGCGCCTTTTCGACCCCATCGGTGAAGCCGATGTACAGCCCATACAGTCCAAACAGCGCCCACAGAATCCACGCCTGCCCCGGTGCGTTCACCAGCGCAAAGCCCAGGTACACCAGCCCGTAAAATGCATAGCCGGCCACCAGCAGTGTCTTGCGGCCAATCCGATCCGAAAGCCTGCCCGCCGGGTAAGAAACCAAGCCGTAGACAAAGTTATACACCAGGTAAAGCAAGATCGCCACTGCCGGGGTAAAGCCCAAGTTATTGGCACGCAGCAGCAAGAACGTGTTAGACGAATTGCCTAGCGTAAAGAGGAGCGCGACGACAAGGAACAGTTGCAGCTTGCGCGGCAGGGCATTCCATCGCAGTGAAGGTAGTTTAGCCTCTTTGCCCTCCTTGGGCTTGGCCTCGCGCACGAAAATCAGCAACAAGACGCCGATGACCGCCGGGACGAGCGACCACAGAAAGACCGGGGCATATGCGCCCTGCGCAAGTCTGGTGAAAAAGAAATATGCTAGCAACACGCCGACAACTGCCCCGCCGGTGTCCAGCGCTCGGTGCAACCCAAAGGCCGTGCCGCGCTTGCCTTTGGCAGAACTGTCGGCGATGAGCGCGTCACGCGGCGCCGTGCGAATGCCCTTGCCCAAGCGATCCACCACGCGCCCGCCCAACACCATACCCCAACCGGCGGCAAAGTATAGCATCAATTTGCCGACGGCGGACGAAACATAGCCGACAATCGTAAGTCCCTTGCGATTTCTGAGCCGGTCGGAGATATAGCCGGAGAAGACCTTGAGCAGGCTCGCCAGGCTTTCCGCGATCCCCTCAATCACACCGAGGACGGCCGGGCTTGCGCCGAGCTTGACAGTCAGAAAAAACGGCACCAGTGGATAGACCATCTCACTGGCGACATCAGTAAAGAACGAAGTTAATCCCAAGATGATGATGTTGAACATGGTCGTCCTTTTCAGAAACCCGTTTTCCCGGAGAACGCGGGGTTCTGGGTTTAATCTCGACCGGGGTAGGGTCCGTAGAAATCCACAATGTCGCTTTCCGAGTAAACTTGTTCCATCGCTTCCCACCAGGAAAGCCCCGTATCCTTCTGAAAGTGCCAATACTCGGCATCGGGAAAGAAATAACGCCAACGGTAAATCGCCTGCACCCGATTCCAACCGTAATCGGCGGCTAGCGTCGTCAAGTCCACATAGTAGCCGGGCGGGATGGACTTGAGCCGACCACCCTCTGCGCTGGCATCGGAGCCGGTGATCATCTGCCAGGGCGCTTCCTTCAGCGGCTCGCCCATCGTGCCATCTTGCTTCGTCGCCTTGAGGTACACTCGCCAATACGTCGTGTAGCCAATATCCTCGCGGATGGTTTCCATCGTGTGCGAGAGGTCTTGGGTATAGCTGGGGTTGAGGTCAAATGCGCGGCCAGCCACGTGCCACGAGCGATGCGATTGTCCAGGTCGCGGCGTGTGATCCATGGGTCGCCAGGTATCGGCCAGCTCGCTCAGGTAATCGTAGCCGGTTTCCATCTTCATTCGCAGGCGCAGCGCCTCAAACGAGTCATCCACGGCGTCGCTCAACAGCCAATGCTTGCCGCCATAGTCAGGCAGGATGGTGAGCGTGAACGGCGGCGTGGACGTGAGCGGGCTATTGACAATCTCGGCATACAAGGGCGGCGCTTTGGGTGGGGCCTGAGCGGCGACGCGATTGATCGTCGCCTCCGAAAGCACCACCGGACTCCACACCGGACGCTCGATGAACTCGCGCCCACCGAACGCTTGCTGTGCCAGCCCCCATCCACCCAGGCTGGCGACGATCAGAACATCCTGCTGATCCTCGCGGTTGTAGACAAAGCCCAAGCTGCCATCGTCAGGTGACCATGTGGGCGACTTGCCCTGGCCGAACAGTTCGACATGTGATTCTTCAATCGAGCGCTGCTGCCAGTCAAAGGTGTTGATATAGATCGCGCTGTCGCCCAGGCGGCTGGATGTGTACGCCAGCTTGGTCCCGTCGTGCGACCACACCGGCTTATCTTCGTCGCGGTCTGGGCTGTTGGTGAGGTTGGCTTCTTCGCCTGTATCGAGCGAGCGCAGGAAAATGTCCTTGCTGCCCGCGCGGTAAGAGACAAACGCGATAAAGCGACCATCAGGTGACCAGGCAGGAGAAAAATCCGGGGCCGGATCGGTTGTGAGCCGCGACACGTTGCGGCCATCGCGATCCATCACGTATGCGTCCATGTTGCCGCCCCGGTACGATTCGAACGCAATCCACTTGCCATCGGGCGACCAGGTCGGCCCGGCGCTGTAAGAAGTCGTAAAAGTCAGCCGCGTCGTCACGCCCGTCTCTAACTCCATCCGATAGATGCTCCAACTCCCATCGCGGTGGCTGGCGAATGCGAGTTCCTTGCCGTCAGGAGAAAAAGCCGGATCGCGGTCGCCCTCGACAGCCCACGTCAGCCGCACCAATCGCTTGTCGCCCAGGTTCACTGCGTAAATGTTACTCGTCGCCTCGCGGCGCAGGACAAAGGCCACAGTTCCCCCGCCACCGAACGGAGTCGGCGCGACTGTCGGCACAACCGGCGTGGCGGGTGGCGCACGGGTCGGCAGCACAGGCAGCGGGGTCGCCTCTTGACGGACAATAATGGTGATGGGGCGCCCGGTGAGCGCCTCGAATAGCAGAAACGCCATGACCAGCAAAATGAGTGCGTTGGCAATGAACAGAGCGATGATCAGGCGCGCCTGTCGCGGGGCGAGAAGAAGCGGTTTTGATGGGGGGATAACACGCAGTCGTTCGCGAAGTCGAGTGGGCAGGGTGCGAAGCCAGTTTGTCAGGCGAGACATGGCGCAATCATAACCCGACTTGCCCGCTGCGTCAAATGGCAACCCGGCTCCTGTGTGCGAATAGACAAATCTCTAAGAGCGTGATAGGATATACGCTTGATCTATCCGGAATATGGTCGCCGTCTTGCTCAACAGGAGGCTGCTGCATTGATCAAACCTGTGCAATGGAAGACTCGTCTAGAACTAATATCCAGCCGAGAGGTCCAAGCCATCCACGAGGCGAGCCTGAGGATCATGGAACGCACCGGGCTGATGATGCCTCTGAGCAAAGAGCGACAAGAACAGGCCCGCGACCTGAGACTGCAAGTGGATAGAGAAACCCAACGGGTTCACTTTCCACCGGAGGTTGTTGAGTCGGCCCTCAAGCAGGCTCCCAGCAGTTACACCCTTTGCGGACGGAATCCCCAGAACGATTTTCTCTTGGACGGCCAGCATGGCTACCTCACCCTGGATGGCAGCGGCACGGATGTGCTCGATCTGGAAACCGGCGAGGTGCGCGCCTCCACCCAAGCAGACTTGCAGGCAGCGGTGCGAGTAGCCGACGCCCTGCCGCAGATTTCTTTCCTCTGGCCCACCGTGAGCGCCCGTGATTGCCCCGTCAAGGTCCAACCTCTTTATGAGTTGGAAGCGATGTTGACTCAGTCGAGCAAGCACGCACAGGCCATGACCGCTGTGGATACCCTGAATGCCCGGGGGACCATCGAGATCGCCGCAGAAGTTGCCGGCGGGCGTGAAGCTTTGCGAAAGCGTCCGATCATTTCCAGTCTTCAGTGCAGCGTGAGCCCTCTGGCGTATGACGAAAAGGCGCTCGAAGCAGCATTCGTCTTTGGCGAAGCAGGCATCCCTACCGGGTTCATGGACATGACTATTGGCTGCGGCACCGCTCCCGCCACGCTGGCAGGGAACGCCGCCGTAGCAAATGCCGAGGTGCTGGCCGGCATCACCCTCTTTGAGCTTTTCTTTCCCGGCGTTCCAACTTTTTACGGCTCCTGCGCCACCATGATGGAGCTACACAGCGGTGGAGTGACGTGCGGCGGCCCAGAGGACTTGCTCTTGCAAGCGGCGGGCTGCCAGATGGCTCGCTTTTACGGCTTGCCGTCGAATATCGGCACATTCGCCACTGGCGCCAAGACGAGCGACTGGCACGCCGGGGTGGAAAATGCCCTCTCGGGTGCGGTGAGCCAGCTCTGTGGCGCAGACATGATGTGCGGCGCCGGGCTTTTGAACGGCGCGCGAGTCTTTTCCTTTGAACAGCTCCTCATGGACTGCGAAATCTATGACATGCTCCGGGCTGTGATCCAAGGCTTTGTAGTAGATGAAGAGACCCTGGCTGAACAAGTGATCCACGAGACAGGGCCCCGCAGCCATTTCCTGAAATCAAAGCATACCCGGGCGCACATGCGAGAGATTTGGCAGCCCACTGTGATGGACCGCACTCCGTGGGACACGTGGCTGAAAAAGGGCCGGCCCACTGCCAACAACAGAGCCAAAGAGAAAGCCAGGCAGATTCTCGCGTCTCACGAACCAGATCCCCTGCCTCGCGCGAATCGCATCCGGGACATTATCGCGGCTTACGAAAGAATGTAACTGTCACAGGAACTCAGGAAAAGCCGGTTGTAATGGCCGAACACATTTTTTCCGCTCGCTAAATTGGACACGTCAGGAGGTCGCAAACCTCGCAGTATAGCCCCTTGAGAGCCACTTTCGGCGGCAAAAGTGGCTTTTGGGGCGATAAAAACGATGATTACAGTTCTTTTTGTGAGTTTTCGCGTCGCCCCCAAGAAGAGATTTTTGGGCGAGTCGCAGTGTGTTCGGCATTTCAGGGCCAGGTTTCCTGAGTTCCTGTGTCAAGACGCAAAGGACGCTTTGGCAGTCCAATCTCACAATAGGAGATCGTCAACATGAGTTTCGTCTATGCAGTTCTCGGCGGTGGGCGGCAAGGAACAGCAGCAGCCTACGATATGGCAAGATTCGGCGACGCAAGCAAGGTGCTGATCGGCGACGTCAGCCTGGAGGCGGCCCAAAAATCTGCTGCTCGCGTCAACAAGCTGATCGGCAAGCAAATCGCCCAAGCGCACCAGGTGGACGTGACGAACCACGACCAGCTCAAAGCTTTCCTGGACAATGTGGATTCTTTCCTTTCCGCCGTGCCTTATTGGAACAACCCCGGCATCACCCGCGTCGCTATCGAAGCCAAGGCTTGCATGACCGACCTGGGTGGCAACACTGATTTGGTGCGCGAGCAGATGAAACTGAGCCCCCAAGCCAAAGAAGCCGGCATCGCCATCGTTCCCGATTGTGGCCAGGTACCCGGCATGGGCACAAGCCTCACAGTTTATGCGATGTCGCTCCTGGACGAGACTGAAGAAGTGATGATGTGGGATGGCGGCAACGCGCTGCACCCCAAGCCGCCTTTCAAGTATATCCTCACCTTCAACATCGCCGGGCTGACGAACGAATATTATGGCGTGGCTCACTTTATCCGCAACGGAAAGCGCGTCGAGGTGCCGACTTTCCAGGATGAAGATTATGAAACCGTCGAGTTCCCAGAGCCGATCGGCAAGATGGAAGCTTTTGTCGCCGGCGGCGGCACGTCCACCATGCCCTGGACTTTTGAAGGCAGATTAAAGACACTTTGGAACAAGACGCTGCGCTGGCCCGGCCACTTTTCCGAGTGGAAAGCCTACATGCAGGCGGGTCTCTTGGAAACCGAGCCCATTGAGGTGCAGGGCGCCAAGGTTTCGCCGCGCGAGGTGCTGCATACACTCCTGGACCCCAAGCTGCGGGCCAAGCCGGGCGAGCCAGACCTAGTCATCGTCCGGGTGCTGGCAAAGGGAAAGAAGGACGGTCACACGACCCAAGCGCTGGTCGACCTGATTGATCGGTACGACGAAGCAACGGGCTTTACCGCCATGGAGCGCACGACTGGCTGGGACGGTTCCATCAAAGCCATCATGAACGCCCACGGCGTTACGCCGCGTGGCGTCAATCCTGCTGAACTGGCTGTACCCGGCCCACAATATGCAGCGGAGTTGCGCAAGCGGGGGTTCAGCCTCGCCGAGACATTCACCATCGTCAAACGCTGATAACGAGAAGACCGATGAATGACAGGCGCACCGAAGGCGTCAAAGCTTTCAACTCTTTGGCCAGAAGACTCTACCAACGCGACCCGCTGCTCGTGCTGGTGCGAGACAAACTGCACATCGGCCTGGGTTGGAGCACGGCGGGCATGGCGCTGCTGACAGGGGGAGTCATTCTCGGCTGGCCAGCGCTGCTCAAGAGTCCAGAACCCTCAGGAGGTTTTGTCGTCGGGCTGGTCCAGTCATTCATTATTTTCCCACTCGGCGTCTTGATCTACATGTTGCTGCCTGGCTTTCTGGCCGGGCTGTTCACAACACTCCAGGAGAAAAAAGCCATCGGAGATCGCCGCCAGGCGGGCGTTGAGTCGTATGACCGCTTTCTGGCGAGATGGATTGACTCGGCGAACAACTCTTGGTGGATGGCCATCGCGCTGGGCCTAGTGCTGCTTTACTGGCTATACCGACTATTTGCCAATGTGCCGGGCGATGTGACCCTGCTCACACCCAAGGGGCTACGCACCTGGCAAAGACTGACTATCCTACTGGTCTATACGCCGGTCATGTATGGAGCGGCGCTCAGCCTGGTCCGGCTGGTGATCGGGGTGATATTCACACAGCGGTTGTTCCACCTTTTCAAGATCCGGGTCAACCCCTTGAACCCCGATGGGGCGGGCGGCCTGGGCGTCATCGGGCAAAAGCTGATCATCAGCGTGCTTTTCGCTACAGCGTTAGGGGCTGGCGCGACCGGCATGATCATTTTCGACATATCCGCCGGCCACAACCCGTTCCTGCGCCCTGAGACCTGGGCGTTGGGCGCAATCTATCTGGCGTTGACTCCTCTGCTGTTTGCGACATGGCTATGGCTGCCGCACCGGGCGCTCCTGGAAGCCCGTGAAGAGGCGCTGAAACCGCTGGCGGACGAATTCCTGCACGCCATGTCTCAGGCCGAACCATCCCACGAGGACGACGCCCAAGCCATCAAAGCCAAGACGGAACGCTTGGCCGAGATCAAGCGGCAGTACGAGTTCCTTCGAGACACTTTTCCCACCTGGCCACTGCAAAATAACGCATTGAACAGGCTGGTGGCGACTTCGGGTCTACCGCTGATTTCGTCTCTGCTTTCTGGCCTGATCCCAGGCGCACGAGATGCAATCCTCAGGTTGTTGGGTAAATAGCCGCCGCGTCGTTCAACCGGGTGAACACGCAAGACCGAACATTCTACCAGAAAGGGAGGGACAATGACCAAGGTCCGAATCGTCACCGATACCACAGCCGTTCTGCCGCAGGAATACGCCGTGGCGCATCACGTCCAAGTCGTGCCGCAGATCATCCTCTTTGGTCAGGAGAGCTTCCAGGAAGACTATGAGATGAGCTACGGCGAGTTCATCCGCCGCCTGAGATCGTCGCCCGAGTTGCCCAAGACCGCCGCGCCACCGCCTGGCTTGTTGGTCGAAGCTTTTAAGCGACAACTGGCTGAGGCCGAGACGGTCATCGCGATCCATCCCTCCACCGACGTCAGCGGAACCGTTCGCTCGGCCATTACCGCCAAAGAAGAAGCTTTTCCCGATGCCGACATCCGCGTCATTGATACACGGTCCGTCGGCTCCAACCTGGCCTCGATGGTGATGGCCGCGGTCGAGTGGGCCGAATGTGGCATCCCGGCCGACGAGATCATGAGCCGCTTGCAAGCCATGATTCCGTGCGGCCGGATCTATTTCCTGGTCGCCACGCTCGAGTACTTGCACAAGGGCGGACGCATCGGCGGCGCATCGGCGCTGGTCGGCAGTGTGCTGCAGATTAAGCCGATCCTCCAGCTCAAAGACGGTCGCGTCGAGCCGCTGGAAAAGGTCCGCACCCATCATCACGCTCTCGAACGGCTGAAAGAGTTGATCATCGAGCAGTGCCCACGCTCACCGAGTGCGCATCTTTCGGTGATGAACGCCGATGAGCTTGAGGCAGCCAAACGCCTCACCGATGAATTCAAGTCCAAGCTGGGTTTCGAGCACGTCCCCATTTATAACGTCGGGGCGTCCATCACGACTCACGGCGGGCCGGGCATTCTGGCAGCGGGGTTCTTTGCCTGATCTTTACGACCACAACGTGTGTCATCTGCAGCCGGCGGTTGAGATTTGAAATTTGAAATTTGACACTATTCCCCGCTCCTGGCAACTGACACTGGCCGCTGCACTGCTCGTCGTCTTTGCCGCGCAGGCTGCACTCGGCTCGCCGGCCAACTCGGCCGCGTTCGACGAAGAGTATCACCTGGCGGCAGGCTATGCCTACCTCAAGACCGGCGATCCGCGCCTGGCCACCGAGCACCCCCCGCTGGTGAACCTGTGGAATGCGCTACCGCTCGTCTTTCTCAATCCTCATCTGCCGCTCGATAGCCCCCCCTGGCAAAATGCCATGCCCGACGATTTTGGCGATGCGTTCCTCTGGCAGGCTAATCTCGACCAGGCGGTGCGGATTGTGCTTTTGGGCCGCCTGCCGATCATTGCATTAGGCGTGCTGCTAGGCGCTGTCGTCTTTTGTTGGACACGCGACCTTTTTGGCCCCCCTGCCGCCCTGCTTGCGCTAGCGCTCTATGCATTCGACCCGAACCTCGTCGCACAGTCGCGCCTCTCTACAACCGACCTGGGACTGGCCGCGACAATGACGATTGCGATGTGGCAACTGTGGAGATGGCTGGAAAAACCAACCCGGTGGAATCTCACCTGGGTCGGCATGGCGGCAGGTGTGGCAATGGCGACTAAATTCACCGGCTTGATGCTGGCGCCCATGTTTGTGCTTGTGGCGTTGGTCTATCCCTCTTCTATCCTCCCCGCACGGCGGGGGATAAAGAAGAGGGTGAGACTGCGCCGCCTCCTTGACCTGACTATAGCCGGCCTCGTCGCCCTCCTCGTCGTCTGGGCGGTATACGGCTTTGAGATGCGCGGCGGTTTGCCAGCCGCAACCTACTGGCGCGGCCTGGCCAAAGTCTGGGGCGAATACTCGCAAGGTTATCCCACCTTCCTGATGGGCCAGGTGAGCCGCACCGGATGGTGGTACTATTTCCCCGTGACCTTTGCACTAAAGACCCCCCTGCCCACACTGATGCTTTCCGTCATGGGCGTGGCCCTCATCATCAAGCAGCGTGCGTGGCAGCGCAGCTCGGCCGTGCTCATCCCCCCTGCCCTCTCGATGGCCGCTGCGCTGTTCAGCCCACTTGCCATCGGGTATCGCCACATCTTGCCGGTGCTCCCATTTGCCATCGTGATTGCGGGCAATGCCGCCAAGCTACAAATCGGCAACCCGGTACGTATTCCATATTCCAGATTTCGTATTCCGTTTGACATTTTACGCTTGACGTTTTACGCTTTACTTTTTGTCTGGTACACCGGCAGCGCCGTCCTGATCTTTCCTCATCACCTATCCTATTTCAACGAATTGGCTGGCGGACCGGTGAATGCCGACAAAATCCTGGTGGACTCGAATCTTGACTGGGGCCAAGACCTGCCCGCGCTCAAAGCGTGGATGGACAAGCAGGGGCTCGACCGCGTGAACCTCTCATACTTTGGCACGGCGCTGCCGGCGGCCTATGGCGTGCGCTACTGGCCGCTGCCTGGATTCTTGCATTTTGTCATCGGCCCAGAAGTAGACTCTTTTAACCCGTACACGCCGGAGCCAGGCTGGTACGCCATCAGCGCCACGAGTCTGCGCCTGGGGTTGCTTTATCGCGAGCCAGACCTGTTCGCCTACTTTCGCGACAAGACGCCTATCGCGCGTGCAGGCTACTCGATACTCCTTTACCAATTAGATTATCCGCCCGGCACGCCCGTTGATCGTGCCGTCGTCACCGGCACGCCGACGTATGCGCTGCCGCCGTAGACGCTCGGCGTCCTGCCAGGGCATCGCCTGCTGGTCAAGTGGGCCGATAATCCCGACGTGTTCATCTTTGCCATGAGCGGCCCCGCGCGTTACATTGCGCCCGATCCGTTGCCATTCGACCGTG